>Ga0078972_1003776_pt1 | contig 44071 bp, 32 predicted proteins | sample YelNatPaOPGAMG01_FD_67568 | JGI IMG/M metagenome (GOLD analysis project Ga0078972, IMG submission 67568) | Hot spring thermophilic microbial communities from Obsidian Pool, Yellowstone National Park, USA - OP-RAMG-01 (SPADES assembly) (version 2) | ecosystem: Environmental > Aquatic > Thermal...
AATATTTTCAGTATCCCTGCTGAATTCTTCCTGTATTTCTCCGGCTCCATAGATGTATCCCAGTATTCACCTCTCAAGTAAAGAGGCAAGGCATTGGAGTATTCATCAGTAGATGCCCAACTGAATTTGTGATATAAATCACCCGTTTCAATCTGATTTTTATGTCAAATAGTTATGGACAACAGAAAAATATTATTATATGAAATTTATACTATGAGAAGGTTAAAATTTTCAGCCATCACATTAGGCATTTTGATTTCTTTAGTATTCTCTACTATTAAATGGATAAGCCCTGACATAGAAGATCAGATCGCTCCTGTGAATATTCTGGAAAAGAGGCTTCTGGATCAGATGTTCATTATAAGGGGGAAGAAGGCTGTATCCGACAATATCGTAATCGTGGATGTAGATGAGAGGAGTATCTCGGAGCTGGGTAGATGGCCATGGAACCGCTCTATTATGGCTAATATTATACAGAATTTGTCAGAGTATTATAATGCAAAAGTAATTCTGCTGGATATAGTATTTGCAGAGCCTGACCCTTTCACGGAGCAGTGTGAGGAGATTATAAATAACATAAAGGAGAATCTGGGTATTGACTCAGATATCTTAAAGTGCGAAGACAATGACCAGAAACTGGCAGATGCCATTAGAGAGGCAAAGAATGTAGTCCTTGGATATTATTTCAGCAATTCCAGCGAGGTGGAGGATAGCAGTAGCGGGGAAATAAAGGCGTATTTTAAGAGTCGATGTCTCTCCTCTTCAATAATGGGCGACCCCTCTATCTGCAACATAATGTCATTTACCAACCCCGTTATAAATATAGAAAAGATCAAAGACGCCTCTGAATACATCGGATTCTTCACTATGGAGCCAGATAATGATGGTATGTTCAGGAGGGTTCCAATTACAGTTGAGTATAATGGGGATTATTACCCTGCCCTCTCCCTAATTGGTGCCTCTATATTCTTAAACCAGCCTCTGGTCATTCAGATAGGTGATCAACTCTTATACAACGAGGGGAAGTGTGTATCTATAAAAATCGGAGATAATGAGATACCTATGAATCCATCGGAAGACAAAACTATGTATCTGGTCAATTATTATGGTCCTGCAAGGACATTCAAGTATATAAGCATAGTAGATGTATTTAATAAAGTTGCACCCAAACAGGACATTGAGAACAAGATAGCCATCATAGGAGTAAGTGCCATTGGTGTCTACGATAGAAGACCCATTCCATTCGATTCGGAGTTTCCAGGGGTTGAGATCCACGCAAATGTGATAGAGAATATCTTAAAAAAGGACTATCTTGTTAGAATCCCACATTATATGCATATTGAGGCCCTGTTATGCCTCCTGATTGGTATTATCCTGTCACTTTTCCTCACAAAGACCCGTCTACAGTATGGAATAATCGGGTCTTTTATAATCGTTATACTCTACTTTATAGGTGTGTATATCCTGTTTACAAAGGGGTATTATACAAAAATCACCATAAGCACTGTTGAGATGTTGCTCCTGATTATTTCAATAGCCACCTTCAGATATATTACTGAAGAGAGGGAGAAGGGGAAGATAAGGGAGGCATTCTCCTATTATGTAACAAAGCAGGTAGTGGATGAGATATTGAAGGATCTGAACCAATTGAAACTCGGGGGAGAGAAGAGATTGATAACCGTCTTCTTCTCAGACATCAGGGGATTTACAACCATCTCTGAGAAACTCCCGCCGGAGATACTTGTTGGACTGCTCCACGAATACCTGAACCCGATGACCGAGATAATATTCAAGTACAATGGGACACTTGACAAATATATGGGGGATGGGATTATGGCTATATTCGGCGCCCCCCTCTATACACCTGACCATGCCATAAACTGTGCAAGGGCATCCCTTGAGATGCTGGAGGTGCTGAGGAAGTTGAAAGAGGACTGGTCAAGGCGGGGCCTCCCCGACATAAATATTGGAATTGGCATCAACACAGGTGAAATGGTAGTCGGGAATATGGGTTCAAATGTCAAGTTTGAATACACCTGCATAGGGGATCAGGTCAACCTCGGATCACGACTTGAAGGCACCAACAAGGAATACGGGACCAATATCATAGTATCGGAGGGGACAGTAAAACACTTAAATAATCTTTTTGTAGTAAGAGAGCTGGACTTTATAAGAGTAAAGGGGAAGAAGGAGCCTGTAAGGATATATGAATTGATCGGTGAGAAATCTGTAATTGGTGATACCCCTGAATGGGTAAAGAGGTTTGAAGAGGGTCTGGCATTATACAGGGAACAGAGGTTTGACGAGGCAAGGAAGAAATTCGAGGAGACCATAAAACTCAGAGGGGATGATAAACCCTCAAGGGTCTTCTTGCAAAGACTGGATATATTCAAGGAAGATCCACCACCCCCAGACTGGGACGGTGTATTTACTATGAAGACCAAATAAGAGGAGTGTCATTATGTCTTACGAAAGTTCTTTACTGGAGAAATATGGTAAAAAGTTTGTCAGAGGGAGTATCATATTCAAACAGGGGGACCTCTCACGGGAGATATTTATCCTGCAGCAGGGGAAGATTAAGATATTCAGACAGTTAAGAAACAATTTAAAGACTCTCTCGATTCTGTCCAGCCCGGGGGATTTTTTCGGCGAGATGTCATTTATAAACAATAAGCCCAGATCAGCTACAGCGGTAGCAATGGAGGACTCTACACTGATTGTCCTTGAACCCGATATATTCGAGAAGATGCTCTTTCAGAACCCCGAGATATCCTTCAGGTTCATTAAAAAGCTCGCCAGAAGACTCGAGGACGCAGACATCCAGATAGAGAATCTTATGCTCAAAGATAGGGAGAGCCGCTTCATTCACTACCTCATCAACCAGTCCGTGGAGAATACCTATGACCTCGAAATACCTCTATCGGATATCGCGGAGTGGATGGACGAGCCCTTTGAGGAATTAAGTAAACTCCTTGACAAACTCATAAAGAAGAACTTCGTGGAGATAACCAATAATGGGATAAAGGTCTTGAATAGACAGTTACTCTCTGAATATCTCGACTTTCTGGAGATGAAGAAGAAATTTGGGGAGGTATAATTTATGGATATAGAGATTCTTGGTTCATCAGGTGGAGATTATAACAGGTTCAGGTCTACATCCATATTATTGAATAGAAAGACTCTGATAGATGCAGGTGCAGTTGTCACACTCCTGAAGATTGATGAGATACTCGAGATTGAGGATGTAATACTCACCCACCCACACATAGACCATGTAAAGGATCTCGCTATGATATCTGACCTGATTGTAAATAAGAGAAAGAGACCACTAAATATATGGGCATCACCCCATACCATATCCGTGTTGAAGAGGCACCTCTTCAACGACCTCCTCTGGCCAGACTTTTCAAAGATCCCATCCAGAAGTTCACCCACTATCAGGTATAAACCGCTCAAGATCGAAAAACCAAACAGGATCGATTCTCTCTCTGTATTTCCTATCCCGGTCAACCATACCGTGGAGACTATGGGATTTATTATCAAGGATGGTAAGTCCTCTATCGCCATCAGCGGGGATACAGGTCCAACCGACAAATTCTGGGACTATCTTAACAAAGAGGACGAGATCAAGGCCATATTTGTTGAACTCTCATTCCCCAATATGCAGCAGAGGATCGCCAGTGAATCAAAACACCTCACCCCCAATACCCTCAAGATAGAAATAGAGAAACTGAACCACAACAATACCCCTATATTCCTGTATCATATGAAACCCCTGTTTACAGAGATTCTCATAAGAGAGGTAAAGAGATACCTGAACTCCAATGCCATCCCACTAAATTCAAACGATAGATTCAAGTTCTGATGAAGAGACACTGGTATCTGGAAGGACTTAAGGCACGGGGCATTTTACCGGGGCTTGAGAGGATACAAAGTGCCTTCAAAGCCGCAGGTAATCCCCAGGATACTTACAGAGGTGCCCTTGTAGCAGGAACAAACGGGAAGGGCTCTACCTCATTTATGCTCTACTCCCTTATAAAAGCCAGTGGATTCAGGACCGCCCTTTACACCTCCCCCCATATAAGAGAGATTAATGAGAGATACATAATCAACGGAGTTCCCATCTCTGATGAAGATCTGAACTATTACATAGAAAGCCTTAAAGAGCTATCCGAAATGTATCAACTGACCCTTTTTGAATTCGAGACCCTCATAGCCTTCAAGTACTTCTACGATTACAGAGTAGATTATGCAGTTGTGGAGGTGGGTATGGGAGGGAGGTTAGACGCCACCAATTGTTTCGAGCCCGATATAAAGGTTATAACGACTATATCAAAGGACCACACAGAGTTCTTAGGCGAAACCGAGGAGGAGATACTGATTGAAAAGGCGGGCATTATAAAAAGCGGTAATACTGTCATATCGGGTATTCACCAGAGCAATCTAATCAGGATGCTCGGTGAAATATGCAATAAAATGGGTGCAACTCTAAGGCTCTTTACGGTTGACTTTTCTGCTTACGATATTATTCAATATAGTGAATACCAGAGATTTACATACCAGTACCAGGATATAAAACTCAATATTGACCTCCCTCTTCTGGGCAGACATCAGGTGCTAAATTGCTCAATCGCCATTACAGCCTTTCTGGAACTCTGTAAGATGTATGGTCTCAGTATAAAAACAGAGTTGATAAGAGATACAATCAGAGATATTAGATTTCAGGGCAGATTCGAAGTAGTCTCTAAAGATCCACCTGTCATAATTGATGGGGCCCACAATATTGATGGTATAACACACCTGAAAGAGACACTCTCCGCCTACAATAAAGATAAAAAACAGGTGCTCTGCATATTCTCAAGCCTCAAAAATAAAAACCCTGAGAAAAAGTTAGAGATACTCAAAGAGGTGTGTGACTATTTTATATTTGTTGAGAATCCCCATCCCCTGAGTTTGAAAAACGAGGAATTTAATATTCTTGCTCACCAGCTCAATTTGAGTTATCTTGGGGCGATGGATGTGAGGACTGCCCTTAAAAAGGTATATACCGAATTCAGAGATTATCTTACAATAATAACAGGCTCCCTCTATACCCTTGAAAGGGTCTTTGAGGAACTTGAGAGATTAAAGGTGTATGGAAGAGGACAACAGAGATAAGATATTTATACCCGATATAATAACCGAGGACGGCAGGTATTATCCCCGCTACACACCGCCAAAAAAGAAGTTTCCTCTACTCAACCTGATATTATTCATCTTCACACTCATTACCACCACCCTTGCAGGTTCATCTATGGAGGGTGTAACAATTCCGATGTGGCTTACCAATCCAATCCTCTCCTTCTTAAAGGGGCTACCGTTCTCCCTCACCCTTATGGGGATACTTCTAACACACGAGATGGGACACTTCCTGACTGCAAAAAGGTACAAGGTTGACGCCTCCCTTCCATACTTCATTCCAGCACCATTCGGTATTGGTACATTCGGGGCAGTGATAAAGATGAGGTCACCGCTCGATTCAAGAAAGTCCCTCATAGACATAGGAGCATCTGGACCTATTGCCGGATTCATTGTTGCAATTATAGCTATTGTATATGGGGTAAAGACATCAACACTGATCAGTCTATCCCAGTTATCCAGTGGTGGTATCAGATTTCAGGACCCCTTAATCGTAAGGATTATTCAATATCTCATCATTGGAGGAGTTCCTGAGGGATTCGAGATGGTCTTGAACTCAGTAGGGTTTGCCGGATGGCTGGGGATGCTCGTCACCTCTCTCAATCTCCTCCCCATAGGACAACTCGACGGAGGGCACATCTCTTTTGCCATCTTCGGTGAAAAATCCATCTGGATCTCAAGAATTATGTTTTTGCTCCTCATAATATTCGGGATCCTGTTCTGGCCCGGCTGGTTAATCTGGGGGATCCTGAGCTACTTTGTGATTGGGTTAAGACACCCTCCCCTTTTGCCAGATGCTGATATTACACTTGACACAAGGCACAAAATTGTTGCATATTTAGCCCTAATGATTTTTATACTCACATTTATGCCATCACCCATCGTGGAGATAAAGTAATGAACAGTGTAGCAAAGGAAAAGTTTGACCTGCTCGTCTCCTCCTTGAAATCAGACTTCTCAAATGAGAATCTTCACAATGTCCTGATAGACTACTGTATTGAGAACAACCTCGAGATGGAACTCATAAACTACTACAAAGAGAAGAAAGCAGAATTCCCAGAGATATGCGACAGGATGCTCGAAAGGCTCGCTGAGAGATCGGTCAAGAGGCTGTATGAGACAAAGATAAAGAAGAGGACTGATGAGGATAAGAAAAATACCACCATAAAATTGATACTGATCCTGCTTGCGACCATAATCGCGATGTTCTTCATCTGGAGAGGACTATTATCGGCATTTAAGAGTCAATTCAACCCATAAGATGGATAGAGACCTGATTAAAATCAAGGAGATATTCATAAGAGCCCTAGGCAAGAGGTGGGTCTCCGACAACAATAGAGACCTAACCTTTTATAACAGGGACCTATGGCCCAGGGAGGTGATCGCCTCCAAATTCGGGGTATGGCAACACAAACCTGACCTCGTCCTCTGGCCTAGCAGTATAGAAGAGGTGGTTAATATAGTGAGGCTTGTCAATCAGTATCACATAAATCTGATACCTTTCGGGGCCGGGAGCGGGGTGTGCGGAGCCACCGTCCCAACCTCCAGCATACCGAGTGTCATAATAGACCTCAAACGAATGAATCGCATAATAAATGTGGACTATCAGAGCCTCATTCTCGAGGTAGAGGCAGGGGCTATCGGTTATCCTCTCGAGGTCCAGTTAAACAATAAGGGATTTACCCTCGGTCACTTCCCATCCTCCATCTACTGCTCTTCAGTGGGGGGATGGCTTGCAGCGAGGTCTGCTGGACAGGAGTCTTCCAGATACGGGAAGATAGAGGATATGGTGGTGTCTCTGAAAGTCGTCACCGGGGCGGGGGAGATAATCGATACCTCAGACATTCTGTCCTCAGAGATAGGCGGTGATATAAACCAGCTCTTTATAGGGAGTGAGGGGACCCTCGGGATAATATGTTCAGCCGAACTCAAACTAAACTACCTCCCGAAATTTAAGACATACTCCTCGTTTATCTTCAAACGGGTAGATGATGGATTAGGCGCCATCAGAGACATAATGCAGGAAGGCGTAGGCGGGACGGTAATAAGACTCTATGACGAACTGGATACCTATATCGCTCTCGGGCACAAAAAGTCTCAGGATAAAAAGGCGGGTCTTATCCAGAAATATATAGACGACCTAAACGGTGACCTCTCAGACATATTCCTGAAGAGAGTGATATCCTTCCCTCAGATCCTGAATACCCTCTCCCAGTTCATTGTACAGGGTTGTCTTCTAATAGTTATACACTCGGGGAATGAGAACGAATATGTTAAATACTGCCAGAAAAGATGCAGAGAGATTGCAGAGAGATACGGTGGAGAGGATTCGGGAGAGGAGCCGGCTCTGAGGTGGGAGAGGAACAGGTATTCCATATCCTATAAACAGTCAAAGATATTCTATGCAGGCGGTTTTGTAGACACTATGGAGATAGCCACAACCTGGGACAGGATTGCAGACCTATACTACGAGATAAAAAAGGTTATTCAGGACAGGGCATTTTTGATGGCTCACTTCAGCCACGCCTATGAAGATGGGTGCTCCATCTATTTTACCTTTGCCTCAAGGGCAAAAAACTATAACGAGGCGATCAAGAACTACGACTTCATCTGGAAGAATGCCCTCGATACAGTGGTCAGGATGGGGGCGACCATCAGTCATCACCACGGAGTAGGGCTGTCCAAGATAGAACACCTAAGAAAGCAGTTAGGAAAGAATTTTGAGTTGTATGAGATACTGAAACGCACATTTGACCCAAATAATATTATGAACCGCGGCAAGTTTGGATCCAGAAGATGACGCATAACAGATTGAACCAGATATTCGAACTTTTTAAGAAGGAAGGCATAAACTCCCAGTTTTCCACAGGAGGTGATAAGATATATGTATCTGCCACCAGAGAGAGTGACCTTACAAAGATTGGCTCGATTATCTCAAAGTATGGAGTAAGACTCTCCTTTGTGGATACAGCCAATGCCAATATAGTCTTTGAGTATAAACCCATTCAGAGTTTCAAAAGGCTCAATAAGGAGTCTATGTTGCTCTCTGTCAGTCCAGACCTTCCCGTTCTTCAGGTAGAGAGAGAACTCAATCAGGAGGGGTTTTCGATAGGCTATTATTACCCTCCATTGCTCAAAGATAAGGATATGACATTTCTTGACTGGCTCGAGGATTATCACATACCATCTCTGAACTATTTCAGCGGAGACCTCTCATTTAATATCCGGGGGCTCAGCGGGATACTCACCAATGGAGAGATATACAACTCTATCACAGCCCCGAGGATGGCTACGGGATCCGACATAAACAGACTACTCCTTCTTGCGGGAAGGAATCTATTCTACCCAACCTTAATTACACTCAAGGTCAATCATACAAAACCAGATGTCAATATCCTATCCTTCTCCGCCCAGAGGATAAAATACCTCTTCTGTGCCCTTGCCTCGATAGCCACCAAGGGGATCAAGATTGAGTTTGCCACCCTCTATACCCGTGATGATGGGACATTCGAGCCAGTACTCGAGATAGGCTATTCCAACTCTCATTTTGATTTCAAAAACTGGATCATCAGGACAGTAACCAACGAGGGGGCGTCTCTGATAAATCCCGTCTCCACTTATCAACAAATACAGGAGAGACTCTATAGACTGATTCAACAACCCTATCAGGTTGAGTTGATGGCAAAGTTTAGAGGAATCGGCGGTCTCGAGGATCTACTCCAGATGCTCTCACAGAACTTCAAGGTGAATGGATATCTCTACAGATACGAAAAAACCGCCCTCTCCTTCAGACTCATACTCCCCGAGATATCTTACGAAAAGACAAAGGATATGCTATCCATAGAGTGTAAAAAGTACAGAGGGGATATAAAACTTATTGACCGCAAACAGCAGGGAAGAGATGAGATCCCCCTTCACATATACTCCAGAATAATTCACTCCTGTTCTTAATCCCCTGTAGAAGAGACCTCAATTACAGGGGCCCTCCACACATCCCTGTTATACTCCAGAATAGCCCTGTCAGAGCTGAACCTCCCCATCCTGGCTACATTTAGTATCGCCTTCTTATACCAGACCGCTGCCCTCTTAAACACCTCATCCACCTCTCTCTCCGTCCTGACATACGAATCAAAATCCGCAAACAACATAAATTCATCGCGATTTATCAACGAGTTTACAAGGGGGGTGAATACATTCCCATTCCTGCCATTTATCTCATAAGACATAATAAAATCTATCGTAGCCCTGAGTGCCGGGTTATTGTTGAATATCTCCCTCGGATTATATCCCTCCCTCTTCCATCTCAATACCTCCTCGGCTGTAAGCCCGAAGAGGAAGAAGTTCTCAGCCCCTACCTCGTCCCTTATCTCCACATTTGCTCCATCGAGGGTACCTATCGTAAGCGCCCCATTGAAGGCAAACTTCATATTCCCCGTCCCTGATGCCTCCTTGCCGGCTGTACTTATCTGCTCGGAAAGGTCTGCGGCGGGGTAAATCGGCTGGGCATTCTTTACATTGAAATCGGGAATAAAGACCACCTTTATTAAACCCTTTATACTCACATCGTTGTTGATGACCTCTGCCACAGAATTGATGAGTTTTATTATCAACTTTGCCATAAAATATCCAGGGGCTGCCTTCCCAGCAAAGATGAATGTCCTGGGCACATAATTATAGTTTCGGTTGTACTTAATATCCAGATATCGGTGAATTATATGCAGGACATTCAGATGCTGCCTCTTATACTCGTGAATCCTCTTTGCCTGAATGGTAAAGAGGGAGTCAGGGTCAATCAGGATATTCGTCCTCTGTCTGATTATCTCACATAGTCTCCTCTTGTTATTCGTCTTTATCTTTTTGAATCTCTCCTGAAAGTGGAGGTCATCCGCATACCTCTCAAGACCCCTCAGTTCACTCGTATCCACGAGCCATCTCTCCCCCACTACTTCAGTGATCAGACCTGCAAGCTCCGGATTTGAGACCGCAATAAACCTTCGCGGGGTAACACCATTTGTCTTATTATTAAATCGCTCAGGGAATAGTCTGTAGAATCCACTCAGTACGGTCTTTTTCAGAAGCTCTGTATGAAGACCCGCTACCCCATTAATCGAGAAACTGGCAAGGGAGGCAAGATTAGCCATCCTCACATACTTCTCTGAACCCTCCTCAAAAAGGGAGACCTCCCTGACAAGTGCCTCATCGCCAGGGAACCTCCTCCTCACATCATTTAGAAATCTCTGGTTTATCTCATAGATTATCTCCAGATGGCGCGGGAGTAGCCTTCCGAAGAGTGAAACGGGCCACTTCTCAAGTGCCTCAGGCATAAGGGTGTGATTGGTATAGGCAAATGTCTTACAGGTAGTCTCCCAGGCATCCTCCCAGGAGAATCCATACTCATCAAGGAGTATCCTCATCAACTCCACTATAGCGACAGATGGGTGAGTATCATTGAGCTGGATCACATACTTTTTATGAAAATTCCTCAGATCCTTATCCCTCTGCAAGAATATCCTTATCATATCCGATAGAGAACACGCCACAAAGAAGTACTGCTGTTCAAGCCTCAGCTGCTTCCCCGCCGCTGGTTCATCATTGGGATACAATACCTTTGTGATGTTCTCTGATACAACCTTCTCGTGGACTGCCCCATAGTAGTCACCAACATTGAAATGGGCAAAATCAAAGGACTCACACGCCTCCGCCTTCCAGAGCCTCAGCATAATTGTATTGTTGGTTCTGTAGCCGGGGATACAGGTATCATAGGGGGTTCCAACCACCATCCTGTCGGGGAGCCACCTGACCCTGAAATGTCCCCTCTCATCGGTGTAGTTCTCGGTATGCCCTCCAAATCCCACATAGAACTTGATATCAGGCCGGGGTATCTCCCATGGATTCCCGAGTTGCAACCACTTATCAGTCATCTCCACCTGCCATCCATCTTTTATCATCTGGTCGAATATCCCGAATTCGTATCTAATCCCATACCCGATAGCGGGAATTCTCATAGTAGCAAGAGAATCGAGGTAACAGGCAGCCAGCCTCCCGAGCCCCCCATTCCCGAGCCCGGGCTCCTCCTCAGCATTTATTATATCCTCGTAATTCAGGTTTAAGAGTGCCAGTGCCTCCTTTACCTGCTCCATTATTCCCAGATTCAGGATGTTATTCTCAAGTTGTGGACCCAGCATATATTCGGCTGAGAGATATACTACCGTCCTGCTCTGCTTTTCAAAATATGTGTGGGAGCTGTATATCCATCTCTTCATCATCCTGTCCCTTACAGTCTGGGCAACAGCGAGATACCAATCATTGAGGGTAGCCACCTCAGGGAACTTACCCTGATGACAGAAGAGGTTATTGAGTATATCTCTCTTGATCTCATTGGCAGAACAGTTCTCTATGATCATATTCTCTCTCTCCCTGAAGTCATCTCTCTTAGACTTGCTCATTTCCTTCTCCTTTCAGCCTTGATGAGTATATATTCAATGTAACACAAGTTTCAACCAAAATAGTTGTAAAAATATAACACTCTCCATTTTTATTTTGACAAACTGAGGAGGATATAATAATTATTATACCAATACATCATTGGGGAACCGAATTGCTTGTATAAACAAGCAAAGGTGAAGAATAAAAACTTTATGAAGACATATAAATCCATATGAACATATTATCACTCTTAACCTATACTGCCTTTCTAATATATCTCTCATTTGCTATTTACATCCTCTACCTCGATTTTAGAGGGAGATTGAACAGGATATTCTTCCTTATGAGTCTATCCCTTGCTATATGGTCGATTGCAGACACATTCTATTACACAGCAGGGACAAAAGAGACGGCTATGATCTTCTGGAGGTTATCCACCATAGGATGGATACTCTCCCCCTCCCTTATGCTTCACCTGATGCTGATAATAAGCAAAAACGAGAGGTTTATAAATAGATATTCAAAACTCATAGTACTTTACCTGCCAGGTGTTGTCCTCGAATATCTGGCACTCACCACCAATTTTTATCTCAAGGATATCTACATAACACCCCTTGGATGGGCTGATCTAATAGATTTCAATCTCCCTGTTACAAAACTCTTTCTCATATACTATCTATCTTATTGTCTGATAGGGCTGATAGCCGTCTATATCTACGGGCAGAAGACAGAGGACATAGTAGAGAAGAGACAATCGGCTGTCATATTCATAACCTCCCTTTTAGCCCTGTTCCTCTCATTTCTCTCCAATACCCTTCAGATTGCATTCGAGAACCAGATGAATATTCCCGCCTTTGCAGAGGTCTTCATACTTATATGGGTATTCGGCATAATCTATTCAATAAAGAGGTTCGACTTCCTCACAAAGAAGAAGGAGATATCAAAACTGACAGAGCAGGTAAAGATACAGGAGTGGACAAACAGGATTCAAAATGAGTACATAAAGAGGCAACAGTACCTATCTCATATCCTGTTTGACTTCATCGGCTCAAAGATAGACAATGACATCTATGAATACATCGCCGACAGGATATATCTGCTCGGAGATATAAAACTTCTCATAATAACAGAGTTTTCAACAGCCACAAAGGAGTTCATACTGAAGACATTAAGGGCAGAAACCCAATTGAGAGAGGAATTCTTGAGTATCATCAAGGAAAGACTCCCCTCACAGAAGGTAAGGATTACCGATGATAATATATTAAATCACCTACTGTCAGCCCATATCATAAAGATAGAAGGCGGACTGTATGAGAGTATATTGAGAACGATTGATAGAGATACCATTGACGCACTGGCTAAAAAATACAATCTTAAAGAGGCATTTGCTATTGGATTCTCCGCCAGCAACAGACTCTTCGGAGCCGCTACAATAATACTGGAAGAGGGAAAGACCTTCAGAGATATAGAATTTGTTGAGGTATTGATAAATGCCCTGTCCCTCATCCTTCAGAAACACCTGCTTGACATACAAATTACGAAATCTGAATTACAATACAGAACCATATTTGAGAATTCCGAAGATGTCATTTATATACTGAATAGCAATGGTAGGATCATCTCACTGAGCCCGAGTTGCGAGAGGATTACTGGATACAGAATAGAGGATCTTATCAACAGGCCTATGTCAGATATTATTCACCCTGATGACATAAACAAGGCTTTTGATATGCTAAATAAGATTATAAATGAGGGTATCTCTGAGCGACAGACGATAAGGATTATCTCAAAGGATGGAGGGATTATTTATGGTGAGTTTGCAGGGAGGAGAATCAAATTAGATGATGGTTCCTATGGACTTCTCGGGGTGGGCAGGGATGTGACCGAGAGGATAAAGAATGAGGAGATGATTAAATCCTACCAGAGGGAACTTGAACTAAAGACTGCAAAGATTGAGACCACAGGGTTAATGGCTGCGGGCGTTCTCCACGACCTGAACAATATAATAATGAATATTTCATCCCGAATTAACACCATCAAGAGATGCCAGATACCCGATCCAACACTGGCTGAGCAGATAGATGAGATAGAGAAGACCATATCCATTGCAGAGCGAATATCAAGAAGCCTCTTAAATATCTCAGGGGGAAAATCTTTCGAAAGGGAAGAGATACTATTAAGTAAACTCATCATAGAAAATCTCTCCTTGATCGTAAGGGATAAAAGATACAAACTTAAAACCAGCATAATTGAGCAAATCCCGGAGGTCGGACTTTCGCACCCACAGATTATTCAGATAATCAACAACCTCGTAATAAACTCCATTCAGGCAATGCCCTCCGGCGGAGAGATAGAGGTTATCATTACCAGAGAGAGGCTGTCAGAGAAGGAGTATCTGAAGATTATCGTGGCAGATACAGGTCCAGGGATACCAGATGAGATAAAGGAGAAGGTCTTCGACCCGTTCTTTACCACCAAAGAAGAGGGAACCGGACTCGGACTGTATATAGTAAAGACATTGATTAACTCCTGCAACGGGAAAATAGAGGTAAAGTCTACTGAAGGGAAAGGGACTATGTTCACCATCTACATCCCCCTCAGAGAAAAGACAGGGGATTTTCACAACGAGCACATCGAAGGGGCTGAGAGGGATAAAAGGGAGTTGAAGAATATTCTCATAGTCGACGATGAGGAGACAATCAGGGAACTCACAAAAGATATGCTCTCCCACCTCGGATTCAATGCCATCGCCTCACCAGACATAAGGGATGGGATAAATAAAATAAAGGAACTAATCTTCACAAAGGAACGGATTGATGCAACTATCCTGGACCTCCATCTGAGAGAGGCTTACGACCCTGTAGAGGTATTGAAAAGAATAAAGTCGATAGACCCAGAAATCAAAGTAATTATATGCTCGGGTTCACCACAGGACCCATTCATCAGGAGATACACATCCTATGGATTCGATGCAGCCCTCTCAAAGCCATTTAACCTGAATACCCTAAAGAATGCTTTAAAATAAAAAAAGGATACCCGAAGGTATCCTTTTTCTACTCAACACCTCAATGGTAAAGTCTCATTCCCAGAGACCAGCTCCCTTGATCTTGTTCTGAATGAATGTATCGGTGGTCTTCTTCACAGGATTTGGAATGGATATACCATTAATTTTTGATGCACTCCCCTTCGCACCAGAGGCAGTACCTGTCGGGCTCTCCCGGCCGGTCCTGGTGGCAATCTTATCAGAGACCTCTTTCTTCACCATACTCTTCACGCCCACAACCTCTCTGTAATCAGATACACCCTTCTTGCCCTCATCCTTTGCCTTATCATTGTTTGAAACCTGATAAGATGGCTTGAGATTCTCATCCTTTGGATTGGTTATGGCATCTGTCTTCAGCATAATCCTGTTATTCGTATCCTTCTGTACAGGGTTTGAGATTCCATAATCCTTTTCCTCTTTTTTAGCACTGGTATTCCCTTCAGGCTTTACACCCGTTGTGCTGTAGGGATTGGTATCGACCTCACCCCTGCCGGACCTGACGAATGCACTATTCAGTTTCTCCTTCTTTGCCATATTCGGAATAGATACACCAGGGTACTTTACCTCATTCGGGTCCTCCTTTTCAGAGAGGGTATTCCTGCTGGCGGAGGACATATCTGTCACATCCATATTCAATTTCTTCACCTCCTGACCGGTAGCAGGTGCAGGATTGCTCCCCTGTGGCTGCTGTACTGGAGTTGGAGCTACATTACCCTTAGAGGCATCAGGTACATTTGTCTGGGCTGGTGGGGTTGCATTCTCCTGTGGGTTTGTAACCGGGGCATCCTTCTTTGCAGTTGCACACCCGAATGCCATCAAAGCCACTAACAGAACCAATAAGATTCTCTTCATACAAACACCTCCTTTTGAAGGTTAATCAACTGGTAATTATTATACACCTGTTGAAAGGGCAATAGCAATTTATTTCTTTATCCCACATAAAAACGAAATTTTTGTCATAACATCTACAAATTGAAGATTTACAGTCTTAAACTTCTGTGATAGCCTACGACTATGAATCCCGTTATTACGCTCTCAGGTCTCCTTTTTCTCTCCTCCATAAATATTGATTGGAGAGAGGTCCACAAAGGGGTAGATCTTGCTCAAATAAACCTATCCGAACTCTCTGAATACGATGGTTTGCTTTATATAATCAGGATAGACCCGACAATAATAAAACCAGCTGTACTTATCGGGGCGGAGTTGAACCAGGAGCCCATCACAGCAAGGGAGTGGTGTGAAAAGTATAACCTGAACATAGTTATGAATCTCGGTATGTATCACAAGGACTTAAAGACACATGTGGGGTACCTCAGAAACGGGGAATACATCAATAATCCGAAATGGAATAATTACAAATCTGCCCTTGTGATGGGACCCAGAAGGAAGGGCATCAAACCCGTCGACATCATTGACCTGGACAATGAACAGGAGAAGACCCGAATTGACTCATATAAGACCGTTGTACAGAACCTGAGGCTCATAAAAGGGAATGGTATCAATGTATGGGAGAAGACCTCAAGAGAATGGAGCGAGGCGGCTATTGGAATCGACAGGGATGGAAATCTCCTTTTATTCTTCACATCAACACCCATTACTATGTACAATTTCAACGAGATAATCCTCAAACTACCATTGAAGGTAATAAAGGCATTCCACACCGATGGTGGACCGCCAGCCAGCCTCTCGATAAACTATGGGAAATATCACATAAACCTCTCAGGCAACTCCCTCTCTGAGAAACAGGAGCCCATACCAAATATAATCGGCTTCAGGATTGGACATTAGTTCCTCTCAAAATAGACTCTACAGATGACCTTATATATCTGAGATTCTCCAGTTCACCCTTAATCCTTGCCTCACCCTCACTCTTCATAAGACTGGCATATTCTATGGTACTGTTCATTCGCTCCAGTAGAAACTGTATCCTGTCCTTAAAATCCGCCTCTATCCTCCTCCGGCTCTCTATAATCCTCTGGTTGATATCTCCAATATACCTGGAACAATTGGCATATATCAACCAGTCCATATAGTCCTTCAGTTCCTTCTTCATCATCATAAGTCGCCTCTTACGCGGTATAAATACTCCCGCTATCACCATAAATGGAGAGGTGGAGGTATATCTCATAAAGTGGTGGAAATAGAATTCACTTCTGGGATACATCTCCCCCTTCAACCCCTCAAACAAATTGGAAAAACTATTATCCTGTGTTATCTCATCTACTCTGTGGGCTATCTCCATAAACTCACGGATATACCTTTCGGAGAACTCCCTGTAATACATGTCCACCTTCCCCTTTATCTTTTCCATCCATAAACCGACATACTTCTCTGCTAATGGATGCAGGGCCTTATAATAATATTCATTGCTCTCATTACTATTGTTCAAAAAGCTCGCAAAAAGTTTCTCAAACTCCCCATCTATCTCCGCTCTGTGCTCATCAAAAAACTTCTTCTGTTCCAGGTCTATCAACTGTGAGATCCTGTCCTGCTCAGACTGAAATCTATATCCGAGTTCACGAATGAATATCTCTGACTCCTCTCTCAATGCGCTCAATCTCTCTACCTTGAGTTTAGTATTCTCGAGGGGTTCACTAAGTGCCTGAATCAACCTGTCAATCTCTGTAAGGAGTCTCCTGGATATCCTCTGTGTGGTATTCTTATAACTATCCTCGATTATCAGAGACTTGTTACTTACCATCTCATCAATCTTGCCCAGAAACTCCGCCCAGTCGTAAGAGACCTTCCCCATAATCCCCTCTTTTGCACTGATACAGAATATGGCAGGCCTCTCTATCCCGAACTCCTTTTTGAGGATATCCAGTGTAAATCTCTTCACCGTCTCCACACTCTCTCTACTCTCCTTATCCACCTTATTGATCACAAATACAGGCTCTCTAACGATCCCCTTCACCTCCTTCACAACCTCTAACTCATCGTATGAGATAGGTGGGTCTACCCCGATTACCACCACAACTGCATCCACTGATTGCAAGAACTCCCTCGTAGTCTTCGTGTTGCTCTCAAAGACCGAGCTTATTCCCGGTGTATCCACAAGAAAGAGACCCCTCTTCAAAAGGGGCGAAGGGAGTCTGATCTCGAGGTAGTCCACATTCTTGACATTGTCAGGATTATGTTCCTGGGTGGCAAAGAGATAGATATTTTCCAGATCTATTGTCTCACTACTGCCATCCTGTTTTTTGACTGTACAGACCCTGTTTTCACCATATTTAATAATCGAGATTATAGCAGTAACAGGCGTAACCCCCGTTGGCAGGATCTGTTCACCTATCAGAGCATTTATCAACGAAGACTTCCCTCTCTTATACTGCCCTAAAAATACTAAATTGAAGCTCCCGCTTCCAAGTCTCCCCTCTACCTCCTCACACTCCCTTACAATAAAATCAAGCCTTAAGCGCTGTGCTATCTCCTTGAGTTTGAATATAGCTCCTTCCTCTACAACAAGTTTTTCATTTTGCATAAGCTCACCTCCTGCAGATCTTATGGTCGCAGGAGTCATCAGCCAGGGAGGCGGTTAATGGAGGACTCCATCTCCATAATGGAGTAGGTATATTAATAATTAATTTTTGAAATGTCAAAAATTTTCATGATTAATGTGTAAAGATTCGTTTATTGATAAGTGGGTGACAATTACTTATTGGAGAGTTATTTAACAAAAAAATAATTCGTATAGTTCATCATCTTCATCAATCATAAGCTCATCAAGGGCAGACTTTACAGGGATCAATCCTCTCTTCTGCATATCGTATATTATGCTCAGCATTATAAGCTTTGCCTTTAATCTCTCATGCTCTGCTACTAACTTATCCATTTCTTTTTGTTTTTCAATACACCCTGGACAAGTATCTTCAGAACACATTGTTTCGTCCCTCCAAAAAGTAAAGATAAAAATAGACTATGTCTAAGATTTGTCAAATTTTTGTCATCCGTAACTGAATCTTTACTCTATCTATTTCTGACTTGAAAATTATATTATAAGATGAATGGAGAGGGGCTACTACCCTCTCCATAATATAACAACTTATCTTTCGCCTTTGCAAAATCTTTACTTTACTCCACTCTCATAGATGCACAACCCATTTTCGCATTTGACATAGCCTGGGCATTCCGTATTTATATACGGACACTTAAATGCCCCATCCATACAATCTGACTCCATATAATTCTCTTCGTCTCCAAAACCACAATTCAAATCCTGCGGTATATAGCAAAGTATATTTATGTTCGCATGCTCTAAATAAGTCTCACAGGCATCAGGATGTTCTCGGTTTACAGGAAAAGGACACAGTTCAAAGCAATCAGAACTCTTGCACCTTGCGAGTATACAATCCTTATCCTCTTTACACTTTCTGTACTCCTCTGGAACAGGAGGTTTATTTCTATGTAATTCAGATACGCAACTTATTTGATCATAGCACCTCTTTTCTCTATCCTTTGCTTCGTAATCAATAGATGGACAAATATAAGTCCCTTGATTAAGAAACTCTGAGCTTATAATCTCATTATAAGTACGAGGTAGACACTCTGTATTAAAGCAATTACTACTATCTTTGCAGGAGATATTAATGAAGAACAGGAGTAATAATAGAACAATTCCAGACTCATATCTTTTAAACATATATACCTCCCATTATTAGAGAATTTTAATCATATTTATAAACCCAGCAAAAATTTGTGGGAGGATATAAGGTCGTTTTCCAAATAATACCACTCGTTATCAAGCCAATAATATAATGAAAATATAAGTTCCGCTCATCAACTAACCCTTAAATAACTTCAACAAACACAACTACACTACAGTAATCTTCATTTGATATATAAAAGTAAAGAAAAAATAATAAAATTATAGAAATATCTTCTACCTATGTTTAAGAAATTACAGGTGTCAGTTATTAAAATAGCTAACTGACACCTGTGATCTGATAATTATCAGGATTTCAATGCCTCACCGACCTTACCGACCAGTTTTGCAGATGGTTTCAAGGTCTTCTCTCCCTCGGTCCACCTGGCAGGGCAGGCCTCATCGGGATGCTTCGATAGATAGATATGAGCCTTCACCTTCCTCAAGAGTTCATCGGCATTTCTACCGACATTATCGAATGTAATCTCCATACCTACAAGTGTTCCATCAGGGTCAATAATAAAGGTCCCTCTCCTGGCAAGCCCATTCTCCTCATTGTAGACGCCGAATGTCCTGGATACCTTACCGTTTGGATCTGCACCCATCGGGAACTTTATATCCTTAAGGAGCAGTTCAGAGTCCTTCCAGGCAAGGTGGACAAACTTGGTATCGGTGGAGAACGATATAACCTCTACACCAAGTCTTTTGAGCTCATCATACTTATCCCCGAGGTCCTTGAGTTCGGTGGGACATACAAAGGTAAAATCAGCGGGATAGAAGAATAAAACTACCCACTTCCTCTCCTTCTGCAGACTTGAGAGATTCATTACCTTAAATTCCCTGTTAACAGGGTCATAGACATCAAATGTAAGATCTGAAACCTTCTGTCCAATCTTTACAGTTTCACACATAGATTTACCTCCTGTTGATAACCTGATATTATGATGCCAGCAAGATAAAAAGGTTTCAAATATATATCACCTCGCAAAACAAAAATCCTCATACTCACATCTTTTGAAAAACCGACCCACTGAGTGTATCTCAACTGTGTAAATTTGTACCCGAAGGATTTTTAACAACATAGAGGATTGAGGGCAAATGTGAATCTACTTCACCTCTTCCTCACCCAGACTTATGGAGAATGAGAATTCCTCATCGGGCTTTAATGACAGATCGTAGACCAGAATAAATGCAGAGCCCTGATATGTTCGTTCGAAACCGTCCTCTGACTGAGAGACAGTCTCCACAGGGTAGTGCCATAGATTGAATATCTTATCCGAGACTATCACGAAATTTCTCTTGAGATACCCATCATAGAGGTAGAATTTGGATATCCCGATTGCGGTCATTACCTCCTTGAACCTCTCATATCTGACATTCTCAGTCGGTATTACTATTAGCCTGTCCGGGGAGTCTGCGGCAAGGAGGGAGAGATTATTCTCAATAGCCAGATAGCAGTTTATCTCGGATTTGGAACAGTTCTTTATTTTATAGCTCACACTGAGTTCGGGTCTTGATGAGACGAGCTTGAATTTTTTCTGCATCCTGATAGGAAGTTCCTCTCCCCCTATCCTCACAACCCCCTCTGCCTCACACTCCACATACGCCGCCCCCCTTCGGTCCTTTCTCCTGTAAGTATATGGGGCATCCACCAGACTCCCGAGCTCTGTATATCCCTCGCTCCTCATCCTGTTTACATCACAATCCTTGCTTATGAAATGATCCATAAAGGAGAGTCTCTGGTATCTGTCGTATATCAAGTAGTTCTCCAGTCCCGACTCCTTGCTCCTCACAATGTCGTGAATAGACTTCACCTCACCCCCATCTGAGTGTTGATGCTGGGCAAAGAGCTTACTGTGATACCCCTCCTTTCTCCTTGTAAGGACATTTGTCAGGCAGAATGCCACATCCTTAAAGTCAATCTCCTCCACAGCCGCCCCATATGAAGGCTTTATGATGCAATAAATATCATTTGAGTCCAGAGTTATCTCGTTATTCATATCATCATCCGTATCCACAATCTCCGAGACAGCCCATTGCCCTCCCCTATACTCATCTATCACCCTCTGGGCCTTTATTGCGTTCTCATAGAGGGCATTTCTGAGATAGTTCAGATAAAGTCCACCAAAGAGCCCGTGCCAGTAGGCACAATTGCACTGAGCCATATATATATGCCTCTTTGCCTCCTCCCTCACCTTTTGACTCCTGATGGAATCAATTCGCTCTGAGAGCTTCAGTACCCTTCTATAGATCCTGTTTGACTCGGGGTATTTGGAGAGGAAGTTCAGCCATATCCCTCCACGCACAAAGGGTTCGTACCTGTCATAGAGGTTGCTGTCTTTCAAATATTTGATGAACTCATCGTATAACGGTATGGAATCAGCGGGTAGAGACCACTCCATCATCTCCTGATAAGAGGCCGTCGGCAGATAAATCCTCTCTGTAGGGGCATACTTGGAAATATACTCCGAGGGAAGCGCCATATTGAGCCAGGAGTCATTGCTGGATATGGTCTCAAAGAATCTATAGAGCCATCCCTTTTCATACACCCATTCGAATGTCTTTGGCCATATACCAAACTTCTCACCATCATCTCCGTAGCATATACCCGAAAAACCCCTGTTGTGGGCATCCCTCAATATCTTCAGAGTCTCTTCGGGTTCGGCAAAGGGAATGGCATATCTGAGTCTCTGAGAGATCGGGTAGATGAGCAAAACCTTCCCCGCCTTATCTGTTATATAATAGCCGCCCAGTTCATCTCTCTTCTTACCCGCATAGGTGAAATGGGCATCATCTACGAGTGTATATTCTATCCCGGTGCCATCAAGCAAAAGCGGGAGTGAAGGCTCCCATACCCTCTCTGTAAGCCACATACCCTTAGGTGTCTGCCCGAATTTGTCTGCAATAAAATCATTCATCATCTTAACCTGTCCCTGTATGTCTTTCTGAGACAGTATGGCAAGCATCGGCTCATAGAAACCACCCGAGAGCATCTCTATCCTGTGTTCTGCACAGAGGGATTGTAATCTCTCTATAAATTCGGGTCTGTACTTCATTATCCATTCATAGACGGGTCCGGATATATGCAGTCCTATCTTTATCTTAGGAAACTTCTCGAGGACATCGATAAACGGTTTATAACTCCGTTCATAGGCCATCTCGAATATGTGTTCAAAGTTGCCAACGGGTTGATGATTATGGACTACAAATATCAAATTCATCTTATCCATAAACTCTCCTTTGCAATCCTTAATTCTATCTAATGATCTCCTTGATGAGTTTTGGTGGTTTTACGGGCTTTTTGTCTATCTTAAAGGCCCTATCAAGTCTGAACTGTACGGATTCAAGTACCTCCTTTATCCTCTCTCCATCGTTATAGTGAATGACAAGCAGAGGATCTCCTTTATTGACCTTATCCCCGACCTTCTTCAATAAGACAAATCCCACTGCGTGGTCTATCTTTGAATCCACCCTCTCTCTCCCCGCACCGAGGGACATAGCAGCCAGACCCACCTCTTCAGCATTTATATTCTGAATAATGCCCTTCTGTTTTGCCACAAATATTTTGGTGTGCTTCGCCTGAGGGAGTTTTGTATAATCATCCACAACGGATGGATCACCGCCCTGTGCCTCTATCATCTCCTTCATCTTGTTAATGGCATCACCCGACACAATGGCATTTGCCACTTTTGCCCTTGCCTCCTGAATGGTAGATGCTACCTTGCCGAGTAGTAGCATATGTGCCGCAAGTTCACAGGAGAGATAGGAGAGGTCATTTACCACCTTACCCTTCAAAACATCAAAACACTCAATCATCTCCAGCGAGTTCCCCACATTCTGGCCAAGGGGTTGATTCATATCCGTGATCAGGGCCACTACCTTCTTATTCATCTTCTTCCCGAGGTTCACAAGTGCCTGAGCCAGGGCACGGGCATCCTTCATTGTCTTCATAAATGCACCCTGACCAACCTTCACATCCAGAACGAGTCCATCAATCCCCTCTGAGATCTTCTTACTCATTATCGAGGAGCAGATGAGCTGTATCGACTCCACCGTCCCGGTTACATCTCTCAATGCATAGAGCTTTTTGTCTGCAGGGACGAGATTCTTGGTCTGGCCAATAAGGCATATCCGGTGTTTCTGAAGTATAGAGACAAATTCTTTATTTGAGATGTCTGTCCTTATACCCGGCACAGACTCAAGCTTGTCAAGGGTACCTCCCGTGTGACCCAGACCCCTACCGGAGATCATAGGAACCACAACCCCGCAGGCGGCGGCTATTGGAGCGAGTATAAACGATGTCTTGTCCCCCACACCACCTGTGGAGTGTTTATCTATCTTTGGCAGTTTTATAGAGGAGAGGTCAATCACCTCGCCCGTCTTTATCATTGCCTCTGTCCAGTCGAAAAGTTCCCTGTCATTCAACCCGTTGAAGTAGATCGCCATCAGGAGCGCAGAGACCTGATAGTCCGGTATCTCCCCTTTCGTGTACCCGTTTATTATCCACTTTATCTCCTCCGTTGTGAGCTCCTTTCTGTCTCTCTTCTTCTTAATCAATTCATACATCCTGAACATCTTAAAACTCCTTATCTTAATTCGGATAAAAATGACCTACCTGCAACAATCTCTTTCATTCCAAACCACTCAAGGACTGTCGCACCCACATCTGCAAATGTATCCCTCATTCCAAGAAAGACACCCTTTTTAAGAGATGGCGAGTATACAAGAAGTGGTACCCTCTCTCTCGTGTGATCCGTGTGTCTGGTAAATGTAGGGTCGCAACCGTGATCGGCCGTGATTATCAGCGCCGATTCATTATCAATCCGCTCCATAATCCTGCTCAAATTTGAGTCAAAATATTCAAGGGCCCTTGCATAACCCTCTACATCCCTTCTATGGCCGTACACCATATCATAATCCACCAGATTTACAAATATTAGTCCCCTCTTCTTCTCAATCATCTGAACTGTCTTCTCAATGCCATCTTCATTCCCATCTGTATGCACAGACTCACTCACCCCTCTTCCGGCAAATATATCATAGATCTTCCCTATCCCCGTTACCTCAATACCCGCCCTGCTTAAAATATCAAGGGCCGTATCCCCGGGGGGTGCCATAGAAAAGTCTCTCCTGTTATATGTACGTTTGAAGTTGCCGACCTCACCTATAAATGGCCGGGCTATTACACGACCGATATTCAACCTGTCGCATATCTCCCGTGCGATCTGGCAACCTCTGTATAACTCCTCAAGGGGTATTACCTCCTCGTGGGCGGCAATCTGAAACACAGAATCGGCAGAGGTGTAGACTATCCACTTCCCTGTCCTCATATGCTCAGCGCCGAGCTCCTTTATAATCTCGGTACCGCTGGCCGCCTTATTGCCCAGTACCCCCCTCCCGGTCCTCCTCGAAAACTCTTCTATTACATCTCTGTCGAAGCCATTCGGGAATGTGGCAAAAGGCTCTTTCAGGATAATACCACTCAACTCCCAGTGTCCAGTAGTAGTATCCTTGCCGGGACTCTTTTCATTCATTATCCCATAAGAGCCCAGGGGTGTTTCATCTCTCCCGATGCCCTGGACGAAATCATGGAGGATGTATCCAAGGCCCAGCCTCGAAAGATTCGGGAGATTTAAATATCCTCTCTTTCTTGCAATGTTCAATATTGTATTGGCGCCCTCATCCTGATACCTCGCAGCATCGGGCATAGCCCCAACACCAGCACTATCAAGCACTATAAGGACAAGTTGCCTCATATTATCTCTTCATCTCCTCCATAATTTTTACAGACTGAGACGCTCCTATCCTATCGGCCCCGGCAGCAACCATCTTCTGCAAATCCGATAGAGTCTTTATTCCCCCGGATGCCTTTATCCTGCATCTATTCCCGACAACCCTCTTTATGAGCCTTATATCCTCTTCCTTTGCCCCCCCAGTCGAGAAGCCAGTGGATGTCTTGACAAAGGCGGCACCCGCGAGAACACACAGTTCGGAGGCTATCTCCTTCTCTTCATCGGTAAGCAAACAGGTCTCTATTATTACCTTCACAGGGATGGGTTTTACTGCCTCCACAACGGCGAATATATCAGCAAATACACAGGCATAGTCCTGGGACTTAAGTCTCCCTATATTGATCACGGTGTCTATCTCCATAGCACCGTTCTTTACTGCATAGACCGCCTCAAATGCCTTTGACACATAATCCATAGCACCAAGGGGGAAGCCTACTACTGAGATAGGAAGTACCTCTGAACCTTCTAAGGCCTCGGCAACTATCTTTACATTGGAAGAATTGACACACACAGTGGCAAATCTATACTTCTTAGCCTCCTCCGCTACCCTTTTTACATCGAATATGCTCGCCTCAGGCTTGAGGATTGTATGGTCGATCAGTGCAGCGATATCATTATACCCTTCGGGTCTCCTTGCCTCCCTTATTTTTAGGTCCTTTATAAAACTCCTGTCTATTATTTTGAGTTCATCTCTCACACGATCAGATATCTCTTCCTTCCTGACAGACAGTTCCTGTAAAATCTCTTCTCTCATCTACTACCTCCATAAAAGGGCAGATTACCTACCACATAAATATCCCGTTGTCAAAATTGCAACGAATAAACAACAGGATGAAACTTGCAGCATTTGACCTTAAATTTGGTGTTGAGTCAAACGAATAATTAGAATGTATATTTTAATGAAGGCTGTATATTCAAAAGCAGGGTTCCTATACCCATTAGATAATAAGCCCTCGCCTCAATCGCCACAGAGAAGTGTCTGAGGGTTGTATAATACTCCGCACCAGCACCACCATCTAAAGAGAGGGTAGAACCATTCATTTTTATCTCGGTTCCATCACTCTTGTAGTTCTTATCAGGAGATATAAAGGCAAAACCACCACCACCTCTTACATACACAAAAAGTCTATCTGTTGAGAGGTATGCAAACTTGACTGAGAGGGCAGCCATCTTCACAGAGATATCACTTGACAGATATTTCGGATAATTCTCATAACATTTATCTACATCTATATTCTCCCCAAATTCCTTTTTACACTTATTCGCATCAAAGAACACAAGCCTACCATCTCTGTTATATCCATAACCATAAGAATAACCCGTATCATTTGCAGCAGATATGAAGAAGGAGTAAAAGCCCGCCTCCACTGAGAGGATATCAAGGATGTCGTAACCAGCAGTAATCGAATTTGAAAACCCCGAGGATAAACCGGATATATCTGACATCAGGGACAGGTTATAAGCTATATCTGTGTTTATAAACAGCCCCTTATGCACCTCTATCAGTTTCTTCTCCTTTGGGGAACTCACAGTAACACCCTCCGTCTGGGCAAAAAGATTCACCGAGAAAAAGAATGCCAGAACCAAAAACAGTATGACTCTCTTTGTCATAAACCAGACTCCATTTATTAATCTGTTCTCTTCAGGATGAATGGATAAGTGACAATCACTATACCTCCACCCTTGGGCTCAGGAAACTTCCAGCCCTTTATCTTACTTATAATACAATTCTCAACATTCTGGTTATTTAGAGTGGTCTCTTTGACCTTTGCGGATTGTACAGAGCCCGTAGGCGATATCACAAAGTTGACCGATACCTTACCCCACAAGCCGGGATTCTTGGTGAGTTCGAGTTCGTAACAATATCTTATTTCATTTGCGTGTGCCCTGATTACCCTTCTTATCAACTCTTTATCAAGAGAACCGAGGACCATAGGGGTACCCCCGGATATACCTATATCGTGCTCCTTCTTACTCCCAATAGAACCCACTCCATAACCATATCCACCCTGACCAGCGCCTCTGCCTCTGGTGCCAACACTTCCAATACCTATGGAATCCAGACTCGAGCCACCTCCACCAGGACCCACACCCCTCAGACCAAGGCCACCAGAACCTCTTGCATCCCCGATCTGAGAACCAAAAAGTCCACCGATTGCGTTCTGCAAATCCCCACCTAGCCCCTTGCCACCAAAGAGGGTAGAACCACCCGCGAACATACCTCCGCTCTTTCCAAACATCTTGAGGACGCCAACCTTCTGGACTATCTCTCTATCATCAGGTTTTATCGCCTTTACTGCGGATCTCTTGAATACCTCAGGGGCATCCTTCTTCCCCATCTTCCCCTCCTTACCCGCTGCCTTTGCCCCCGACTCACCCTGTTTGGGCATATCCTTTAGTTTCTTCAACTCCCTGTCCTCTTCCATCTTCTTGGCAGGGGTCATAATAAAGTTCACAAACTTATTTGGATTCTTGACTGCCTGCTCTGTCTCAGCCTTTACATCATATGGGAAGAGGTACATACTCACGAGGGAAGTGACTGTAAAGAATGCAGCGATTATCAGGGCGTTCAGATAATTGTAGTCTATGTTTGTACCAAGTCCAAGTGGCAACTTCCTCGGAGGCGGAGTAAACCTGAACTGGAAGACTGCATTGTTGATGTACATCCTCGTAATGGAATTTGGTGGCAGGGTGTAGACAAAGGAATCGGGAAGGGATGGATCAGGTACAGCCCTCTTCTCTTTTATGAGATCCTCAAAGGTCTTATAACTCTCACCTATATATACCTCCCCCTCCACATTTTTTGGGAATGTGAGTTGATACTCCTTATTTACAGTTCGTATGACAGGGTACTCAGGGACAGTAATCTCGTCAGGGATTATATAAAAATCACATTTACTCGTAGAACCTATGGTAACCTTCTCGGGGTATGTAAAATACTTTACATCTATCATCTCCTGATACCACAGAAATTTTATCTCTATAGCCCGGTTCCCATATGGGTCCTTCTCCTCCTCTTCTGAATCGAGCTCTACCTTATCTGTACTCTTCGCTTTGAAGGCTGGTACCGCCTTTGGAGGAGACTTCTCTACTGCCTCTTTTTTTACCTCAGGTCCCTTCTCCTCTTTCTCAACCATCTGGGTCTCTTCTTCCCTATCGCTTCTATGTGTGACGACAGGCGCACTCTCCTCATCCCCTTCAATAGAGACCACAAGTTTTGTTTTACCAAGAATGAGTTCATCCCCATCTTTGAGAGTGGCCTTATCTACTGTTTGTCCATTCAATATTGTCCCGGCTGAAGAACCCATATCCTTGATTATATACCCATTGGAGGTAGCCTCAATATGAGCGTGAACTCTCGAGACAGTAGGGTCGTCAAGTTTGAGGTTTACAGAGGAGAGTCTACCAACCTTGATTACGGGTTGATCGAACGACTCTTCCCCGATTAATTCTCCGCCATAGTAAATCTTAAAAGAAATCTTCCTTCCCATAACAAAATCCTTTCTCTACAGGTCAGAGACTGAACCGAGTATCTTGTTCTTGAAATCCTCTCGATATTTAATCAGGTTCTGATGTTTAACCTTGGCAGCGCTCTGGATGTACTCTCCATCGGGCTTGGTGAGGTCCCCTGTGATCAGGTCGTCCTCAAAGTCATATACGGTCTTCTTCTTATATAGTGCCTGACCATCGGATACAGTCGCATTCTCCTCTTCATCAGCATATGCATTAATCGCTATAAAGGCGATACCGATTAAAATGACTATAAAAAGTAAAGAAAGCCTCTTCATCTCACTTCCTCCTGATATTAAATATTATAACACTTCTCATTCTTTATTTCAAACAATAAACATATCATTCCTCTTCCTCTTCTACAGGTACAGGGTTAGAGGTTTTATTATCACCCGTCGATTGTGCTGGCTGCTCAACCTTTGGCTTTTCACCCTCCTTCTTCTCTCCTGAAGACTGAGGTGCGGATGTGTTTGCAGGAGCAGACCCTTCTTCCTTCTTGCTCTCAGTCCCGACTTTCTCTACTGGAGACTGTGTTTGAGCTTGAGGAACCTGGGGATTTGACTCTCCAGCCGACTTATTCTTAACATCTACCTCTGCCTTTGCCTTAGCCTCTGCCTCCGCCTTCTTCTTCTCCTCCTCCGCCTTTTTCTTCTCCTCCTCCGCCTTTTTCTTCTCCTCCTCTTCTGCCTTCTTCTTAGCCTCCTCCTCTGCCTTCTTTCTGGCCTCCTCTTCAGCCCTCTTCTTCTCCTCCAGTACCTTCTGGGCATAGGCAGTCATTGTCTCGGAATATATCTTCTCAGCCACCTTTGGTGCCTGCTCCGAGGCGAGTTGTTCAAGTACATCCTTGTTCAACATCTGCAGAAGATTCTTCTTAAAGAATTGATAAGCCATCTCAGGCAACATCTTCTTTGCCTGTTCCGGTATCATCTTCTTATCCACAATCTTGAATGAGGCCTGAACTATATCCGCCTCCACTGCCTCAGGTGCAACAGCGTATATCTCCTCCTTCAAGGTCTTATCGACCTGATCCAGTATCCCCTTCTTTACAGTCTTAATTGACTCCTCCAGAACTTTGTTTCTAATCTCCTGCTCGGCCTTCTTGTCCTCCATCGGCTTTATAAGTTTTGCAATCGCCTTTTCGCAAGCCTTTTTAATTGGTGGGTCGAGCAGCTCAGCGAGAACCTTATTATAAGCCTCCTCTATTGCCTTATCCTTATCTTTCTCAATTGCCTGATTTACAAGCATCATCCTCTCTTCTTTGTCCTTAGCCTCCTTTGCAAGAGCCGACTTCTCCTTGACCTCTTTGATATACTGATAAACAGGGTCTTTCATCCCGAGGGATGTCCCCATAGTATTTTTATACATCTCAAACCATTTCAGCGCCTCATCATAATTCTCATAACCCTTATACATCAGAATTCCCATATTCATCATGGCCGCTGTATCCTTTGGATTGATCTTCAGGATTGCCTCATATGTCCTCTTTGCGTCCTCAAACTGCTTCTTCCCCCTGTATGCCACTGCAAGACCCAGGAGGGCATCCCTGTTACGCGGCTCGTAAGAAAGTACTTCGGAAAACTGCTTAATGGCACCATCATAATTGCTATACTTCAAGGCGATGGCACCAATGTTCATTCTGGCATCTATCATATCCCTCTTCAGTGAAACTACCTTGACAAACTGATTTAGGGCACCCGATTCATCTCCGAGTTTCAACAGAATCATTCCGAGTATATTATTCAATCCTGGGTCATTTGCATCTATCTTCAATCCCTGAATACAGGTCAGTCTTGCAAGCTGGAGCTTGTTTGCGTCATAATAGATCATTGAAAGGACACGATAAGCCTCAAGGTTTGTGGGGTCTATCCTCAGCGCCCTTCTACAGTATTTTATTGCCTCTTCAGGCTTCTTTTGATCCTTGTATATAGAGGCGAGGATTACATTTGACCTTGCAGAGTTTTCATCCTTCTTTAAGAGATATCTGGCTATCTCCACTGCCTGCGGAAGTCTATTAGTCTTCCTGTATAGAATTATGAGATTCTCCGCTGCTATATCCATCTTCTGGTAGGCAAGTTTATAGTACTTCTCAGCATTCTCTATATCACCCTTTGTCTCATAAAGATAACCCAAATTATAGTAGATCTCGGGATTCTTTGCACCCGCTGACTCTATCGATTTGAATCTGGATATCAAATCATCATAGTTGATATTCCCCGCAGACTCCTGTTCTTTATAGAGAGCTACCAGTGATTCAAAATCTGATGGAGTGACCTCTTTCACTGCTGTCTTCTCAGGCTGAACGGCCCTCTCCCTCACCTTGCCAGGACAGGCAACAAGGAATAGAGTCATAAGAACAAAAACTACCAGATATATAAACCTATTCATTGGATTCCTCCTCTGTATTCTTTGTATCTGACTTACCTCCCTCCATTTTATTCTCTCCTTCACCCGTTGAGCCCTCAGGGGTTTCGCCCTTACTATCCTGAGCCTTCTCCTCCTTGTTCTCTCCCTTAATCTCCCCCTTCTTCTGCCCCTTCTGCTCATTCTGTTTTCCCACCGCTTCCTCCTTTGGTTTCTCCACCCCCTTCTTCTGGGTTCTCATCTCTTTAACCTTCTTGTCCCAGTCAAGTGCCAGAGCAAACGGGTTCGGCTCAAGAATCTGTCTGAAGTTGTCGGGTTGCGGTTTTATCTCGTCCCCGGATGGATACTCCTGCGGTCTGAGTTCATTCAACCTCTTCAGTGATTCGACCGTCCAGGTATTGAACACCCCCAGTTCGGAGGACTTACTCAGGGCTGCCTGATAGTGGGCAACCGCCTTCTCCTCCAGAGGCATTGTCTGTTCCCTGATCATCTGCTTATACAGGTCCTTTTGCTGTTTTGTCTTGAGTTCCTTGGGGATTGGCATATCAAGGAAACTCTTTATAAACCTCTCATAAGATTCACCTATTTTGTAAAGGCTTGCGATCGCCCATTCAGCCACCTTTATATTGACTATATCGGCATATGCCTTGTAGACCTTCTCCATAGCCTTCGTCTTCTCTGCAAATCTTTTCTTGAATGTCGCCTCGGGCATTTCGAGCTTTATGGCATCAAACTGGGCGAAGATTGGGGCAACCATTATAAATTTGGCGTGGGCTACTGCCTCCAGTGCCTCAGGTGAGAATTTGTCCTTTTCCTTACTCTTATCGTAGATCTTTATCGCCTGATCGAATTTCTTCTCCGCCTCTTTTATATTCCCGAGTTCTTTGAGGAGTAATCCCTGCTTTACAATAATGGGGAGCATTTTATTCACATCCGTCTTTGAGTATTTCTTCTCGAATTCCTGGTATACCTCAAGTTCTTTCTTCTTGTCTCCCATAATGTTATAAATCTTTGCAATGGAGAGGTGTACCTCAGGTACATCCGGCTCCTTCGGATATTCCTTTATATACTTTCTCCTCGCCTCAATAGCCTCCTCATACCTATCGAGCCCGATCAGATATGTACCTGCATTGAAAAGTGCAGTCGGTGCATCCTTCTCCTTCGGGAACATCTCCACAAACTTCAAATAATACTTTGCCGCATTCTCATAATCAGCCTCGTCCCTGTAAGATTCGGCGATAGAATATAATGTCTTCGGAGCAAGGGGCGACTTTGGATATTTCTCAATGAGGAGCATCCTCATCTTGATAGAATCCTCAAACTTCTTTGCCTTCAAATAGTTTGCAGCGGCATTATAAAGGGCAGTATCTGCCATCTTTGTATCCGGGAACTCCTGCTGAAACTCATAATACTTTCTGGCAGCAACCTCAAACTCATTCTTCTTCTCGTAATCCTCGATCAACTTAAAGGCTGACTCAGCCACCAGTCTCTTCAGATCCTCCAGAACCTTCCCTTTTGCTATCCTGGGGTTCTTCAAAAACTCCCTTGTCCACTTATTTAGTTCCGCCCAGTTCTGAGCAAGGTTGAAAGAGTCAAGGATCAGGTTTACTGCGTACTCAGCCACCTTGCTATCCGGATATTTCAGGGCGACCTCTGCAAAGAGACGATTTGCCTCCTTGAAGTAGTTGTATGAATAAAATAGATAACCTATCTCGTAGGTAATGTCTGGCAATCTCTCCCTATGCTCATTCCATCTATCCTCTGGCATCTTGGGGGGCTTCTTGTTTTCAGACAAAAGCCCGATATACTTCTGCATCGCATCAATCCTCTTCTTCTGTATTGGGGGCATCTCCACAGGAGTCTTAACTTTTGCAGAGGGGAGTTTTACTCCCTTTGCAGCATTTTTATAAGATATTACGGCGGAGTGGAGGGCATCCAGGTTCAACTCCCCCTTCGGATCCATTTTTACTACCTTTATATATGCATCCCCTGCACTCTCCCACTTCTGCAGTTTATACAGGAGTTCTGCATAATAGAAATTCAGAGTATATGCATCCTTGGCATTGGGGAATAACTCAAGATAGTCTCCATAAAGTTCGTGAGCCATAAAATATGTCTTCTGGGCACCTGTCTTTTTGGCTTCATTATGATAGGTAGTAGCCAGTTTTCGCAACAGTGCCTCTGTAAGGTCTTCCGCCTCCTTGTAGTTCTTCTGCATCTCCTCGAGTCTCTTCTTCTCCTGCGGATCGGTGGTCTGCTCAATAACCTTCTTATCAGGCACCTTTGATCTTATGTTTTTAAACATATCCACCAGCACCCTCGCCTCTTCAACAGCCTGCCGTTTGTTCGCCATTCTATCATGTGACTCAACTATCCTTGCCTGATAGGTGAGATTCCTCATATCATCAGGTTTTTCTGATATGAGGAGTTTGTGTATCTCTATTGCCTCTCTATCCTTCCCCTGATCGAATAGGAGCTGCGCCAGAGTCCTCAGCATATCCAGATATTTGTCTGGACCGGCGATCCTCAAAAATCTCTCCTTTGCATCACTCACATTCCCAGCATTGGAGTATGTGAGGACGAAGTCCTTCATAGCCTCCTTTTGAAGGGTGAGCTTGTTCTCCTTATTCTCCTCTACATTACTCAGAGAGTATGTTATAACCTTTTCGAAAGTATCCAGTGCCCTATCCCATTCTCCAAGGTTGTAATAGACCCATGCCATCTTATAAAGGGCATAACCATATACCCTCACACTCTCGTCCTTTGCCGCCCTCTTATAAGCCTCTATCGCCCTCTGCAAATCCCCCTTATTGAAATAGTATTCTCCAAAGGCGACATAAGCATCCGGGACATACTTTGACTCTGGATAGTCCTTTATGAGTGTCCTGTATATCTTAAGTGCCTCTTCCTGTTGTCCCATTTCCATAAGGTTGAATCCATAATAGAAATAGACCTCGTCTATCTTAGGATAGTTGGGGTATTTATCAATGAGGGTCTTGTACATCTCAAGGGCCTTGGAACGAAATGCCTCCTGTTGTTTCTTGAGGGTCTCTTTCTCCTTCTGAATCATCTTCAGCTTCTCAGGTTGCTTCTCATACTTTGCCTCCTCTGAGGTCTTTTCCATAATCTTCATCCATCTGAACTTTGCCTTCTCGCTGTATATCTCAGCCATCCTGAAGAGTATCTTGGGCTTCTCATCGTCAGAGACTCCGAGTTTGAGCATCCTGTTCATAGTCTCAAGTTCCTTATCCCTTATCTCCTCCATCTCAGCACCGACTTTGAAGAACTGGTCCTCGTACTTGAGATCAGGTCTTACCTGTTCCTGTGGCTTCTTCTCCGCCTTACCCTTCTTCTGGGCAATCACCTCCCCGTTGAATATGAGAATCACTACCAGTCCTGTAAGAATAAAACTCAAAAATCTTTTCATCAATAAAACCTCCTTGGGGGTATATAATCACCCGAAATCAGGGTGACAGTGCAGTCCTCTTATTTATTACACCCTTTAAGCATAGTATAGTGATAAGCGCCCAATTCGTCTCTCCAGTATTCACCCTCGTAAGGCCAGTACAACTTATCATCCTCAGTAGCACCTGTATATTTTTTATTCAAAAGTTGCACTGAAAAGTCCTGACCTTTGAGCTGGGACTCCAGAAGATTCTTCTTTGCCGTCTCTATCTCAAGTTGGATACGCAACGCCTGCTGAATCAATTCTCTCAGTTCATCCCGGTGCGTAGTTATGGCCTCCCTCATCACTGCACCTGCCAGTGCTATTATCCGTCGCTTCTCATTCTGGAGGTCTGCTATTGCCTTCTTTGCAACCTGTGAATTCCTCCAGTAACCACTCTGTTTGGAGATGGACTGAATCTCTTTATCAATCTGAGATAGTGCCTCATTATATCTCTTTGCAATCTTGTTGCTCAAAACGCTGGCGATAATACGTCGCTTGATATCACTTTTTGAGGTATTTGCGCCTATACTTACCTCCATCTTATGGAAGAATTCATAGTATTTGTCATCACTCATCTTCTGTATTACGATCTTATTCAACTCCTCATACAGATTTTGATAGGTCTCCATAAACTCATCCACAAACGAGCCCGCCTCAGGGTATCGGCAGTTGTCATAATAGATGACTGCCTTTATTATAGTCGCCTCCGGGAAGAACTCGTCTTTGAAGAACGGAGCCGAGAGGGTAATCAGATTACCCAGTGCCTTCTCATAATCACCCATCCTGAAATATGCCCAGGAAGACTCAAATAAAGACTCAAGCCAGTTGTCAGAATCCCTGCTGATCTTCTCATAATAATATACTGAATTCTTGAATTGACCTGCCTGATAGTGTATTCTTGCAAGTTGCAGGAATGCATTCTCTCTGAGCTGTTCATCTACAATCAATCCCTTTTTGGGATTGGTAAGCTTCACAACCTCCCTGAATACATTGACTGCATCCTGAAGTTTGTTCTCTCTATAGAGCATTATACCTTCCAGATACCTCGCCTTAGGATACATCAGAGAGTTCTCGGCAATTCGGTTTATCATCTTCCTCGCCGCCTCAAAATCGTCTTTCTCATAATAATACTTTGCAAGGAGGAAGTGGGACTGATCTCGGTACTTGGCAGGAAATTCTACATCAGGGTATCTCGCCAGTACCTGCAAAAGGGCAGAGTCATCAGCCACCTTCTGACTTATGAATATACCCCACTCCACAGAGGATTGGAAGAACCTGTGGGCAGGACCTTTACTGATGATCTGGACAAAGTAGTTCAAAGAGGAATAGTACTTTTTCATTCTATAGAGTGCCTTGGCAATATTATACTCCGCCGCCTGATGGAACTCCATATTCTTTGGATCCGATAGAATCTCGTAAAACAAAATAGTAGCATTCTGAAACTCACCCTGTTTCATAAGGGATAGTGCCTTATCCATCTTCGCCTTATCTGCCACCTGAGTTGCCCCCAGATCCAGGGCGTCAAAGGTGATTGCACCTCTGAATGCAGGCTGTTGAGCAGGTTTCTTCTCCTCAACAGGAGGCGCCACAACTGCCTTCTGCTTCTCCGGTTTGGATGGGAGTAGCTCTTCTGGAACGGCGGGGGTCTCTTCTTTCACAGGCGCGGGCTTTGCCTCTTCCTTAGTCTTCTTGCCCTTCTTCTCCTTTGGTGGTGCCTTTTTTGGTGTCTCCTTCTTCTTCGGAGCAGCCTCGTCCATATCAAGATCCAGCCCTTCAAACTTTATCTGGGCATAAGAATGGGTAACAAACATCGCAATTATAAAAAAGGTTAGAAGACTTAAGGCTCTATTCATTGAATACTCTCCTTAAAAATGGTCCGTTAATAAATTACAAACTACAACTCCTCCTCAAATTGCATCGGGAAGAAGATCCCTATCCCAACCATACCAAGAAGATGATTCTGAATATCGGTTATCCCCTCGGGATAGTACTTGGGCTTCAAATCCATAGTATAGATTATGTCCTTGAGTTCCAATTTTAATACAAGCCATCTGTTCAAGAAGACCCTCTGGCCTATACTTATTGCACTCATAAACTTCACACCCCCCATATCCTTCTCTACCCTGTTTCCGATGTCCCCCTCCCATCCTCTATAATCCACACCCACCATTCCAAAGTTGAGGTTGATAAATGTATCAAAATGCACTATCGCCTGCGACAGAAAACTCACCTTGCCATATATGGGCGACCAGGTAGCACCCCCGCTGAAGAAGTACTTCAGGTTCCCCATCTCCGGCAAAGCCAGGTCATTCTTTTCAAGGTAGGTCTTTGGTGTAACAAAAGTGGAGTTACCAGAGGTAATATCCGTACCGTATCCAAAATTCAAGTTTAATCCAAAAGACTCTGCTATAAAGTATTCAAGCCCAATCTGCCCTCCCATAGTCTGAGTAAAAGGGTCATTCAGTCCGAGCATAAAACTGGGCGACACCTCAAATCTCCCCTTCTTCAAGAAGAGCCTCCCCTGTACAGCCTTGATTCTGTCCTCCAGTTTTACTTTTTGAGCCTTCTTGACAACCTTCTGTGAACCCTTCTCCTCCCCTGCCGTCTCCTGAGCATAAATGTTGAAAGAGAATCCAATCAGGACTAATAAATGAATTAAAAATTTGGCCTTCATACTCACTCCTTTACTTATTGTTAATCTTTATTTGTACCTGCGTCTGCAGGTATATTTGACGTTGAACTGCAGGTCAAATTCCCTGAACTATCATCCCTTCCAATCAAGGCATTTATCTGGAGTTTATCACCAGGGCTGAGACCACAACCATAGAATTTTACCTTATCCTGCCCTGTAGCATCACACTGAGAGGGGATATACTGCCAATAGATTGGCCTCTTACAGGGAACGGGGTTGTTATTCTGATCCTTCTGCCCCGCACACTCACAGGAAAAGTATGGATTGCAGACCTTCTTCAGGGTATTCTCCAGACTGTTGTTGTCTATACAATCCACCCCATCCTTGTCCAGACACCTCGCATTGTTGTCACAGTACTTGAAATTCTTTAGCGAACTCCCCGAAAGACAACCCTCAAGGGTCATCTCCTCCTTCCCACTTCCTCCAGCGTCCACCACCCCCGCATCCTGTCCACAACTCAGAGTCCCTATCTCACATCTCGGCATATCCTCATTGTTCACCTTCACCTGTAAACACGATGGGTCAGCAGGTTTACCTCCCAGTATCACCTCGTTCGAGGCAATGAGGATATTCACAATGTCTATCATCGTCTGCCCGTAGTCAGCCTTGCAGATTGAGTCCAGATAGTATTTGTCCAGCCCCTTCGCCACCTCAAAATATCGGCTTGCACCACAGGCTACACCATTCACACTCGCACACTCCTCAACTGTTGTGGGCCTATCCATCTCATTCGTCGGCACCTTTGCCCCGGTTATAACCGCCATATTCACACCCGCATTCCCCTTCAGATTCTTCAAAAAGTCTATAAATTCCTGTACAGGAATCAGACTATCATATTTGCTCGCATTGTTTGTAATCGGCTCCTTGAAGTCACAATAACAATAATTCTTGCTCGGGTCAAATCCAGCAACCTTCCCGCACTTCGGGTCTGCCCAATGGAAACTTGCACAATCACTCGGCGAACTGCACTCCTTCATACAATAGGATTCTCCCTTCTTCGCATAATCAGAGTCCTCCACCGCAGCCGTTGGTGTCGCACCATAGGCACAATTCCCATTATCCGGCTGCATAGGCTGACAGTCGGGATGACATCTATTAGGATTCGGATAACACCGGTCATTGTTGTCCTCGTTAAAAGTCGGGTCATATGGTACATAACTGCAGTCCTCCTCATCTGTAAGCACTATTATCGTCAACTTGGCATCCGCTCTCAAAAACCCCGCATTCTCGTGGTCTACCAGATTCTCTCCTGTTAGCGGATCCTTCCACTCCCTGTCCAGCGCCATCCTGATCGCAGAGAGCCCCTTCTCAAATCCACTACCGTTTATCCCCACCTTCACATTGTCCCGGAATATGCCCATAAAATTGCTATCCCCAACATTGCTCTTCACCTTGCTCGTCAGGACCTTCGGATGCTCTCCACTGTAATACTGACAGGTCTGCTGAGATGGCTTGCAGGACCTCAACCTCCCGTTGTTCTCAGGGATACAGTACTTCTGCCCCTTCTCAAACCCCTTCACCTCCGCACAGACCGATGGTGTCACAGAGTTTCGGGATGTATCATAGGGTGGACAATCCGCATCGGTGTTGCACTTCTTTGTACAGTACTTGGTCCCGGGTCTCAATACCTTCGTAACCTCCTTTGCCTCTATACAATCCATACCATTATTACAATATCCATTCGGACACTCATCGAGGGGGAGATAATCCACATCAGTAGTGATAACGCCAATATGGAAATCGTTCTGAGCACTGATTATACCGTTTATGAACTTGTCGAGGTTTTTTGCCAGATTCTCCTGCTCCTGAGCCATAGAGCCGGAGTTGTCTATTACAAAGAGGATATCAGACTTGGTGATGGTCTCTATATTCTTAAATATATCGGCCTGAGTGGTAGGTTTCTGGGGGAGATTGAAAAAGTAGTGATCCTGACAGGAAAGGGCTATACTTAAAATAATCACAACTATAACAGATATCCCGATGGCTCCTGCTTTTTTGATTGTCTGAGAGGTTTTCATTGGTTTCTCCTTGCAATTTGAAAATACATAGTTATAATTAATACTATAAATACCTTACTTATGTCAAGGTTTTTAACTAATAATTATTGAGGAATTTTATGGATAGTCTTATCAGACAGAGAGGTGAATTTGGGCGTTATCTGTATGATGCCTATAAAAGACATCTTACAGGTTCCATATCTGTTAAAACAAAGAACAACATCCACACCTTATTCTTAAAAGAGGGGAAGCCTGTATCCATAAAGGAACAGAAGACTACAATGCCTCTGGGCAGGGTCTTTGTGGAATTAGGTATGATAGATACAAAGGCGTATGACGAGTCTCTTATGGAGATGGCAAAGACCGGGGAGAGACAGGGGGAGATCCTCCTCAAAAAGGGTATCATTACCCAGGAGCAGTTGAGACACGCAATAAATATTCAATTCTATAAAAAGGCACTCAAATTCTTTGAAATATCCGACGGTGAGGTGGTGATAGAGGAGAGAGGCGATATTGACAAATCTGCCTGCGAAAATATACAGGGCATCTCCATTTTCAAATTACTGTACAACGGGATAAAATCACTCAACAAAGAGCATATAATGAAGCTCCTCCCGATAAACAATAATACGGTTATCTCAAGGAAAGATGACCTCGACCTGACCATGTTCTCACTCCCCTTAAGCCCTGAAGAGACTATAGTGGTGGAGAACATAAGAGAGAACACCCCCATCCCCAAACTCATACAACTTAAAGTCCTGTCTGACACAGAGATAGCACAACTCACATACTTCCTCTTCCTCCTCGAACTTGTAGATGTCTCAACCCTGGATATCTCAGATACTGAGGAGGAAGATTCAAACTATCTTAAACTCTCAGGGATATACAAACCTGACTTTACACAGGAGGAGACTCATACAGAGAATAAATCAGATGAGAAGACCACACTGGCACCTATTGGCACAGATGAGGATATCAAATGGCTCAAAGAATTGTACAGTAAATATCAGACTATGGACTACTTTGAATTCTTTGGTGTATCACAGAATCCAAACCCGGATGAGCTCAACTCCTCCTACCAATCACTGCTGAAGAGAATTAATACACTGAAAAACGCTGTTAACATAGATGAAGAGATGTCCATAATGATAGACCAGCTCTCTTACTTTGCAGAGGAGGCATACAATACACTCAAATCTGAGAAGAGCCGAAACGAATACCAATCTGTAATCACAGCATACTACAAAAAAGAGAATCTCGACGAAGGACTGGCGGAGCTGGAGTTTACAAAGGGGGAGATATTCCTAAAAAAGCACAACTATAAAGAGGCCTTTGAGTCATTCAAGAGAGCCATTGAATACGGAGGTCAGAAACCCGACTATCTGGCGGCTTACGGATTCGCACTCTATCTCAACCCGGAGGAGCCCCAGAGGTCCAGAGAGACACTCGGCAAACTCTATATAAAAAGGAGTATTTCCCAGAATCCCAGATGCCTCTACGGACACATATTCTACATCCTCACAAGCTGTCTGGAGGGCAACGGATCCGAGACAGATAAGGCGTTGAGTGCAGCTCTTAAGATATTCGAGAACAGCCAGAAGATACAAATGGTTGCTGATGAGGTCCAGCGACTCTTCAGCGAAAAACCAAAAACGGGGGAGATTCAACACGCCCTGAGAGAGAATAGAAAGGACTCAAAGGGCGAAGAGCTCCTCAAGGTCATATTGCAGAAAATCTTGTAACGAAAAGACCAATTATCTTTAATTTGATTCCATTTTACTCAGATATTCCTCAGCCATAAATGCAGCAATGGCGCCATCTCCAGCGGCAGTTATTACCTGTCTCAATCTCTTCTTCCTCACATCCCCGGCGGCATAAATCCCCTCAACAGATGTCCTCATATCCTCATCGGTGATAATAAAGCCATTCTCATCCATATCCACAAGGCCCCTGAAGAGATCACTATTTGGTTTGTGTCCAATAAAGATGAATGCCCCCTCAAACTCCTCCTCATAGTACCTGTTCTCCTTAAGGTCCTTCAATCTCAACTTCTTCAACCCCGATTCATCACCTATAAACTCCTCTACTATATGACTCCACTTGAATTTGATCTTCGGATTTCCAAAAGCCTGCTGCTGGATTATCTTCTCCGCCCGCAACTCATCCCTTCTATGAATTATGTAGACCTCACTGGCAAACCTCGTCAAAAAGATCGCCTCTTTTACGGCTGAGTCCCCTCCCCCCACCACTGCGATCTTTGCATCCTTAAAGAAGGCACCATCACAGGTAGCACAGAAGGATATCCCCCTTCCTATGAGCTCCTCTTCTCCCTTCACCCCCAATCTCTTATACGACGCACCCGTTGCAATTATAAGTGTTTTTCCTCTATACTCAGAATCATACCCCTTGAGAACAATAATCCCATCCCTCTTTTCAACACTCCTAATCTCGTCCATCAATATCTCAGTGCCAAACTTTCTGGCCTGAGCCTCCATCAACTCTGCTATCTTCGCACCACCAATACCCTCTGGAAATCCAGGGTAGTTCTCCAGCACATCCGTAATCGCCGCCTGACCACCCATAACACCTGACTCTATCAACAAAGGATTCAACATAGCTCTGGCGGCGTAAATGGCAGCGGTTAGTCCCGCCGGACCTCCACCAAGTATTATGACATTACGAACTCCCTGCTCATTCCTTTTACCCTTCAATGATGGAATCTTAATATCCATACCTACTCCTTTTTTATCTCATAACTGTACTCGACCTCTCCGACACCCCTGAGTATGGCTGACACAGAGCAGTATTTGGTCTGAGATAGTTCTATAGCCCTCTTTACATTCTCCTCCTTCACATCTCCCACGAAGACATATTTTATTCGGGTCTTCTTATATACCTTCGGATGCTCCGGCGCCCTCTCAGAATCTATCTCCATATAAAAACTTTTGGGTAGATCCTTCATCTTTCTCAGAATTGCTATGACATCCATACCAGTACATCCACCAAGTGCAATAAGGACAAGTTGCATCGGAGCCGCCGCTGAATCGTTACCGCCGTGCTCCTTGACTGTATCCATCAACACCTTGTGCCCATTTGGTGTAGTCCCCTCAAATAGCATATCATTCTTCCATTCTACTCTGTATGCCATAAGACCTCCTCATTTGATAGATGCTAAAATATCCGAAAAGTTTCAAAACTACTCACTCATATGCTTGATAAGCTCGATATTCGTTATCCTGAGCCTGTCGGATAGATCCTGTAAGAATGACCATAATAACTTTATACCGAGATGAGTATCCTCTTTGATGAGGGATATAAAATCCTTTCTCTTTATCTTGATCAGTCTTGATGGTGCAGTGGTCACCACCGATGCGGATCTTGGGGCCATATCAATAAGCGACATCTCCCCAAAGTGCTTCCCAACACCCAGTCTGGCTATTACCTTTCCATTTGCAGTTACCTGTACCTCCCCGGACAATATTATATAAAAGTCCTCCCCCGGCTCATTCTCGATCAGTATCACCTCGTCTTTATCAAAATTCTCCATAGTGGCAACGGACAGGACCTTCATTATCTCCTGATAGGAACAATACTTAAACAGACTCACAGACTTCAATAGTTTTATCTTGTCGGATGCGGGCACCTCTGTCCTGAGCTCCGTTGACACCCTCACAAATATCGCTGTAATATTGTCCTTCCCGCCCTTCTGGTTGGCATAGGCAATTGCATTATTCGCCATCTCCTCCAAAGATGAATAACCTACAAATCCGAGTATATCCTTATCCTCTGTATATCCGTGAAGTCCGTCCGTACACAGCAAAAAGATATCCCCCGCCATCAGTTCTATATGTGTCGTATCTACTATCACAGACTCCATTACACCCACTGCCCTTGTGATAACATTCCCGTAAGGCACATTCTTTGCCTCCTCAGGTGTAATGAGCCCCCTCTTTAACTGCTCCTGCACGAGGGTATGGTCCTCGGTAACCTGATACACCTGATTATCCCTAACCAGGTATGCCCTGCTATCCCCTACATTTGAGACATAGGCATTCTCTCCGCAGATAATCAACATCACCAGGGTGGTCCCCATACCCCTCTTCCCCTCTTCTTTACTCGCCAGTTCAAATATCTTTAAACTTGCCTCGGATACGGCATCGGCAATGATAGTCTTAATCTTCTGTTTGGCATCGAATGTATTCTGTGAACTCAACTCTCTTATTGCCTCGATATTCTCCCTCATCCTCTGTCCGATTATCTTAACAGCCATCTGAGAAGCAACCTCTCCGGCATTTGCTCCACCCATACCATCACAGACGATAAATATCTTATTTTCGTCATCTATAAGAAAACTATCTTCATTGTGGCGTCTCTTCCTGCCTATATCGGTCATTCCAAAGGATGAAATAAACATAATCACTCCAGACGAATTGAGTTAACCTGCAAAAGATAAAAAATTATATCAGTATTGTAAAGAAAAAAATCTCAAAAACCCCGAAAGACATAATAAACCTATCCTTTGATCATATCTATTAGAGACCTATCCAACCTATCCACAACCACATCCGCCCCATTCTCCTTAAGTACACTCTCAGGATAGGAGTTAGTGACTGCAATACACATCATCCCTGCGGCCTTTACCGCCCTTACCCCAAAGAACGAATCCTCTATCCCCGCACACTCCTCTACCCTCAAATCGGGTAGAATCTCCAGAAGTCTCTTATATGCCGTCAGATATGGGTCGGGATGGGGCTTTCCATTCTCATAATCTCCAGCGGCTACGATAGTCCTGAATCTGTCGTAGATCCCGAGCCTCTTTATCACCACCTCGATCTCATTTTTCTGCGCACCCGACGCAATCGACAGATTGAATGACTTGTAAGCCTCATTTACAAACTCCACAAGCCCCTCGAATGTAAAGATTGCCCCGCCCTCACTCCTATTACTCCTGACCCTTATTGGCAATTCGGACAGGAGTGGAA
>Ga0078972_1003777_pt1 | contig 44029 bp, 45 predicted proteins | sample YelNatPaOPGAMG01_FD_67568 | JGI IMG/M metagenome (GOLD analysis project Ga0078972, IMG submission 67568) | Hot spring thermophilic microbial communities from Obsidian Pool, Yellowstone National Park, USA - OP-RAMG-01 (SPADES assembly) (version 2) | ecosystem: Environmental > Aquatic > Thermal...
AACGGGACAAACTCTGCAAAAATTGTTAAATTTCTTTCGCGCTTCATCCCTAATTGTCTTGAGATCCATTTTATACCCTCCTATAAAAGCATAATAATTTCATAATATTAAATTATATATTTTTTAACAAAAAAATATCATAACGATAAATATTGGTATTTTTCTGACAATTTAATTTAATCCAATTTAAGTGTTATGACTTTTTTGAAGCCTCGAAATAATTATTATAGTCATAAAGGATGCCGTCATTGAGATCAGAGTTGAATCAACAAATGGATAAATTGGAGTACTATAATGAAAAACATCCACCCATACAGTTGGGCCAAGTATTGTAAGAATTATAGCTAAAACTGCACCCAATAAACTTCCAGATATAACTGCAATATTAGAAATATTGCTCAAATATATTGAACAGAAAAGTGCAGGGAAGTTAGCACTCGCAGCAAGAGAATAAGAAAGGCCAACCATAAAAGCAACGTTTTGTCCTTTGAATATCATGGCCAAAAGATCAGCAAAAATCCCAATTAAAATAACAGAAAATGCCCAAATATAGGATTTTTTGCTATTAATAACGTCTTCTTTTAGAGTCGTGGCACCTGCTACAAAAAGCCCGCTCACTACTGCAAAGATTGTAATAAAGGTTATTGCTGCAGTTATATAAAATAATAAATTATGCCCCAGATACCTCGTAAGGTGAAGCAAGACCATATTAGCGCCATCGCTTAGATCTTTCTTGTCAAGAATAAATCTGGATTCAACACCAAGGAAAAAAACTATTAGATAGAATATACTAATTAACACGGTGGCAAGAAAAACTGACATCCTTGCCGATCTCCTATCTGACACTGTAAAAAATCTTATTAATACATTGGGAAGCCCTGCTGTTCCAAAAAGAAGAGCTAAGGATAGGGAAAAGTAATCGAAAGGATAACGAAAGATAGTTTGAGGCAGAAATAGATTAGAAGATATCCCGTTTGCCAAAAAAACGTTGTTAGCATTCATTTTATAAAAAATCAGAAATAATATTATCAAAGCAAGAGAAAATAATATTACAGTTTTATAGATCTGAAACCATGTAGTTGCAAACATACCACCTAACAAGACAAAACAAACAGATATAAAGGTAACGAAAAAAAGAGATAAACTATAATTGATTCCAGTAATTAAAGAGAGCAACAATGCAGCGCCAATTAGCTCTGCAACCAGGAAAATGAGTATACACAACAAACCTATTAAGCTGAGAATTATCTTTATGTCTTTACCGCTAAACCTAAGAGCAATCAAATCTACATAAGTTGTAACCCCCCTTCTTGACATTGGTTCAGCAACCAGAAAAAGCATTATAGGCCAGCCAACTATCCAACCAACGGCATAAAAAAGACCATCAAACCCCCTAGTAGCAGTCAGACCAACAATTCCGAGAAAAGACGCCGCACCAATATAGTCCCCAAAGAGTGCTAAGGCATTTTGAAAAGCATTAAACTTATTTTGCATAAAAAATATTATAAATCAATCAAACAACATTATTCGATCTTTTTAATTTTCTTAAGTTCTTTCTCATAAAAACTGTTGTTCCACCAAACGTAGATTCCTGTAATTAGAATACACAAAATTATAACGGCAAAACTATACAATAATCCAAGGTTTAAATTAAAAAAAAAGTTATTTGAGAGAAAACCAATGTGGAATGCAACCAAGTAAATGAAGCTAAAATAAATAAAAAAAATAATAAAAGAAAATAAAAAAGATATTTTTTTATGAAAATTATTAAGTTTTTTTAAATCTTTATCCATATTTTATATCTCATACTCTTTATACTCCTCACAGTTAGAAAATACAAAATAATTTCACTTTAATTATTTGATTTTACACGATAAACTTAAAAAGAGTGAATTAATTCGTACAAGCTCTAAAATAAAGCTAAAGAATTTATTTAGATAATAAGAGAGATGCCTTTTAACAAAGCATCTCCCTTATTTGCAAATCATTTATTTATTTATCGCTAAACTGACCTTTGATTATCTCAAACATACCATACCAGGCTGAGATTGCAGTTGCAATTCCCTCATATCCTGCAAATACCTTAATAGCTGTGTTTTCAGTATAATGTGCTATAACTAACAGTATAAACAAAAGAGAAAGGAGGACAAATATTGTTTGTACAGTTCTGTTCTTGGTCATAAAAGATAGATATGTCATAATAACAGTAAAAATTGCCCATGCGATTAACGTTACCCCAAGGGCCGCTCCTAAAGCCTCTTTCGGCATCCAACCCCATGCAGGTGAATAGACAAGTGCAGCTAATGCCATCCAAAAAGATCCATATCCTGTAAACGCAACCATACCAAAAGTATTCCCAGTTCTAAATTCTAATACTCCAGCAATAAACTGTGCAAGTCCTCCATAAAACAAACCAAGTGGCAGAGCAGCAAAAAGTGCTGCAGGCACCAGCCCTGCATTTGCAACGTTTAGGACAAAAGTAGTTAAAGCAAAGCCCGCTAATCCTACAGCCCCAGGATTTGCCATCTTTAATTCTGAATTTGACATTGTAAGCCTCCTTCTAAGTAAGTTTTTATTATTTATTTATTCGCCTCTTACAATATTACGAATTTCTTCGACAACATCAGGATTAACAAGTGTTGTTATGTCACCGTAATCTTCACGGCCATTTGAAATCGCTGCAAGTATTCTTCTCATAATTTTTCCAGACCTTGTCTTTGGCATATCAGGAACAATATAAACGTTTGCTGGTCTTGCTATTGGACCGATTATTGTAGAAATTGCTTGTTTAATCTTATCTTCTAAATGTTTGTTGGCTTCGAAACCGCTCTTTAAAGAGACATACAAATCGGGAACATGCCCTCTCATCTCATCGCTTCTTGGAACAACTGCAGCTTCAGCTACTTCCTCGCATGTTAGAGCTGCTGATTCAATTTCTTTTGTACCCAACCTATGTCCTGCTACATTTATAACATCGTCAACTCTTCCTAAAACTCTAACATATCCATCTTTTGCCATTAAAGCGGCATCTCCAGAAAAATACGGCCAATCTCGCCAATCTTTACTTTCTTTATTTTTACAGTATTTTTCATAATACTGTTTTACAAGTCTTTCGTCATCACCCCAAATTGTCAGCATTCTTCCAGGCCAGGGATTTCTTATACACAAGTTGCCAGCTTTTCCAGATCCACAAGGAATCTCATTCCCAAGTTCATCTAATATAACAGGATAAATCCCTAAAGCACCAGGACCTGCACTTCCGGGTTTCATTGGCATAATACCTGGAATTGTAGTACACAGCCAACCTCCAGTTTCTGTCTGCCACCAAGTATCTAATACAACTGCTCCCTTTTTTCCCACTACCTTGTAATACCATCGCCACACTTCAGGTTCAATCGGCTCCCCAACTGTTACCAATAACCTAAAATTACATTTATACTGAGTAGGATTTGAACCTGCCCTCATTAACATACGAATTGCTGTAGGGGCAGTATGTAACAAACTTACTCCCAATCTCTCAGCTATACGCCACACCCTATTTGCATTTGGATAAAGAGGAACACCTTCGTACATAACAGAAGTTGCAGCGTTAGCTAGAGGCCCATAAACGATATAACTATGTCCTGTTATCCATCCAATATCTGCCATGCACCAGTGAACATCTTCAGGATGAATATCGTGTATGAATTTGCTTGTCCCAGCCACATAAGACAAATACCCACCAGTACTATGTGCACACCCTTTAGGCTTCCCAGTAGAACCACTAGTGTACATCAAAAATAATATAGCTTCTGAGGGCATTGGCACATAATCAACCCTTTTGCCTCTGTGTTTCTTCATCAAATCATCCAAAACAAGATCTCTTCCCTCAACAAGTGGCGTTTTAGAAGAATAGGTTCCAGGATGTCTGGTCCAAATTAAAACCTTTTCTACTTCCTGACCGTGTTTCTTCGCTGTCTCGACTGCAATATCAGCATTTTTCTTATGATCTATAAATTTGCCATTTCTGTAATAACCATCTATAGTTATGAGAATTTTGCTCTTAGAATCTGCAATTCTTTCCCCGCAAGCCTGGCCGCTGAATCCCCCAAAAACCTCTGAATGAATTATGCCAAGTCTTGCACAAGCCAACATAGAAATAGGTAATTCAGGCACCATCGGAAGATGAAAGGTAACAGTATCCCCAGTTTTTAAACCCATCTCAAGAAGCAACGATGCAAATTCATTTACCTTTACATATAATTCTTGATAGGTTAAGATCCTATCTGGCTCATCTACTGACTCTGAAACCCAAATAATTGCAGCTTTGTTTTTGTAATTTTCAAGATGTCTGTCAACACAATTGTAACAGGCATTCAATTTGCCACCTACAAACCATTTCCAAAAGGGAGGATTTGAACTATCTAGAGTTGTTGTCCAATATCTATCCCAGCTAAGAAGATTGGCATATTCATGGAAACACTCAGGAAAGTTTTCCTCTTTAAATTTACTTAAAAATGGTTGATTTTGAATATAGGCTTTTCTTACAAATTCATCAGTAGGATAAACATAATCTTCCTCAAGCCAATAAGCACCTATCTCGGCCTCCGAAACGCCTGTCCCATTGATTTGAGCTACATCTTCCATTGTTTTCCTCCTTTTTAGCAGACTTTAAGAGACAAAAAAAATTAAAGTTTATCTTTCCATTCATCTCTCCCTTCATTTAAAATTTAGACAATTTTAAACTGAATTATCAGAATTGTCAATATTATCAGACAATTAATTTCACTAATTTTCAAATAAATTGTTTTAGATTATTTTAAAAGTGTCAGACAATTAAAAAAAGCCCTTTCTTAAACAAAACAGAATCTGCAGGAGGATCAAAAAGAAAAAATAGACTTTATATTTCAATTAAACGCGGTTAAACATTTAAAACGTAATCTTTTTTACAACACCATCTTCAATAACAAAATCGTCCTCAATTCTTATTCCGCCCCAACCAGGATAATAAAGACCTGGTTCTACAGTAAAAGCATCCCCTTCAGAGAAATACTTAACATTATTAACCTCGTTAACTGATGACAATACAGGTTTTTCATGAATTTCAAGACCCAAACCGTGCCCAAGGCTATGAATAAAATATCTTTGTTCTTCACCAAGAGATTCCCTCAAGATTTGTTCAGGCACTGATAACTCAACTCCAACTGATATCGATTTTATAGCTCTTTCTCTCGCATCAGAAAGTAACTTATATCGCTCAGAAAATAAATCATTTTCTCCGTTGAAAATAAAAGTTCTTGTTATGTCTCCGCAATATCCCAAAAATTTCACGCCCATATCTATTAGTACTATGTCTTTATCTTTTAGCTCAACACTTTGAGGTTTATAATGAGGGACAGACGAATTAGCACCAAACGCTACAATTGGTTCAAAAGAAATTCCATCTGCATTTTCAAAAGATTCTGAAACAATTATAGCTGCAACCCTTTTTTCCGTAATTGAAGGTCTTAACATCTCTTTAACTTTATAAAAGATCATACAGGAAATTTCTGCAGCCTTTTTTAAAATTGATATCTCTTCTTTAGATTTAGTTCTCCTTAATTCAGAAGCCAGGTCATGTCCATCGTAAAGTTTAAAAGGTGAATTTTTTCTTATATATTCAGCATATTTAAAAGGGAAGTTATTAGCACAGAGTATAGAAATAGGCTTGTCAATTAACATACAAAATGTTTTAACATAACCATCTCCAGGTTTTACCTGAACTAATTTTATATCCTTTAATTTCATGGCTTCTTCAATGTATCTCCCATCTGTAATTATATAAGGCTTTTCATCAGGCAAGTAAAAGATAAGGCCTTCTCCTGAAAACCCTGTAAAATAAACCATATCTACAACTGAACTGCTTAAAAACGCATCTGAATCTCTTTTCTTTATTTCATCAGCCAGTCGCAATTGCCTATCTTTATAACGAGAAGTCATTTCCTAAAAACTCTTTCTTTACTTCGATATGATCAGTTATTTCCCTAGGACTTCCAGAAAACAACATGCTTCCATTAGAGATAATATAAGCTCTATCTATTATCTTCAAGGCATCCCTGACATTATGATCGGTCATAAGTATGCCGACCCCCATATTCTTCAAATTGGATATCATATTCTTCATCTCTGAAACTGATTTAGGATCTATACCAGAAAAAGGTTCATCAAGAAGTAAAAAATCCGGATCCAATATCAAGCTTCTTGCTATCTCCACCTTTCTTGCCTCTCCACCTGATAAAAGTTCACACCTCTTTCTCGCTATATTGGATATTTCAAAATTGTCTAAAATGTTTCTAATTTTACCCTTGTCCATCTTTTTACCCGAAACGCTTAAGATCAGCAAAAGGTTCTCATATACGGTAAGCTTTCTAAAAACTGACGGCTCTTGAGGAAGATAGGCAATACCGAAACTTGCCCTTTTATGAATGGGAAATCTCGTAATATTAATGTTATCTTTGTATATTGAGCCAGATGTAGGCTTGGTTAGACCAACTATCATATAAAATGTAGTAGTCTTTCCCGCACCATTAGGACCAAGAAGTCCCACAATTTCACCCTTCTCAACCTTTATACTAATATCGTTAACAGCCAAAAGCTTGTTATATCTCTTTACGAGATTCTCTGCCCTAATCAATTTTCCCTCCTGATAGATCTTAAATCTTTTAAAGCCTTTTTTGCAGCTTCTGATTGAGCTTCTTTCTTAGAGTTGCCGGTAGCAGTGTAAAAAAACTTATTGGCAATAGATAACTGAATCTCAAAAACTGGCGAATGCGAAGGACCTTTTACATCTATGACCTTGTATTCTGGAAGGACCCCAAATAGTCCTTGGGTTAATTCTTGCAAAGCAGTTTTAGAATCTTCTTCACATTCTTCAATTTTTATGCTCATCAATTTATCAATTATTTTATAACAATTTTTAAGACCTCCATCTACATAAACTGCTCCCAATATAGCCTCAAAAGACGCAGATAAAATTGAATCTTTAATAGAGTGTTCACTAGAACCAATCAATAAATAATTTTGCAAGCGAAGTTTCTTGGCAATCTTCGTTAAATGTCTGTCGGAAATTAGATATGCCCTTAATTTTGACATGTCACCCTCATCCATCTCTGGATACATTAAAAAAATTTTATGACTAACAACAAGTTTTAAGACTGCATCGCCCAAAAATTCAAGTCTTTCAAAATCTTTCACTTCAGGATGATTGTAAGAATAAGAAGAGTGAGTAAGAGATGTAATAAGCCATTTTTTATCTCTAAAAACATATCCTAGTTCCTCTTCTAACTTTACAATATCTACTCTCGCTTTCACCTTAGCACCCTTTAGTTTTAAAATAGTCTCTTCTCAACAATAAATTAAAGTTATTAGTATTAAACTCAAAAAAAGTTAAATCATTTTCTCTAAATAATTTCATATACTTCTTAATAAAATCAGCATCTACTTCTAATATCGACTTCTTTATTAAATTCAATACATTATAATATTCATTTATTGCATCTTCAATGCATATTAATTTAAAATTTACCAATTGATTAGGTTTTAACTGAGCAATCTTAATAAAATCAGCCTTAATTACAGTAGCAATCTTAGAATATCCTCCAACAGTTCCTCTATCCTGTAAGAGTATTATAGGAATTCCATCAACTGTAATCTGAACAGCTCCCAAAGGACTCGGATCAGATAAAATATTAAAACCTTTAACAACTTTAGATTCTTTATCGACACAAGACAACCTAATACCGATCCTGTTGCTATCAGAAAGCACCCTGTAGGAATTCTTAAAGAAATTCTCTATGTCATCCTGTGAAAATTTATCATATTGAGACCCCTTAACAACCCTAAGACAAACATTTTCTTCCTCTCTAAAGTTCAATAACGGTAGCAAAATCTTATTCCTAGGTTTAGTGTTATTCTCTACTTCAAACACATCCCCCTTTAGCAAACGCCTACCAAATATACCCCCAAAATTAGAAGTTTCAAGAGCTGATGTACTTGAAAGTATAGGAGGAACTTTTATACCGCCACAAAAGGCACACCAACATCTAAAGCCTTTATTCGAACCATTAAAAACGACTCTATCTTTATCATGAAGCTTTATTGCTAGTCCAATGGGTATAGTTAAAGATCTATTCTTTCTCAGAATAACAGCATTTAGATCAGCCCCAGATAAGGCAATATAAGTATCATTATGAACCAAAAATTCAAGTCCTCCCTGAGTAATTTCCAACAAGGGGGCATAAGGTTCATTATCTAATAATAAATTTGCAAGAACAGAAGTAAAGGGATCAACAGGTCCACTTTCAGGTACCCCAAACGCTTTAAACCCAAGTCTTGGATTACCTTGAATAATTGTATGAAAATTAGATTTTAGAATCTCAATTGTCGCAATCAAGCCTTATAAACCTTACATAATCTGATGGTTTTAAGAAAAAAGGATCCTCCTTTTCAGGAGAAAACATTATTTGATCAGTTCTTCCAATAATTCTCCAACCCCCAGGAGACCTAACAGGATATATTCCAGTTTGATTTCCCGCAATTCCGACAGAACCAGCCTCTACAACCAATCTAGGAGTTGGCAATCTTGGAGTGGCAATTTTATCGGACAGTATACCCATATACGCAAATCCTGGTGTAAAGCCTAACATAAATACTTTATAGATCTTTGATGTAAATTCTCTTATTACCTCCTCTTCTGAAATATTGTGAAAATCGGCTACGTATTTAAGATCTGGTCCAAATTGACCTCCGAACTTCACAAATATTTCGCGAACGTTTAATTTCTTGTCTCTACTAGTAAAATTTGACATAGTAAAGTCAAAGATCCTTTTCACTTCAGATAAAAATCCATCCAAACTGTATTTAATAGGATCGAAATCTACTAATAAACTTGAATAAGAAATAGTTATGTCTATAATGTCCAACTCTTTCAGGGCTAAAGAGAGTGCATCAACCCTTTCTGATATTTCATAATCTATCTTGTCATCAAATTCAACTAACAATGAGCCTTCTGAAACAAAAGAAAACTTTGCATCTACACCCAATCTTTTGCCCTCTTAACTACGATGTTATTTTCAGAAAAAGCCTTTAGTAACTTTCTCACAAAATTCTGAGCTCCAGGGGTATCCGAATGGACACAAAAAGTTTGAAAGTTAACAGAAATAATTTTGTTATCTATTGTCTTTACAGATTTATTTAAGATCATCTCCACAGCTCTTTTCACAATAAAATCTTCATCTGTTAAAACAGCTCCAGGAATATTTCTTGAAACAAGAGTACCATCAGAATTATAAGCCCTATCCAAAAAACCTTCTTTTACAACCTTTAAACCAATCTCTAATGCAACCTCTTCAGATTGTGAACCAGGTGGTAAGAAAACAAGCAATTCTTTTGAGAAATCTTTTACAGCAGACAAGAATGCATACGCTTCATCTTTATCTTTAGCTATCTTGTTGTATAGAGATCCATGTGGCTTTACATGTTGCATATCAAGCTTTTTCGCGCGCAAAAAGGAATAAAGAGAACCAATCTGATAAAGGGTATATGCATAGAGCTCATCCTTTGACAAATGAAATTCTCTTCTTCCAAATCCAATTAAATCAGGATACCCGGGGTGAGCTCCAATTGCTACGTTATTTTTCCCTGCCATTTCTACCGTTTTTAACATTACCATTGGATCTCCTGCATGCATTCCGCATGCAATATTTACAGAACTGACAAAACCTATAACTTCAGAACTACCATATTTATAGACTCCAAAACTTTCGCCAACATCACTATTTAAATCTATCAACATTTTGGACTTTCAATCCTTTCTAAACCAATATATGGAATTAACACTTCAGGAATAATCAAGTTACCATCTTTATCTTGATAATATTCGTAAATTGCGGCTAATGTCCTACCAATTGCAAGACCTGAGCCATTTAATGTATGGACATACCTAGTTTTACCACCTTTAGGTTTATAGCGTATATTTGCCCTTCTTGCCTGAAAATCTGTAAAGTTGCTACAGGAAGATATCTCTCTGTAATTTTTTGAATAAGCCATATATACCTCTATATCATAGGTTTTGGCGGAGCCAAAACCCAAATCTCCACTGCAAAGCTCAATTACTCTATACGGCAACTTTAATTTTTTCAAAACCTTTTGTGCCTGTTCTGTTATAAAGTTTAATTCGTTTAGAGATTCTTCTGGCCTACAAAAAACAACCAATTCTACTTTATCGAACTGATGCTGCCTTATTATCCCTCTAACATCTTTGCCATAAGAACCAGCTTCTCTTCTGAAACACGCCGAATAGGCACAAAATCTTATTGGTAAAGAATCATCAGACAAAATTTCATCTCTAAAAAAGTTTGTAACCGGCACTTCTGCAGTCGGTATAAGAAAATATGGGTCATCAGCGCATTTGAAAAGTTCATCCCTAAATTTTGGCAACTGTCCTGTGCCATACATAGAAGCCTCATTAACTAAATATGGAGGCCAAAGCTCAATAAAACCATCAGCCTTATGAAGATCCATCATAAAATTCAGCAAGGCTCTCACAAGCCTTGCGCCCAAACCTACGTGAAAGGAAAATCTCGACCCCGTTACCTTTCCTGCTCTTTCAATATCAAGCAACCCAAGTTTTTTTCCGAAATCCCAGTGAGGCATAACTTCAAAATCAAAATCTTTCGGTTCACCAAAATAGTTAACTACTACGTTCTGCGTTTCATCAGTACCAAAGGGAACGTCAGGTAACAATATATTTGGCAACTGATACCACATAGTTTTGAATTGTGAATCTAATCCTCTTTCACTTTCCGAAAGCCTTGAAATTTCATCCCCAATTTTTCTTGATTTTTCAACAAGTTCACTTGCGTCCTTCTTCTCTTTTTTTAAGAGGGAGATTTCCTTAGACAACTTATTCTGGCTTTCTCTAAGACTGGATATCTCAGCTCTAAGCTGCTTTAACTTTTGATCAAGGCTTACAAGATCCTGTAAATTAAAATTTAATTTCGTCCCTCTTTTCATCAAAGAGTCCTCTAAAATTTTAAAATCTTCTCTTAAGAATCTAATATCAAGCATCCTTATCTCCTTAAACAGTTTTTTCTCTAAAGGCAGGATAACTACCAAATACCTTTATAAATGAGGTTTTATCTACAAGAGCTGCAAGAGCTTCTTTTACATGAGCATCTTCCCTGTGACCCATCATATCTATGAAAAAAATATAATCTCCAAGCACCCTCTTGCTTGGCCTTGATTCAATCTTTGTAAGGTTAATCTTCCTAAAGGCAAACTCTGAAAGTATTGAGAATAGAGCTCCTGGTTTATCTCTATAGGTAGAGCACGCTATGCTTGTTTTGTCATGTCCAGTTCTTGAACGATTCGTCCTTCCAAGCAAAAAAAATCTTGTAAAATTATACTCCTCATCCGAGATGCTACTTAGAAGAATCTCAAGTTTATACAGCTCAGCGTTTTTTGGAGAACCTATTGCAGCAGATTTAGGATCTAAAGAGGCTAATCTTGCTGCTTCTGCTGTTGAAGGACAACTAACAACTTTAGCATAAGGTAAAAGTCTAGATATCATGTTCTTACACTGCAAAAGAGGTTGAGGATGAGAAAGTACTCTTTCAATAGAGTTCAACCTGGTTCCAGGAAGCGCCATTAGAGCGTTCTGAATTTGCAAAATTGTCTCTTCTTGAATTATAAAATCATGTTTTAGCATAAGCTCAAGAACTATTCCAACTGCTCCCTCAATTGAGTTCTCTACAGGCACAATCGCGCAATCAAGACTTCTTTTTTGAAGCATATCAAATAAAGTACTAAAGTCAGAAACTTCAATTGCTTCAAAATCAGTCAAAAAATTAAGTTTGAATAAAGCCTCGCCAGAATAAGAACCTTTTGGGCCTAAATAGCCAACTCTCATCTTTTAATACGTCCAAAAAAAAAGATTAACAGATAAATCTCCCCTTATTTATGTCCTTTTTATTGATTAATTTTAACATAATAATATTCAAAGCTTAACAAAATATCGTACTAATTAGTGGAAGATGACTTCTATCTTTCTTTATTGATAGTCATTTCACTGTTACATAAAAATCTGTATGTTATTCTTAACCTTTTCAAGAAAACTAATGTTATATAATATACTCAAGTAATATATCTAAAATGAAAATATTCTATGGAGGTTTCTGGTACAAATTTATTTCTTATTAAATCTCTTGGAAAATGGAGTTAATGAAAGTTGAGTGCTAGTCTTTCTGATCTGATTCCAAATCCCCTAAAGCAAATCAACTTTAGTCTATATTTTTGGGGACAGGGAATTTCTTTAATAGGCAGCTGGATACAAAGCGCTGCTCTTTCTTGGCTTGTATACAAGATAACCTTATCAACATCGGCTCTAGGCTTGTTAACTTTTTCCGCACAAGTTCCTATGGCAATATTCACGCTTTTTGGCGGCAACGTAGCTGACACCTTCCAAAAGAAAAGTATATTATACGTTACTCAAACGGCTTTCACCTTTGTTGCGCTGTTAATGTTTTTTGCTACTATAGAAAATGCAAGCTTTTGGTATTTTATTGCGCTTACAAGCATATCTGGTTTTATAGCTGCCTTTGACATGCCTACCAGACAGGCTTTCGTAGTAGAATTAGTTGATGACAAAAGAGATCTCCCTCAGGCTATAGCTCTAAACTCAGGAATGTTTAATGCTGCAAGGGTAATTGGACCAACTATCGCAGGTTTTTTGGTAGCATTTTTTGGGGAAGCAATTTGCTTTTTGATAAATGCGATATCCTTTCTCGCAGTTCTTACATCGCTCTTTTTTATAAAGACAAAAAAAGGGGAAAATTTAACCTCAGAAGTAAAGGCAGATTTTAAAGCTGCATATAACTTTACCGTAAGCAATAAGGAAATACTCATATCAATTTGCCTTCTTTCAATGGGAGGTTTCCTTGGTATATCCTATATGGTTCTTTTGCCTGCCATTGCAAAATTGATATTGCACACTGGGGTTCAAGGTTACGGCTTGTTAATGGGATCCTCTGGAATAGGATCTCTAGTTGCTGCACTTTTTTTGGGAACGAGGAAAGACACTTCTAATCTTATAAATGTGATTAAGCGCTTTTCTCTTTTACTCTCTATAAGCTTAATAGGTATAGCCATATTTCAAAATTTTATAAGCTGCAGCATCTTTCTCTTTTTAGCCGGATTCAGTTTGATATCCTTAGCTATTACAACAAATACTTTAATTCAAGTAAAAACGCCAAATAATATTCGGGGAAAGATGATGAGCATATATTCGCTCTCTTTTATCGGGCTTTCCCCCTTTGGAGCACTTCTCATTGGTTTTCTCTCAAATTCAATCGGAATAGAGCCTACCCTGATAATCTGTGGATCAATTCTTTTTTTAGCCGATATCCTCGTTATGAAGGTATAAGCAGGCTTTTAATTTCCTAACCTTTTATTTTTTTTTTATTTTCTATAGTCTCACTATTGACACTTTATGTTATACTATATAGTATAGTAAATGATACTAAAATTTCTATTGAAAGGAAGAGTAGCTTGAAAGTAGGATTGTCTGTGTATAAAGAAATCATCGCTCCAGTTTTTGACTCATCAAGCAATATAGAAATCATCGAAATTAATAACGGTGAAGTTACAGGTAGAAAACTATATGCAGTTGATCAGGCAAATATTCTTGATTTCTTTCTAAAAAACAGCGTTGATCTGCTTATCTGCGGTGCAATTAGCAGGCAGCTTGAATCCCAGCTGTCAGCATGTACCAGAGTAATTTCATTTATTTGTGGAAACAAAGAAGAGGTTCTCTCAAGGCTTTTAAGAGGAGGAAATTTAACTAATTTATTGATGCCAGGCTGCAGGCAAAACAGATTTAGAAAAGGTTGTATTGCAAAAAATAATATTTCAAAAGGAGTGATAAGAATGCCAAGAGGCGATGGAACAGGACCGATGGGATCTGGTCAGGGAGCAGGTCAGGGTATGAGAAGAGGTCGCATGGGTGGGCAAGGCTTTGGACCAGGAGGAGAGTGCGTTTGCCCAAATTGTGGAACCAGAATACCTCATAAGCCAGGAGTGCCTTGTGTTCAGGAAAAGTGTCCAAAATGCGGGACTATGATGATTAGAGGCTAAGAGTTTGCGAATACTCTAAGGAGTAAAAATATGAGAGGTATCAGAAGAAGAGGTTCTCGCTGGATAGGAGGACAAAGAGGTTTTTACGGTAGCACGCTTATACGTAGCAGGGTGCCTGTAGTTTACTTAATATTTTTCCTGGGAATCATTATCTCTCTGGTAACGGGAAGAATTGAACTAATGCTTGGTTGGACTGCAGTTTTTTTAGTTTTGTGGCTTTTAGGATTTATAAGAATATAGTTACGAAAGGAGGTGGCAAAAATGCCAAGAGGCGATGGAACTGGACCAATGGGACTTGGACCTATGACTGGTAGAGGACTTGGATATTGTTCTGGAAACACTTTGGCTGGATTTGCTACAGCAGGATGGAGATTAGGAAGAGGATTTTTTGGTTGTGGTAGAAGATTTTTTGGCAGAGGACTTGGCTGGATAGGTTCACCACTGTATAATGCTTATGCAAATCCACAAGCTGAAAAGAGTATATTGCAAAATCAACTAAGTGCTCTCGAAAAAACCGTTGAAGCCATCAAAAATAGACTAAGCTCACTAGAAGAAAAAGAATAAAAGCAACTAAGGGGGGCTCTTCCCCCTTAGTCTTTTAATTTATTAATATAAATCGGAATTTACATACAAAGAGGAGGTAAATATGAAAGTCGCCTTTACATCACGAGGAAACAGTTTAGATTCAGAGTTTGATGAAAGATTTGGAAGGGCAATGTACTTTATAGTCTATGACACAGAAACCAATCAATCGGAGGCACTTGAAAATATGGCAGGTGTAGAATCAGCTCATGGAGCAGGAATTAGCGCTGCAAAAAAATTAGTTGATGCCAAAGTAGAGGCATTGGTTACAGGAAATTGTGGACCAAATGCATTCAACGTTTTATCTGGAAACGGCATAAAAATATATATATCAGATTCCAAAACCGTTAGAGAGGCTTTAGAAGAATTCAAAGAAGGAAAACTACAAACGCTAAGTTCACCCACCAAAGGCGGGCATTGGAGATGACTATAGCTGTTGCATCAGGAAAGGGTGGCACAGGCAAGACAACTATTGCTACCAACCTTGCTCTGGTAGCAGCTGAAAGATATGGCTATGTGACGTTGTTAGACTGCGACGTGGAGGAGCCAAATTCTCACATATTCATAAAAGGTCAGAAGGTTAAGGAAGAAGTTGTAAACGTAAAAGTTCCAGAGGTTGACGAGAGCGTCTGTATAGAATGCGGTGCATGTAGTGACTTCTGTCAGTACAATGCAATAGTATCACTTAAGGGAAAGCCAGTTGTTTTTAAAGAGATGTGTCATTCATGTGGAGGTTGCTCTCTTGTTTGCCAACCAAAGGCTATTCACGAGGTGGATCACAGAATTGGGATGATAAATTTCTATAGTGCAGGGAAAATAAATCTAATTTATGGTCTTTTGGACGTTGGAAGCCCACTGAGTCCCCCCTTAATTAGCACAGTAAAAAAATATGAAAGCAAAAATGCGCTAAACATAATAGATGCCCCTCCAGGAACATCTTGCCCTGTAATAGAGGCAATAAAGGATGCAGATTTTGTAATACTTGCAACAGAACCTACCCCATTTGGCTTAAACGACCTGATTCTAGCAGTTGAGGTATCGCGAAAGCTCAATAAAAAATTTGCAGTTGCAATAAACAGAGTGGGTTCGGGCGACGACAGAGTACATAAATATTGCAAAGAAGAGAATATCTTAATCATTTTAGAGATCCCAGATGATAGAAAAATAGCAGAGTTGTATTCAAATGGTAAAACCATCTTTGAAAACCTGCCAGAATACAGGAAGAGTTTTGAGGAAGCGTTAACAAAAATTGATGGGGTGATTCAAAATGGATAATAGACCAAGAGAGATCGTAGTAATAAGCGGCAAAGGTGGTACTGGTAAAACAAGTATTAGCGCTTCCCTTGCATATCTATCAAAAGATTGTATAGTTGCAGATTGCGATGTAGACGCAGCAGATTTATATCTTCTCTTAAAGCCCATTTCAATTGAAAAACACGACTTTTATAGTGGACATATCGCTGAAATAAACCAGGACAAGTGCACAGGCTGCGGAACTTGCAAATCTTTATGTAGGTTTGATGCCATAAAGGAAGATAGTAATTCTAAATTTCGTGTAGAACCAACATCGTGTGAAGGGTGCAGAGTGTGCGTTGAGTTTTGCCCCGAAAAGGCAATAGATTTTCCAGAGAGACTTTGCGGAGAGTGGATGAAGTCTGAGACCAGAGTAGGGTTTATGGTGCACGCAAAATTAGGCATTGCAGCGGAAAACTCAGGAAAACTCGTCTCCTTAATCAGAGGCGAGGCAAGAAAGCTTGCGCAAGAACAGGGTAAAAATTTGATTATTATTGATGGACCACCTGGAGTAGGCTGTCCCGTAATAGCATCTGTTACTGGCGCAACAGACGTTTTAGTAGTAACTGAACCAACGCTTTCAGGCATTCACGACTTAGAAAGGGTATTATCCCTTGCGAATCACTTCAGGATAAAATCTCTCGTCTGTATAAACAAATTTGATCTAAACCCTGAAATGTCGGAGAAAATTGAGAATACAGCAAAAGATTTAGGAGCTAAAGTAATAGGAAAGATTAGATATGATAATTTGGTGACCAAAGCTCAAATAGAAGCAAAAACAATTGTGGAATTAAATATTCCATCATCACAGGATATAATTGATATGTGGGAAAAATTAAAATCTAACTAATTTAGGAGTTGATTTGAAAAACGTCATAGCCCTTTTTGATATCCAAAATATAAGCCTATCCGATGTTGGCTCTCTCTTACTAAACAGTGTAAGCGATGGCATATATGCGATTGATATGGATTTCAGAATAATCTTTTTTAATAAAGCAGCCGAACATATAACGGGAGTAACTGAGAAAGAGGCAATAGGCAAAAAGTGCTATGACGTTTTCAGATCTAATATGTGCTTAAAGAACTGTCCTATAAAAGAGGCACTTGAAAAAAAAGAGACAATCAAAAAAAACGGCTACATAATAGATTCTTCCGGAAACAAGGTTTTTATTAGCGTTTCAAACGTTTTAATAAAAAATCTATCTAACGAAATAGTGAGCGTAGCACAAATTTTTAGAGATCAGTCCGAAATAATGGCATTAAGAGAAGAGATCCTTAAAGTTGAAGAGGATTTCTGTTTCAAAAGCAAAAATTTACAGATGCAAAAGAGTTTCTCTGTTCTAAAAAATGCCCTACCTGACTTAAATAAAATTTACATTATCGGCGAGAAAGGTACTGGCAAGGATGCACTTGTAAGATGGATTATAAAAAACAAAAAAATTAAGAACTTTTCTGAATTTTCGCTAAAAACAGTTAAAGAATTAAACCTTGAAAGCATTTTTTTAGATTATGACGCAATTCATATAAAGGACATAGATTTGATATCTAAAGACTTTAAAGCAAAGCTCCTAAATTTCATAAAAAATACAAGCGAACTTAACAAAAATAACAAATTAATAATTTTTTCATCATCAGAGGACTCACTTTCAAGAGATGAATTCTACTTTAATATCAGTGAATTCAGATTTGAAATAATACCCTTAAGATATCGCAGGGAAGACACTATGTTTTGTGCTGAAAGTTTTTTATTCCACTTTAGCAAAATTTACGACAAAAAGATAACAGGATTTACTCAAGATGCAATCAATGCCCTTGTTAACTACGATTATCCAGAAAATATACAAGAACTTAAAAGTATAATTGAAAGCGCAGTGCTAATGTGTTCAGAAGAAAGTATAGACATAACACACCTGCCAAAAATTTTACAAAACGAGATTAATATAAAAGAAAGCGTAATTAGCAAAGAAAGAGAAATTATATTAAATGCTCTCAAAAAGAACAACTTTAATAGAGATCTAGCCGCAAAAGACCTTGGCTTGACAAGGAGTACCTTCTTCAGAAAGCTAAAAAGATTAGGAATCATCGCTCCCCGATCAACTAAATCAAAGAAAAATTAGTATTAAAAAGTGATATTTCTTTAAATTACCTTTCGATAATTTTTTGTGTTAAAATACTTAGTTATGAAGAAAGTAATTTTCATAGCTTTATTATTTATAGTTTTAAATCAAGCTGGCGCTATGGCAGCATCAATAAGTGTAAGCCAGGGCGACCCGCCTAGTTCTTATGTATTACCTTACAGTACCTATCCGTTTACGCAATCGCTTTTCTTCCACACAATTCAAAATCTCACCTTAAATCAGATCAGAGTATACATATATCTCGATTACCCGCTAGGAATAAAAGCAAGTGTTACAACAACAAACAATCAGCCTCTTCCAAAAGAAGGAGACTTCTATTACATTGATATACCACCAAAGCTCTCAGCTATCATAAGAATCAAGGTTGATTCTTCAGGTTTGATGAATGAATATAGGATAGAATCCACTTACGCAACCGATGTAGATCAGGACACAATAAAGCGAGCAGACTATTTGCTTGTTGAAAAGCCACTAGATTTAGACAGCGGTATGTGGTAATTGCTAAAGGTAGCAATATTTACAGCTGAACGCTCAGCAGAAGAGATATCCGTTAGTTTATTAAAATCAATCGAAAAAGTTCAGATCTTTAAGCTATACGCTGCTTCTTCAGATTTTCTCGCGAAAAAATTCAATTGCGAATTAATTTATGATACGAGCAATCTGAATGCCATAGGAATGGTAAAATCTATCCAAAAGGCTTTACCAATTGCAAACTACATCAGATCAGTTAGCGAGAGAATAAAAGACATAAACCCTGACATTATTATATTTGTAGACTTTGGAGGAACGAACGTAAGACTTGCCAAAAAATTAAGATCTATCGGAATAAAAGCGCCATTCATATACTTTTTTCCTCCTGGTCCGTGGGGCAAAACCCAGGATGAAATAAACAATCTTGCTCAACCTTTCGACCTATTTCTTGTACCTTATAAGTTTTACCTTGAGGCGTATAAAAGAACAGGAAAAAAGACTTTTTTGATAAGAAATCCTATATTAGACGATGAAAGCAAGATTTTTCCGGCCAGATCACTTTCCTTTGGAACGGGAAAAATCAATATTGGAATATTTCCAGGAAGTAGATCCCAAGAAGTAGATTGGATTTTGCCCTTTGTCTTAGATGAATGTATGAACAAGCGAAACAACTTTACTTTTAACATTTATCCCTTTGGGCCCTTAGAGAAAAATATATTTAAAATTTTGATTTCAAAAAAGATAAGTGTAGAAGAAAAAACAACAAAAAGCGTTGATGCAGCAATTGTAACCTCAGGAACAATGATTCTCAGGATCATAAAAGAAAATATACCCTTTGTAGGCGTATACAGAATACATCCGTGGGATTTCTTCTTTTACAAGAAAAAACTTGAAAGACCTAATCAGGTTTTCATCCCACCCAAATACAACGATAAAAGAATATGCTTTTTACTACCAAATATCTTACTGGGAGAAAACGTATTTCCAGAAGTGCTATTTCCTTATGAAAAATTGTGGGATAAGGTTGAATATACTATCAAAAACAGGGACGCCCTTTTAGAGGCGTCAAAAAATGTTATAAGTGAACTAAACGATGAATCGTACCATAAAGACCTTGGCACTTTAATTTTTACAAACATTAAAATTAGACCTCAACCACTATTTTAGAGTGAGTATCTGCAATCTTTAAGGGTTCAGGTATTCTTGATACCGAACATCTTAAAGTTATCTCTATTGCGCTGTTCAAATCAATCATATTACCTACAGAAACGTATACCGGAGATGTTTTGTCTTTAGTCCTCAAAACTACTCCGATGGTTTCACAACCATCAACAAGAGGAATAAAACTGCCTTTTTTGGGTCCAAGTTCACCTATCTCTTCTCCAAAAAGCCTCGATTTTGCACAGCCAAATGTTGGTTTTTTCAAAATATAACCGATATGGCATGCAAGCCCTGCTCTTCTTGGATGAGCTATGCCCTGACCGTCAACCATTATCACATCAAAATCTACTGTAATTCCCCTCATAGCCGCAATTAACGGCTTTACTTCCCTAAATGCAAGCAATCCAGGGATGTATGGAAATCTTACAGCACATCTTGAAACCCCTGTCTGAAGAACTGATTTACTCTTCAAGTCGTAAACCACAGCGCTCGCTTTTGCAAAATTATTTTTATACGAAACGTCCAAACCAAGAATCTTTAGATCGTCTGAGACATTAAAATTACAAAAAACCAACTTATTTCTCAAATCATTCTGAAACTGCTTAGCTTCAGATACAGGCATAAGTTCAAGTTTTATAGCTTCCCTATATAAAAAATTATAATCCATCATTATCTAGCTTATTTGATTTCAAAGCCTAATTTTCAAATCAATAGATCTAGGATTTTCATCCACATCGTGTAAAGTACCTATCAAAGCAAGGTTAACCTCTTTAATAACTTTCTCAACAAACGTACCCAACTCTACCTCTTTGCCATTCACCCAAAGAGCACACTCAACATGCCTAAATTTAATAAATTTTTCTTCTATAAAATCAGCAATCGGAACAGGGTCATCAATTGGAAATTGAGGAATAGGTTCGCCAGAATTAAAGTCATCTGTTACGAGAGCTACAATTTCGTCAGGCTTGCATAAAGGCTCTATTCCTTTCCTCCTTACCTCAATTTTCTTTTTGCCCTCTCTCTTATAACCCTCAGTAAAGAGTATATCTACCCCTTCAAAAAATTTTGCAACCTCCTCTAAAGAGAGCTCTTTTGTAACTCTTTGAATAATAGCCATCTTTTCAGAATGCGAAATCCCAACCGACCACGCACCAGCCTTTGCCATTCTCCAGGTATCCTTGCCCTCTTTGTCCATCTCGAAACCATGTACGTCATGCTTTAAAACCCCAACCTTATAACCCCTCTTTGAGAGTTCCAAAACCAATTTCTCAAGAAAGGTAGTCTTGCCAGAATTGCTCTTTCCTACAAAACTAATAATTTCAAACAGCATTTTGCCTCCTTGAAAAACACTTATATTATGTCAAAGATCAACCTTGAAGCAAGGTTAGAGGATTCCAAAAAAAGTTCAAATTGGACTTTCTTATCAAGCCTTGAATCAAAGAATACGAAAAATTTCGCCCCATTTTTCAATAAAAAGACCATTACACCTATTTGGTCATTAAATAAAAGCATGTTTTCCAATTTTCCAAACTCAAGCCGCAAAATAGAGTCCCCTACCATTTTTGACATAGAGTCCAAAATTAATGCCTTTACCTGACTATTCTCAAAAAAATTTTTTTCAGACAAAATAATACCATCTTTGTCAACCAAAATATACCCACACGAACCTACAAGTTTATCTGCATAATAAGAAAAACCTGAAACGTTCAAGGGCAATTGAATATCTTCAAAATCTTTAACCTCAGAAATTTTAGGTATATCATGATTAAGATTACCTATTGACTTATCGAGGCTACTCTCATCAAAGTCCTTTTCATCAGGAAGATCTTCAACTTTAGAGCCTACAACCTCTTTTTGAACGCAAAAGTTATCCACAAGTTTTATGCCAATCGGCAATAAGATCGAGGCAAAAAACATAAACGGACCAAATTCAAGATCAAATCCCCTATAAGGGAATACTCCAAGTAAAAATGAAAGATAAAAAAGTCCTATATTCAAAGCTAGCGATAATACAACCAACATTAAAATTTTATAAATCGGACTTTCTCTTAAAATTATTGAGAAAATTATAGAATAAATTATATAAAACATAATCAGCCATTTAAAGACTGAAATCCTAAAAGTAAAAGAATCAAAAAAGGAGTCAAAAAAAACCGAAATTACAATAAAAAACAAGAATAAAGATGCCTCAAAGGCGTTAAACCACAAACTATTAACCCTGAAGATAGCAAAAAATTCTCTTACATTTGGGATAAATTTTGCTTTTTTCCCTTCTAACCAGTTATTTTGTACAGCTCTAACCCCTTGATCGTCTTCCTTTATATCTTCATCCAATTTTATACCTCCAAAGGGCAATGAAATTTAACAACTTACGAAGAGGCAACTAACTTAAACAGTTCATCCCTCATATCTTTTATTGGGGGTTTATTTTTAAAAATCAATTCAAAGGCTTTGACACCTTGATAAAGTAGCATGTCAATCCCCGATATAACTGAGGCACCCAACTTTTTTGCTTCCATCAAAAAGGGCGTGTAAACAGGCACATAAACCATATCAAAAAAAACTTTATCCTCTATATTACAGTTTTTTGGGAAGGGAGGCATACCAGTAGAGTTCTTCCCCAAAGGAGTAGCATTAACCAGCACATCAAAGTAAGGCAGATCTTCGCTCCAAGGTATAGTTTCAATATCGTATAACCTTGACAGACTTTTCATTTTATCAGAATTTCTTCCCATAACCCAAACTCGTGCGCCTTCCTTAAGAAAGAGATATATTGCCGCCTTTGCTGCCCCTCCTGTTCCAAAGATTCCTACTACCTTACCATTTAGATCATAATTAATATTCTCAAAAGATCTCTTTATCCCATATATATCGGTGTTATAGCCAAACCACTTGTCATCACGTAACACAATTGTGTTCAACGCTCCAACACCCTGTGAATCAGGATCAATGCAATCAACCAACTCCATAACGGCTTCTTTGTAAGGAATAGTTACGTTGAATCCTAATGCCCCCACGTCAATCATCACTCTTAAAAAGTCGGATAAGTTTTCTCTTTCTAAATCAAACAACAAATATACAGCATCAATTCCTAATTTTTCCAAGGCCTTATTGTGCATCGCAGGAGACAGTGAATATGAAATATCTTTGCCTATTAGACCACTAATTCTTTTCATATTCGATCCAATTTAAGAGGCAATCCTTTATTGTTGGAAAATCAGTTGGATAAACAGCTACTTGAGAGAAATTTTTTGGAATAACAAATCTTATCTGGGATGAGATATTTTTCTTATCTTTCAAAATATATTGCTTAATTGATTCAACGTCCAAATCACTTGGATATGAGATAGGAAGATTATATTTATGAAATAAAGATTTAACTTCTTCATAAAATTTTATATTAGCATGACCTAGATAATACGAGAAAAATGAGGCGAAGCAAGTTCCAATTGACACTGCCTCTCCATGAGTAAATCTCGAAAATCCCGTACTTGCCTCTATTGCATGACCAAGAGTATGTCCTAAGTTTAATAGCGCCCTTTTTCCAGTGGTTTCTCTTTCATCCTCCTTTACGTACTTGGATTTTGTGTCGATTGAAAGCTCAACCAACCTTTCCATATCAGGTTCCCCTTTCCTGATTTCTTCAAGTATAAGGGAATTCTCAAGTATTGCATATTTAATAATTTCAGCCATACCTGATGAAATCTCCCTTTTCGGTAAGGATTTAAGAAAATTCAAGTCTACAATAATATTTTTTGGGTGATAAAACGTTCCCAAAAGATTCTTTCCAAAATCTAAATCAATCCCGTTTTTCCCACCAATTGAACTATCTACCATTGATAAAAGTGTAGTTGGCACCAGAGAAAATGATATGCCCCTCATATATACTGAGCACAAAAAACCACAAAGATCACCTAAGACTCCTCCGCCCACAACAATAACGTGGGAATATCTATCTAAAGAGTGCTCAAAAAAGGTTTTTGAAAGTTCTATAAATTTTGCTAAGGACTTTGTCTTTTCACCTTCAGGCAAAGTAATTATATTAATATTTTTACTCTCAAAAATACTCTTTAAGTTGTAGATATCCAATAACACATCGTGTGTAACAGCTACGATCTTTGAATACCTCTCCTTTGTAATCTCATCTAAAGTTTTATCAATAGAATCAAGGTATACACTTACATTACCAGATTCAAAATTTAAAGTTTTTACCATAATATCATCACCCAATTTTTATATACCTAAAATTTTCAAAAAACAATGTTGTAAATTTGATCTATTATCTCATCTACAAGCTCAAATATTTCTTTAAATGATGTGTCTAAAATAAAATCAGACATAGAATAGTATTTCATTCTCTTTTCAAGCAACTCCTTTATTCGCTCTAATATGAGGTCTTCACTGCCTAGATTTAAAAGAGGTCTATCTTTATTAGAACAAACCCTTGAATAAATTACTTCAGGCTGTGCCATAAATGTAATTATAAGTGAATTTCTACTTAAGACTTCCCTATTAACAGGATTTACCAGAGTCCCTCCCCCCACAGATATAACATAATTGGACAGTCTAGAAACGTTGTAGACAATTAAAGTTTCAAATCTCCTAAAGACGTCTTCTCCAAATTCAGAAAATATTTTTGTTATCTTCATTCCAGACAACTTCTCTATTTGTTCATCTGTATCAATAAAACCCCAACCAAGCCTATCGGCAAGAGCTCTGCCTACGGTGGACTTTCCCGTGCCCATAAAGCCAGACAAAACTATATTCCTTTTCAAGTTGAGAGCCTCTTAAAGAGATATTCTTTATATCTAGAAAAATTATCTAAAGTTTCATTCATATTATCAGAACCAAATTTCTTAAGATAACAGCCCGCAAGGGCTATAGAAAGTTGCATCGAAACAATTACAGAATAAGCAGCAATAGCTAATACATCAGATCTTTGATATGATGCCTCTTCAATCTTCATTGATCTTATATTCAAACCGTTTAGCGGTTTTGCAGTAGAAGGTATAGGCTTCATAAACGACTTTACTATTATCGGTTCCCCATTAGACATGCCGCCTTCAATGCCCCCAGCGAAATTTGACCTTCTAAAAACTCCTTTAGGCAAATATTGATTTATCCCCCCATACAGATTCTTTGAAGACGGTTTTTGTTCAGATATAAATTCATCATGAAATTCAGAACCCAACATGGTTGAAGACTTAGCACCTAAACCTATTTCTACAGCCTTTGTAGCAGGAATTGAGGATATGTGAAAGGATATTATTGCAGATAGTCTTTCATTATATGAGGTATAACTTCCTATCCCTGGCACAACATTCAATGCAAAAGCTAATACACTTCCCCCTAAGGTATCTTTTTTTTGTTTGATTCTATCTACATATGATTTTATCCTTTCATCTTCATCAGGATAGGGTATAAAAAATATAGATCTGCGAGATTTCTCGTACCCGGATAAGAGATCTTCTGGAAGGGGAAAGGTGTGTTCTCCGATGCTAATTACAAAGGAGCCAACTTTAACCCCAAAGCTCTCAAGAAGTATTTCTGCAACAGCACCAGCTGCCACCCTTGAAGCAGTTTCTCTCGCAGAAGCCCTTTCCAAAACATTTCTTATATCATCAAAATTGTATTTTAAAGTTCCAATAAAATCGGCATGGCCAGGTCTTGCGCTCAAAACTTCCTTGCCATGACCCAAAATTGGATCCATAGAATCAGACCAATTTTCGTAGTCCTTATTTTTAATCCAAAAAACCAGGGGCGAACCAAGAGTCTTAGACCCTCTTAAACCTGATAAAACCTCAACGCAATCGCTTTCAATATTCATTCTCCCGCCTCTGCCATATCCTGCCATACGCTCTTTTAGTCTGCTGTTTATTCTATCTAAATCTATCGATAATCCTGCTGGTATGCCTTTTATAAAAACTACCAAACCCTTACCGTGAGATTCTCCTGCACTTTCAAACTGAAAACTCAAATCCTATTCTCTCCTTGTTTTTTAATATTACATTATACACATTTTGCGGCTGTATTTCATCTAAACAACTTATACCTTTTGAACATCTTTTCTTCATACAGGGACTACAATCCATCGGACTTTGAATTGCAAAATACGGTCCCTGGGGAAGTGACCAGTTTGGTCTAGTAGGTCCATAAAGCACTACTGCAGGTGTATCAACGCTAAAAGCCATGTGCAGAGGAGAAGAATCGTTTGTTACAAGAAGTATTGCCTTTTTTATTAAGAGAATTGAAGAAAAATACGGAAGTTTCCCTATAAGATTATATATTCTTTCACCTTCAAATCCAAATCTCTCTTCACCTTTTGCGCCAACTAACGCTATAGCAACATTATTTTTAGATATGATAATTTTTGCTAATGTTTTGAAGTGTTCAACACTCCACCTCTTCAAAGGTTGGCTTGCAGATGTAGCAAATACAACAAGCGGTTCGCCTTTATAACCTAAAGAATGTAAGTTTTCTTCTAGTATCTTTTTATCCTGATTATTAAACAACAAGTGTGGTTTATCTGGTATTTTGTTAATTCCTATAGATTTCAAAATTCTAGAAAAATGAAAGTATGCGTGATCATCTCCTCTTTCTTCAAGCGATGGCATAGATTTTGTTCTCACTTTATATTTGAGCATTTTCAAAAGAAATGCCGATCTTCTATTATCCTGAATATCAACAACAATATCAAAAATCTTATTTCTAAATTGATTAGCAAGATTTAACATTGAAATATAACCTTTAAAACCAGCTCTATCTATACCAACAATTCTGTCTGCAAGTGTTCTCCCTTCAAAAACAGGAACAAATTCTTTGCCCATTACCCAGGTAATGTTCGAATTTGGATAGATATTCTTTAAAAGTGCAACTACTCCTGAAGCCAATATTATGTCTCCAAATGAACTAAATCTAACAAACAAAATTTCAGGTTTTATTTCAGAAGGCTCAGTTAAAGGTCTATGCTCGCTTCCCATTCTTCATTACTTCTAGATAAATTTCTTCAACTTTACTCGCCACTTTTCTCCAACTAAACTCCTTGCTTCTCTCCCTCGCCCTTTTTGCCAAACTTTTCCTGCCTTCTTCATCCTCTATAAGCCTTAAAAGAGATTTTACCCATAGATTTAAATCAGATTTTGGTAAAACAATAATCGAATTCTTTCCTATTTCAGAAATGCACCCTACGTCAGAAGCTACACACGCAAGCCCTGAACTCATTGCTTCCAGAAGAACCAACGGATAGACTTCCTTAATAGATGGCAAACAGAAGATATCAAAGTTTGGATAGATATTTTCCATATCATCTCTTTTTCCCATAAAAATAACCCTAGAAGATATGTTTAGATTTTTTGCGTCCTCTTCTAATACCTCCCTTAGCTCCCCATCTCCTACTATTATAAGTTTGGTCTGAATAGGCAGATAACTAAAGACTTTAAGAAAAAAGGAAAAACCCTTAGCGCTAACTAATCTCCCCACCAGTCCAATAACTATTTCGTTACCCTTTTTCTCTATAGATCTTGGCTTAAACCTTTCTGTATCTACACCGTTTCCAACTATTCTTATTTTTCTTACATCAACTTCAAGTTCTTTAGTCACGTAGATCTGATGTGCTGAACAAAGCGCTATAACTACATCAGCAAAAGAAATTAATTTTGAAAGCCTATGAGGACTATAGTTACCGTGTGCGGTATACACCACCGGAATTTTTAAAGCCTTAACCCATGGCAGAACTGCCAAAAATGGCATTCTTGAATGTACGTGAACGATGTCTGGAGAAAAATCTTTAAGGAGTTTTAATAAGCCAAATGAAGAAAGAAAGAGTGACACAGGATCTTTACTGTGTAATGGCAGACTCACATCATCATGTTCTGTAGGTGTATGCCAAGCAATTTTTACTTTATGTCCAATTTGCACAAGCTCACTTGAAAGCCTAAGAACATGACTAGCAACTCCTCCTGCTTCCTTTTCGTGAGCAACGAATAATATTTTCATGTTACAAAAGAGAAATATTAGATATTTTTTTATTAAACAATATAAAATGACCCCAAAAGCTCATATCTTCTCCTCAAGTAAAATTTCCTAAAATTAACAATATTGTATACTATATTCAACAACAATATGGCAATGTTCCTCTCACCCGCACATAATAACACAAAGATCCTGCTTGTAGCATAGTAACACAAGCATCTTGCTTGTGGAATTTTAAATTACACTCTTTTCACAGAAAATAGGCTCTTAACCTTATCAAATAAGATATCGCTATTCTCAAAACATACTCTATCTCTCTTTGTTATGTTGCCCAATTTATCACAATCTATAAATTTTATAAATCCTTGTTTTTCAAGCAATTCAAGTGAAGTGTCAAACTTCAATTTGCCCTTTTCAGGAATTTTGATGCAATAACAAAACAAACCACAATTAATAGCCTCAGTTATCATAGAGATAGAATCAGAAGTAACAATTGCAAAATCAGATACCTCAAAAAAATATCTAAGTGGATTTATCTTTTCCTTACGATAGTAAACACAAAGATCTATCGGATAATTCTTGCTTTCGAGAAGTTTTTCAAAATCTTCTGGGGTTCGTCTAGATGTAGAAAGCAAATATCTGTAATTTTTAAGGTTTTTATTCTCAAACAGTAGTTCTAAACCCCTTATTATTTCAATAGAATTAAATCTATGATGCTTACTATTGCCGCCAATTATGATTGATATCCAAGGACCACTCGATCCAAGTTTTGATTTAAAGTTAATAACCTCTTCCTTTTCCAATTTTTCTTTAAAATATATAGCTCCAAATATACGATAAACCTTTGGACTATCTTTTGCTTTATCGTGGTAGGGCACTATTATTATGTCAAAGATATCAGGCAAGAGTTTCGGGTAAAATATAGAAATTGTAGGTTTACCAGTAGCAATTTTAAAAAGCGCTAAAAATGGATGAACCCTATTCCCTGTACCAATCGCCCCCATATAATTTCCCGGATCTACTCCGAAAAATTTTATAAATAACTCTCTAGCAGTATCTTTATTAACTATGTGATCAAAAAGCCTCAACAGTTCAGTCCTAAAATCAACGAACGGTATGTTTTTTATTTCATAATCCAAACCTGCTCCTCTTGCTAAAGATACAGACTGGTTGAAGTGTCCTGGCCGACCTTCTGAGATAATTACAACTTTCAAATATCTATCTCACCTCAAAGGATTTTGTAGCAACACCAGTAATCACCCAAGGAAGGTCTATATATTTCTTATAAACAGCCTCAGGTTTTTCTGCGTCTGAAGGTATTTGTGAAGAGTAAATTTCTACAACTAGTTGATTGTTCTTTGGTTTATCAGTAATGGATTTAATAAGCTGACTAAAGGTTTCAATAACCTCTTCTTTTGGTTTATTTGGAGCATTTTCAGAAGTCTTTGACCTTTGCGAGCTTGATTCGTCGCTTCCTGTTAATATCATAGTATAATTTCCCTTAGGAAGATTTGGATCAATTGAAATCTGTTCTTTATAGATCTCTTCTCTGAATGGCCTTAAAGAAACCTCAAATTTAATTGGCTTAGATTTTTTTACTAAATTGTCCATGTTAATTTTATCAATTTGAGCGCTTTTAATCTTATTTGACATATCTATTTTATAACCAATATACTCAGGAACAACATCTTTCATTGGATTTGTTAATAATTTATATAATATCTCATCTAACTCAAGCACGCTTTTATAAGAGATATCGTCAGGATCAGAATACATATTCTTCCTTTCTATAGTAGTTCCATCAGAAAGTCTTATAGTTATATCAGCCATACTTGAACCACCGTGCTGGCTTAAAAGAGAATCATCAAGGCATTGTAGCACAACCTTCGAGGCATACTTTAAGAGCATATCTTCACTTTCTGGTAATTGAACAAAGAAACTGTGTTCACCATTTGAATTGACATTAACGTCAATTGTTGTAGTAGAGGGTAGAGTTCCCAAATATGCCGCAATACCATAAGTTCTATCTTGTACAACCTTTCCTATCGGAGATATTATAGAGGCTACTTTAAATGGTAATACTTGACTCTTTATAGTATAGTAAGTATAAGCAGAAGACAAAAAATAGTCTACATTTCCAGCATCCGTAGCAGGATGTCCAAATGCTAAAACTTTATCCCCATCAATTTCAGTAAGAGTACCTACAGCTCCAAGTTCTACTGAGCCTCTTGCAAATTGGACGGCAATTGAGGCGCCCGGTTCTGCTTTCCACTGATGAGCTGTTTCAGAAGAAACGTTTGAAACCAAGGGCATTTCCTTTTTCAACATAGATAAAACCCTTCCCGTAAAACCTTTTTCATAATACAAAACACATGGTCTTTCTATCAAAACCCCTTTTTCATCTGTCGGTATTTTAGAGACTGCAGTAAACACCTTGTTATCCAAAACAACTGGTTTCTCGAGTTTGCTTATTTTAGGAGAACTTTTCTCATAACTCCAGAGAGTTCTCATAGCCTCTATTGGTGTAACCAGACCAATATGCGGATCTGCATTTTGAAATGTAGCAGAGATAGCACCGATCAACTTTCCATTGATATAAACAGGACTTCCGCTCATACCCTCAGCAATTCCACCTGTAAAATCAATAGCTGGGCCCCAAACCTTTACTAAATATGATGGGTACAAACCAGGATTATCAATTATGCCTATTATTTCTACATTAAAAGTTGAAATCTCAGAACCCTTGATGGTAGTCTTGGCAATACCAAAATCCCCAACTTGAACAGCATAAGCACAAGAATTCATCAATAAAAACAATGCAACAAAAAAAATAGTTAACCTTTTCAAAATTACCTCCCATAATTTAGCTAACATCACAAGATTTAATTATAACCTAATTAATGTCAATACATACCAAACCTGTCTAATTTATAAATTAAATTAAACTCTTTGTATTGATGAAAAAGTAAGTAATAAACCTACAAAGAGTAGTATAAAAATCCATTACAAATCCTTTCAAATTACCACTACAAAATACTTTATTTTGATGACCCAATAAATTTACTTATTCCGACTTTTTTCTCAGTTATCAATAAGTCAGAATAATATCAAAGATAAAAATTATTAATGAAAGGTGGTAAGTAAAATGACGAGGGAGAAGAACATCTTTGTAGTTCTTAAAGAAAATAGGCAAAATCAAACAAAATTAATCAAAGAAATAAAAGATTATGTAGCAGCGAATAATGTCAACAGGATTTATTTGTTGAAAGTCATAGATAGGTCCGAAGATCTTGGAGTCTTTAATCCTGAAGCTGAAGAAATTATTGTTACAAGAGCAGAAAATGATATTTCAAAGTTTATGACAAACCTAACTGACGTTGGTTGTCAAGTAGAAGGAATTATAAAGGTTGGATCATACCATGACAGAATTGAAGAATTGGCAAAGAAATACAACCCAGAAGCAATAATAGTTCAAAGTTCCAAATTAAGCGGAATAAAGAGAATCTTCCTTGGAAATTCTGTTTCAGATGTCATAAACAACGCACATTGTCCTGTAATTGTAGTTGGCTCTTGAAAAACTTAAAAAATTTATAAATCAATTTTGAGGAGGGAGAAAAATGAAGAAGGAAAATAACAAAAAGATAATACCTCTACTTATGTGGGGTGCTCTTTCATTAAGTTCTTATCTAATGATTTTCCTATTTCAGAATGAGGTTTTATTTTATGCTACAAGAGGTGGATTATTTTCAGTAGTTCCAATACTTTTTGCCTTTTACTTTTCTTTTGTACATGGAGCTTTTGCAAGTTATTTATTACCATTTATTGGCGTTGAAGCCATAATAAAGAAGGAGGCTCACTAAAATGGAAGGAAATTCTATGGGAATTTTGTCAAACTTTATTACACTTGATCCAGCAAATATTCTTTTCCTATTATTTGTCGGCTTTGTTGGAGGATTGGTTAGCGGTTTTATAGGCTCTGGTGGAGCATTTGTTCTTACGCCAGGAATGATGAGCATTGGAGTTCCTGGAACAGTAGCAGTCGCAAGCAATATGTGCCACAAGTTCCCAAAGGCAATGGTTGGAGCATATAAGAGGTGGAAGTACGGTCAGGTAGATATAAAGTTAGGTCTTGTTATGGCCATATCTGCTATTCTCGGAGTTCAAGTAGGAATACAAATTCAAGAAGCAATATTAAAGTCATGGGGAAATGCAGGGTCAAACCTTTATGTGAGCACTATGTTCATAATCGTCTTAACAATAGTCGGTACGTATGTATTTAAGGATGCATTAAATATGGCAAAGTCAAAGGATGCAAAAGAGGAGACTAGTGCTTTAGCAAAGAGGATACAGAGCATAAATATACCCCCAATGATATACTTTGACAAGATAGGGACAAAGATATCCTTCTGGGTTACCTTCCCAATTGGATTTTTCACAGGGCTTCTTGCGGCCACAATAGCGGTAGGAGGATTCATCGGAGTTCCAGGAATGATTTATATACTGGGCACAACTAGCACTGTAGGAACTGCAACAGAGTTGGTAATAGCATTTGTAATGGGATTGGTAGGTTCTGTGAAGTGGGCGATGAGCGGGATGATAGACATCAGACTAACTCTCATAATTCTTGCAGGCTCGCTGATAGGAGTACAAATAGGAGCTGCTGCCACTACATTCGTAAGGCCATATCTTATAAAGTTCGTAATGGGCTTCATAATGCTCATGGTTGCAAGCTCAAGGGTACTTGCAGTCCCTCAGTATCTAAGTGAATTAAATATACTACATTTAGAAAAGCAACTTTTAAGCGCTCTTGATCAAACTAGCTTCATAGTAATGAGCCTAACGCTTCTTGCAGGAGCACTAATAATAGTCTTTAGCATGGTCAGGGGAAAGAGAGAACTAAAGAAGGCAAGTACTATTGCGCAGGTAAAGGTTACCGATTAAAATAGATGTATGTACAAAAAGTTACTAGTTGCATATGACGGTTCACTAAGTAGCAAAAGCGCACTAAAGGAGGCACTAGAAATAAGTGCCTCCTTTGACTCATACATAACTATTATAAGCGTTTTTGATCTGCCTACCGAAATATTTGGTTTTACCTCTTTGGAATCAGAAAGGTTCGAATCCGAATTATATACGATGCTTTTAAACGCATTTGAACAGGCAAAAGAGAAAAATAAAATGGTATCCGCCTACTTTGCAACAATTGCAGGAGATAGCGCAACCTATACCAATATTGAATCAAACGAGAAAATTCAAATACCGAAAAGGGTAAGCTCACCAGATAGCGCAATAGTTGCCTTTTCTGAATTTCTAAAACCAGATCTAATAATTATAGGAACAAGGGGGTACAACAGAGTAATAAACGTTGGCAGCGTTACAGTAGGCGTAATAAGAGATGCGCCCTGTGATGTCTTAACAATTAAGACATACAAGGAAGGCAGATTTGAAGAGAAGTACAAAAATATTCTGATTGCATTTGACGGTTCCGAAACCTCCATAAACGCATTAAAGAGAACTATAAACATAGCAAAAAGGTTTAATTGGGAACTTACCGCAATTCACGTATATCCGCTTCTTACAGAAATAAATCTTTTTTCAAGCGTTCACACAAGAGAGGTTCTACTCCAAACATCAAAACATATTCTTGAAAGAGCTAGAGAAATAGCTTATAAAGAAGGCTACCCTATTTATACACACTCGGGGGGATTTGGAGATCCAGCAGAGTATATCGTTAATTATGCTACAGAAGAAAATTATGATTTAGTGGTTCTCGGAACACAAAATCCAAGTGCTGTAAAAAAGGTTTTAATAGGAAGCATTGCCTATAGAATTATTTCAGAAGCTGATTTTCCTGTTTATTGTATCCCAGTAAAAAGCCAAAAAAGAAAAATATAACAAAGCATGAAATACAAAAATAAAATAAAAGAAAATCTTTTGAGCCAGAAAGATATTTTTTTTATGATATTTTTAATAATTTTTTTGTTTGCTACCGGTGCTCTTTTGATCATAAACATCAACTTCTTTCCTAGTCCTTCTTTAAATTTGGATTTAACAAAAAAATCTATCCTTCTACCTACTGAAAACGAATCAAACACGGTAAGCATAGTTATATCTTCTACCTTACCTATTGAGGAAGTCACCTTAATTTACAAGCCACTCATCACATATCTCTCAAAAGCAACAGACAAACATATTATCCTGTTTACAAGAAAAACCTACTCTGAAGCCTTAGATGCAATGCTTGCAGGTGATGCACAAATTGGCATAGTAGGTTCAGGAGCCTTCTATGTAGACAAAAATAAATTAGATTTGCTTGCTGTACCAATGATAAACAACAAAACTTTTTACAAATCATACGTAATAGCTATAAAGGATGATATAAAAAATTTATTTGATTTGAAGGAAAAGGCAATAGCCTTTACTGATCCATATTCCTTTGCAGGTTATATAGTATTAGAAAATTATCTTAAAAAAAATGGCCTAAATTTAGATTTTTTTTCTAAACATTTTTTTACATTTAGTATCAACTCCTCAATTGAAGCTCTTAAAGAGGGGCTAGCCGATGCGATCACGATTGATAGCAATACATACGAACAAATAAAGGAGAGAAACCCTGATATATCCAATGCGTTACACATAGTATGGGAATCCCCAATAGAAATTCCAAATCCACCAGTAATAGCAATAAAGAATATGGATTACAAAACAAAACTTCAATTTCAAAAACTTTTTCTAGACATGGACAAAAGCGTAGAAGGCAGAAAGGTTCTAAATATATTAGGCTACGATAAATATGTAGAGGTAAGTAGCAACTTCTTCGAACCAATTTCAGAATGGTTAGGAAAAGACAATGAAAATAAGTTTTAAAATTGCAATATCTGTGATATTACCATCGCTCATCTGCACACTTGCACTTTTGCTATTTATGAAATATGCCTTAACTCAAAACTTGCTTGAAAATCTAAATAAGAGAATGCAAAGTACCTGTTCAGATTTCGAGTATGCAATTATTGATAGCATTGCAACAAATAACAGTATTGAAGCCAACAAAATTTTAAAAAATATTAAGCAACAGAATAAAGAAATAGCCTATATATACATTCAGAGACCTTTTGGCAGAATTCTTGCATCTACCTTTGAAGATGGATTTCCAACAGAACTACTCAACCTGAAAGGCTCAAATGAAAAGGTTGTTAGAGCATTCAAAACCAAAGAAGGAACTATATATGACCTAAACTATCCACTACTAGGAGGTAGCTTTGGAACAATACACATAGGATACACTCATACCCTAATAGAAGAACGAATTAACAATTTTATTCTTCAATCCCTGCTTTTTAGTTTTATAGTGGTTGTCCTTTCTTTGATGTTTTTCCTCTTTTTGACTCAATCAATAGTTAAAAACATTAACAAACTAATTTACCTTGCAAAAAGGGTATCTGTTGGAGATTTTAATGTAAGAGTAGATATAAGATCTAAAGACGAACTTGAACACCTTGCACAATCATTAAATTCTATGGCAAATGACCTGAAGATTCACAAAATTGAAAGGTTAAAGATGGAAGAGAGGTTGAAAAAGGAAGAAGAAGAGAAAAAGAGAAAAGAACTTCTTAGAAGAGAGATATCTTCCTTAGAAAAAGAGAGAAAGAGGATATCTATGGAAATACACGATGGCGTTATGCAAACTCTTGCATCAGGCCAGATCAACCTTTTTCACGTAATAAACAGTGAAAGGATTCCAGAGGATCTTCGAGAAAGATTAAAAATTTCATACAACATATTTAAGGATGCCACAAACGACTTAAGAAATCTCACTATAAATCTTAGACCCCGAATCTTAGAAGAGGTTGGACTAAAAAGGTCTATAGAGATATTGCTCGAAAGAGCTCATCAAAGCAATAATCTCGATGTAGAATTGGTTTATGAAATAGAATCAAAACTTCAGGACTTCTTAGAATTATCTTTATTTAGAATAGTTCAGGAAGCCATAAATAACGTTATAAAACACTCTAAAGCAAGCTTTGTAAGTGTCACTATGAAGGAAATTGATGATAGAATAGAATTGATAGTTGAAGATAACGGGTCGGGCTTTGAAATAAATTATGAAGACAAAAAATATATAAATAGCTTTGGACTAATAGATATGAAAGAAAGAGCAGAGAGCCTTGGAGGTTCGCTTATTATCGAAAGAAAAGGGGAAGGTGGTACGAGAATTTATGCAAACATCCCATTCAAAAAAGAAGATACTAATAGTTGACGATCACGCTCTTTTAAGAGAGGGAATAAAGTTCCTAATAAGTCAATCTGGCGAAAACTTTGAGATTGTCGGAGAAACCCCAAGTGCAACCCAAGCCCTTAATTTAGTAAAAAATCTAAAACCTGACATTGTAATATTAGATCTTTCTCTATCAGACGGAAGCGGTTTAGATATAATTGGGCCAATAAAAAAGATTTCTCCAAACACCAAGATATTAGTATTAAGTATGTATCAGGACGAATCTGTAATAGTCCAAACTCTAAAGGAGGGGGCATCAGGTTTTATTCCAAAAAGTGAAGTATCAGAAGAGTGTATTCAAGCACTTAAAATTATTTCTGACAGCGAAGATCTTTACGTGCCTGCCTCATATTCAAGGGTGGTGTTAAAAGGATTTCTTTCTGACAACAGCTCTAAAACGCTAAGCTCAAGAGAAGACCAAGTACTAAGACTACTAGCACTCGGATATAGCGCTAAAGAGATAGCCCAAACTCTTCAGATAAGCCCTAAAACAGTTCAAACATATAGACAAAGAATCACTACAAAGTTGGATCTTAGAAGAAGATCGGACATTGTAAGGTATGCCATCTCAAAAGGACTCCTCAAGGAAGAGGAGATAAAGGGAATAGTTTTCCCTAAAGACGATGAATTGATCTAAATTTTTCTCAGAACCCCAGTTGCCCCTTTAAATATGTTGTTCTCATATTTTGCCAAAAGATTAGCCTCGAACAATATATATTCGTCTTTATAATTTCTAATACTCATCTTAAAAACATACCTTTTTCTTTCCCCTCTTAGAATTGACATAAACAAAAGAGTAAGATCTTCTTTTTCATCAGGCGATGAGAGATCAGCAAAGAATTTATTAAGTAATTCTTTAGGCTGAATATTGGTATAATCAAATATCCTATCGCTTATAAAGCTAAATCTACCAGAATAATCCAGTTCGAAAACCACGTCTCTAAGCAATTGTATAAGTTCTAAGTACTTCTCCTTACCTTTTTCAATAAGATCGTAAGCAGTCTTTAATTCAGTAATGTCGTAACTTAAACTTATCAGGCCTTGAAAGTCTCTTTTTTCATCGAAAATTGGTACCTTTTGTGTAAGTACGCTTACAACATCGCCGTTTAGTTTTCGAAATTCTTCTTCCTGAAAGTGCGCCATACCAAGTTTTATTGCAGACCTGTCCAACTCAATATTCCTTTCAGCCTCATCTTTGTTATAGATCTCATAATCTGTATGACCAATAATTCTTCTTCTATCCATCCCTAATAGATTGCAAAAGTTATTGTTTACAAATACATATATGCCATCTTTGTTTTTGTAATATATGTATCCTGGTAAATTCTCAAGAAGAACGTTTAGTTCCCTTTGCTTTTGAATAAAGGCATCCTCGATTTTTTTCCTTTCTGTTATATCTCTGCAAACAACAAAAATCAACTTTTTTGAATCTTTAATTATTGAAGTTGTTTTCACATCTAAGGTCCTTACACCCCCATTGATATCAATTGCCCTAATTTCAAACGAAAACCTTTTGATACCTTCATTTTGAGCTCTTTCAATAAGAGATTTAGCATATTCTCTATCTTCAAAATAGACAAAATCGATAATCTGTCTATTGTAAAGTTCATCCTCTTTATACCCAAAAAGTCTGAAAAGTTCACCGTTTGCCCTGATAATTTTATATTCTGAATCAAGAACTAACACAATATCGTTTATGTTATTGAATAAAAGACTGTATTCTTCTTCCCGTTCTTTGAGAGCCCTGTGAAGGCGCTCCCTGTCTGTAACGTCAGAAAACGTCAAAAGAATAAAATCTTCTTTATAATCGGAAATCTTCTTTGCTTTCCCTTCAAAAACAATTTGCGCGCCACTTTTGGTTTTAACGTAAAATTTAAACGCAAAAATAGAATCTTTCTCTGCTAAAATAACCTTTTCAAGTAATACTCTGAATTTATCCCTTTCGTCCTTTTCTAAAAAGTTTAGAAAGTTTTTTGCTTCGATGTCGTTTTTATCAGAAAATAACATGGCCATAGAGTCATTTTCAAAAAGTATTTCTCCGTTTTCATCTACAACGACTATCATATCACTTGAAGAGTCAAGAAGAAGCCTAAAATACTTCTCACTGTCAGAAAGTTTCTCATATTCGCGTCTTTTTTGAATCAAAACGATCACGAGCAATCCAATTACCAACGATAGTAAAAGGGCAACTATAGAAAAGTAAATTATAACTCTTGCATGCCTTTCAAAAAAGTTCTCGTGATGATTTATTATCTTACTATCAGGAGGTAACTGATATCTTTTTATATTAAATCTCTTAAGCAAATTCTCATCAAAAGCAGGGTAGTTTGACTCAGAGCTACTCACAATCTTAGGATTCTCCCAGCCAGAGCCGTTTTCAGAAAGATATTTATATGCCATCTTGCCCACAATCTTTCCCTGTTCAGTGCCACTGGTAATTATTCCTCCAATTATTCCATAACCCAATTGGTAATCAAATGTTCCAAAAATTGGCAGTTTAACTTCTTGAGACAGTTTACTCAGGAGGGCAGATCCTATCAGATCGTCACCATATCTATCCACACTATGAGTTACTAGATCTAACACCAGGGTGTCATTAGGTTCTGAGTTGACTTTGTCAACTAACTTGTCAAGCTCATCTGAAACGAAGTACTCGCTCAAAACTCCCTTGTGCGAGAGAAAAAAATTATCAAATTGCTTTTTGAAATATGCTGCTGCACCTTTATCAGTAATGCCCAAAATCTTTTTTGTTTTAGGAAAAAGCTTTAGCATTAGAGAAAGGGTTTGTCCTACATCTTCTTCTTCCTTTACTCCGTAAACTCTATCGGGAATAAAATCCTTTACATCAGCTTCATAGGTGTTTACGCCACAAAAAAATATTGGAGGGTTGCCAAATTGATCTCTTTTCTCGAGCGCGAATACAAAAGCAGGGTCATCTGTAGCAACTATTGCATCAAATTTTTGTCCCTTATACTTATTAAATAAAAAATTTGAAAAATCTTCAAGATAACTTTTTGAGTAAAACCTCTTTGCGTCCATATTTTCAATAAATATCTGGGGAGATGGAGACTTATCCTGTAGCTCTGACAAAATTCCTCTTTGTTCCTCAGCAGTCCAGATATAATCAGGGCTATAGGAATTAAGTATCAAAACCCTTTTAGCTGATAGGCCTTGAGAGTAGGCGCTCGAATGAGTTAGGATTACAAAGAAGAGCAAAAAAAGTAAAAATCTTTTAAATATTTCAAAGCAGTGGCTTAGCTTCCTAAAAGAAGAAATCTTATGAATAAGATAAGAATACACTTTATCCACCGCTCCATTCCCTTTAAGGTAAGTATATCATTACATGAAATTGCACTATCATTAAATCACTTCTTTTTGGACACCGCCTTTTCCATAAACCTGTTGAAATTTACAATAAATCTCTCGTGAGTTCCTCTTGCAATTATTTCCTTCTCATCTTGTGCCAAGACCTCAAACGTTAATTTTCTGCCATCCACCTTAATGAGCTTCGCACTCGCTAAAACCTTCATCCCTACAGGCGTAGGCGCAATATGTTCAATACAGATCTTTGTTCCAACAGAGGTCTCATCTCCAGTTAGTTCATTTTTAATCGCCTCTACAGCGGCGCCTTCCATCAAACTTACAACTCTTGGGGTAGAGAGCACATTAACCAATCCGCTACCATAAAAGGCTGCTGTATCCTTTTCCTCAACTACAATCTCAATTTTTGCATTTAATCCAACTTCTATCATAAATTCCCCCTAATTAAAATTTAAAAACAATTATTAGCATTATACAGTAATAATAATTATTTGCCTAACCGGCAATTTTGTTCAAGTGATACTCTAACCAGTTAAATATGACTCCCTGTGCGAATCCAAGAGCTCCAACTTGAGAACCCTCTTCTGCGCCTTCGCTGGCAGTCATATTAATCATCTCTCTTGGACACTCGAGCAGATCGTAGAATTTCTTAGACTCTCCTTTGAAGAAAAATGTATTGGTAGAATTCACAACCAGAGTTGGACAGTTGATATTGGATATAATATTTTTTAAGTTATAAGGCTTTGTCTTCAAGAAAAAGTCGGCAATAGTAGGGGCGTTAAATGCCCACATACCGTGGTGAACTGCCCATCTAAAGGTGATATTGTCCTTTAGCGCTTCGGCCATAGCCTTATTAAAAGCAGCCTTATCGGTTTCAAGTAAATTTTTTGCAACTGGTGGCAAAAGTGAAGTTAAGGAACTATAATAATCAAAAACTCCTCCATCAGCTACCAGTAAAGCGATCCTGCTATCAAAAGCACACGCCCTTGGTGCAAAATATCCACCTAAGTCTACACCAAACATTGCTATCTTTTTAAGATTTACGTCTTTTCTGGTAACAATATAGTTTATGATAGGTTTACTTACCTTTTCAAAATCTGGTCTAAAGTAAAGTCCTTGAAGTATGAGTGCCCTTCCCTGGCCAGGCCCGTCAAAAGCCACGAAGTTAAACCCTCTTTTTATAGCGCCAAAACCCCAATCCATAACGAGTTCTTCTGCATTAGAATCAAAACCGCCAACCATTACAATAGTAGGCCTTGGAGTCTGATCGTTCGATGCCTTTACAAAATAAAGCGGGATAGTGGTATCCTGATATTGAATTTCTACAGATTCAATTTTTGGGTCAAAAAGGGATGCAGCCTTAACAAAAGAAGACCTGCTTTTAGCATATGTATCAAAAATTCTTGGGTCTTTTGGGTTGGCACCAAGAAAAAATCCTGAAGTTCTAAGGTAGTTAGAAGCCCTTAGATAAGACTCCCTTGCACTTACCAAAAAACCTTCCGAGTAATACTCCTCTGCAAGGGAGTATAGTCTATCCCCTTGAGCCTTCCAACCTTCAAACCAACTATTTGTATCACCATCCTTGATGCTCTTAATTGCTAGGAAGCACTCCTTAATGTCAGCGCAGGAAGAATAAGTCTTTGAAAGCGCTCTAAGTGCTTGATAAGAAAATTCTTTATTGGCAAAGAGTTCACTTCCCTGTAATGAACCGTTAACCTGCGCAAATGCAAGATCGTTAAAGGATTCAAAGTTAAGAAGCGCGCCTAAAGCCAGGATACCTAAAAAATCTCTCCTGTTCAAGGGAACCCTCCTTAGATGTAGTAAAATATTATGTTATTGTTTCATTATAATGTCAAATAAAGCTATTTTACAAGTAGATTTCGGAGGTAATGCGATATGAAGTATACAATAATGTGGGATTTTGACGGCACAATTGCCGATACTACCGAACTAATAATAGAATCTTATCAAGAAACTTTTAAACACTTTTTTGGATTTGAATTTCCAAAAGAAAAGATCTTAAGCGTGTTTTCCCTTCCAATGAGAGAGAGCTTTATAGCTCTTGGTTTTGAAGATGATATTATAGACAAATTACTTGATTATTATAGGCAATATCATGAATCTGTCTTTGCCTATAGAATAAAGGCCTACCCTGGCGCAAGAGAGATAATTGAAGAACTTGCAAGAGAGGGAGTAGTACAGGCAATTGTAACCTCAAGGAGACGCCGCACCACGTATGAAGGAATAAAATATATTGGTATTTCGGATTTTATTCAAGAAGTGGTCTGTAGCGAAGACGTAGTAAACACAAAACCTGATCCTGAACCCATTGAAAAGGTATTAAAAAAAACAAATTCAAATAAAAAGACGTCTTTTATGGTTGGAGATAGTCAATATGATCAGATAGCTGCAAAACGAGCCAACGTAAAATTTTTAGGAGCCCTTTGGGGACCGAGACCAGAAAATTTATATCAAGATTCGGACTCCTTTTTAATAAAAAGCTTTAAAGAAGTTAAAGATTTCGTTTTTTGTTATAATGATAAAATTCAATGATTTTTAAATAAAATAAGAGGAGGTATAAAGTGGGCATATTAGAAGGTAAAAAAGCACTTATATTTGGGCTTGCAAATGACAAGAGCATTGCATGGGGTATTTCAAAAGCATGTAAAAATGAAGGTGCCCAAATTGCTTTAACTTATTTGCCAATAATGGAAAAAAGGATCATGCCACTTGCTGAAGCGCTTAATGCAAAAATTGTTTTACCATGTGATGTAAACAAAGACGAGGACCTTAAGGCAGTTTTTAATTCAATAAAAAATGACTGGGGTTCAATTGACATATTGGTGCACTCGGTAGCATATGCACCCAAAGAGGAATTTGAAGAAGGATTGTTACAGACGTCTAGAGAAGGATTCAAAATAGCTATGGAAACAAGTTGTTATTCGCTAATAGCTATGTGCAACACTTTTTATCCTCTTATGGAAGGGCGTGAAGCATCGGTTATAACAATGACATATTATGGAGCAGAAAAGGTAGTACCTCATTATAATATAATGGCCGTGTGTAAGGCTGCACTTGAAGCTTCTGTCAGATTTCTAGCCTACGATCTTGGCCCCAAAAAGATTAGGATAAATGCAATATCAGCTGGACCAATTAAAACCCTTGCAGCCTTTGGTATAAAGGGTTTTAGCGAACTACTAAAACACAACGAACAAAATTCTCCGCTTATGAGAACAGTAACGATCGAAGACGTAGGAAACCTTGCTTCCTTTCTAGCATCAGATAGATCAAGAAATATTACAGGGGAAACAATTTATGTGGATGCCGGATACCACGTTATGGGAACCCCCAGGGCTCCAGAGGATTTATAAAAGGAGTTAATCTGTGATCTATGAATAGCTTAAGGCTTCATAGATCACAGATGGCAAATTCAATATCCAACATTAAAATTCATATGCTGATTCCTCGTGTTCGCTTTCATCAAGACCCTTTATTTCAGAATCCCTTGAAACCCTTAATCCATAAAATCTCTTGATAACTAGGCCAATTAAAAAAGTTGCAGTAAAGCAATAAATTATAGCTACAGATACCCCGATTAGCTGAGAAACAAGTTGATGTGTTCCGCCATAGAAAAGCCCTTTTGCCCCATTTATTACTGGATTAGCAAACAAACCCAGCGCAATAGTTCCCCATGTTCCTGAAATCCCATGAATCCCAAATACGTCAAGACTATCGTCATATTTGAAACTAGGCTTTACATATGAAACTGCAACATAGCAAAGGCAAGAGGATACTACCCCAATAACAAAGGCACTCGAAATATTCACATACCCCACAGCTGGAGTAATAGCCCCTAATCCTGCAATAGATCCCGATATTGCTCCTAAAACGGTTGCCTTCTTATCCTTTATTAGATCTATTATCATCCAGGTCAAAAGACCAGTAGCGGCAGCCATATTTGTATTTACAAAGGCATCAACTGCCAACTGTCCAGAGGAAAGTGCACTTCCTGCATTGAAACCAAACCAACCAAACCATAAAAGCCCTGCACCAATAACTGAGTAACCCAATTGATGAGGTAAGATCCTCATATCTTTTCTACTGCCAAGAAGTAGACACATTGCAAGTGCTGAGACTCCAGCGCTAATGTGAACCACAATACCGCCGGCAAAATCTAACACTCCCAATTTGGCAAGCCATCCTCCTCCCCATACCCAGTGAGCAAGGGGAATGTAAACAAGGGTAATCCATAAAACCGTAAACATTATCCAGCTCTTAAACTTTATTCTCTCCACAAGTGCACCAGAAATAAGAGAAACGGTGATAGCTGCAAATGTCATCTGATAAACTGCAAAAAGTATTGTAGGTATCGAACCAGAAAGAGATGTAACGTGAGAGAAAAAAACGTCTGAGAATCTACCAATTATTCCAAAAACGTCTTTACCAAAAGCTAGCGGAAAACCAAAAGCAAACCATATAACAGAAACAATCGCGTATGAAACTATAGACATTAGCATCGTGTTAAGAGCACTTAATTTTTTAACCAAACCGCTATAAAAAAGAATTAGCCCAGGAAATGTCATAAGCATTACGAGTGCTGTAGAAACCATCATCCAGGCAGTATCAGCCTTATTGATAGAATTTAATTCCTGAGCAAGAGCTGGACGTG
>Ga0078972_1003086_pt2 | contig 44015 bp, 37 predicted proteins | sample YelNatPaOPGAMG01_FD_67568 | JGI IMG/M metagenome (GOLD analysis project Ga0078972, IMG submission 67568) | Hot spring thermophilic microbial communities from Obsidian Pool, Yellowstone National Park, USA - OP-RAMG-01 (SPADES assembly) (version 2) | ecosystem: Environmental > Aquatic > Thermal...
GGTTCAAGTTTTTTGAGCCTTTCCATAGTGTTTAATAGAAATGTGATTTGTTTTTTTTCAGAAAATGCCTTTTTTACGGCAGAATTTAAGTTAGTGTTTACGAACATAACTATTAATGTAATCAAGACAAATATAACTATATTTATAACAAAAAAATTTGTTTCATCTATTTTGGCGTGGTTGATAATTTGGGTAATATTGCTATTTATAAATACAAAACTGCCATATCTTAATAAAGAGTTGAAGTGGGATGATATAATATAGACTATGGCATCAACAGATAAAAAAGCGAAGGTAAGTATTGCATTACCTAACAAACCAACTCCGAATATCTGCAGTAAGAAAAGAATAAAAAATGGACTTTGATACCCGCCTGTAAGAAATACTGCAATTCCACTCATTACTGTATCAATTGTTGCCATGAATATACCGAGCCCTAATTTTAAATCCGGGAGCTTATAATAAAGGTAATGACACAATATATTGAGAAAAATCGCAATGATAGAAATGCTCAAGAAATACTTATAAATCGCAGTTTGACTTCCAAAGAAAAACAATACCAAAAATATTGCAACAGGATAAGAAAGATAGCGAGCCTTTATTGCCCACAGCGTTAATCTATCTTCATAGACATCGCCCTCTATTTTTAAAGAGGATAATCTTATCATTGCTAATATCTACATAATTAACCTTAAAAATGCAATAGAAAAGTTCGTTTATCTGCTCACTGCGTAAGCTTTTCTTTTAATTGTATGTTTGTCTATACCACAAACGCAAAAACAAAAATCGCATCACCACACAAATAATTTTAAAATTTAAAAGATAATTTTCAAAGAGAAGTGATGGGAAGATCCCATCACTTTGGTATGACTACTTTGCTACTGTACTTTTAAGCAGGCTTCCTGGCCTAAATTTAGGTACTCTTTTGGCAGGTATCTTCATCTTATCGCCAGTTTTAGGGTTTCTACCTTCCCTTGCTGCCCTTTTCGTCACATAAAATGTACCAAAACCTGGCAAGGTCAACTTATCGCCTTTTTTTAATAATGCCATTACCTGTTTGATAAAAGCGTTAAGAGCTAATTCTGCCCTTGCCTTTGAAATTTCAGCCTCATCAGCTATTTTTTTTACCAGATCCGCTTTGGTCATATACCCTCCTTTTATTATTTATACTTGCTTTCTTATCAAATCATATTAACATGTCAAGAAGATTTTAAGTATACAAGATTACTGATTATCTTATAAGCAAGTTTAGCAGCAAGAAAATCTGTTACAATAGAATAAGGTTGTGGGGATAGCTCTACTATATCACATCCTATTATAGTTTTGCTCTGTATAGAAAGCTTAATTAGGTCAATTACATCATACCACATAAGCCCGCCTGGCTCCGGTGTGCCGACAGCAGGGGCTATAGATGGATCAAAACCATCAAGGTCTATAGTCAAATATATGTTATCACGGAGTGATGAAACAACCTGTTCTTTCCATTGTTTATTTTTTTGTATATCGTGCATATAAAATGTTCGGATGTTCTTTCTTTTTACTAAATTATACTCTTCTTTTGACTGACTTCTCACCCCTACCTGAACAATATCAGCTACCTCCATTACGCGAGCCATGACAGAAGCATGACTGTATATTGTGCCTTCATACTCATCTCTAAGATCAGAGTGTGCGTCTATATGTAACACTGATATATGAGAAAATTGTTCCTTATAAGCCTTTATTATCGGATATGTTATTGAATGTTCACCACCAAACGATACAACAAATTTATCTTTAATAGGCAGTCTTTTTACTGTTTGATAAATCTTTTCTATAGACGGTTCTATGAGTTTTGTCTCAAACTCTATTGGCTTAAGTGTATGTATACCCTGTAAATAAGCCTCTATGCCAAGTTCTTCATCAAACAATTCAACATAATTTGATGCCTTTATAATAGCCTCAGGTCCGTTTCTTGTACCTGTTCCATAAGATGTTGTTTGTTCATAAGGTACTGGAAGGATTAAGACCTTTGCTTCTTCAATACTTGTTGTAAAACCAAGAAAGCTATTCCTGTCCGCTACAGGTTTATTCATATTTGCTATTAGCCTTACGGCAAAAGAACAGCAGCAGCAAGAACAGTGGTCCAATAACCATCTTTATCAACTGTTGCTGATTGAGTTATATTCCGTGTAGTAACTACATGTCCTTTTATTGTCCACAATTCTTTTTGTTCATCCCAGCTTTTAGTTGGATCAAATTCAACACCAAGCGTTGTAGCAAGCATATAGGCTGCAAGGTCTTCAGCATAGTCACCTGCAATTTTTTCTGTTTGTCCGAAACTGTGATGTTCAGAAAGGTATCCGTGGATTGTTTCATCCTTTGGGTTCGCAAGCCCTATTGAGGCAGCAATAAGCCTATGGGGCTCATTGGAAGCATTTTCTGATAACACACAAAATACGATTTGTCCCTGTTGTAAATATTGTAAACCTTGTTCAAGTGTTATAATCTTGCATCTTGGCGGTATAATACTGCTTACCTTTACAAGGTTATACTCTGCTATCTTTGCATCTCTTAGTGCCATCTCAAAACTTGTTAGCTTCTCTGTATGCCTTCCCATTCCCTTTGTTAAAAAAAGCTTTGAAGGTACAAACATGCTTCCTCCTTAACATAAATACTTTACGCTTATGTACCATAGAAACCCTAATGTCAACAATTTAATTTGATCCAGAAAAGTTGCATCTTTTTTATACATTATCACTAATAATATTTTTTTATTTTAACTGTACAGTAGCTAATTCTGTTTTAAACATCTAACACACCTATTTCTTGCCACCAACAACGATCTGCGGAATTCTTAGCGTTGGTTGACCATCTGCAACTGGCACACCTTGATTATCCTTTCCGCATGTGCCAATGCCGTAGCCCATGTCATTCCCCACCCTATCAATTTCCCTTAGTACAGTAGGACCATTACCAAGTAATGTTACACCTTCTACTGGTGGACCTATCCTACCATGCTCTATAGTGTGACCTTCTGTTATCTCAAATATAAAATCTCCGGTTGCTGTGTTAACCTCTCCTCCGCCCATCTTCAAAACTAATAATCCCTCATCCACCTCTGCTATAATAGAAGAGGGATCATCCTTACCACTTAGAATAAGTGTATTCGTCATTCTTGGTATTGGTGGGTATCTAAATGACTCCCTCCTTCCATTACCAGTTGGTGTCATACCATGTTCCTGTGCATATTTAAGATCAAACAGGTAATTTTTTAATATACCATTCTCTATAACAATATTCTGTTTAGCCTCTGTACCTTCATCATCATAATGGAATGAACCCCTCATACCAGGCATAGTTGGATCATCTACGACGCAGATAAGAGGCGATGCAACTTGCTGATTCAACTTTCCAGCGTAGACTGAAAGTCCTTTGTAAACATGATCAGCCTCAAGTCCATGTCCTACAGCTTCATGTATCATCGTACCGCCGGCTTCACTTGATAAAACAACCGTCATCTTACCGCCCTTTATTGATATGCTATTGCTCATTTTTATTGCCCTGTTCACAGCTGTTTCAACCGCTTTTATATGTGCATCGTCATTAAAGAGTTCTAAACCAACCGTTCCACCAAGTGATTCATAACCTGTATAAAATTTACCATTTTTTTCTAATATAACATTAAAGCTTACTGTTGTTCTTATCTGCTCATCTTCAACAGCTACATTATTGGTAGAAAAAATAGCTATCTTCCTGACACTATCAACATATCCAGCCTGCACCTGAACAATCTGACTGCTTTTCCTGTATGCCTCATTTTGAGCACTTAGCACAATATCCGCTTTTCTCGTTATATTAACACCAAGCGGATGCTTTACTACCTCTGTTTTTGCCTTTGATAATGCAGGAATAATTACAGGTCTTCTCTCACTATTATTTTGCTGTAGATAGCTGATCAACACCTTCAAAAGGCTTCTCAAACTATCTTCTGATATATTTGTTGTAGAGGCATAATAAACTATGTTGTCCTTGAACAATCGTAATCCGATGCCCCTGTCAGTTCCTACAACAGCCCTGTCAATCTTGGCTGACTCCACCCTTATATTTGAAAAGGTTGTTTCTTCAAAAAATAATTCAGCAAATGTTGCCCCTGATTTTAGAGCATCTTCAAGAATATATCCTATGTTTATACCATTGTATATCATGATTGCATCTCCTTTTTTATCTCTCCTATAAGAAAGATAGAACCAGTTACAATTATTACACCATTGGCTGGCGTTATATCAATAGCGCGCTTAACTGCCATAGCTGGCGATTCAAAAACCTCTATATCCGGTAGTGGCACACAACTACTTTTAAGATAATCTACCATAATATGTGGCTTTGCACTTCTTTCACCTTTGTAAGATGTAAATATAAATGTTGACGCTATCTTAGACAATAATGATACCATTGTTTGCCAATCTTTATCTTTTGATACAGCAAATACAATGGTCACATGTTTATTATTAGATTTATTAACAGAACAAGACGAATCCGGGTAATAATCTTTAACTGCATCAATAAGCACTTGAATACCAGCCGGGTTATGAGCTGAATCAAGAATAAGATCCGGATCTCTTCTTATAATTTCAAACCTACCCTGCCATGATGTATGAGAAAGTCCATGTCTTATTATATCTTCTGTAACCTCTTTATCCATAGCATTTATTTCATTCATCAACAAAACAGCCTGGATAGCAGCACCTGCGTTATATAGTTGATGCCTGCCTTTTAAGGATAAGGTTAAATTGGTAAGATTGTGAGTGTTATTATAAAAATTCAGGTTTGCATTATCTCCAGAAACAAAGAACTCACTGTTCAATCCATAAAAAATACCCCCCTTGCTTATACACTCTTTTTCAAGTACCTCTCGCGAGCTCGGATTTGTGTCAGTTGTTACAAAAGCCTTTCCTGCTCTAATTATACCAGCCTTTTCAATCGCTATCTTTTGGATAGTATCACCGAGGTATTGCTGATGATCCAAAGCTATATTTGTTACAATTGATATTTCTGGAGCTGTTGCGTTAGTAGCATCAAATCTACCACCCATACCAACCTCTAATACAGCAATGTCTGTGTGCCTGCTTTTAAAATACAAGAGGGCTACAGCAGTAAGAAATTCAAAGTATGTTGTATCTGATAGTTCTGTATGGCTATCTATTATACTGAATACTTGTTTAGATACACCATAAAGGGAATTATCGTCTATGTAGTCTCCATTAGCCATTATCCTTTCATTTATGTTGATAAGATGAGGTGATGTATACAGTCCTGTTCTATACCCGGCAGATCGTAGTATAGATTCTATCATTGCACATGTTGAACCTTTACCGTTTGTACCACCAACGATGATTATTCTGTATGCTTGTTCAGGGTGATCAAGGTATGATAATAATGCAGAAATTCGCTCAAGTCCCGGTTTTATACCGAATTTTTCTAAATGATTTATCCGTCCTATTATATCCATAACAACAATATAATAAGCTTGATACAAAAATTTCAATACAAAGATTTGCATTCCAGTGATATTCCGAGGTAGAAAAACAAGACACTGATGTCTTGACATACAGCATATTATTAGTGTACATCAAACATATGAAGAAAATATACTATCCGATTTTGTTTTTTGTTATTGGCGAATTGGTTTATGGATGTGCAACCTCAAACAGTGTTTTAAACAGCAAAACAGAATTAAATATCGCATCCCAAAAACAAGAGGCGTTAAATATAACCACAGGCTCGCATGCCAGTGGGTCCCCATCTATGGGGACAAATGTAACAGCTTCTTCTTTAACGATCACCTCTGAAGAACAAGATATATCCGATGTATTTGAACATAGTTTAGCACCACCGGCACTTGAAAAAATAACAGCAGAAACAGACATACCAATGGTAATGAATGAAAAGGTTCAATATTTTATAAATTATTTTTCTAATGAGCAGCATAACATCTTTGCAAAATGGCTTGAACGGTCTGAACAATATATACCCCAGATGAAAAAAATCCTTAAGGAAAACGGCCTGCCAGAAGACCTTGTATATATGGCTTTAATAGAAAGTGGATTTAATACACATGCAATATCAAGAAGTAAAGCCTGTGGACCCTGGCAGTTTATAAGAAGCACAGCAAGGCTATACAGTTTAAAGGTAAATTGGTGGGTAGATGAAAGAAGAAATCCTGAGAAATCTACATTAGCAGCTGCAAGATATTTAAAATCTCTTTATGACACATTTGGCTCATGGTATCTTGCAGAGGCTGCTTACAATGCAGGCCCGCTAAAGATCATGAGGGCTATGCAAAAACAGAAAACAGATAATTTCTGGAAACTTGCAGAACACAGGTACCTGAGGAAAGAGACGAGAGACTATGTACCAAAACTCATAGCCGCAGCAATGATAGCAAAAAATCCCGCTGCATATGGATTCACAGATTTAACCTATAGTAAACCTGTAGAATATGATGAGGTAGTACTTCATCATCAGATCGATCTACATGTTGCAGCTAAATTGGCTCACACGGATTATGAAACAATAAAAAAACTAAATCCTGAACTTCTCAGATGGGCAACACCACCGGTGCCATCTTATACCCTTAATATCCCAGCAGGCACAAAACAAATATTTTTAGCGGGTCTTGAAAAATTGCCGCCTGCTGAACTCTTTAGTTACAAAAGATATGTTATAAAACGGGGTGACACACTTTATATGATCGCAAGAGAGTATGGAGTTCCACTTCATGAATTAAGGGTTATGAATCATATAAGAAATGTAAAAGAACTGAGACCGGGTCATAATATAATAATACCTGTTAGCCCGTATGCACACAAAGAAGTTATTGCTTATAATAACAGGATAAAAACTGTAAACGCTGTATATAATACACACACAGGTTCACGATATATCTACTATAGAGTAAAACAAGGAGACACTCTGTGGGATATAGCACAAAGGTTTGATGTTACTATATCAAAGATAAAGTATGATAATAGATTAAAAGGCAAACTTATCAAACCAAATATGATCTTAAAAATACCTAAAACACTCGCAAGAGAGGATTAAAAGGAGTTTATAATGTCAGACATAGAACTTGAAAGAGAGGTGCTTAACGCACTTAGTAAAGTAGAAGACCCTGAATTAAAAAGAGATGTTGTTAGTCTTGGAATGATCCAGGATCTGAATATAAAGGATGGACATGTAAGTTTTAGATTTGTTTTAACAACACCAGCATGTCCGCTTGCCAATAGCCTTAACGAAGCAGTAAAGAAGGCTGTAGAATCTATCAGCTGGGTTAAATCTGTTGATGTAAAACAAGATTTCGCTGTTCCTAAAGCCAAGTCTACCGGTCCTAAAAAACCTACACCTATTGAGGGCATAAAAAATATAATAGCTGTAGGAAGCGGAAAAGGGGGTGTAGGTAAATCAACTGTCAGTGTTAATCTGGCTATAGCTTTAGCACAAACAGGTGCAAAGGTTGGACTCATAGATGCCGATATTTATGGACCAGATGTTCCAATGCTGCTTGGCATAACAAATGAGCAAAAAAGGGCTGTTATAGAAAAGGAAGAACTCGCACCAATAGATGTATATGGCTTAAAAGCAATCTCTATTGGTTTGATCTTACCTGATGATACACCGGTTATATGGAGAGGACCATTGATAAGTCAGATGATTGAACAATTCCTTACAAAGATAAGCTGGGGAGAGATAGATTATATGGTTGTTGACCTTCCACCAGGCACAGGCGATATCCAGCTAACCCTTGTACAAAAGGCACCTGTAAATGGGGCAATTATAGTTTCTACCCCTCAGGATGTCTCTTTACTTGATGCTACAAAGGCACTAAATATGTTTTTAAAGGTAGAGGTACCCATTATAGGTATGGTAGAAAATATGAGCTATTTCATCTGTCCACATTGTGGTAAGCAAACCAACATTTTTGGCACAGGTGGAGTGGAACAAACAGCAAAAGCCCTTGGCATTGATTTTATAGGAAGGATACCTCTTGAGCCTCGTGTAAGAGAAGGTGGTGATACAGGCAAACCAATAGTAGCAATAGAGCCATCTTCACAAACAGCAAAGGAGTTCAAAAACATTGCTTCAAAGGTTGCTTCAAGACTAAGTATACAGAACCTATCCGGTGAAGATAAATAAACCTGAGACAAACAAACTCAACACCACTATTTATGATGTAGCTATTATAGGTGGTGGTATAAATGGTACAGGCATTGCAAGGGATTGTGCAATGCGAGGATTAAAGGTTGTCCTTTTTGAAAAAAACGACCTTGCTTCAGGCGCAACCGGTGCATGCACTGGTATGATCCATGGAGGAGCAAGGTATCTGTTAAACGATATACACACAACATACCTTTCAAGTCTTGATTCTGGTTATATTCAAAAGATAGCGCCACATCTTTTATTCAGGATACCTTTTGTAACACCTGTGCTTAAACAAGATTTTATGCCGGATGTTTATATTGAATTTCTTGAAACCTTTTTTGAGGCTTATGATAAATTTGCACCTCTTAAAAACAGTAAGCCTCACACAAGGCTTACAAAAGAAGAATTAAAAGCTATAGAGCCAGGTATTACAGATGATGCAGTAGGGGCTATCTCTTTTGATGAATATGGTATAGACACATTCAGACTCTGTGTAGAAAACGCCCTGTCTGCGGTTGAGCATGGTGCACAAATATATAACCACACAGAGGTAAAACAACTCTTAATAGAAAACAATACTGTTATGGGTGTAAGGGTTAAGAATACCATTTCGGGTGAAACATCTGATGTACACGCAAAACTTGTTATGAATGCTGCAGGTCCATGGCTTCCAGGGATAACAAGACTTGCAGGTACAGAGGTAAAAATTCGTCCTGGTAAGGGTATACATCTTATTCTTGATAGAAGAATTTCTAATGTGGGAATTGTCATAAAGGCAATAGACGGCAGACAGGTTTTTATGATGCCACATGATAATACCTTTATCATAGGTACCACAGATGATGACTACTATGGTAACCTTGATAATCTTTGGGCAACAAACGATGAAATTGAGTATCTTCTCCAGGCAGCAGAACAATATTTCCCGCGCATACGCGAATATAGAATTATACGGGTAATGGTAGGTATAAGACCCACCCTGTATGCCTGGGGTAAAAATGAAGACAAACTTTACAGGGAGCATAAAATATTTGATCATGAGATAGAAGATGGCATAAAAGGATTTTTAACTATCGCTGGTGGCAAGCTTGCAAGCTACAGGTTAATGTCCGAAGAGGCAACAGATATCATATGTAAAAAATTAGGCTGTAAAACCCCATGTAAAACCCATACAGAACCATTGCCTGGAGGAAAATTTATACCCGATGTGGAAAAGCTATCACAACAGTATAAACTTGATCCTTATGTTGTTTCAAGGATAGCCTACAGGCATGGAGCAAGAACAGAAGATGTTCTAAAATTAACAGAAGAAAACATATCAAACAGCAATATAATATGCGAATGTGAACCTGTAATAGAAGCTGAGATCAGATACGCTATTAGAAATGAATGGGCAAAGACAATCACAGACATCAGAAGACGAACACGACTTGGAACAGGCTCATGTCAGGGAAGAAGGTGTGCGATGCGAGCTGCATATATACTTGGCGAGGAATTAGAACTTGATGTGGATGAAATAAAAAACTTAATAAGAGATTTTATCAAGGAACGATGGAAGGGCAAAGCTCCTATACTAAAAGATAAACAACTTGCTGAAGAAGAAATCAATTTAGCGTCTCATATGTTAACAGATAGTTTAAATGTAATTATAGAGAAATAGAACAATGGACTATGATGTAATTGTAATCGGAAGTGGTATTGCAGGCACCCTTGCAGCCATAAATGCAGCAAGGAATAAAAAGGTTGCCGTTATCAGAAAAGGATACGGAGCCAGCGCTTTATCATCCGGTGCATTTGACATTGCAAGTAAAACAGGTACAAGAGGTAGACCACTGAAGGGATTATCAACTTTATCAGTAGCTATCACAGAGATTCTTGAAAACGAACAAAATCACCCTTACTCAATCCTATCCAGAACTTTTACAGGCGATCGTTTTAATGAATTTATTGGCATGGTCAAAACCGTAGGCAGTCAATTTTTTGATGAACTCAAAAGTGTCGGTTTAGGTTATGAAGGATCGTGGGAAAATTTAATGATCATACCAAACCTTCATGGCACATTTAAAGTGACATCATTTTGTCAACCATCTATGGAGTCTGGAAATTTGGCAAGACTAAGAGGCAGAAAATTGTTGTTTGTAGGTTTTGATAAGATAACCTCACACAGCAAAACACGAGCCGGGTTTCTATCCAGGTTGCTGTCTGATTATGGCTTCGTTTCATTTAAAGATATTAGCTATACCAATATCAATATCCATGAACATAACATTGCTTATAATGAAAATGATCTCGTATCACTTGCAAGTGCTATGGATACCCCTGAACAAGCAAGGTATATACTAAATGTCTTAAAACAATCCCTCGCTGGTATTGAGTATGAACACGCCTTTATCCCACCTATCATGGGAATAGCAGGGTATAACGATGTCTATCAGATGTTTGTTGATGTATTTGGATATACTGTTTCTGAGTTTTTATCATCATCATTTTCATCCGCAGGGTTAAGATTACAATATGCACTTGATAAATTACTCGCAAAGCATGGTGTTACCATAATAAACGGAACCGTAGTCTGCGAGCAAAACAACGATAAAATAAAAACATTAACGATAATAAAAAAAGATGGTAATTCTTCACAAATATCTGCCAATAGCTTTGTTCTGGCAACAGGTAAATTTATAAGTAATGGTATTAAAAAGGATACGACATGGAAGGAAGCTGTTTTTGGCTTGCCCCTTTTTATTGGTTCACATGTAATAAGGGAACCGTTCCCAATGAATTATCTTACAGATGACCCATTTGATGAACAAATACTTTTTTCAATGGGTGTTAAGGTAGACGAATATCTAAGACCTGTAAATGAAGATGGAAAGGTTATATATAACAATCTCTTTGCTGCTGGTTCTATACTGTCTGGTTACAATTACATTTATGACAGAACAGGTATGGGAACAGCAATGATGACCGGCGCAAGAGCTGGTATACTGTCAGCAGGATAATATATGGGTAAAAAAGATATTGTTGCTTTACTGAATCTTGCATATAGGTTGTTAATCCATGTATTAAAAAAGCCTGTCAATTGGGTAAAGGGATACAATGGGTATAATGCGTTTGTTTCTCAATATAAAGCCCTTAAACCTGTTAATAGCGATATAAGGGCGTCATATCCTTCTCTGTCCTGGTGTATAAATTGTGGTATATGCGTAGCAGAGTGCAAAGAGATCAAAAATGGAGTGCCGCCAGCTTATCTTTATGTCAGATACTCAAGATTATTGCCCCAGCTTTTTTATTCAGAAAGATTCATAAATGCATGTTCCAGCTGTGATTCCTGTCTTGTGCACTGCCCGACTGGTTTGCATATAAAGGAACTGGTAGGCTTATATGCAAAGATGCTTGACCATGAAAATACATCCAAGGAATAGCTCCTAATCTAAAAACAAGGAATACAGAACGGAAACTGTTCTTTCCCCATTCATCCAAATTTAGAAAAATATTTATCTATTTCAGGTCTCAAATCTATTCCTACTCTTTCAAAACAATCCAGCAACCCAGAATAAGCCCCTTTTCCGCCAAGAAAGTCCCAGAATTCCTCTGCAACCTTTAATTCTTTATCTAAATCCAGCATTCCTTTCAGCGTCCATCTTTCATAAGGTTGTGGCTCATAAGGATTGTAAGGGATGGCAATATAAGAGTGGATATTCGCATTCGGGTGTTTTGATAAATAGATAGCTATCCATTCTAATAATGTTCTTTTAAAATCTTTGAATTGCCCAGTATTAGGTTTAACTGTTTTTAAATCAAATAAATGAACAGTGCCATCATCATCCATAACAAATAAATCTATTTTTACAGTTTTTAATTTATTCACTTTGCCAGAAGTAGCAACTTTTCTTATTCTTTCAATTTCTTCTGTTTTATTCGGATTTTTTCCTGTTGATAGTTCATTCATAATGTGTTGAATTTCAATCTGTGCCTGTTCACTTATTGTATCGCCCACTACAAATTGTTTTTTTGCAAAAGGAAATCTTAAGCTTGCCAGTGTTTCAGCTACAGGTTCAAAAATAGAAGTGCCAAAAGTAGTATTTAGAGATTGTATAAAAGAAAATAATGCCATTCTATCCTTACCAAGTAAACGATAATGAAATGGCATATTATGTGTTTCTGGCGTGTATGAAAGAAATTTATTCCTTAGACTTTCTCTAATTACATCTTCAATTTTATTCAACTTTGATTTATTTAATGTCATTGACTTCTACTTTATAAAACCCATTCTAAATCATCTTTATTAACCTGTCTGTCCCTGATTATCAACCTTTATTGGTTCACCTTGCATAATTTTGCCCCTTTTAAACTGTCAGAAAGTTGCTCACTTTTTTATCAGATTTCTCCAGTCCTTAGAACGCAGTCCATTTTTATCTCTCCTTTAAGTGAAATATTGATTCAGCATAAGGTCTTTCTCTATCTTTTTCTACTCTGCATAAAACAGGGCGTCTGAATTCATTAACAATTTTCATCCCAGCTAATTCTGCAATCTTTGGATAAAGGTTATATTTATCATTTGCTACTAAGAACACATCATAATTATCCTGAAGATACTTTTTACAATTTTTAAGGACTTCTGCTATACCTTTAATGTAAGATTTCCTTTGCTCTTCACCTTGTCCTCTGGATAGTGGACCTATTTCCAACTCATCATTTCGTTCAAATCCAAATATTTCATATGCATAGGCATGTTGTTCGTGATAATCAATAAGCCCAACATAAGGTGGACTGGAAAATATTCCTCGTATTTTTTGGTTTGACAGGATTTCTGCAAACGCTGTATTTTCCTTTTTGATCTCTCCATAAATATCTATTATTCTACTATCTCCTACTAAACAAAGCTGAAAAGTATCTGTTCTCAACTCATTGAATTCTTTAAGCCGATTTAGTGTATCTACTGTATAAAATTCCCACCATTTCGTTATAGAAAATACCGGCTTACAAATTTTTCCGTGCTTTTTACAATAGTAAGTAGTAGTAACAGGCTCTTTTAAAGTTGCCAGGTCAGCATGAGTTGTTGCTCTACATGACCGAGCGGTTCTACTCAAAACGATGATTAGAACCTTTTTCACATCTTCATTGTCTATTTGGCTAATCTCTTGTGCCAGAAAATTTATCTCTTTTCTTACAGGGTCTAAAAACCACTTATCTAAAAAGGTTTCGTTTTTATCTTGTCTTATTTTAATTCTATACTTCTGTATCAACTCATTATAAATATTAAGAAACTGTTTTTCTTTATCTTTTGCATATGCGTTTTCATTAATTGTTCCATTTACCACTTTTCTCTTATATTCTGGTGAAGGGAAATATTTATTGTTAAATTTTGCGAGTTCAATCAATAAATTTTCTTCAAATTCAATATTATTTTCGCCCTTCTGAAATTCTTTTAGTTTAGAATTTAAATTGTGGATTGCCTTTTCAATTAAAACTAAATCGTGCTTTTTAACTTTTACATTAGAAATCAAAACATTAAAGGAAGAAATATCTATTCCAATGGCATGCATTCCTAATTCATTTGCCTGAACTAATGTTGTTCCGCTTCCGCAAAAGGGATCTAATACTATATCGCCTTCATGAAAGTAAACCTCTTTTTTAAAACCATCTATGTGTGAATCAAGAAAATACTCTACTAACTGAGGGATAAACTTACCTTTGTATGGATGCAATCTATGAACATGTTTCGTTCTCTCGGCTTCTGTATATTGAGAAAAGGAAAGATGCCAATTAATATCATCTCCTAATACATTCTGCCATTTCTTTTCCCTGGAAAAGGAATTATAATAATTCTCTAATTCCTCTTTACTTATAAGAGGATCCCCTTCATTTCCGTATTTTTTTATTCGTCCATACTGAATTAGATATGATATATTTGAGACGGTAATTTTACGATTCAGATATTGAGAAGCCCAGATACTTGCCTCTTTTAAGTTAATCAATTTCTTATTTTCTTCTTTAAAGAATGTTTGTTGGCTCATCGTTTAACTTCTCCGTATCTCTCTTTTTCTATTTAACTTTGCCAATGACATCTTAATAAATATTCTTCCCCTTTTCAAGCGACCAATCACACATAACTATTCCGAAACATAAAAAGGGCAAGTGCCTTATCCTTGTTATTTTAGCTGATACCCGCGTTTCTCTACTATAGTGACATCTCCTAAACTTTACCATTGTTAAATGGATAGCGGGTCTTTTACCAGGTAAAGTACTAACCAGCCAATGTTTTAATCCAAACTATATCTTTCCTATTTACTGTTTTTAGCTAACTTCTTTTTTAACTCAAATGCATTTGCGATTGCATGGGCTCTTACATCATTGTTGTAATACACAAACACATCCATGCCTTTCATCTTGCTCTGTATCATCCTGGCATCGGCGATTATTTCCCTTTTAGTGTATGAACCCGAATACAACGGTGCTTTTTTAGGTCCATGCCTTCTAATATAATAAAAATTAAATCCCGGAATATATGGCATCTCAACACCATTCCAATCAGATATACATACAGTGGCACCAGCATCTTTTATAAGATTTATAATGTCGTCGCGTAGCCACAATGCACTTCTAAACTCAAATGCATGTACACTTTTATTATATTTGCTTATGTGCTTCAAAAAATTAGAGAACACCTTGATATCCGGACTAAGTGAAGGGGGAAATTGCCACAATATTACACCAAGCTTTTCTTTCAAAAGATTTACACCGGAAAAAAAGTAATCAATAGCATCTTTTGTATCATGAAGCCTCTTAATATGTGTTATATATCTACTTCCCTTTACAGAAAACAAGAATCCTTTACCTGTCTTTTTGTACCATGAAGAAAAGATATTCTTTTGAGGCATCCTATAAAATGTAACATTTAATTCTATTGTATTAAAATATGTTGAATAATATCCCAGCCATTCATTCCTTTGAAGTGTTTCTGGATAAAATTTACCGACCCAATCATCGTAGCTAAAACCACTTGTCCCAATATAAATAGTCATCCTGTTTTATCTTACTATCTTAAAACTATCAAAATCTGCAACAGGTTCAAGTTCTTTTATCTCTACATTCACTACATGTGCACCTGGAGGACCCTGGTAGCACCATTCAATAAATTGCTCCATAGATTTAACATCACCGATTGCATCAACTTCTACAGCCCCATCCGGTAAATTCCTGACCCAGCCTTTTATACCAAGCCTATCTGCCACATCTTTTGTACTCGCCCTAAACCAAACACCTTGCACGCGACCTGTTATTATCATGTGTACATGTTTTTGCCTTCCCATATAAATAGCTCCATAAATGTATTATTAATCTGTCAACATAAATATTTTATTGTTAACCAGGGATAGACCTTTTAAAACCATTCTTTGTCAAAACTAATTTGATCTATCCTATTAGATACTTATAAAACTTCAATAGCGCTTCTTTGAGTTTCTCTGTATTGGTTTTCTTTTTCTTATGGTGATAATACTTATCATAGTGATAATAGTAATAATAGTGTCCATACCTACCCACTGTCATACTGATCTTATTCAAGATCACACCATACACATTGGTTTTTGTATTATTCAGCAATGATTGTGCCCTTGAAACCGCTTCTATGGTAGTTCTACCAAGTTCAACAACTATAAATGCACCATCTACCTTTGAACCAAGGATCGCTGGATCAGTAACAGGTAAAACAGGCGCTGTATCAAAAATTATATAACTATAATGTTTTTTAAGTTCTTTAATTAAGGCATCAACCTTTGGTTTGGATAACAACTCCGATGGATTTGGTGGAATAATACCAACAGGCATGATATCCAGATTCTTTGTTGCAGTATGCTTTATTACATCAGTTAAAGGTATATCAGATATTATGTAATTAGTGAAGCCAGGCTCCTGCTCAATATTGAAAAGTGTATGTATGACAGGCTTTCTAAAATCAGCATCTATAAGTATGGTTGGCATATCAGCATACGCAAGTGTTATAGCAACATTGGCAGCCGTGGTTGATTTGCCCTCTCCGGGTCCTGAAGATGTTATCATAAAACATTTATTCTTATTCTCTAAATCTACAAACTGGATATTGGTTCTTAACGACCTGTAAGCCTCTGTAACAGTAGATTTAAGATCCTCTACAGTGATAAGATGTCTTTTTATATCGTCATTAACTCCCCTTCTGGGAAGTTGAGGTATGATACCAAATATGGGTAATGTAAGTCTTCTCCGTGCGTCATCTACGGTTTTCAAAGATGTATCTGTATACTCCACATAAAACGCTATTATAAGAGAGAAAATAAAACCAAGCAGAAAACTAACAAGGGCATTCTTCTTTTTTTGAGGCTCAATAGGTTCTTTGGAAGGTATTGCCTTGTCTATCACCCTGATATTGGCTACTGTAGCAGCCTTGGAGATCCTTGCCTCTTCGTGTTTTTTTAATAAAAAGTCATATAGCTCTTCGTTAACCTTGAGGTCTCTTTCTAAAACAGCATATTGTCTTTCCATTGCTGGAAGGTCGGATAAACTCTTGTAATATACCTTTTCATATTGTTTGATATTATTTTGTTGTATCATAAGCTGATTTAATATGCTTCCCAACATCTGTCTGATCTTTTGCTTCGTTTCGTCTATTTGAACATTTAGCTGAATAACCCCAGGGTATCTCTCTGTATATTCCTGTAACATTGCCTTTTTTTGAATCTCCAGCTTGGTAAGCTCCTGTACCATGGAATCCAACACATGATCAGAACTACTTATAAGATAGTCACCTATGTTCGTATCGTTATTCTCAAGCATTGCCTTTAAAGAGTTTGCATCTTTTATCTTTAACTCTATCTCCAGTTTTTCTTTCTCAAGATCAGATATCCTGCTTATAGCTTCCTTCACCTCATCTTTAAGAGAGATAATTCCATATTTCTTCTGAAACCGATCTATTATGTCTTCCGCCTTAATAAGATTCTGATTTGTAATCTGGAGTTGTTCAGATATAAATGTTAAAGCCTGTGAAGCCTCCTGACTCATCCGTTGTATACTAAGGTCTATATATGCGCTTATAAGCTCATTTGTGATCAAACTTGCAAGATATGGATCTTTGTTTTTACAACTCACTTTTAGAATGTTGGTCATCTCTCCTACTTCTTCAATCTTTGTATTTTCGCGTACCTTGTTTACAGCATCTTCAAGACTACCTTTTTTAATAGTTAGGGTTGTGCCATTTGATACATTAACTGCCTTCTTAAGGTAAAAGGATAATTGTGGTGAAGTAAAGGGCATACCAACTGTGCCTGTTCCTATATCAGTATCACCAATATAAACATTGTATGCTTTATCATTAATAAACCTTATTGTGAACTGTTCAACCCTGTCTCTATCAAATGGTACAATTTTATATATATATATCTTTGCAGTGCTTAAGCCCTGTTCAACATGATAATCCAATCCCAACCTTTCTACCGCCAGCTCTGCTACAGATCTACTGCTTGCTATCAATCTTTCTGATGAGGTTCTATTCCACCATTGCATTACTATAATATCACTCAAAAGATTATTTCTGGATAAAGGCTCTTCAATATAAATGGTAGCTGTAGATTGATAAATAGGAGTTTTAAGGTAGGTATATATCATACCACTGATAAAAAATATCAGGGTTATAAGTAGAATTAACTTCCACTTTCTTCTCAATAACAGGATGTATTCTACAAGTTCAGGTGATGTTGTTAATGGCGTATTTTCTGGCATTGTAGTTACCTTAAGAGTTGCCTCAGAAGTAGGTAATTTGTAGCTATGGATAAAGGCTGAGCTAATAACACATTCAATGTTGGCTGTATCTGCTCAAGTATTTCATTCCATGTAGCAACAGCACTCTTTGGAACAAATACAATATCTCCTGCATAGAGTTCCAGACCTTCAGTAGAAGCAGGCTTCTTCCCATGCAAAATGCCATCTACATTTACCGTATAAATATCAGGATGTATCAATCCGCCTCTTATAACCTTTACATCGTCTTTCAATGCCCCTACTTTGAAACCACCTGCAAGGGTTATTGCCTGAATTATAGAAACAGGGGCACCGGAAACAGGTATGGTTACTGGTTTATCAACATAACCCAGCACTATAATACCCTGTTCTTCTGCACTTGGTACATAAATAACATCCTTGTTTTCAAGTACAGGATCATTGTATTGATTACCATTGTGTAAATAATCATACACATTTACTATCGTAGCACGTCCCTTCCTTATAAGGTAAACACTTGATAGGTTTGCTTGCTGCGACTGTCCCATCTGACCACCAGCCAGAGCTATCGCTGTTACGATGTCTGTGCCACCTTCCACAGGATAAATACCAGGCCTCGCAACGCTACCAAGCAATAGAACTAATCTGCTTGAATACTCTTTCACTTCAACATCAATAAAGGGATGCCTTATATACAAGCTAACAGCCTTTGTAAGCTCATCCTTCAATTGCTCAACAGTCAAACCTTTAGCCTGTATACCACCTATAAGAGGAAGATAAATCTTTCCATCCTTTTCCACCCTTACCACACCACTCATATCAGGATGCCCCCATACTGTAATACTGATAGAATCTCCTACCCCAAGCCCCTCATTCACAACTTTATTACTATGTTCATCCTGTTTTAAGATCTCGTTAATAGCGGTATTTTTCTTCTGCTCTTCTATTGGAATGGCCTGTGTGGTAGTGGTTTGCTGTGTCCCGGCGGATCCAAGCGTAACCTGTTGTTTTGTTACAGCACTGCTCGTTGTGTTTGATGTTGCACATGATACAAATGCAAAAACAAACAATATTATACCATAGATGTATCTCATAAACCTATATCCCTCCTGTACTGGGCACCTTCAAATATGATCTTGCTAACCGTTCTGTATGCCTTTTCTCTTGCAATCTTTATGTCCTCTCCTAAAGCTGTTACACCAAGTACGCGTCCACCTGCTGTTTTTATTATACCTTTATCATTGATTGTGCCAGCATGAAATATAAAGGTATCTTTACCAGCTGCATCCTTTAATCCTTCAATAGGTATACCAGTCTGAGGCTTATCCGGATAACCTCTTGATGCCATTACAACACATACGCTCATCTCTTTTTTTAGCTTTATTGAATCAGTAAATAATCTGCCTTTAGCGCTATCCATAAAGATACCAACAAGATCGGTTTGTATACGCGGTAATATAACCTGTGCCTCAGGATCACCAAATCTTACATTGAACTCAAGTACATAAGGCTCATTATCCACTATCATTAATCCTACATACAGTATACCTTTGTACACAATATTCTCTGCTTTTAACGCCTCTATCAATGGGGATATAATTTTTTTATTGATCTTTTCTTCAAGTTCAGGGTTGATCTTATCAGAAGGTGATATTGATCCCATGCCGCCGGTATTTGGCCCAACATCATTATCTTTTAATCTTTTATAATCTCTGGCACTTGCAACCTTAATAAAGGTCTCACCATTTAATACCACAAAATAACTTGATTCAACCCCTTTCATAAATTGTTCAACAAGTATTACCTTGCCAGCATCGCCAAATATACGGTTGTCCATTATATTTTTTATGGTATTCACCGCCATGGATAAATCTTCCACAATAATTACACCCTTTCCTGCTGCTAACCCATCTGCTTTTATAACAGCAGGATACGATATGACCTTTGCATAATCAATAGCATCTTCTGAACTATCAAAAACCTCAAATGCCGGTGTTGGAATCTTATACTTCTTTAATAGCTTTTTGGCGAATGATTTAGAGGTCTCAAGCATCGCAGCTTGCCTTGTAGGACCAAAAATGACCAGGTGATTTGCCATAAAGGCATCTACAATTCCTGCTTGTAAAGGCATTTCCGGTCCCACAATTGTCAAAGATATATTTTTCTCTTTTGCAAATTTAAGTAGTGCATCCACATCATCTACCTTTATTGGAACACATGTTGCAAGTTCTTCTATGCCCGCGTTGCCTGGTGCACAATATATGCCTTTTATACCTTCTTGCTTTATCTTATGAACGATCGCATGCTCTCTGCCACCTGAGCCTATAACAAGAACATTCATTCTAATGATCCTTTATTTATTTTAATGCTTAAAGTGTCTGATACCTGTAAAAACCATTGCGATACCTGCTTCATCAGCAGCTTTTATTACTTCTTCATCCCGTATTGAACCACCTGGTTGTACAACCGATGTAATTCCAGCATCTATCAAAACCTTCAATCCATCTGCAAAGGGGAAAAAGGCATCAGATGCACCTACAGCACCTTTTGTGCTAAGGTTTGCCTTCATTATAGCAATCCTTGCAGAATCAACCCGGCTCATCTGTCCCGCACCAACACCTACAAGCTGCAATGATTTTGCTACAATGATCGTATTGCTCTTTGTATGTTTGCATACCTTCATTGCGAAATCCATATCTCTCATCTCATCAGGTGTTGGTGCCCGTTTTGTAACAACACGCGCATTTTTAAGCTCATCTGAAATATTATCCTTTGTCTGAACAAGCACTCCAAACGATGTATCATGTAGCTCTATTTGATTGCTTCCATTAATATCGCCTGTGATCTTAATAAGTCTTAAATTCTTTTTCTTTGTCAGAATATCAAGCGCGGGATCGGAAAAGGATGGTGCTATTATAACCTCATAAAATGTATCCGCTATAAGTTTAGCAGTTGATTCATCAAGCTCTCTGTTGAATCCACAGATACCTCCGTAGCTTGATACTGGATCCGTTTTAAATGCAAGTTCATAAGCGTTAGAAATGCTCTTACCTATTGCAGCACCACATGGATTCGTATGTTTTATTATAACACATGCTGGCTGCTCAAACTCTCTCACAAGCTCGTAAGCGCTACTCATATCAACAATATTGTTATAAGAAAGCTCTTTGCCCCATATCTGCTCAAATGCTAAATCTTTGTGATTTTCTAAATCCGAAACCTTATAAAGTGCTGCACGCTGATGTGGATTCTCACCATACCTCATAGCCTGTACCTTGCCAAGAGTAAGATGTATTTGTTGTGGTAATTCTTTCTCAAAACCCTGATTCAACCAATTGGCAATAGCACTATCGTAGGCTGCGGTATGATTAAAAGCCTTTGTTGCAAGCCTCAATCTGTCCTGTTCTGTTATATCATCCTTTTTAAGATGCTCTATCAGCCAGCTATAATCAGCCGGATCTACAACCACAATCACATCCTTAAAATTCTTTGAACCAGCTCTTATCATGGTCGGTCCACCAATATCTATCATCTCTATTAGCTCATCAAATGTTACACCTGATTTTTTAGCAGTAGCCTGAAATGGATACAGGTTAACAACGAGCAGGTCTATTAAACCTATTGAGTGTTCCTCAAGCGATTTTATATGAGTATCATTATTCCTTATTGCAAGAATACCACCATGAATCTTTGGATGAAGGGTCTTTACCCTACCATCAAGCATCTCTGGAAAACCTGTATAATCCGCAACATCCACAACAGGGACAGACCTTTCTCTTAAAAACCGTGCTGTTCCACCAGTTGATAGTATCTCTACATTCAACGATGCCAAAGCCTTACCGAGTTCCTCCAATCCTGTTTTATCAGAGACACTTATAATTGCCCTTTTTACAGACATTTTTTACTCCTTTATAATTATTAATTTTACTACTTTATCCTTAAATAAAAAATAAAATCAAGTGCTTTTGTACCTAAAAGACACAACAACAATACTGTATACAATCGTCCATCGTAGACAAAGGTTAAAAATTGATATAACTATACTACAACCCCATAGGGGTTCTGTCAAGGCTACGATACTGTATTGCTTCTGCTATATGCGCTGGCTTGATCTCTATAGACCCATCAAGATCTGCAATTGTTCTCGCTACCTTTATCAACTTTGTGTATGCCCTTGCAGAAAGTCCAAGCCTCTCAATAGCAGAATAAAGGAGATTAATTGATGTGTCATCCAGTTTGCAGAATTTTTTTATATGCCTTGAGGACATCTGTGCGTTGGCGTATATTTTTAATCCCTTAAACCTGGCATGTTGCACTAACCGCGCCTTTTCTACCCTATACAAAATATCCTTTGAAGATTCTTGAACTCCATCTCTGATTATATCTGTTAAGCTGACAGCAGGAACATCAATATGTATATCAAATCTATCCATAAGTGGTCCGGATATCCTTGAACGATACTTCATGATAGATGAGATTGAACATGTACACTGATGAGTTGGATCACCATAATAACCGCATGGGCAGGGATTCATAGCGGCTATAAGCATAAACCTTGAAGGAAAGGTAAGCGTTTGTTGCGCCCTTGTTATTGTTACATAACCATCTTCCATTGGCTGTCGCAGGGCTTCAAGTGCATTTCTTCTGAATTCTGGTAGCTCATCAAGAAATAACACACCGTTGTGTGAAAGGCTAACCTCACCTGGTTTCGGTTGCTGTGTACCCCCAACGAGCCCAACATCAGATATTGTATGATGTGGTGAACGAAAAGGCCTCTTTGTTACAATTGCTGTGTCGGGTGGCAATATACCAGCGACACTGTGTATCTTTGTTGTTTCTATTGCCTCTTTAAGTGTCATATGTGGAAGTATTGTAGGTACCCTCATAGCAAGCATGGTTTTTCCTGAGCCAGGAGGTCCTATCATTAAAACATTATGCCCACCAGCCGCAGCTATTTCAAGTGCACGCTTCGCATGCTCCTGTCCTTTAACCTCATTAAAATCTATGTCATAATCAGAGAACTTTTTGTACAATTCATCATGATCTGTTTTGACAGATTTTAAGGGCAATTCACCTCGCAACAGGCTTACCACCTCAGATAAATGTCCTGCTTCAAAAACCTTTAACCCTTCTACAATACTTGCTTCTGCACCGTTACCTCTTGGCACAATGATACTATTAAAATGCATCTCTGATGTCATAATAGCAGCGGATAAAACACCTTTAACAGGCTTTACAATACCATCCAGGGAAAGCTCTCCAAGTATAATTACCCCTTCTGTGCTTTCTGATCCAATTACACCAAGTGCAGATAGAATACTCACGCATATAGGCAGATCGTACGCAGAGCCTTCTTTTTTAATATGTGCTGGTGCCAGATTTACAGTAATTCTTTTTGGAGGTAACATATAACCTGTGTTGTGTATGGCACTTCTGATTCGTTCCTTACTTTCTTTTATTGCACCATCTGGTAAACCAACTATAGTGAAAGATGGCAAGCCATTAGAGATATCAGTCTCAACCTCAACAAGCAAGGCATCCACACCATAAAGTGCAGAACTTAATATTTTAGAATAGTTGACATCAGCCATATAGATATTATTAGTATAATTATTTATAAAACGCAAATAAAATATGAACGATTTTAAGAAAAGACCAGATTCAGAGATGCCACGAGAGAAGCTATTATCAACCGGGGTACACGCTCTGAGTGATGCAGAACTTGTCGCTGTGGTATTGCAAACCGGTACAAGGGGAAAAGATGTAATAGCATTATCTATAGAATTGTTAAATACATGTGGTGGTTTAGCAGGCATAGAAAAGATAGGTATTGACGAACTGTTAAAGATTCAGGGGCTAAGCAAAGCTAAAGCAACAAAGCTAAAGGCATCTATTGAAATGGGAAGAAGAACCATATACTCAAGTAGAGCGGAAAAACAAAAAATCTTAAATTCCAAGGATGCATTTTTGCTGTTTGAGCCATTACTTAAAGAACTGGGAAAGGAAAATTTTATGGTTATGCTTTTAAACAACCAGAATAATCTAATAACAATAAGACGTATAGGAGAGGGCACTGTTAACTCTGCATCCGTATATCCGAGAGAACTAATAGAAATTGCGATCAGGACATCTGCAGCGGGTATTATTCTATCCCATAATCATCCATCAGGTAATATAACCCCAAGCCCTGCAGACAAAAGGCTTACAATGAATATGCTTGTACTCGGAGATCTTTCAGGTATAGTTCTTCACGATCATATTATTATAGGAAGTAATGGTTATTATAGTTTTGCAGATGAAGGCATACTAAGCTATATGAGGCAACAATTCGCACGCGCTATACAAACCGATATTTAACTAAATAAAAAAATTATCCCGATACCATTTGCAACAATTCATTAACAACTGTGTTAAGAAAGCTTATAGCTTGAACATCTTTACCTGCCTGCCGACAGACAAATATTTATAAATACTGTAAGGCAACAGAGTACATTACCCCATTGGAGGCTTCAAGCTTTTAATAGCTTTTCAGCAGAGATGGGCAAATCAATATGTATATTCCAAGATTATGGTTTTGTAATACCCATTGATTCAAACAGGGCTTCTACATTTATATAATGCTTTACAGTTTCGTATCCCTTCCTTACCTGTTCTTCTCTAACAATGCGCACCTTGCCTATTATAGATTCTATCTTTGATATGGTGGTGAGTGTATCATACTTTACATGAATAACAGGTACACCCATAGCCTTTGCCCTTCCAAGAACAATCTCATTTGGCAAAAAATCGCCTGTTAAGACTAAACATTTTGTTGAGGTTTCAAGAGCTGCTATAATTATGTCTGCTCGATTAGCACCTGTTATAACCGCCTTGTTTTTCTTCTTTACAAAATGCTTGAGTGCATTCTCAACATCCATTGCACCAACAACAAGATTCTCTACAAGCTCATCAAGCTTATCATGCCCTGATAGCATTTCCCCACCAACCGCATCCCTTATCTGTCTAACAGAAACGGATTCGAGTTCAGATGTTCTTGGTATCATACCAAAAACCTTTACACCCTGTTTCTCAATATAAGGTATAATGTTATCAGCAACAAACTCCATCTCGTCAAATGTCACCATATTTAAAATTACGCCGGCAAGTCTTTTTCCGAGCAGCTCTTTTGATGACAATATACAATCAACGCACACTTCATCTCTGTAAGGATCTATCAAAACCGCTTTTGTATCCAATGCCTTTATAACAATAAGGCTGCTTATATTTACTGTTAAACCTTCATAAAGATTTGCAGCACCACTGATAAGCATAACATCCTTATCCGAAGAAAGCTCTTCATATGCTTCTTTAAACAATTTAAAACCATCGTACTCTTTACCTTTTAATACAGATGCTATAAGGTCATGTGTTAAAATTACCGGTGACATTTTTTCTACTGGATCATTCAAGCCGAGGGTACGCTTGACGAACTCGGCATCCACATCGTAAAGGATATCACCTTTACTTGCAACAGACTTTCCTATAATTCTCATATAACCAATCTTATACCCCTGTTCCTGAAGCATCCTGCCAAGAACAGTGGATAAAAGTGTTTTACCAGAATAACTATTTGTTGAACCTATAAAAAATGGAATTGCTTTTGTTTTCATGATTACCTCCTCAAAGTTTTATAGAGATCCTTGCGTCCACAGCTATAGCACCTTCGCCTTCTGCCTGAACAAGCAACGGATTTATATCAAGTTCCACAATATCAGGATTATCTATAACGAGTTGTGAAACCCTGAGTATTGCATCTACTATCGCATCTATATCCCTTTTCTTTGCACCTCTAACACCCTGCAACAATGGATATGACCTGATCTCTTTTACCATCTCATGAGCTTCTTCATACGATACAGGAGCCACTCTAAAAGAAACATCCTTTAATACCTCAACATAGATTCCACCAAGTCCGAACATGAGAAGAGGACCAAAATTTGGATCTATATGCATACCAACAATGGTCTCGGTCCCTGTGGTAAGCATCTGTTGTACTACAACACCCCATATCCTTGCAGACGGCATAAACTTCTTTGCATTGTTTGTTATGGATAAAAATGCATGCTCAAGCTGTTGGTCATTATTTATTCCTACCACCACACCGCCAACATCTGTTTTATGAAGTATATCGGGTGAGGCTATCTTCATTACAAGAGGATATCCTATTTTTGCCACGGATGATTTTGCCTCATCAAGTGTGTTTACAAGTATGCTTTTGGGCGTTTTAAAACCATACATTTCAATGATCCTTCTCGCTTCTACATCAACAAGCCCGGACCTTCCAGAAGCACGAACCATATTCAGGTTTTCTTTTACGGTTCTGGTGTCTACCTCAAACCGCTTGTATGTTTTTTCTGGTTTCTTCAACCATTCTTTATAATCCAGAGCGATTCTATATGCTCTTACAGCTGATTCTGGAAACACATAATTAGGAACCTTACCGTTATTGAGTATCTTTATACCTCTGCCAACATCCCTGCCACCCATAAAACCCGCAAGTATGGGTTTATCTGTGTGTTTTGAAGCATCCACAACAATATCAGCAGTTTTTTCTATCTCTGTCATATCCTGCGGGGTAAGTAAAACAAATATACCACCAACATCCTTATCATTCATGATAATATCAATAGCTGATTTGTACCTGTCTGCAAGTGCATCTCCTATAATATCAAATGGGTTACCAAACGCTGCAGAAGGAGGTAATACCTTTTTTAAAGCTAATACACTTTCATCACTTATGTGCGCAAGTCTTATATCTGCCCGTTCTGTTGCATCTGCTGTTATAATGCCGGGACCACCTGCGTTTGTAATAATAGCAAGTCCACCGTCGCCTGGTAATGGTTGGCTCTCCAAAAGCTTACCTATATCAAATAACTCTTCTATAGTGCGTGCCCTTATAACACCTGATTGTTTAAATGCAGCATCAAATGCTGCATCTGAACCTGCGAGGGTCCCGGTGTGTGAAGATGATGCCCTTGCTCCAACCTTGGTACCACCAGCCTTTATCAATATAACAGGTTTTTTCTTTGAGGCTTTATAAGCCTTTTCTATAAACGCCTTGCCATCCGCAACACCTTCTATATAACCAAGGATAACCTTTGTATCAGGATCATCGGCAAGATATTCTATAAAATCTGCTTCATTAAGATCAGCTTTATTTCCAAGACTAACAAATTTGGAAAATCCCATGTCATTGGCAAGTGCCCAATCAAGTATGGCTGTAAGTAAAGCACCAGATTGAGATATTATAGAGATATCTCCTGTAAGAGGCATATCTGCTGCAAAGGATGCATTAAATTTAGCCTTCGTATCTATAACGCCAAGGCAATTAGGACCAACAATCCTTATACCATAAGCATCCGCCTGCTCCTTTAGCTGCTTTTCAAGTATTGCACCCTCAGCCCCAACCTCTTTGAACCCTGCTGATATAACAACGATAAACTTTGCTTTTTTTTCTGCACAATCCTGTATTGAACTAACAATAGCTTTGGGTGGTATCATAAAGACTACAAGATCTAAATTATCCGGTATACTCTTAATATCAGGATACACCTTTATACCAAGTATCTCCTGTGCTGTTGGATTTACGGGATAGATCTTACCTGTATAACCACCTTCTTTTATGTTTTTTAATAGACTATATCCCACCTTTCCAGCAACCTTAGAAGCCCCTATAAGTGCAACACTTTCAGGTCTAAATATTGTATCTAACATACCTATTTTCCTTTTTCGCTATTATAAGGATCAAAAAACCTTCTTACAGCATATTCCATATCTTGTTCTTTATATGCCTTCTCTGTAAAGATATATTTGTAATTTTGTATATATGTTGTAATAAGCTTATAAGCATTGTTGATCTCTACCATCTTTTTGTTACACAATACCTTATCCTTTTCTGGACATCTATCAGGGTGGTATATCTTAACCAGCTTATGATAGGCAGATTTTATCTCATTCATTGTAGCTATCTCTGGCAACCCGAGGATCTTTCGAGCTCTATTTAGTGCCTTGTAACTTGGTAGATTTTCCATTTTCCTTTCTTGACCTTGCCCAGAAAAATATGATCCAGCCAGCTATAAATGTTGGTATAGCTATAAACTGCGATGTGGAAAGTGGACTTGCACCCCATGGCCAATGTATAGCAGGACCTATGAAACCTCTTATAACATCACCTCTGAAGAACTCAATAATAAACCTATTGAAGGAATAAAGCACAAGGAAAAGTCCTACAAGCTCTCCATCATGTTTTTTTAAATGCCTTTCGTACCACAAAAGGAAAAAGAATAGTATAAGCCCATTTACAGATTCAAACAATTCTGTTGATAACAACCTTTGTCCTGGATATGCCATTCCTGCATCACTATTTGGAGCAAATACAGAACCAATAGGCCAAGGCAAGGTAGTTGGCTTTCCATAACAGCAGCCATTCATATAACAACCGAAAGCCCTGTGGATTGCATAGCCAAGTCCCATATAAGGAGATATAAGATCACCAAACTTAAAGAATTCCTGTTTTACCCATTTCAGATAAATATACATGGAGAGTATACCACCAAACAATCCACCGTAAAACACAAGTCCACCTTTCCAGATCTCAAGCATCTCAAGTGGATGCTGTATGTAATAATCCCACATGGTTATGATGAATACGATCCTTGCACCTATTATAGAGCCAATCATGATCCAGAAGCTCATATCAAGAACTATATTGGGATCTATTCCAAGCTTTTTACCTTTCCTTGTTGCAAGATATATTGCAACAATAAATGCCGTTGCCATTGCAACACCGTATGTGTGTATGGTGATAGGTCCATAATGAAAAAGAATCGGGTGCATCTTATCTCCTTTTAGTTTTACTTAAACACTAATCACACACTTAAAATTTTTCAATAATTTTATGATTAGTTAATTTATAGGTCAATGGATAAAAACACTAACGCGGGGAAGCCCCGAAAGGTCATTTATTGTTTTTACATACTTAATACCTATGTTAGGTTCAACTGTAGATATTTTTTTCAGATACTCCTTATGGGTATCATCATGCTCTATTATAAGCATGCCATTTTTATTAAGGTAATTACCAGCCTGATACAGAATTTTTTTTAGAATCATTAAACCTCTATTGCCCCCATCAATAGCATCAATAGGCTCATACAACACCTCTTCTGGTAGATGTTTTATTCGGTTGCTTGGCACATAAGGTGGATTGGAAACAATAAGATCAAACCTTGAACCTGATAAAGGGGAAAATAAATCTCCTTTATAAAAGCTTGACCTTTCTGTTAGCCCGAGTAGTTTGCTATTCTTTTTTGTCAAGTTTATAGCCTTAGCAGAATTATCAATAAAACTAACAATTATACCCTGACTAAAAAATGCTATGCTTAAACCTATTACACCGCTTCCGCAACACAGATCGAGAACCGTTTTATACTCAAACTTCTTGATATACTCTAAAGCTGTCTCCACCACCAACTCTGTTTCCTGTCTCGGGATCAGGACACCAGGGGTAATATGAAAATTTATGCCCATAAATTCTATTAAGCCAATTATGTATTGCAATGGATAATGTGTGCTACGCTTTTGTATTGCCTTCTTAATCCTTCTGATATTTGAAGCTGACAATCTGGTATCTGGGTTTATAAGCAAATATTCTTTGGGTATACCTGTTACATATGAAATTATCGTATTAATCTCTGAAAATGTAACGCCAGATCCTTTATTCTTTATATATGGCATTGCCCAGTCATAAATATCTTTCAGTGTGGGCATTTTTACTTTGATGGTACTATATTTGCAAGCTCATTTGATCTGTGAAAGGCTATCAGTGCATCTATGAATTCATCAATCTCGCCAGATAAAACAGAATCCAGCGCATAAACTGTATAATTGATCCTATGATCAGTAACCCTGTTTTGTGGAAAATTATATGTCCTTATTTTTTCACTACGTTCACCTGTACCAACCTGCTTCCGCCTATCCTGCGCTCTTTCCAATGTTTGTTTCTCTATGTTCATAGACAATAACCTTGATCTTAAAATTTTCATGGCTTTTATCTTGTTCTGATATTGAGAACGTTCATCCTGACACACTACAACAATCCCGGTAGGGATGTGGGTTATTCTTATAGCAGTTTCAAGTTTATTAACATTCTGTCCGCCGTGGCCACCAGCTCTAAATGTATCTATTTTTAGATCATCCGGTTTAATATCAATCTCAACCTCATCAGCCTCCGGCAATATAGCAACTGTAGCAGTGGAGGTATGGATCCTGCCGCTTGCCTCTGTCTTAGGAACCCTTTGTACCCTGTGAACACCACTCTCAAACTTTAATCTACTGTAAACCCTGTTTCCTTCTATAAGCACTATAACCTCTTTGTAACCACCCATACCTGTTGTGTTTTCACTCAAAATCTCTGTGTGCCATTTTTTCTTTTCAGCATACCTTAGATACATTCTTAGCAAATCACCTGCAAATAGAGCAGACTCTTCTCCGCCTGCACCAGCACGGATTTCAAGTAAAACATTTTTTGAATCCAGTGGATCTTTTGGTAAAAGTAATTCTTTTAACTTGTTTTCTGTGACTTCTTTTTGTTTTTCAAGAGTTTGCAACTCTTCCTTGGCAAGAAGCTTTATCTCTTCATCAGATGAAGCAAGCAGTTGTTTGGTAGATTCAATCCCTTTTTCTAATTCTTTATAGGATTGATAAGTTAAAGCAAGAGGTTCTATTTCATTTTTTTCCTTTATGTACTTTGTGTACTCTTTAGGATTTGAAAAAATTTCCGGGCTGCTCAGCAGAGCATTCAGCTGATTGTATCGTTGCAGAACCTTTTCAACACCTTCAAACATAACTTATAATTCCCTATAAAAAGCCCTTACTTCTTTTAATTTACCACAATAGAAATCCCCTTCGGGGCATGGTCCTGATATACAAGCAGGTCCAGCCTTTTTAAAGATAATAGGCGCTACGGATTTAGCAAGTTTTAGCATCTCAATAGCCATCTCTCTTATCTCCCATTGAGCCCTCAGACATGTCCTGAGTCTAAAAAAATGTAACAGTTCTCGCGCATTCATTGTTACGATGATCCTTGTATTAACAGCACTGGGTAATATATACCTGGCATCTTCCAGTGGCACACCATTTTCTACCATTTCGTGATACAACTCTAATGCAGCGCTTGATAGCTTGAGAAATTTATCCTTTAAAGATACATTTTTTTTAATCGTATCTGGTAATATAAAATCTGATTGCCTGTCAAACTTTGTGTATCTCTGGCTCTGTTGTGAAAACGAAGCAAGCCTATGTCTTACAAGCTGATGAGTGGTCACGCGGGATACGCCTTCAATACCATAGGTAAATGTTGCATGCTCAAGAACAGAATGATGACCAGATCTAAGTATACTAAGTATCAGTTTTTCTATCTTTTCGTCAGTAAGCTCTTTTTTAAGCTCATCAATTGAATGTTTAGAATAACATAACCGAGCAGCTATAGCCACGCTCCGATCCGGATCCGGTGTATAATTAAGTAATCTTACATTCATAACTGCTCATATCTCGCCACGATGTCCGTTTAACTGACTGAAAAAATTAATTAACTTTTGATGTTTGAGATGCTGATTTCTTTTTATATTTCTGCTGGAATTTTTCAACCATACCAGCGGAATCCACAAACTTCTGCTTACCAGTAAAAAATGGATGACAATTGGAACAAATTTCCACTGTATAGCTACCTCTTGTTGAGCGCGTCTCTATAACATTACCACATGCACATTTTATAGTGGCTTTTACATAGTTAGGATGTATACCCTTTTTCATTTCGCCTCCAATAATCTAATCAAGATCAACCTTATTCATTGAATCAAGGAATTCTTTATTTGTCTTTGTCTTTGACATCTTGTCTATCAAAAACTCCATAGCCTCAACTACACCCATGGGTTGCAAAACCTTTCTAAGCACCCATACCTTATTAAGAACATTTTTATCAAGTAAGAGTTCTTCCTTCCTTGTCCCGGATTTGCTTATATCCATTGCAGGGAAAACCCTTTTATCAGCGAGTCTCCTATCAAGTACTATTTCCATGTTACCTGTTCCCTTAAACTCTTCAAAAATAACTTCATCCATCCGACTACCCGTATCTATAAGAGCTGTTGCTATAATAGTAAGACTCCCGCCTTCCTCTATATTTCTGGCTGCACCAAAAAACCTTTTTGGTCTTTGCAGGGCATTTGCATCAACACCACCTGACAGCACTTTACCACTCGCTGGTACTATTGTGTTATGTGCCCTTGCAAGCCTTGTGATACTATCAAGCAATATAACAACATCACGACCATGCTCCACAAGCCTTTTTGCCTTTTCAAGAACCATATCTGCAACCTGCACATGTCTTTGAGCAGGTTCATCAAAAGTAGAACTTATAACCTCACCCTTAACAGACCTTTGCATGTCTGTAACTTCTTCCGGTCTTTCATCTATAAGTAATACTATAAGATGAACTTCGGGGTGATTCTTTGTGATCGCATTTGCTATATGCTGTAAAAGAATTGTTTTACCTGTTCTTGGTTGAGCTACAATAAGTCCTCTCTGTCCTTTCCCTATTGGCGCAAGCAAATCTATAATCCTTGTTGATAACTCAGAATGGTTATACTCCAGCTTAAACTTTTCCTGCGGATAAAGCGGTGTAAGGTTATCAAAAAGTATTTTATTTCTTGCTACCTCCGGGTCATCATTATTTATACTTTCTACCTTTACAAGGGCGAAATACTTTTCACCTTCTTTTGGCTGTCTGATCTGACCTGTTACAACATCGCCTGTTCTTATACCAAATTTCCTTATCTGTGATGGCGAAACATATATGTCATCCGGCCCTGGCAAATAATTGTAATCCGCTGATCTCAAAAACCCATACCCATCTGGCAATATCTCCAGTACACCCTCACCGTAAATAACACCATTGTTAGCACTCTGCGCCTTGAGTATGCCGAAGATTAATTCCTGTCTTCGCATACTCATTGCATTTTCTACATTTAACTCTTTAGCTATATTAGCAAGTTCTGCTATAGATTTTGTTTTGAGCTCTTTTAGATTCACTTATCTTTACCTTTTTATGTTTTTAAAAGAATAGAATGTTCTTTTTGTATCTAAAGTACCGTAGCTGTTCTCACTTATGAATTTTTACAAAACGATTATATCGTCTCTTTAATTTTATCACCGCTGGTTTTTATGATACCATCCTCAAAAATAAAATTTAATTACTTATTTTGTGTTTGCAACTCCACTGCAGCCTATTACTACATATATATCATACGCTGTGGTTTTGACCTTTGACTTAGCCAGCTTTTCACTACCCGGGATAAGCCTTAGTATATTTACTGCCTGACTATAATAAGGGTCACTAAAAATAACAACAGAATCGTTGTAATTAAGGGTTGGAGCCCTTCCTACCTCTATTACATTAAAACCAGCAGATTTTATCTTTTGAGCATAGTACTGTGACTTGTCACCAGCTGCACAACCATTTACTACTACAATCTTGGGACCGGTCGCAATACCTGCTGGCTTCTCTGGTTGCGGAAGACTTACCTTTCTGTATTCAAACCCTTTAACTGCTGTCTTTGCCTGGTTGAATAGATAAGAAAAGCCTAATGTAGCAAGATAATTAGTATCGGTTCTTACTGGATCAGGCAAACCACCACCTATTCCAAAGGATATAGCTGTAAACCTTGTAGGTAAATACCTTATACCCAGTAACCCATAAAAGTCTTCATCACCCAATGGAATTATATCTGTTGAACTTGAACTTGCATTGCCTAAATTTGCAGATTGTCCTATCAATTCCACACTAAAGTAAGCCTTTTCAAGCAAAATAGCATACTCATAGCTTAGTGATGCCAGCAATATCGGGACATATTGAATCCCTTTTAATGGGGTTGCTTTATCGTAATAATCACCCTGTTTAAAACCTATATCCCAGTAAAGCATATTTTTCTCACTGCCGCCAATCCTGTATCCAAAATCAGCCTCCACCCCAACATTAGCGTGTCCACTTCCTAAGATACTACTTGCACTGGCAGAAGGTATTCCTATAACCAATGTACCTGCCAGTGATATAGGCGTTGTCTTGCCATCTAAAAATCTATACTTTCCAAGCAAATCTATATTCTGTAAGCCACCCTCTTGTTTTGGTCCACCATTAATATCCACCGGGAACACTATACCACCTTCTAAGTTGTTAATAAATCCATAGTTGAATATACCTGATATGCTGGTATCACTCCAATCCCTGTGGTAACCAGAAGGATAACCATAATCCGATGGAGTAAGGTGTCCTGTGTATCCTAAAAATGCACTGGCATTCCATGAATTGCGAGTTAACACATCAGGTGTCCTTGTACTGATTAATCCACTGCCTCCTGAGTTTGAAGGCATAGCTGCAAAAACCTTCGTGGATAGTAGCATACTTACCACCATTGTAAATATTATTGTATGTCTCATCTTTCCCTCCAAAAATATATATAGTATTGTTATAATGTTGGATTTTAAATGTCAAGTGATTTTTGGTTAACAGGATGTATACTGGACATATATTATCTGCTCAGTAAACCTGTGGTCATTTCTATCATTCTCTCAAGTGGAACACGCGCCCTTTCTATAATTGCTGGTGATAAATTTATTTCGTACTGATTCTTCTCAAGTGCAAGTATAACATCTTCAAGTCTTGTCCTTTTCATATTTGGACATATAAACCCATGTGAAGCAAGAATAAAATCCTTTTCAGGGTTATTTTTCTTCAATTGATACAAAATGCCTTCTTCAGTACCTATAATAAACTGTTTATGTGCATCCTCTTTAGCAAATTTAATGATACCAGAAGTAGAGGTAACCTTATCTGCAAGCTCAACAACCTCGGGTCTACACTCAGGATGACATACAAATGGAGCATCAGGATATTTCTGCTTTAACGGTATTATCTCTTCAGGATAAATATGATGATGCGTAGGACAATAGCCGTTCCAGATAATCATATCCTTGTCTACAAACTTCTTTACATAACTGCCAAGATTTTTATCAGGAACAAAAATAACCTTTCGGGCAGGAACAGCTTTAACAATATTCACTGCATTTGAAGAAGTACAACACACATCTGATAATGCCTTAACATCTGCATTTGTGTTGACATAGCTTACTACATAAGCTTCTGGATATTGTGATTTGAGCCTTTCTAACTGCTGAGCTGTAATCATATCTGCCATAGGACAACCTGCATTTGCATTAGGCAAAAGCACAGTTTTCTCAGGTGAAAGTATCTTAGCGCTTTCTGCCATAAATCTTACACCACAGAATACAATAATATCTGCATCTGTGCGAGATGCCTTAACACTCAATTCGTATGAATCACCAGTAAGATCTGCGATTTCTTGAATTTCAGCCCGCTGATAGTTGTGTGCAAGCAGTATCGCATTCTTTTCCTTTAACAATTTGCGTACAGTTTTTTGAAGCTCTTTTATATCCATTTACAAATATACTAATCATTCACCAGAAAATTTACAACCCTACATGTTCGCTACTGCCTTTGCTATCCTATCACAAGCCTCCTCTATCTGGTCATCTTTATTCGTTACAGAAATTCTGAAGTAACCTTCACCTGATGTTCCAAATCCTATCCCCGGTGATACAACAACCCCTTTATGTTCTAATAGTTTCATTGTAAAAGAGATTGAATCTATATGCTTTGGTAGCCTTGTCCACACATAAAATGTAGCATCTCCATTGAATGGCTCAAGACCAGCCCTTGATAATATTGATATAACAAGATCCACCCGCCTTTTATATATTTTTCTTAATGGCTCTGTTAGAACATCTCCAAGCGTTAAAGCCCTGATACCAGCCCATTGAACCGCTTGAAACACACCTGAGTCTATATTTGTTTTTATCTTGCCAAGCCCGGCTATCAACTCCTCATTGCCACATGCAAACCCTATTCGCCACCCTGTCATACTGAATGTTTTTGAAAGTGAATGAAACTCTATTGCCACATCCATTGCACCTTCGTATTCAAGTATAGAATGGGTTTTTTGCCCAAAAAAGATTTCTGAGTAAGCAGCATCGTGAGCTATGATGAAATTGTGTGTTTTTGCAAAGTCAATGAGCTTTCTGAAAAAGGCTTCATTAGCTATTGCAGAGGTTGGATTGTTCGGGTAGTTAATAAATAACATCTTTACTTTTTTAAGTGTTGTCTCTGGTATGCTATCCAATAAAGGTAGAAAATGATTTTCTGCTGTAATTGGTAAACTATAAGGGATACCGCCTGCAAATATTGTTGAAGCAAAGTATACTGGATAACCTGGTTCTGTGTATAGTACAACATCACCGGGGTTAACAAATGCTAAAGGGAAATGCGCTATACCCTCTTTTGAACCTATTAAAGAAAGCACCTGTTTTTTGTAATCAAGCTTCACACCAAATCTTTTATAAAACCATTCTGCTACAACCTCCCTGAACTTATCCATTCCAGAATAAGATGGATAAGTATGATTTGACGGATCCTGTGCTGCTACTTTTAATGCCTCTACGATCTCATTAGCAGTGGGTAGATCAGGGTCCCCTACTCCGAGATCTATCACTTTGTTTCCTTTTGCGATCTGTTCTGATTTTAACCTGTCCAGTTCAGCAAAAAGATACCGTGGCAACTTATTTAGTCTGTCAGCATATTTAAACGACATATCTAACTCCTCTTAGTTAATTATGTTGCTGTATAAAGTATAGAAATAAAAAAAGCAATAGCGCTGTTAACTACATCCTTTTTGGGGTTACACTATATCTTCACCAGCTTCCATTTACCCATTCTCAGTCCTATCATCATAAACACACTCAACAAAAACACATATATATCAGCAGAGAGCCATAACCCAACAATACTTAGTTTTGCGATAACACCCAGCACATAAGATAAAGGAACAAATACCAACCAGTGCAGAGAGACATCAACAGCCATAACATACTTCGTATACCCTGCACCGAATAAAGATTGACTCGCTATAATACCTATTGCTTCAAAAACCATTGCAAGGCTAAAGATGATAAGTGCCTTAGAACCCTCTGTTATCACAGCATTGGTATCTGTAAACAACCCTATAACATGTTGAGGAAATCCTATAAATAAGAGTGCTAATATAGCCATAATCAAAGCACCTAATTTTATTGAGCTATATGCATATTTCTCTGCATGCTCTGGGCTGCCTGCACCTAAACTCTGGCCAACCATTGTGGCAGCTGCTGTTCCAAAACCGAGTAAAGGTAAAAATGTTAACGAGGCAAGTTGTGTAAGTATGGTTGTTGCAGCCTGTGTTACTACATTTATCCTGCCAGATATGACAATAAAGGCTTCAAAACCTAATGTTGTAAGCACCGCAGCTATGGATGCTGGATAACTTATTTTGATGATCTCCTTTACAAGTTTAAAATTTACCCTGCATAGCTTGTATATCCTGAATGAGTGATAACGATGTGCAAAACTGTATGTAATAATGGCAAAGGCACCTATAAACGAGCTTACAGTAGCTGAGATCCCAGCCCCTTCTACACCAAGTCTCGGAAATCCTAAATGTCCAAGAATAAGCCCATAAGAAAGGACCACATTCACGAGATTCATGATGATCTCCACATACATAAAAACCCAGGTTTTACCTATTGCATCAAAGAATGCCTTGTACACTATGATAATAAGGAATGGTAGCAGTCCTAAAAATCTAAATCTTATAAACTTTGCCCCTTCACTGGCAACTAATTTATTTGATGTAAGTATCCCGAACAACGGCTTGGATATTAAATATCCAATAATGCCAATAGCCACACCAAGTACAATAGCCATACCTATTCCAACGAACAACACCTCTCCTGCTTTTTCATATTCCTTTTCTCCAAATCTACGCGTAACAAGACTGAGTATACCAACTGATATTGCATTCAGAGCGCCTCCAAACACCCAGAGTGTTATTATACCGATGCCAAGTGCTGCGAGTGATACCTTTGCATCTGCACCAAGTCTGCCAACCATAGCAACATCAAAAAGGTTTATAAAGGTCTGGGTAAGCATACCTATCATCACAGGTACTGCAAGTCTGATAACAGTCGTATAAATATTTTTCACTAAAAGCTCTCTCCTAATAAAAAATAAAATGAGGATGCTGGATACATGTTGTAAGCATAAGCATATCCTAATGTAAATCTAAACGGAAAAATGTATCCTATATATGTATCAAGGTTCAATTCTATACCAGTTGATGTAATTGTGTTATGTGTGTTACTTCCTATATCAAAAAATGGAAATAATGATACCTTATCAAGGTAAAATGGCAATGTAGCTATACCTCTATCTACTATGCCCAATGGACACCTGTATTCAAAGGTAGCGGCGTACGCCTCAGTTCCAGTAAGCCAGCCAGCTGGATAACCTCTTACAGGAACAGTTGTATAATCTATACTATTGTAAAATGGTTGAGTTCCTCCTATTGAGAACATAGCATGGTTTTTTGACATACCTGCAACAAACCCATATATACCCTTCACATATACGACATGATTCTTACCAGCTCCGGGTATATATCCTTTCACAACCGAGTATGATTGAGACAGATCACGATCGCTGCCGAGCAAAGAAAGATCCCTTTCAAAGTATGTGCTAAAATATACACCATCTTCATTGCTTACGGATGTGTTGAACACAGATGTTGTATCAATAAAATAATTAGCAGTAAATCCACTCAATGTTCCTGTAAATGGCGGGTTTACTACATAAGCTGGCAACTGTGTTAGTGAGCTTTTATAACTGTAATGATAGCCTGCACCTATAGACTGCCTGTATCTTACATGATTGATAGGATATGACAGGCTGATTGCAACACTATCGGTCTGTTGTATATAAGCATGAACAATACCATTATTTGCGTCTTTATAACTGCCTGCTATCTGAGGTGTAATTGAACCAGAAATACCAATATCCGGGGCATAGGATGTGTTATCGTATGTAGCAGAAAAACCCGGCCTCCATTGTGAGCGAGGATAGGCTGTATAACCAGCCTGAAATGTATAATTATTGTGTTCCAGCAGGTCCGCAGCAGCTGTATAAATGCCAACTGAGTAGGCATCACTTGCTAAAGAAATAGTTGGTAGCCACCATGTTGGTATAAGGGTTGGAAGCGGTGAATAAGGTTTTTCCGTTGTGTTAACATGCCTGTATCGTTCTACCTCTTCCACTGTAAACTCTTTTGCTGGATACACCTTTTTAAAGGTAACAGGAGAAAATGGCATTGTATAAATATTGAAACCAGAGCTATCGTAACTTATTAATGCGATCGCTTTATTATCAGGGGAAACCTGAGATTCGTAAGCACCGCCTATGAGATTTGTAACCCGATATAAGCTTTGTTCTGTGATAGAGTATGCGTAAAGATTTGCTATACCAGTTAGATCTGATGAAAAGATTACATACTTATCGTCCCTTGACCAGCAAGGAAAAATATTTAGATGTTCGTTGGATATTACAGTAGTAAACCCTTTTCCTTCAGTATCAAAGATCTTTACACTTGATTCTCCAGTATTGTTCTTTATTGTAACCGCGATATATCTACCATCCCATGACCATCTCGGGTTAAGAAACTGCCCATCCTTTTTGAGTGTTGCAATGGTTGTTATAAAACCAGGTTCTGCAATATGATATACCATAAGTTCTGAGGTCATTGAGGTATTAGAAACAAAAACAACCTTTGTACAATCCGGAGAGGCATCTGCACCATGAACACGCAAGCCAGATGTAAGTTTTTTTACTTTATTAGTTCTGATATCAAATTCATACAGATCGTTATATAGATAAAAATTATTAAAAAATTCATCCTGTGAGAAAAAAAGAAAATGTGAACAGATAGAATTTGTGTACCCACTATTTCTTCTAACAACCCATTCGCTCTTACCCGTAGTTAAATCCGTATAAAATATTCCCATCTGACTTTTACCATCGTAAGAGGTATAAAATATGCCATTACCATCTGGCTCCCATACAGGTCCCCTTGTGTATGCTCCTATATGGGTAATTTGCTTTAAGTCTGTATTCCCTGAAAAAATCACAGATAGCGTATTGAGTATTGCCTGCATTCGTAATTCAGTTTCCCACTCCTTCCAGAGTGAAACAAAACTCTTTTTATTAAAAACAATCTTTGCATCGTTGTTGAGTAATAATGGTAGATAGGTATATTGTTCAGAATAATCAGCAAGTGCTCTATCAGAGTATTTATTTGCCAGATACTGCATAAACTTACCACCATAAACATAAGGATATTCACCAAAGGGCCATTTACTTGGCATCCCGTCACCTTCATCAATAGCTGGCAATTTGTTGTTAAGTGCCTGCACCCTTAAAATAGTATTATAGTAACTACCATTATCCCTTCCTGCTGATGTAAGGGTAGACTCGTTATAAACAGCATAGCCTTCTATAATCCAGTCAGGCTCTACCTGGTTTACAAATAGTATTCTTCCAAAGATAGAGTTTAGAAAACCAAAAAATCCTCTTGTTTGATCAAGGTGCAGTACATGTGTATATTCATGGACAAAGATCATCTTTAACCAATCGTCATAATTTATAAGACTTGAGTAAACATCTGGTGGCACAGCAAATATCACAATATGGTTGTAATAATAGGTTGTGGTTTCAGCATTTGCTAAATCTGTTGCATTGGAGATAAGAATGTATGTTTTCCTTTCAGGAAACCATCTCATCCGCCCGGTCATAATTGGATAGTAATACTCTGCTATATCTATCAATTTATAAGCAAGCTCTCTTTCCTGTTTTGGAAAAGTAATTGAAAAGTGTTCTGATTCTACCGTGTACCATACCTCTTGTGGAGGGGCGTATCTAAAATCTTGAGCTATAACTAATTTCGGGACCATCATCAATACAAAAACAATATTTAAAATTAAAAGAATATTCCGCATACCATTGTAAGATTACATAAACAAGCTAAACTGACAACGATAATGATTGGTTTGTAATGCTATCTGATACAGCTAAACTTGGTTAAACATGTGAAAGACAAGCCCTGATAAAAGCTTTGGATAGAAAAAAGTTGTTTTTTGAGGCATATTTAAAGAATGTAAGGCAACTGCTTTCACATCCTTTGCAGATGGCGGATTTAAAACAAAGATAACATCTCCTGCCTTCATAGATACAAGAGCTTCATCCAATTCATGAAAATAGGAAATCTTACCTCCGCTTGTGAAAGTGCTTTCAGGTATACCCAATATCCCTTCAAGGATTTCCTTATTCAGGATAAACACATCAAGGGATTTTAAAACATCATGTGTTGGATCGTTTTTAAGCCTGTTTTGTCTATAATTATGCAAGATATAAAGGTGATCATCGCCATAAAATTTAACACCAAATGCTTTACCACCCTTTTCTATTTCTTTAATCCATTTATCCAGGACAGGTTTGTCACTTCTTTCACTGAAAATGCTAACATCAAATATGGGTTTCACCTTCTCTAAAAATTCTTCGTTTGAATAAGACACATCGTGAACCACTCTATGTGTGGGAAGTATAACAAGTCCTTCATCACTTATGTTGGTGAAGTAAGCCATTATATAATTGTAACTTGCATCTTCATTCCTGCCATACAAGGAAAACATATAATCTCTATACCTTATCGCTGTCTCATACCTGTGATGCCCATCTGCTATATATACCCGTTGCTTTGAAAGCATATTTTTTACAGTATTTATAACTTTTTCATCTGTAACACTGTACAGAAAATGTTCTTCATTCTCTTCTTTTATATGAGCAAGCAAGGTGTGGATCTTAGGGCTTATAGTTATGCACTCCACACATCTTTTCTCATCATCATACAAAACAAATATCGGCGATAAATTAGCCTCGCATGCCTTCATCAATTCAAATCTATCCTCTTTTGGTTTTGAAAGCGTTTTCTCATGGGTATAAACATTACTCTCCAATCTCAAAAGCGCTATAAATCCATGACGCTCATAAGTTTTCCCATGAATTTTAAACCGCTGTATATAAACATAAATAGAAGGTATATCGTCTTTTATAAGGACATGCGATTGTATCCATTCATCTATAAACCTTCGTGCTCTTGTATACCTATTATTTTTTTCATTGTCGTCCACATGCTGTTTACCAAGAATAAGTCTGATCACATTGTATGGATGTCTTTTATAATACATCTCCTGTTGTGCTTCATTTATAACATCGTATGGAGGCGCCACTACCATGGAGAGATCAACCAGTTTACTATTGTACCTGACCCCTTTAAATGGTTTTATTTCTGTCATAAAATAACCTTTCTATTGAAGACTTTTTAATTGCTCCTTCTCTTATAAACTTTACATCACTACCTGTTATATCTATCACTGTAGAAGGTATATTATTCAGTTTACCCCCATCAATTATAAGGTCAACATGTTCCGTAATAATTGTTGGTATTTCATAAATAGTGGTGGCTGGTGGCATATTGGTGATATTGGCGCTTGTAGATACAATAGGATGATTGTAAAGCTCGAATATAGCTTTAACAACAGGATGTGGTGACTGTCTTATACCAATTTTATCCGTACCAGCTGTTAACCGTTTGTTTACACTTGATTTAGCCTTAAAGATAAGTGTTAGAGGACCGGGCCAAAACATATTTATTAAGAGTTCAGCAGCAGGGGGTATATCAACAACAATATCATGTAACATATGTATATCTTTTACAAGTATTATGAATGGTTTATCCTGTAATCTCTGTTTTAATCCTGCTACGCGTTCTATAGCCTTATCACTAAAGGCATCGCATCCTATTCCATACACTGTTTCTGTAGGATAGATCATGACAGCGTCATTATAAAGATATTCTGTTATTATCCTGCACCTGTCTTTATCTGTTAGAATGTCATTAACACTTACGATCAAGGTTGGTTTTTCTTTGCAACATTTTTAGCAAGCGATTGTCTGTATTCCAATAATCTTTTATATAAAGTATCATCACTAATCGCCAGGATCTCCAAAGCAAGAAGAGCTGCGTTTTTAGCACCTGCTTCCCCTATAGCCATAGTGGCAACAGGTATACCGCCGGGCATCTGAACAGTGGATAAAAGAGCATCCATACCGGAAAGATAAGAAGAAGGTAAAGGCACACCAATTACTGGTAATACAGTTTCAGAGGCTATAACCCCTGCAAGGTGTGCTGCACCACCTGCACCTGCTATAATAACACTGTAGCCATTATCTTTCGCCTTTGTTGCAAGCTCTCTTGTCTTATCCGGGGTTCTATGAGCAGAAGAAACTACCAGATCATATTCTATAGAAAAACCGTCCAATACCTTAGCACATTCTGACATGTACTTTTCATCAGAACTGCTTCCCATAACAATTAATATCTTTTTTGTACCCATGCAAAATCTGATAACACACACACATGTTATGATCAAGCAAATTACGCTTCACCAGAAGAATGCAAGTGCTGTGTGATCCTCCAGAAATGGTTGTCATTGGGAAAGGACAAAACGAGTAAAAAATCTCAATGGAAACAATAAGATGCATTGGCTGTGCATCAAAATAACATGACTTTATTTATTTTGTTTTTCTATCTTAATAGGGATGGTGAACCAGTCTATGGTTAAAGGGGAATTCCCTTCAGCAAATATAAGAAAGGTAGAAAAAATCTTAATAGGGATGGTCAACCAGCCTATGGTTAAAGGGGGTGTAATAATATTATGATTTGATATAAAAAATTCAATATCTTTCACTTTAGAAACATATTTATTTTCTCCAAATAACAGATAGGTTTCATTCAAAGATGTTGGTAGTACATTTATGATAATCCCGTCTTCCATTGTACCGGGGACCAAACGCCAAACACCTGATTCGCCATTATTAAAATGAACCATTAAGGTAAATGTTGGCAAACGATATACAAGATTAACTAACTTCCAGAAGATACCTATTCTTACATGAACTTTCATTACAAGTGGTGTGTTTACATCAGGAAGCACAA
>Ga0078972_1003780_pt1 | contig 44000 bp, 33 predicted proteins | sample YelNatPaOPGAMG01_FD_67568 | JGI IMG/M metagenome (GOLD analysis project Ga0078972, IMG submission 67568) | Hot spring thermophilic microbial communities from Obsidian Pool, Yellowstone National Park, USA - OP-RAMG-01 (SPADES assembly) (version 2) | ecosystem: Environmental > Aquatic > Thermal...
ACTTTACTAAATGGAAAAATAATGAAACTTTTAAATTAACTTGTGGATAAATGAAAGGAGTAAAAATGAAATTATCTTGCACCCAAGAAAACCTTAATCGAGGTCTTTCTGTGGTCAGTCGAATTGCTCGCTCCCAAGCAGCTTTACCTATCTTATCCAATATTCTTCTTAAAACCGAAAAAGGACGGGTGAAAATTTCAGCCACAGACTTAGAGATTGGAATCACTTATTATATTGGCGCAAAGATTGAAGAAGAGGGAGCGATTACTGTCCCGGCCCGGCTGTTGGTTGATTTTGTCACAATGAATACAGACAAAACGATTGATTTAGAGTTAACTGAGAAAAGCTTAAAGTTGGAGAGTGAAAAATACAAAGCAGTGATTCGAGGAATTGATGCTTCTGAATTTCCACTAATTCCAGAAGTAAAAGAAGAGCCTATTGTTTCTCTTTCTGCGATTGATTTTAAGGATTCTGTTTCACAGGTTTTAATTGCTACTTCATTAGAAGAATTAAAACCAGTATTAACTGGTGTTTGTCTCAAATTTCATTCCAAAGAATTAAAGTTGGCTGCTACAGATAGTTTCCGTTTAGCAGAGAAGGTAATCCCTTTAGAAACACCGGTTCAAGAACAAACTGAAGTGGTCGTGCCTTCAAGGACAATTTCAGAGCTTTGTCGCGTCATTTCCTTAATTAATCCGACAACAATTTCAATCGCTGTTTCTCAAAATCAAATTCTCTTCACTTTAGATGATTTAAAGATTGTTTCGCGGGTGATTGAAGGAAATTTTCCTGAGTATGAATCAATTATCCCTAAAAACATCGAGACAGAAGCAGTCTTGGAAGTGGGTGAATTTCAAAATGCCCTAAAAATTGCTCACCTTTTCGCCAAAGAAGGGGGTAACAATGTCAAGTTGAACTTAAAAAAAGATAAGTTGATTATCCACGCCACTTCCCCAACCTTGGGTGAAAACACTGCTTCTGTTCCTTCATCCTGTAGTGGACCTGAAATTGAAATTACCTTCAATGTTCGTTTTTTGTTGGATGTGTTATCAGTGATAAAATCAGACAAAATCAGTTTGGCTTTGGTTGGTAAATTTAATCCTGGGATGATTCGCCCATATAACCGGAAAGACTATCTTTACTTGGTAATGCCTCTTCAAACAGAAGAATGAGATGTTTTTAAAAAAAATACGGCTCCTTTATTTTCGCAACCATCCAGACTTCGAGGCGGACTTTCAAAAAACAAACATCATTTTTGGACCAAACGCGAGTGGCAAAACCAATCTCTTGGAAGCAATTTACTTTCTTGCTTTTGGTCGCTCATTCAAAACCTCTTTAAATCAAGAGATTATCAGTTTTGGTAAGCAGTTCGCCAAAATCAAAGGAGAAATTAAAAAGGGTGAAGAAGAATTCGGGATTGATTTCCTTTTTCTCTCTAACCAGAAGGTTAAAAAGAGTGTTTTAATCAATAAAAAACCAAAGCCGTTGATTGAACTATTCGGTCTTTTTTTTGTGGTTTTGTTCCGCCCGGAGAGTCTTTCTTTGGTCACTGGTTCACCCAGCTTGCGGCGGCAAGCGCTCAACCTTCTCCTTTTAACTCTGTCAAAAAAATATGCCCAAAATTTGGTTCACTTTAGTCAGGTTTTGAAACAACGCAATCGACTCTTGTTTCAAATTAAAGAAGGAAAGAGAGACCCGGCGAATTTAGAGATTTGGGACCATGATTTTGTGCAGTCTTCTTTATTTTTACAAAATATGCGGCAGAAGTTGGTTGACCAATTAAACCAATTTTTGCCCAGCCAACTGCGTTTGGTCTACCATCCCTCTCCAGAAAAGGATTTTTTCAAGGAACTCCAAAGACTGCGTTCTAAGGAATGCCAATTAGGTTTTAGTTTAATTGGACCCCAAAAAGACGATTTTGTTTTTGAATATCAAAAAAAAGAATTGGCTTCGTTTGGCTCGCGAGGTGAAATTCGTCAAGCCATTATTTTCTTCTGTTTAGCTCAGTGGGAACTGTATCGGAAGCGGACCGGTTTTGAACCTGTTTTGCTTTTAGATGATGTCTTTGCAGAATTGGATAAAAAAAGAAGGGGGTTGATTAAAGAGATGTTAAAAAGGGGACAGGTTATTTTAACCGCTACCTCTTTAGCCTACCTTGATGCTCAAATGATTAAGCAGTCAAAGGTGATTGAATTGAAATAAGATGTGGCAAAAGGTTTCAGAATTGATTAACCAGAAGATTAAAAAGAAGGGCGCTTCTCCGCTCCTTCTTTCTTGCCAGGTCTGTTATCAGGCAATGAAAATCAGCGAGGGGAGTTTCAAGCCTCTTTCTTTTCAAAACGGTGTTTTGGTGATTTTGGCTCCTGATCCTTCAACCGCCAGTTCGATTAGACTTTCCCAATCTCAAATTATCGCTCAAATCAACCAAGTCTTAAAACGACCGGTTGTCCAAAAGATTCGCGTTAAAATTAAAGGTTAAAAACCTACATGAATCCACTGCCAGAAGCCTTGATTGGCAATGAGCCCCTCAAAATGTCTCTCCTCGCGGGTCGGTCCGTATAAATCATAAACCCAATCAGCAAACATATCGACATCTTCTGGCCGACCAACCATAATTTGAGCAGGAAGGTATTTTTCGTCGCCCAGTTTATCAGGCTCTTCTAACAACGCCTTAATCATTCGTTGGACAGAACATTGGGCATGGCGTTGATAAAAAGGAAAGTCGCGCTGGAAATTGCCGGTAATTTTGGTCCATTGAACCTTTGGAGGGCGAAGACCGGTTTCTTGGTAATAGGAGTCTTCGCAAATAGGTATTCCTGCCCAAAGCTCAACGCTCGTCCCGAAAAGGAACTTACCCGCGAAAGCCATAATCAGACCCATTGGGTTGCCTGTAATTAAATAAGAAACCAAACCCGAGGTGGTACCAGCGGGCAAATGAAGTTGTTGGTCAAATTTGGCGAATGTTTCTCCAAAAGCGAGTTGAACAGCAAAATCAATTGCTACTGCTTTGGCATGGTTGAGCTGCTGCTTATACTGTTTTGTAGTGTTGTTCATTTCTTGCCCTACATCGGGAAAATTTCTAGTAAAATTAACGGTGTCTTGGTAGTTCTTATAAGCTTTTTGGTATGTTTGATAAAGATTATACATTTGGTAAGAGGCGCCGGGAGGTAGTCCAAGATGTTTGTCCGCAAAACCAAAGGCAAAGTTTTGCCAGCTGCCGTAGAGATTTGTGAGATTGGTGAGGTCCCATTGTTCCAATGATTTTCCAAAGTTATTCCAGATATCTTTAAACAAAGCCGTTCCTGTTCCCGAGACAACCAACCCTTTGCCCAAGAAATTGTTCAAGGCAATGTCTACCTTGTTGCCGAGATAAAAATCAAACCCTTGAATGGTTAAGGATTGAAGGTTCACCGAGGTCTGGCTGTTAATGAATTGTACAAGGGGGTTTTGTAAAGGTATTGGTACACCCAACAAACCGACCCCTACGGTTAAAGCGGATTGAGTTAACTGTTTAAAATTTCCTTGAAAAGCATTTTGCAAAGCGGTTTGAAATGTTGATGCATTAGGGCAGCTAATTGTCGAGTAGTTGTTCTTGCACCAATTCTCGAGATTAATAGCGATCGCCTCGCTTCCTAGATTACTCCAGCCTTGTGGGTCTCCTCGCAGTGCATCCCCCAAATTTGTTCTGATTTGAGTAAAGTTTATGTTTTGAAAAGGTAGCGATTTTGTCGTCTTTAAGACATAAGCTAATCCCGTAGCAAGTAAAGCAGTATCTTTATTTTCCGAGTTAAGGTCACTTTTTTTAATTTGCTCTCGAAGTTTGGAACAAAAAGAAGAATCCTTAGTTGGGTTCTCGCATTGGGCGGTGATGAGTGTGGCATAGAGATCGTTTCGGGCATCTTCTTTCATCCCAGTGGGCAAGTCTTTGTTTAATAGATTGCTCAGAGAGGTTTGTAAGTTCGTGTAAATAGAGGAATCTGTAGTTTTAATAGCCAAAACGGTCGCTGCTGCTAAACCAACTGCCATAAGATTTTTTTGTTCTGTGTCCTGGTCAGTTCCTTCTTTTTTAGGGGATAACCAGGCGATAAGCCCTTCTGTGACATCATTAGCAATGTCCTGCGCAGTCTGGCCGCTTACCTTTGTAGATAAGGCCCCTTTTATTTCTGCAGCAAGAGAATTAATTCCAACTAACGCAGCGGCTATTGTTTTCATTTTTCCATCCCCTTCAAACATTGCCTTTGAAAAGCCAAAGGGAATGTTGGGGTTTTCACCGATTAAGAAAGCGTCGGCAATTCGATAGCTTAAGTCCTTACGGTCTTGGTCTGAGGGAGCCACTTGTTGTAAAACACCGGGAGCATCTGTTTCAACGAAACTGCCAAACCACATTTGTCGGGCCTTGCCATAAGAGAGGGTAACGACTTTTCGAATATTGTCCAGATTGTTCAGGGTGGCTACTTCGCAACCCGACGCGAAGGGATTGAATGCTTTTTGTTCCCGGTTAAATTTTTTACAAAGAGCTAGCTTATCATCCAAAGAACCATTCGTATATCCAAGACTTTCATTCGCCTTGTTAAGGGTTTCCGCTAAGGCCAAATATTGGAGACCATGCTTAATATCGCCCGAAAGGAAAGCAAAGGCATCCGCTTCACCAATGTAAGAATTGGGGTCACTAAGATTCATCTGGTAGATTACAGAGGAGAGATAGCTTGGGAGTTGCCCCATCGAGTCCTCAAGGGTCTTATTAGGATTTAGGTATACTGCTCGGGTAAATTCTTGTATTGTGTCGCTTTGGCCTTTACTAATAAAATCCCAAACCTCAGCCGCAGTTTGCATATTATCTATCCCCACAACCTTAGTGAAGAACAACAACGCCCCACCGTGTAACAAGAGTTGACCCTTGTCTGGGGTATTCGGATTCAATAATTTAGCAAAAAAAGAAGTGTTTGCGCCAGCATCGTTGTCGCCAAACAATCCTTTTCTTATATCAGAGTCTATCCCAAACATATTATCCAGGTATTGTCCGGCAAGAGAGTAAAGACTTTGGGTGAGGGGGGGTGGTGTTGATACTTTCGATACCCCTTGGCAGATTTGTTGGTTGTTTATTGTGTAATTTGTGTTTAAGGTAAAACTAGACCCACTTGCCTTAAGCCAAGGCGTTTTACTGGGGTCGCTGATTGAGTTTTTATCAAACAATGTCTTTCCACAAAGTCCTTGTGTAAGGTCAAGCACAGAGGAAGTATCCATCCCCAACATATAAGCAAAGCGGTCAGGGGAAGTGACGGTTCCGTTAACCAAGGCATAAATGGCTAATTCTTGGTAAAACTGTAAGAGTCCATTGGTTGTTTGGATTTTGTTGACGAAATTTTCACGCAGTGACATTCCGTAAACTCCAGCAAGCCATTTCAGCTGGTTAATGACCTCTTCATCCCGAAGATGTTGGGCGAGTGTGTTGTCATCAGAACTTGCCAACTCGATTACTGAACCATTCTGGTTAACATAGACTCCTTTAAGCGCATCGCGGACCAACGCTCGGCCAAGGGTTTGTAAAAGAGTCTTCTCGTTTTGGGTTAATGGTACCGGTTTTTGTTGACTGGTTTGGTTTTGGGAAGTCGTATCCAGGCCCAGATTATCAATGTTTCCAATCTCTACCCCCAGGTTTTTGCCGATCTTCCGGACCATCAGGTCTAAAAGAAGATTTGAGATATTTGATGATGATGGATTTGTCATTAACTCCTTTACTTTGGTAGCAGAAAGTCCTAAGGCTTTTTGGGCTTGGTTAGCGGCGATTGTGAGAATTAGGTTTTGAGGGTTTGCTTGTCCAGTAAAGAAGCTCGCCACATCATCGGCATTAACAGGTTGATAAGGAGTTAGGGTTTTGTTCATCCAATTGACAATTTTTTGCTGAATGATTTGTTGGCCCAGCTCACTAATGTTTTGATTTTGGTTTGTTTTTCGCCCCTCTGCTTCTGTTTGTTTACCGACTTTCTCAAAGAAATCATTAACCGCAGCCGGGATACCCAGTTCGTCCCGCTGTGTTGAGATATTAACATTGGGCTTTTTTATTTCCGAACGATATGCATTTTCATCGATGAGGCTATTGTCAGGTAAATCCATTTCTGATTCCATTTTTTTGGCTCCCACCCCTAAGACATAGGCATCCATATTGAAATTATCGGCTTTTTCTCCTTTTTCAACCTTACCAATCTCCTGCCTAATCCATCCCCAATCCTTTTCATCAACCCCTGTTAAAGGATCAGATTTGGGTTGAGTGTTTTTTAACAATTCAATGCCGAAACGAAGAAGGAAGTTTTGCCAACCTTTCTTTTCGGAAAGGTTATCCAAGATATTGCCTTTTTTAAGGCCCTCTTTGACATTGTTATTGTCGGGCAAGCCAATAAGGATATCACGGGCCACTTGGAAAAGGGGTTCTTGAATTGGTTGCTTTGGTGTCGTTTGAGAAGAAGATGTTTCTGTTGGTTGAGAGGTGTCTAAGACTCCATTTTGGATAAGGTCATCAATAATGTCAGCCGTTGCTTCTTGGGTGAAGGTCGCGTCTGGCTCTTCTTTGGATTCGGTCTCAGGCAGTTGCGGTAAGGCGTCTGATAAGACCCTACGGCCTAATGAGCGGAACACAAAATTAAAATTTTGATTTGACGAAACCTGACCATTATTATCAGTTTGAATTGTAACCGGAAGATTAAGAAGAATATCAAGAGCTACATTGCCCTTACCTTTCCAGACCGGGCTGGTTTCAATACAATTTTTTACATCCTCAGGAGCTCTACTATCTAAGCACCCATTTTTTATCCCCAACTCCTTTTCCAGCTTTCTTTTGCCTATATTAATTAAAATCTCCTCGTAGCTGTCGCCTTTTAGACTATACGGCTCTAGCTCCAGTTTTTGTTCTAAATAACTTCTGGCAGCGTTGCGAGCCACCTCTTCTAAGTTTGCGCCCTCAAAAGCCTCTCGAGGCAAATGGGTTTTTTCTGCCAAAACACTTTTACCTGTTTCCATAAAACTAGCCAGGATATCTGGTTGGCCGTTTTCGTTTAGGACAATTCCTTCGAAAGGAAGCCCCAACGAGCCAGTTATCGCGGCAATTCCAATTGAGGTAAGCCAGTCTTTTAAGGTGAATCCCTGAAGTTCAGGAATCTCATAATCCAAATTTTCTTCTAAACTGTCTTTGAAATTATTTAAAAGCAAATTTCTGAAGAGCTGATTATAAGAATCGCCAACCAAGGACGGTCCGCCCAACTGCCGCCCTTGATCTGTTTGCCAACCTACTTGAATGGGTAGGGGTCGGAGGGGGATGAATTTCCGAGAACTAAATCCCAAAGTTTTCTTTTTAATCACCCGCATCATCGGGATGGTGTCTATCGCTGAGATATCGACTGCCTGTCCAGTATAATGGGACGAGATATTGGGTTCTTCACCTTCGGGGTAGGTTGTTTCTTGGGAGGTTTGTTTTTTCTCTGTGGTATAGTTTTTGACCAACCGTTTGATTTCCAACCGCTCGAAGCCCGCCCCACCCAGTTCTGCTGGCTTGACAAGATAAACCAAGGTTTTCAAAACTCTTTCGTCAACTTCTCCCTTGGCGATAGCGTCAATGTCGGCTTCATTAAGGAGGATTTTGGGATGGCTTGGGTCAATAGAGGCCCAAAAGATCAGTTCCTCCACAGAGTCCTGAAAGCCAGTGACATCTGATTGGGTGAATTCAGAGCTATCTTCGGATTTCTCCCCTCCTTCAACCTTAACACAATTTGGGTCATCTTGAGGGCATTCCGTTTGGCCCGTGGCTATTTCGGCAGCGGTTTCGGACGATTGAGAAGATTCTTCATAGGTTTGGAAGATGTTTTCTGCATCATTTATCTCGCTTTCGGGTATTGTTCCTTCTTGTTCTTGTGCCCAAACCCTTAAAGGAGAAGCGGAAAAGAGTAAACCAAAGATAAGCCAGAAAGAGAAGATTTTTTTAGCCAGACTTCGATGCTTATTGCTCATTGGGACATTGGCCATTTAAACCCTTGATGATAATGGTTTTATTTGACATATAATCCGCTAACTGCTCCAAGTGTTCATCATACGCCCTGATACAACCATAAGTAGGCCGAAGAGCGTTGTTTTTTCCAAGAGGTCCACCGTGAATAACGATTCCTCGCCCTTCAAGTCCTTTAATAGGAATCACCACCGGTCCCAGGTTTTTCTCTCCTTGAGAAGTGCAGTAAGGGCTGCATCTTTTGGCTTCTGAGGTTGTAAATTTTCCTACAGGAGTGACATGAGAGCCGGTCTTGTTTTTGTCTTCCCCATCAAAAGATCCCTGACCACTCCCTATCCCAATGTTAATCGGAATCCAACCAACCATTTTATTTTCTTCTTTTTCGTAGAAATACATCTTCCTTTTTGCTTTTGAGACGCAAAGTTGACTAATCTCGCCTGGTTCTATAGCAAGAACACCTCTAACGTCACCTTCACCACCTTGATAGGCCAGTGCTCGTGGTGCCCTAGTCTCCGTTGGTGAAGAAGAAAACAATTCTGGATTGGCGATAGCGAAATCTCTAAGTTCTTGGGCTAATTTTTCGAGTTCTTTTTGTCGCTGTCCCCCTTGAAGATTTTGAGAAGAAGCCTCAAGGTCATTAATTCTTTTTAAAAAACTATTGATTTGGTTCCACCGCCCGTCACCCTCGTTTAAATGTGATTGCGCTGCTTTAAGCATATTTGCGGTGTTGGAAAGATTTTTTTCTAATCTCTTCGCCGCATATTTAAGGTCCCCATTTAAAGCGAAAACATCCTCCTCAACAGCAGGCGAAGGCCCGCCTTTTTTGCCTAACCGAGCGCCACCAACCAACCCCCACATCATCAGAGCAAAGGTTAAAGAGAGGATAAAAAGAGCCAAAAGAATATAAAACAAAATTTTAATCCCGCGGGAACCAAATTTTTCAACCAGTTTGGAAGTGATTGCGCCAACCACTGCTCCCACTGCTGTCCCCACCACTGGTACCGCAGAACCAACCGCCGCCCCAGCTGCTGAACCAGCCGCTTTCGACGCCGCAGTGGTCGCTGCTTTTTCTGCTGCTTTCCCTGCTTCTTTTGCCGCATCTGGTTTTTTGGGCCCAAATCTTTTCCTTAAAAGCTCATAGGCACGGCGGCCATAGCCGCTCAAATCTGAAGGAGTCCTTTCGGCTGAAGGCGCTTCTAATGGTTCCTCGGGTTCTTCGGTGGGTATTGGTTCTTCTTCGGGTAAATTGGTGTTTTCCATCTTGTGCCCTGTTTTAATTTTATATTAATTGATTTTGTTTTTTAGTTAAAGGGGGCATTCGCCCCCTTGGATACTGAACGGATACTAAAAAGATAAGCGGAAAAGAGAGAAGAAAGAGGTAAAGTAAAGGGTTTTGCCGTTATTCGTCAAGGAAAGCCTCTCGATACCATCAGGATAGGAGTTTTCATCGCAAGGGATTTTTTGCTTTTTTCCTGTAATCGTGTCAACTTTATACAAATATTGCTGGAGGTCGTCAGACTCCTCTTCCAAAGGAAGCGCGGTGATAAAGTATCTTCCGTCAGGGAACCAGGCGGCTGTTTCTGCGCTCACTGCAAAAGGAAGTCTTACCTTTTTGGTTTGGTGGGTTTCAAGATCTAAGATGAAAAACTCCTGGGTTGTTTCAGGAGGATTGTATCCTAATTCTTCTGTGTTTTCCGCTGTTTCTTGGCTAAGGGAATAGGCTACTTTTTGGGAGTTAATGAGGAAAAGAAAGAGTCTCTTTGAGTTGACCGGAAGGATTTTTTGCCAACTCTTTTCTTTTAAATTTGCTCGCCCAAGGTAATTTTCCTTGCCGGCTACCCGGTGATAGACAAAAGTATCTTCAGAAACAAAAACCGCTCTTTCAATCGCGGAATCGATTGGTTCTAACTTTTTCATTTCGGTATCGACCAGAAAATAGCGCTTTTGACCCCCTTCGGTCTCAACTTGTATGAGCGCTTTCTTTAACGAAGGAGAGGCAGTCAGGTGGGTAACAAACTGGCTTTTTGGGGGAAATTGCTTGTTTTGCAAGACTTCTTCGCTACCTTGATTATCATCTAAATCAACCTTAAAAAGAGTCAGTGGGGAACGGTATCCCACATAAAGCAATTTACTTCCAGAAGCAACGGGCTGGACTACTTTAAAAACAACATTCTCAAAGCTCTCTGCTTCCTTTTTGCTTTGTTGGTGTGGGGTGTATCGAGCGGATAAAAACAACAAGGAAGAAAGAAGCGCACAGACGCTTGCAATACTGATGAGGGTTAAGGCAAAGCTTCTCATCGACCTTTTCTCCTCTCTTTATTATTTGCCGGTCTCTGCCGGCATTTGTTGTTTCTTTGATTTCTGGCGTTTTGCTTTAGTTATCAGAAGGTCTGGTATTTTTTGCCCATTTTTACATAAAATTTATACATGATTCCAGAAATCTTCTTTGCCCAAGATTGGTCCCGGGCGTAATTTTGCTTCATCTGTTGCAAGGTTGGGCCCTTATAGTATTTCCCGCCAGGGGTAAGGTAGCGTGCTTTTATTAAAGCCATCGCTGAAAGAATGCCGATTCGTGGATTTGGGAAGGTCCAAGCGCAATCTCCCGGTGCGCAATCCACCGCACCATAACCAAAATAATTATTTTTGCTCCTTGCAATTGGTGAGGTTCCATAAGCGCTTTCTAAGGCAGCGTGCGCCAGGATATAAACAGGATTTAAATGATATTTTTGGGCTGCCTCAAGAGCAGGGTCAACCAGTTTTATCATCGCCTCCCGTTTTGCCTGCTTCAGTCTCATATTCGCGATTGCTCGGAGCAATTCCTCTCTGGTCGCAGCATTGCTGTCGTAGAGGAGCATAAATTTTTTATCAAGCTTTGCCGGATAATAGTTTGCTATTTCGGGCGGTACGCTGGGCTCTTTCACGATTGTCCGCGTGAAAATGGTTCTGGGGCATTTGGGGTGCGAACTTGAATCGGCGCACTGACTTTCCCTCCCAAAAAGTCGTACTGTCCCAACTTTCTCAGTGTTAATCGGCGTATCAACTGGTAGCGATGATTCATCCAGATTAAAGTTGCCTTCAGCAACCCCCCCTGATTCCCCCGCATCATAACACCCACCCTTGCCAAACGGTTGTAAAAAGAGTTTTTCAAAGGCACATTCCGCCCTCAAAAAAGGTAAAAGGGCCAGTCCGGCTAAGCCAGCAAAGATTGAAGCAATGATTAACCCCACAAGCAAACAACTTCCCAAAATATAAGTTCCACTATTATCCTTTTCCATCTTACTCCTTATTTTGCGGAGATTTTTCTGTTTGTTGAGGCGGCCTTTCTTTTGCAAGGGTTTCTTCTGGTCGCGTGCTAATCAATAATTCCTCGCCGGCCGAAGCGACAATCCGGATGAGGGTGTGATGAAGCCCAGCGACAAATAACCCCTCCCCAATATTGCAAGTAATCAACCATTCTTTTTCTCCTTCAGTCAGCTTGAAGGCCTCGCCTAATTTTTCAATCGCGGCGGGCGGATGTTTCATAAACAAAAGATGAGCTGCATTAGTGACCAACGCCCGACCATACCTTGATTCAAGGAAGTCTTCAACATCTTGAGAAATAATGGTCAAGCCAAGCCAATATTTCCGCCCTCTCTTGGCCAAGGAATATAAAAAGCGGGCCGAATCTTCGTACTGCATCATCCACCAGGCTTCGTCAATAATCAAAATCCGTCTCCGCAGTTCTGATTTGACCCGGTCCCAGATATAGTGCATAATCGAGTACATTGCCACCGGTCGCAGTTGTTCATCAAGGTCTTTAATCGAAAAGACAACAAAACCTTTCTGGAGACTAACATTGGTTGGTTGGTCAAAGAGTCCGGCGTAAATCCCCTCAACATATTTTGACATCCTGCGGGCAATTCCTTCTGCTCCTTTCATGCTTTGAAGAACAGCGTAAAGGTCGGAGAGAAGAGGTGGAGGTTTTTGGTGGGTGGCAATGTTGGTGGAAATATCTTTGAGGGCATAGGTTTCAAAAAGCGCCTTTTCTAAGAGATTGTCTTCTTCCGGGGTTAATCCGCCGACCATTAAAGAGACAAGACCTTTTAAGATGGCGATATTTTCATGCAGAATCTCCTTGCCCGATAACTCTTCAACAACTTGCGGTTTGGGCAAGTCGAAGGGATTAATCCGTTGATGCGATTTCAAGGAAACATCAATTACTGTACCGCCTACTGTCTCGCAGAGTTCTCGGTATTCGTTCTCCGGATCAATCACAATGATGTCAGTGCCCAACATTAAATAGCGAAGCGCTTCTGATTTGACGGCGAAACTTTTACCAACACCTGATTCACCAAAACAGGTAAGGTTGGCATTTTCCGAAGAGAAACGGTCGAAAATGACCAAACTATTGTTAGAAAGATTGATGCCGTAAAGCACACCTTCTTCGGTGGTGAGGGTGGCTGAGGTGAAGGGGAAGGTGGTGGAAAGAGCGCCGGTATCCAGTGTGCGCCAAACAGCCAACTCGTCATTGCCCAATGGCAAGCAGGAATTAAAACCTTGCTCCATTTGTAACACAGCCGGTTTTGTATAAAAGAGACCGCCCAAGTTGGACTCTAGCTGTTTGGTGATTGTGTTCAGTTCTTCCAGCGAACGAGCATAAATCGTAAAGTAAAGGCCCAAAAGAAAGAGTTTGTCTTCGCCGCGGGTCAGGACATCGCGAAGGGCTTCGATATCTGAGATAGCGGTTTCTAATTCTGGACTTCTGACCTTTCCCTTTTCCTGCTCCATTGACCAGGTTGCTTCCAGTTCACCCAATTTTTTGGTTAACTTGCTCATCATTTCCTTGGTAGAGAGGGGGTAAACAAACATCGAGATATCCATCGTGACATCAGAATTGATAATTGGCGAAAGCCAGTTGGTGTAAAGATAGCGCGGGTAAGTATAGACAAAGAGGGTTTTGACATACATCTCTGAAAGTTGGAGGTAAGAGGGTCGAAGGACAAAGGCAGCCGGCGCAATCAAATCTAAAATTCCAGCCATTCCTTTTTGAAAAGCCTGATAGGCAGTCTGTTCTTCTTTGGTGAGTGGTTGAGGGGGGGAGGTTTGGGAAGTTGAGGTCGGTTTGGGATTAAACATTGCTTTTAGCTCCTCTTTGAATCACCTCTGTATTTAATTCCTCAACAGGGAGCAATTTTTCTGTGTTTGCCAACTCCGGATTGTAGGTGGTGTAAAATAAATCAATCAACTCCTGAGTATTTAATTGGATACAGCGGAGACCAACTGAAGCTAGGCCTGTAGCAATGAGGTTGCCTCGCTCGAGTAATTGTCTTTTATAATTTTCAAACTCTTGATCTGAATAGGTTTTGTGGGTTGAGCTACGTACCCCGCCTAACGTAGGTGTTTTGATAATTGGTGGGGTATAAGAAACAACGACATAAAATCTTTTGTCCAAGATGTTGGCTGTGGCAATTAGTTCTTGAAGGAAGACAATGTAACCTTCCATTTGGATTTTTAAGAGGGGATTGGTTTGTTTTTTTGTTAACTCTCGTAGTTTGTTGAGATAATTGCCTAAGTTGACTGGTCGTGATTGAACCAGGATTTGGATAGGAAAGGTGAGGGAGTTGAGAAAGTTTTGGTAGCGGTGAATAATGATTTCTTGCTCCTCTTCTGACTTTAAATCAAAGTTGACTGCAGAGCAGAGAAAGACCATCTTCAGGCTACCGTCTTTTGTGACGACAATCGAATCACGGATTTCCGCGATTTCGAGGTGGGATTGGGTAGAGGGTTTTTGGTTTGAAGAAAAAAGACTCATTTTGCTAAGTGAGGGGGTTTAACAGCCTGGTGAGATTTGATGCGCATTTTAAAAGCCTCTTCGCTTGGTCCGTGGGCTTGACCAGTTTGATGATGCCAACCATGAGCATCAATCAAAGTAGCCAATTGGGCTAATTGGCTCTTGATGTGGGTTCGGTCTATTTTAGTAGGAGGCTTTTTCTGTTGTTCCAAAAGGTGGCGGTCAAAGATGACAATTTCTTTTGCTTCAGCCGTTTTTCTCCAGATGAATTCTTTTGGTCGCAGAAGGTATTGTATTCCGGCCAGAGCCATTTTAGGAAGCGGTTGGTCGTTGATTTTAACCAGGGCTAAACCAACAGAAATCGGAGCAACAAACAAGGTGATGAGAATGGCTATTGCTCCTCGAAGCAATGTCCAAGCAAGATAACAAATCACCCCGCCAGCCAAGAGATACAAAAACTGAATAATGCTCAGCGGTCCAATAATTTGATCCGCCATCTCGATATACTGAGGGACAACATATCTTTTCGCCATTTTCCTCCTTTGAGTTCATCATACAAAAGAGTTTTTGGTTTGGCAAGGGAGTTTGGGGGGGGAGTAAGTCATCTTGCGCAAGTTTGACAGAGACCGGAAGATGGTTTGTTCAAGTCCCGCTACCTCTAAAAGGTTAAGAATATCTTGAGGATTTCTTTTTTATTAAACCCTGCAATTGTTCCCCGGGTGCGGCAGAAGATGTAGGGGGACCCTGTGGGGGTAGAAGGACCGGAGGAACTTGCGGCTTGCCTTTCTTCAACCCTTTAATTTTTTGATTGTTCCTCGGATCCAGTCGAAGGCGGCGGAGTAGACTGTGCAGCACCAGAGGGGGCGGAAGAGGGTTGGATTTCTCCCAAAATCTTTTTTCTGTAATCATTAACTGTATTAATATTGGTCCGCAGGTCACCCAAGAAGGAATTCAAATCTTCTTGGTTTTGTCGCTTTTGATGTTCTCCAATTATCTCTTCGGCCAGATTCCGTTTGATTCGTTCTATCTCTGGCCGCTCAAGTGCAACATTGACCGACTGAGCCAATTCTGGAATGACTCGGTTGAGTAAATCTTGGATTTGGAGCGATGTGGTTGCTTTAAGTTGCGCATCCATTGTTCCTGGTTGTTTCGGTAAAATGTCAGCAATCCTTCTTAACGCTCCCTCAGTAATATTCATCGAGGTGACTGTTTGTCTAAGGTTATCAAGGTTGTTAGGGTTTTCGTTTATGTTGATATCATAAAGCAGTTTTAATTTTGTTTCTATGTCATGGTATATCCGTTTGCGCTGGTTCGGGTTTTCTAGGTTATTAGCCTGATTCTTAAGCTCTGTAAGATGCTGAATTCCTAAAGAGTTGAGTCTGTCAGCGATGGAAGCGGTGGGAGATCCTGCTCCTTCCTCGATTTTTGCTCCTGTTGTTCGGATTAATTCGTGTATTGCTGAAATTAATGTTTGGAGGTTTTGAGAATTTGTTAGTGCTTGTCCTTTGTCTTTCAATGGTGAATTGGATTCTTGTACAGCCTGGTTTAATTGGATTGCTTTTTCTATCAAAAGTTGTCTATCCAGCCCAGGATCGCGGGCAGGTGCTTCAAGTAAGCGACTGGTAGTCCATCGGTTCGGGGGGATACTTTCTATTTGGTTGTTAAAATTCCCTGTAGTCCGTTGAGCTAACGCTTGAAAAGCGTCGGTAGCGGCTGCTCGCTCTTGCGGATTTCTACTATACTGTTTTGCAAACAAAGCATAAATTTTCGCCCCCGCATCTACCATTTCAGGACCAGAGAGCTCTCCTGCCAAATACTTGTCTAAAAGACTACGACCCTTTTCATCTATTTCAGTTAGTTGCTCGAGCAAGACTTTGGCAGGGGTAAATTCATAGGTAGAGGATTCATCCTTGAAATAATTGAGGGCCAATTTTTGAACTCGACTATCTTCGACCGACAGTTTTCCGCCTTCGTTTTCTTTTTGTTGAACCTTCCTAAACAACCCACCGAACGCACTATACAAGACAGTTTCTTCTCTTTTTTGAATAGCCATCTTTTCAATTTCCCCTTTTAACCGTTGAGCCGTTAGCGAAACACCTGCTTTTATTATCCCTTCACGCATTTTCTCTCTCATTTTACCTTCCCTGTCTATTGTTTTATCTAAAACGAAACCTCCTACCCCCCTGCCTCGGATGCCAGGCACGGGCGAAATAGGAACCTCCCCTGTTTTTATTCTTGCTTTTGCTAAAGACGCTTTTCTGTTGACGAACTCCTCTGCAGGTTTTCTAGCATAACCTCCTTTTTCTAAGCCGCTTATCTTTTGACCAAGTCGTCCCCAAGCAGCCATCACTGCGCCACCGAGTTTTTGGGGCACATAGAGAGCTAATCCTAAGACCATAATACCAAACATCCATCTTTGGAACCCTGTAAGAATTGGCGAGTTCTCTCCCACCTTCGCCAGCCCGATTACCGACCCAAGAGCAATGATAAAGTAGGTTATAGGAGTTAAAAAGACCCATTTAGAAAACCAGGACCACCACATCCCAAAATACCTTTGGATAGGCGGAAAACCCAAACAGACAAAAGCAACCGGCGAAAGCACGGTCAAAATTAAAATTATATAAATCCTAATATAAAGAAGAAAGGCCAAAGCCAAAATAAGCAGCCCTGGAATTGACAAACCGATCAAGACTATCACCACTAATAAACACCCAACCCCAGAAAGTCCTGTGAAAAGAGTAGTTCCTATCAAGGCCCCGATTAAAGTGGCTCCTGTGGTTTGTGGTCCAAAGATCAATGCCGTTAACCCTGTGCCAAGACCAGAAGTGCCCATCTGTGCGAGGGCTTTGCTTTTGAAAAACTCAACCAAGAGTGTCGCAAAATCTACAAACACCCGACAGAATAACAGGCTAAAATGCGCCAAAACAAATCCAATAACCAACCAAGGGAGACTCTTTTTAACAGCATAGGTGTCAAGGTTGAGTTTTAAGATATGAGCAAAAGCGATGAAAAGGATGCCAAAAACCACAATAACATCAATAATGCTAAGCGCATATTGCCAACCATCAACTATCATTTTATCTTGCAGTGTATCTGAGAGAGATTTTGACAATGGTGGGGGCGGTTTTTCTGGCGCTTGGGAAGAGCTTGAAGAGGTTTGAGAGGAGGTATTTTGGGTGGTTTGAGTAGAAGGTTGAGATTGGGAGCCTTGGGTCGTTTGACCGGTTTGAGCAAAAACCTTTTCAGGCAGAATCACATTTTGAAAACTCACCCCAGAAACGCTATCCAATAATCCAATCGCCCAATTAACAAAACTTGCAAAAATATTAACAACAGTACACCCTAATTGACAGATTGTTCTTTGGAGCCAACCCAAACCATTACAAGCCTTTGCTTCGCACTCCGTAGATCCCACCCCACCATAAGTACTGTTAACTGTAATTTCCTCGCTAGAGACTGTTTGGATGTTTCCGTTTCCGAGATCGACTTTTGCTGTCACTGTGTATTGGTAAGTGGTATTGGGTGGTTGGGAAAGAGTTATTGTTGTCTTGTCGGTTGATTGCTTGCTTATAGCACCAGTACTCGAGTCCGTTGATTGAATCTCGTATGTTATTGATTTTATTGTTGGTTTCTCACCAGGACCTTCCTCAATAATTTTGGGCGGATCCCAACTGAGAATTACATTGTTCGAATTTTCTGGATCCGCTTTGTACTGGAGATTTTGAGGAGGAGTTAGGCTCCGAGGAGTGGTTGTAGACGCGGGATTGAATTTGATCGATTTCACCTCAGAGCAATATAATGCTGTGCCTTGAGCACCATAGACCTGATAACGATATGTCTTGCCCGGGGTTAACCCCTCTTTATCAGTAAAATCGCCTCCTAATTCAGTACCGAGAACAACCTCTTTTCCCGTTAAATTTTGAAAATTTCCACCAGAATCCCCTTCTGCTCTAAAGACCTGATAAGAGACTCGTATCCCTGGCGTGAATTTATTTTGTACCGTCCATGTAAGAGTAATTGCATTCGGGGATTGGCTTAAATTAAGCGTAATCCCCTTTGATTTGCCTATACACAGACCTGCATCTTCTGCTTTTGCAGGTTCTATTAAAATGTGGTGGTTCAGTAAGGAGGTGATGATAATAATTCCTCCACACACCACCAAGAGAACCAAAAACCCAATTGCCCGTCTTTTGTTCATCTTCTTTTCCTACCTTAAAGATAATATCTTTTATCTGATTTGTCTAATCTGCAGTTTTTCCCGGCTGAAGAAGTTGAATTCGTTCCTTCTCCTTAGAGGCGGAATCAGTTTGATTTAGGTCAAGATAGAGCCGAGACAAGAGATGAGCGGTTTCCGGATAGACCGGATCAACCTCGGCCGCTTTTTCTAAAGACTGTTTCGCCTGCATTAAAAACCGTTCCTTTTTTGCTTTGTTGTTTTCGCCAAGAAAAAGATAGGTCTTTCCTAACCAAAGCCAAGCATCGCGATATTGATTGTCTGTCTCAATCGCCTTTTCAAACTCTTCCACTGCCAAAAATGGCTGACCATTTTTTAAAAAAGAGATGCCCAAAAGAATAAAAAGACGCGGATTGGAAACATCAATTCCGTTTTTGAAAACCTCAAGCAGATTTTTTCTTTCCTCTTCCAGCTTTTGATTTGAGAGGGGGTGATTTAAAAATAAAAGACCCTCTTTGACCTCCCCTTTACTTAAGAAAATCTCGCCTAAATAAAATTGAATCTCGCTGTCTTGGGGGTTTAATTCAATTGCTTCGGCAGCCGCTGCTTCTGCTTTTTTGATTTCATTGTTTTGAAGAGAGCGAATAATTTCGATTTTTTTCAATTGTTGATAACCCTGTTTATATTCTGGGCAAGAGACCAGATTTTTGTTTTTCCAGGCAAAACGACGACAGAGTCCCAAAATGGTTTGGAGTTCTTTTTGAGCCTTTTTCAGATCTCCGGCGTTTAAATAGGCTTCTCCTAACTTCAAATGGACAAGCGGAGAGAAAGGGAGGAGAGCAGTCGCTTTGGCATAACTTAGAAGGTCGCCTTTTTGCAAATATTGGTCCGCTTTTTTGATTCGCCAAGGTTTGAGCACAAACCAAAGACCAACCAAGACCACCAGACAAAACAGAACCGCCCCCGCCACTTTAAGCAGTTTTTTCAACACTCCTCCTTTTTAAAGACGGCCATTCTGAAACGATTAATGGTTTTCGGATGCCTGGCAGTTTTTGCCAGATTTCCTCGGTGATAAAAGGAATAAAAGGATGCAGAAGTTTGAGCGAGGTTGCCAAAAGATATAAAAGAATTTGCTGAGTATTTTCCCTTATTGAAGGCTCTTGGAGCTGTTTTTTGGATGCCTCAATGTATTGGTCGCAGAATTGGTGCCAAAAGAAATGATAAAGACTTTGAGCCGCCCTACCAAATTGGAATTTTTCTAAGGCGGTGTTTGTTTCTTTGATGGTTCGGTTTAGTGCCTGGAGGATTTTCCGGTCAGAAGAAGTTTTGGGCACAGGTGGTTTTAGGGGAGGCGTTTTTTGGTCGGTGTTTAAAAGGACAAATCGGCTGGCATTCCAGATTTTGTTACAAAAGTTACGCGCCGCGATAATTGTATCTTCTTTAAAGCGGAGGTCTTGAAGTCCGGTAAGTTGCCAGGCGATACCAAACCGGGTAGCGTCCGCGCCATATTTTTCAATCAATGCGATTGGGTCAACGCCAGTGCCCAAAGACTTGGACATTCGTTTACCTGATTCGCTTAAAACCACTGGATGAATCAAAACCGTTTCAAAAGGGATTTTTTGGGTGAATTCTAAAGAGGAGAAAATCATCCGCGCCACCCAAAGAAAAATGATTTCTCGGGCAGTGGTTAGAACTTGGGTGGGGTAAAACTGTTTAAGGTCCTTTGTTTTTTGGGGCCAACCCAAAACAGCAAAGGGCCAAAGCGCGCTTGAAAACCAGGTATCCAAAACATCATCAATCTGTCGGTAGCCTTTTTTAGCGCGACCAACAGAGAATTTCTGATTGTCCTCCTCCTTTACCCAGATGGGTATTCGGTGTCCCCACCAGATTTGCCTCGAGATGCACCAGTCTTTTACATTTTTCATCCAGTCAAGATAAACCCTTTTAAAACGGGCAGGAACAAACCTGATTTTTCCTTCATTGACCACCCTTATCGCAGACTTTTTTAATTCATCCATTTTAATGAACCACTGCGGCGAAGAGAGTTGTTCAATTTTGGTATGGCAGCGGTAACAATGAGGAATGTGATGGGTAATTTTTTCTTCCTTTTCTAAAAATCCTTTCGCTTGGAGGTCTTTGAGGATTCGTTGACGGGCCGTCTCTTGTTCCAATCCTTGGTAAATACCACCCTCTTTTGTAATTATGCCCTTTTCATCAATAACCTTGATTTGGGGTAATTGGTGCCTGAGACCGATTTCAAAATCCCTGGGATCATGGGCCGGGGTTACTTTGACCGCTCCGCTTCCAAAAGAGGGGTCAACTGCTTCATCAGCGATAATAGGAATTTCGCGATTTAAAAGAGGTAGCTGCACCTTTTGGCCAATCAGTTTTTGATATCTCTTGTCTTTAGGGTGAACCGCGACAGCCGTGTCTCCAAGAAGCGTTTCTGGTCGGGTGGTGGCGACAACAAGATGAGGAGGATAGCGAATGAACCACAAACTTCCTTGCACTTCTTGGTATTCCAGTTCAAGGTCTGACAAGACAGTTTGGCAGCGAGGACACCAATTAATCACTCTTTCCCCGCGATACAGATATCCCTTTTTATAGTAGTGCAAAAAAGCAGTCTTGACCGCCTCGCTATAATCCTTGTCCATAGTAAATCTTTCTCTTGACCAATCGCAAGAACAGCCCAGTTTTTTAACTTGCTTCACAATGATATTTCCAAATTTCTTTTTCCATTCCCAAACCCGCTCAATAAAGTTTTCTCTGCCCAAATCAAATCGTGTTTTACCTTCTTTTTTGAGTTCTTTTTCTACCACATTTTGGGTAGCAATCCCCGCATGGTCCGTTCCAAAGACCCAAAGAGTAACAAAGCCTTGCATTCTTTTCCAACGAATGAGAATGTCTTGGATTGTGCAATTGAGGGCATGACCCATATGGAGGGAGCCGGTGACATTGGGAGGCGGTGCGGTAATGGTGAAGGTTTTTTTGCCCTGTTTTTGAGGTTGAAAATAACCACCTTTTTCCCAGAGCTGATAAATCCGTTCCTCGGTTTCTTTGGGATTATAAATTTTAGGCAACTTCTGCATTAGCATCGGCGAAAACATCATACCATTGAGAGGCGCCCTTTTTCAACCAGTGGATATAGCCGGCGATGGCAATCATCGCGGCATTATCAGTGCAAAATTGGGGGTCAGGAATAAAGAGGGGAAGGTGGGGGGAAAGGCGGGAAATTCTCCTTTTCAGAGTTTGTTGAATCGTTTTGTTAGCAATCACCCCTCCTCCCAAGATTATGCTTGTAACCCTAAAATTTTCAGTTGCCTTTAAGAGTTTGGCGGAGAGTACTTCGGCAATTGACTGTTGAAATTCGGCTGCGATGAGGGGTCTAACTTTTTTCAGACGTTCGTCACTAAAATGTTGAATTGAATACAATACAGCTGTTTTGAGTCCAGCAAAGGAAAAATCAAGGCTTTGAGATTTTATCATTGGTCGAGGTAGACGGAAGTTAATCTTTTGATAAGCCTTTTTTAAGGCTTCTTTTTCGATCGCCGGACCACCAGGGTAACCCAAACCAACCATTTTTGCCACTTTATCAAAGGCTTCGCCAACAGCGTCATCTCTGGTGCGGCCAAGTAGTTGGTATCTGCCAGGTTCTTTGATCAGAAAAAGTTCTGTGTGCCCACCACTGACGACCAATCCTAAGGCAGGAAAAAGAGAAGGGGAAATTGAAAGAGGTTCATTTTGTTTTGCAAAAGGGGAATAAAGGTGTCCTTCAAGATGGTTGACCGGAACAATTGGCTTTCGGAGAAGGTAGGCAATGGTTTTGGCTATATTGACACCGACCAAAAGTGAGCCGATTAATCCCGGACCATGGGTTACTGCAATTAGGTCGATTTCCTCCAAAGATGTGTGTGCCTGGCGAAGTGCTTCTTTTATCACTGGGACGATTTTTTCCAGATGAGCCCGCGCCGCCAATTCCGGATAGACCCCGCCATATTTTTTATGAAGAGGAATTTGCGAAGAAACAATATTAGACAAAACCAAGAAACCCGCATCTTTTTGGTCACCCTTAACCTCGACTACAGCCGCGGCTGTTTCATCACAAGAGGTCTCGATTCCTAGAATTTTCATTTATACTCCTTCATGATAGAATGTAAATCAGAAGAAGGAAAAATGGAAGTGATTAAAGTAGAGAATAAGGATTTAGAAGAGTGGGATCGGTTTGTCAGTCTAAAAGGCACATTATTGCAGTCTTGGCAATGGGGAGAAATCAAGGCTCATTTTGGTTGGAAACCATTTTACCTCGTTGTTAGAGAAAAAAAAGAATGGGTTGTATCTGCTTTGGTTCTTTCTTATTTTCTTCCTTTTGTCAAGCGTTCTTTTTTTTATATTCCGGAAGGACCGATAATTTACCCTAAAGACGAAGAAGGGTTAACCCAAGAAGCGTTGAGAATGCTTCTTTCCCGAATAAAGCAGCTCGCTCAAGAAGAAAGAGCGATATTTTTAAGAGTAGAACCAATTTCTTTTCCGGTGAAGTTACTTGTTAAGAGCGGTTTTAAAAAGGCTTTTGAAGATTTGCAACCCAAAACACGACTTTGGATTGACTTAACAAAAAGCGAGAAAGAACTCTTCGCCCAGATGAAACATAAAGGAAGATACAACATTAAAATAGCCCAAAAGAATGGTGTCAACATTCAAGAGACGACCGACTTAAAAATGTTAGACACTTTTTATCGTCTTTATCAAGAATCTGCTCGTCGCGATCGTTTTTCAACTCGACCGAAACAATATTTTCAAGTTTTGTTCCAAACCCTTACTAAGCACAATTTTGCTTCTTTCTTTTTTGCCTTCTGGAACCAAAGCCCGCTCGCCGTTGCTTTGGTTACTTTCTTTGGTCAGTTTGCCTCCTATCTTTATGGAGGAACATCCAATCGTCTTCGTAACCTAATGGCTTCTTATCTTCTCCATTGGGAAGTGATAAAAAGAGCGAAAGAAAGAAGCTGTCGAATCTACGATTTAGGAGCAATTTCCCCAACCTATGAGCCAACTCATCCCTGGTCAGGTTTGAGGGAGTTTAAGGAGAAATTCGGCGGCGAAGAGATTCAGCTTCTCGGTGCTTATGATTTGGTTTATCGTCCTTTTTCTTATAATTTACTTGAGATAATAGAAAAAATTCGAAGAGAAAAAAGATGAGCCAACTCAAAAAGATACTGAAAAAAATCTTACCACAGCGCTGGCTCAGCCTTGTCCACAAAATAAGAGCGGTCGTCGCCTGTTTGTTGTACAGATTCCCTGCCCGACAGATTAAGGTTATTGGTGTAACTGGGACGAATGGAAAGACGACCGTTTGCCATTTAATTGCCAAAGTTTTAGAAGAGGCTGGTTTTAAAGTGGGAATGGCGACCACAATTGATTTTCAAATTGGTTCAAAACAATGGATTAATAAAACAAAGATGACCACCTTATCACCATTCGCTCTTCAGCGTTTTATTCGGAAAGTCGTCTCTCAAAGGTGTAATTATTTGATCATTGAAACCACTTCTCATGCAATTAGTCAATATCGCATATGGGGTATCCCATATGATGTGGTTGTTTTTACCAATTTGACTCATGACCACCTTGACTATCATCAAAATTTTCAAGAATATCGCGAAACAAAAGGTAAACTTTTTCAAGGTCTTGCTACTTCTCTTCGAAAGCCGAATACCCTTAAGGTGACCGTGGTTAACCGTGACGACCCTAACTTTTCCTATTTTTACGACTTCGATGCCGACCTGAAATTAACCTATGGTATTTTAGGAGGAGATTGCTCTGCCCAGAATATTCTTTATAAAGCGGATGGGGTGGATTTTATCGTTGTCACGTCCAAAGGGAAGGTTTTGGTCAGATTGAATCTTCCTGGCAGGTTTAATATCCAGAACGCTTTGGCTGCGGTGGCAGTCGGTCTTTCGCAAGGGATTGATTTGCCAACTATCAGGCGCGGGTTAGAAAAGGTTCGAGGAGTGGCTGGTCGGATGGAAAAGATTAATGAAGGGCAGAACTTTGTGGTTTTGGTTGATTATGCGCATACCCCTGATGCTTTTCAAAAAATTTACGAAACCCTGATTCCAATAAAAAAAGGTCGCCTGATTCATGTTTTTGGTGCTTGCGGGGACCGAGATAGGTCAAAAAGACCGATTATGGGTGCCTTAGCCGGTCGTTATGCTGATTTTGTGATTATTACCGACGAGGATCCTTACACTGAAGATCCGCGTAAGATCATTGAAGAGGTAGCAAAGGGGGTACCGCAGGGTTGGGAGAAAAAAGAGAAACAAAAAAAAGAGGGAGTGAATTTTTGGAAGATTTTGGATCGCGCAGAGGCGATTGACAAGGCCCTTTCTTTGGCGCGAGAAAACGACATTGTTTTGATTACTGGTAAAGGAGCAGAACAAGCGATGGTGGTCGGAGAAAAGAAGATTCCTTGGGATGATCGGAAGGTGGTTCAGCGATTGCTAAAAGAAAGGTTAACAAAGGAAAAAGATGGGTAGTGCCAAACAGAAAAGGTTTGTTTTAATTGACGCCAGTGCGGTGATTCACCGCGCCTTTCATGCCCTTCCGCCCCTGACGACCCGTTCTGGTCAGTTGGTTAATGCGGTTTATGGTTTCGCATTAATCCTTTTAAAAATTTTCAAAGAACTGAAGCCAGACTATTTGGCAGTTGCCTTTGATTCTAAAGAGCCTGGTTTCCGAGTCCGGGTTTATCCGGAATACAAGGCAACCAGGGTGAAAAAAGGGGAAGAGCTTTATGGTCAGTTCCCCTTGATTAAGAAGCTCCTTGCAGCCTTTCAAATTGCTAATTTTGAGGTAAGCGGATACGAAGCAGATGATTTGATTGCTTCTATTGTGGAGAAGACCAAAGAGAAACAAGGGGTAGAAACGATTATTGTCACCGGTGACTTAGACACCCTTCAGTTGGTGGATGAAAAAACAAAGGTTTATGGTATGAAAAAGGGATTAACCGACCTGATTGTTTACGACCAAGATAAGGTTTTTGAGCGATACGGCCTTTCCCCCAAGCAATTAGCCGATTTTAAGGGATTGGCCGGTGATGCTTCAGACAATATTCCAGGGGTCAAAGGGATTGGAGAAGGAACCGCTGCAAAACTTCTCCAAAAATATGGTCAGCTGGAGGTTGTCTATCAACATCTCGACGACCAACCTGAAAAAATTAGACGTCTTCTTAAAGAGAGCCAAAAAGAGGCTTTTCTGAGTAAGAAGCTCGCTGTATTGAATAATCGGGTTCCTCTGGATTTTGATCTTCAGGCAGCGCAATTTTCTGGTTATAATCCTCAAAAAGTGGTTGATCTTTTCGCTCAACTCAACTTCCAGAGTCTTATTCCAAGACTTGAGAGGGGAAAAGAACAAAGGACAATCCCCTTGCCCCATCAAGCAAAGAGTCAATCCGACCGGATTGATTTGGAGGTGGAGCCTGTTTTGAGAGCGATGGAGAAAAAAGGAGTCTTGATTGATACCCATTATTTTCAAAATCTGAGGGAAGAACTCCATCAAATGATTACAGAGCTCAAAGAGAAGATTTTTCAATCGGCGGGTGGTCCTTTTAATCTCGATTCTCCAAAACAGTTGGCGCAGATTCTCTTTCTCCGGTTGAATCTTGAGGTGAAAGGAATCAAAAAAACGAAAACAGGCATTTCGACAGCGGCTTCTGAATTAAACAAATTAAAACAGACCCACCCGATTATTGATCTGATTTTGAAATATCGGGAATTGACAAAGTTAAAGAGCACCTATTTGGACACCTTGCCCCAAATGGTCGATCAGGCTAATCGTCTTCACACCACTTATACTCAAGACACCCAAACCGGACGAATCGCCTCAAAGAATCCCAATCTCCAAAACATTCCGATCAAAAGTGAATTGGGCAGGCAGATTAGGCAAGGATTTATTGCTCCTCAAGGTTTTCGGTTGGTTTCAGCGGACTACTCCCAAATTGAACTGCGTATTGTAGCCCATTTTTCTCGAGAGCCTCACTTGATTTCTGCTTTTAAGCAAGGAAAGGATATTCATGGTGCGGTGGCAGAGCAGCTCAATGTTTCAAGGCGGGTGGCAAAGGTAATTAACTACGGCATCATTTATGGGATGTCAGCCCATGGCTTGGCGGAAACCCTAAACCTACCCCACTTGACTGCCCAAAAATACATCGAACGATTCTTCCATTTCTATCCCAAGCTTTTAGATTACATTTCCCGATGTATTAAGGAGGCTCAAACCAAAGGCTATCTAGAGACCCTTTTTGGTCGACGAAGATATCTTCCTGAGATTAATTCGCCGATTAGCAGTCTTCGCGCCGCTGCCCAACGGATGGCAGTCAATTTTCCTTGCCAAGGAACAGCGGCTGATATTCTGAAAATGGCGATGATTAAACTTTCTAAGGAATTTACTCAGAAATTTGGTCGAGTGTATTTAATCCTGACTGTTCATGACGAGTTGGTTTTTGAAGTTCCCCAAGAGGCGGTGATTGAGGTCGCCAAAGAAATTAAGAAGATTATGGAGGAGGTGGTTGATTTAGAGGTTCCTTTGGCGGTAGACTTAAGTCAAGGTAAAAATTGGGGAGAGTTGGAAGAAATGCCTCTTTGAGGGAGTCAAGATGCCTGCCTATCTGATTTATGGGGAGAATACCTATTCTTCAATCCAGAAATTACAAGAGATTAAAAACCGCTTCAGTGGCCGCAATCTGGGAGAGGTAAACATTGTTGATTTAAAAGATGAAAATGTTTCTGCCGAGCAGATAAAGCAAGCGGTTTTTTTGGTTCCTTTTTTGGCGCCAAAACGACTGGCAATTGTTCGGGCTTTCCTTAAAAAGAATTCTTCCAAAGAGGAAGAAAAAGTGTTGCAGTTTCTTAATCAGATTCCCCCTTTTTCAATCCTCCTTTTTTATGAGCAAGGCGAGATTGAAAGAAAGTCTCCCTTGCTCGAGAAATTGAAGGAATTAAAAGCGGTTTTCCATTATCCCCTCCCCTCACAAGAAGGGCTCCTCCGTTGGATAATGAAGGAGGTGAGTCGGCAAGGAGGAAGAATCGAAGAGGGAGCGGCTCGGTTTTTGACGGAAGTGGTCGGTCCTGATTTATGGCGTCTCTCTTTGGAGATTAACAAGCTTCTTTCTTATAAAGAAGGGGGGATGATTAGACAAGAAGACATCGAGGCGATGGTGAAAACAGAATTGCAATCCCATGTTTTTAGTCTGATTGATGCTATTGCCGAACGTAATGCCAAAAGGGCCCTCCGGTTGGTAAATGAATTAGTCTATCAAGGGGAAAATGAAAATTATCTTCTTTCAATGATTGCCTATCAATTCCGTAATCTTTTGCTTATCAAAGAGGCTCTTTTGAATCATCAAGCACTTAAGGTTACGGGTTTGCATCCTTATGTTTTAAAAAAGATCACTCCCTTGGCGAAGAGTTTTAATTTTGACTTTTTGAAAGCAGGACACCGAAAGATTGTTCAAACAGATCTGAAAATAAAAACAGGCCTATTAAAACCCCTTTTAGCATTAGAATTGCTTATCACAGAATTAATCTATGAGTAAGGCAAAGCGATATTTTTGCTTGTTGACATCTTTACTGCTCTTTTTGTGGTTTTTTTGGCCAGTGCCCATTTTTGCCAAAAACAATCCCTCAGAGGCATTACTTGATTACAACATTTCTTTGTTGGAGATTAATGTGGCAGTTGAAAAGAGTAGTCAGGTTGAAATTACCGAAGACTTCTCTCTATCTAACCCCACCGACCAGTTTATTTGGCGTTTTGATTTGCCTGTTGAAAATGTTCAGTTTTGGGCCTCGGGTCAGCCGGTTGGAAAAGATTTGATTTTTAAGAAAGAAGAAGGCATACTCAATGCCATCGCAGCCACAAAAGAGAAACACACACACTGGACGATCCGGTATCAAGCACCCGAGGGCTTAACCCGAGAGAGCGATTGGCTTAATGACCGTCTTTTTTTGGTGCTGGTGTTGCGTCCCCAAACAATCATTTCTCGCCTAAATGTTGAGGTTCATCTACCCGGTTATGTGGAAGAGCAAGACTTAAAACAACGGGTTTATGCAGTTCATGGGGTCTCAAATTATCACTTTGAACAAGTTAATCCTTCCCTTTTGAGATACTCTGCTTTTGAGCTTTCACCTTATGCTACCTTCAGCATTGAGACAAGGTGGCCAGTCGGGATAGTTCAATACCCCCTTTTTAGGCTTTTAAGGTTCTGGTTTGCTGGCCGCAGTGGGGAATTTTGGTTGGCGATTGGTCTTCTTCTTCCCTTTCTGAGTTTTGTTTTTTATCTTTATATTCTCTTTCTTAGTAAAGAATCCCGTCGGCTAAAAGGAATTGGCTATCTGAATCATCCTCCTTCAGATTTGCCTCCTGCTTTGGTTTATCTTTTGTTTCGAGAAAAGGCAAACCAAAGACAAATTGTCGCCACCCTTTTTGATCTGGCACGTCGTGGATTTATTGAGATTATCAAGAAAGAAAAGGAATATATCTTAGCCAAACGGCAAGGTCAAGGAGGGATGTGGCCATTTGAGGTTTTGCTTTACGATAAGCTGTTCACCGAAAAGGGAATTAGAAAGATTAAAAGAACGGAGTTTGAATTAAGGAAACGGGCCAAGGAGCAGTTTTACAGCCCCAAGGTGACTGCTTTTTACCAAGTTCTTTACCAAGAAGCCTGTCAGCGAGGTCTTTTCGCCCAGGGTTATTTTCAGAGTAGTCGGCGTTATCGACTATGGGGGATTCTTTTCTTTTTTTCCGCCGTGCTCACCACGGCTTTGGCTCTTCTATTTTCCAGCGGTCCTCCCTATGCCTTGATTGGTGCGGTGGGTCAGATTTTGGCTTCCTTTTTAGTTATCCAGGCCGCCTCAATGATTCCTCAAAAGACAGAAAAAGGTCAGAAGGAATTGATTGCCTGGCTTTCTTTTCGAGAATTCTTGGGTGATCGAAAGCCGTTTGACTTTTCTATTCAAGTTCAGGGTCTCTTTGAAAAATATTTACCCTATGCTGTCGCCTTAGAAAAAGAAGTTGCCTGGATTGATCGGTTTAAGGGAATGACGATTACCTTGCCTTCTTGGTATGTGAGCTACGAACCCCCGAGTCCGGAAGGATTTGTAAGCAGTTTGTTCTATGTGGCCAATTCAGTTAGCCAGACGCTTTACTCTTTACGAGAGCCAGGGCTTTAGAAGTTGACATCTACCCGAAGAAAGATACAATTAAAATAAAGAAAAGAGGTGATGGGTGCGATATAAAGCTTTGTTTGTCATTATCTTGACCACGGTTGTGGTTTTTGTTTTGGGAATGTTCTGGTTTTGGGAAGAAACACGTCGCGTTTCCGCTGATATTCTGAATTTTTCTTCTCTGGAGCCGCAACCTACCTCAGTTGAAAATAGTAAGGTAAGCCTTTTTTTGGTCAGCCGAACAAAGGTAACTAGTGAGGAAAAACTGATTTTTTATTTCGTCACCTATGTGGCAAAACAAGACCTCAAGGATGTCAGGTTGGTCGGTCTTTTTGGTGCGCCAAGTCTCAACAATACTCCCCAGTTGGTTCGGTCGTTGGGTGATCTTAAAGCAGGGGCGAGTGGAACAATCAGTTTTCCCGCCACTATTGCCCAAAAGCAAGAAGGCTGGATTTTTGCTCGCGTTGTTCTCTCAGATATGGAAAGACCTCACTGGTGGGCCAAAGAAAAGAGGACAGTGATTGGTGTGGTAGACGAGATAAAACAAGCCAACCCTTAAGGAGACTAAAACAAAAGAGAAACCGGTCCCCAATCAGAAAGGGGATAAAGGATAAAGACCGGTTTGCCAATAATGTTTTCTTTTGGGCAGTTTCCCCAAATTCGAGAATCGTTAGAATTTGCCCGATTGTCTCCCAAGAGGAAGTACTCATTTTCCGAAAGCGTTTCGGTAAGCGCTGGTTCAGTTTGGGTTTGGAACTTAAGATAGGTTTCATTCAATTTTTCCCCGTTGATAAAAACAGAACCATCTTTGATTTCAACCGTTTCATTGGGTAGCCCAATCACCCGTTTGATGTATTTTTCTTTTTCGCGACCTGGGAAGCGAAGAATCACAACATCGCCGCGTTTGGGCTTTTCAAAAAGGTAGGCCAATCGGTTAACAATGAGGTATTGGCCATCTTTGAAGCTGGGCTCCATCGAACTGCCATCAACGATAAAAATGGTGAAGATAAAATAATGGACGAATAAACCCAAAATTAAAATCAGCAAGGCACCTTTGAGGAGTTCAAAGAGCCAGTTTAAGAGACGGAGGTATTTCTCCGAAACCATCCTGTTATTTCCCTTTTTTCTTTGATTGTTTTTGGGGAAGGTGCGTAAGACGAGATTTTAGACGCGCCGCTTTGTTTTTGTGGATAACTCGTCTTTTGGCCGCCTTGTCCAGGGCTCGGGTGACTTCAGAAGGGTTTATCTGACCACGTTTCAGGCTTTTGAGCAGACCCTTCAGTCGCTCCTTTAACTGCTTATGATGAACTGTTCTCTTTCGAGCCACTCTTAAGGCTTTCTTAGCTGATTTTGTCCTTGGCATAAAAACTCCTTTCTGGAAGAAATTTTATCTTAAAACAACCCCCTTGACAAGGAGCAACGGTTTGCTATAATGAGACCTTATGTCAGAAATCACACCCAAGCAACAATTTGTTTCCCTTATTTCCAATGCCAAAAAGATCCTTCTTTTATCTCACGAAAACCCAGATGCGGATGCGATTGGCTCTCTTTTGGGTTTGTTGATTGTTTTGCGGCGGCTCAAAAAAGAAGCGATTGCCATCTGCCCTGATGACCTTCCTTCCAATCTTCAATTTTTACCCTTTGCTTCGATGCTTAAAAAGGATTTAGAAAACCAGGATTTGGTGATTAATATTGATTGCGGAAATGTTGCCCTGGATAAGTTAGGTTACAAAATGGAGGACCACACTCTTAAAATTGTGGTTAAAACACTCCAGGGCAGCTTGAAAAAGGAAAACCTTTCTGTTTTTTTAACCGCTGAAGATTATGATGTGGTGATTGTTTTAGATGCGCCTGACTTGGAAAGGATTAGCTATTTTTATCAAGAGCACCCAGAATTGTTTTATCGTTCGGTAGTGGTGAACATTGACCACCATCCGACCAATACTTACTTTGGAAAGGTCAACCTTGTTGATCTAACAGCCACCTCTACCTCTGAAATTTTAATTGGTTTGATTGAGGCTTTGGAGAAGGAAGAAAAACTGATTGACAAGGCGGTGGCTCATTGTCTTTTAGCTGGCATCATTGGGGATACGGGTTCGTTTCAGAACAGCAATACCACACCAAAGTCATTAACTTGCGCTGCTCAACTTTTGGCAGCCGGCGCTGACCAACAGCAGATTGTCCAAAATCTTTTTAAAACCAAATCACTCTCTACCCTTCGGCTTTGGGGTCGCGTTCTTCAACAAATTCAAGAAGATCGACAGTTGCGTTTTGTTTTAGGTAGAGCAAATAAGACCGATTTCCAAGAGAGTAACGCTAAAGAAGAAGAGATTTCCGGAGTGATTGACGAGCTTTTGCGTTCGCTTCCAGATTATGATTTGGTCATTCTTTTATCCGAAAAAGAGAAAGGAGTGGCGGGTAGTTTGCGAGCGATTAATCCTACTGTGGATTGTCTTGAGATTGCAAAGACCTTTGGTGGGGGTGGTCATCGGGGAGCGGCTGGTTTTCTGGTTAAGGAAGGGAGCATCGAAGAAGTGGCACAACAAGTGGTTGCTAAAGTAAGAGAATATCAGGCGAAAAGATTGGGTCTCAATCTCGTCCCTAATTCTACTCCCCCGGTCATTTCTTCAGAAAAACCAACAAGTTAATCCAAGGGTTGCAGAAGTTTTAAAGAAGTATTATGATAGGGATAAATGGACAAAGAAGCCTTATTAAAAAAATACCAACTTCATCGGGAGGATTCTGGTTCCGTTCCTGTCCAGGTGATTCTTTTGACCGAGGAAATTAACCGACTGGTTCAGCACCTCCAGAAGCATAAAAAAGACTATGATTCTAAGTTGGGTCTTTTAAAAATGGTTTCTAAACGGAGGAAGTTTTTAAGTTATTTACAAAGGAAGGATAACAAGACCTATCATTCATTGGTGAGTGATTTGGGTTTAAGAAGGTAGTTGGATTCTGAGATGACAGTTAAAAAAGAGGTTGTAAGTTTTGGTGATGAGGTTTTGACCCTTGAAGTTAATCGTCTTGCCCCCCAGGCGGATGGTTCTGTTTTGGCGCGGCTGGGAGAGACAGTGGTTTTGGCGACGGTTGTTCAGGCTCCTGAACCCAATGAAGGGGTAGATTTTTTTCCGATGTTGGTTGACTATGAAGAACGGCTTTATGCGGCGGGCAAGATTGCGGGCTCGCGTTGGGTGAAAAGAGAAGGTCGCCCCTCTGATGCGGCGATTTTGGCCTCCCGTTTAGTCGATCGCCCCCTCCGCCCCCTTTTCCCCAAAAATTATCGGAATGATCTTCAAATCATTGTTACTGTTTTATCCTATGATCGTCAACACGAACCATCAATTTTAGCCGTGATTGCTGCTTCGGCTGCCCTTCTTGGTGCTGGTCTTCCCTTCTCCGGTCCGGTTTCTGCTTGCAAGGTTGGTCTTTTCAACGACACCTTTGTCTTGAATCCCAAAGAAGAAAAATTGCCCGAGAGCAAAATGGAATTGGTCGTCGCAGGCACAAAAGATAAAATTTTAATGCTTGAGGCGAAGGCGAAGGAGGTTTCGGAAGAGACCTTGGTGAAAGCAATCGCCTTTGCTCATCAACACCTCCAAAGTACCCTTAAAGCCCAAGAGCGACTCATTAGCCGCCGCGAATTACAGCACAAAGAAAGTGACGACGAAGCGATTCTTCAGGATCTTCGTAAGGTTTTGGGTGATCGGTTACAAAGGGTGTTTTTGGAGATTGATCGGGAAAGACAAAAAGCGCTGATTTCAAATTTTGAAAAAGAGGTTTTGGAAAATCTCGAAGGTAACTATAAACAAGCCGAAATCAAAACCGCCTTTTCCTATCTCTTAGAAAAGGAGTTGAGAGAGGCTGTTTTAAAAAAAGGAGTCCGACCCGATGGTCGTCATTTAGAAGAGATCCGACCCATGGAGATTCAGCTTTCACTTTTACCTCGGACGCATGGTTCAGCTCTTTTTAGCCGAGGCGAAACCCAGGTGCTTTCCATCGTCACCTTAGGAGCACCAGGAGAAGAGCAGTTTATTGAGACCATGGAAGAAGAAACAAAAAAGCGTTTTATGCATCATTACAATTTTCCGCCCTTTTCCACAGGTGAAATTAGACCATTGCGATCAGTTTCTCGCCGTGAGATTGGGCATAGTTATTTGGTGGAACGCGCCCTTGAATCGTTAATCCCAGCCCAAGAACTCTTCCCCTATACGATTCGGGTGGTTTCTGAGGTTCTTGCTTCCAATGGTTCCAGTTCCATGGCTTCGGTTTGTGCTTCTTCTTTGGCTCTAATGGATGCAGGAGTGCCGATCTCAAAGCATGTTGCCGGAATCTCGATCGGTTTATTAACGGATAAAAATGGAAAATATAAACTTTTAACCGATATTCAAGGGATTGAGGATTTTGCCGGTGATATGGATTGTAAGGTGGCTGGTACGACTGAAGGAATCACCGCGGCGCAACTGGATACCAAAATCGATGGATTGACTCTGGAAATCATTGAGAAGGCTCTTTTGCAGGCGAAAAGAGCTCGTGCGGTTATCCTCGAGAAGATGAATCAAGCGCTTTCAAAACCACGGTCCCACCTTTCCCCCTACGCCCCCTTGGTCCAGATTATCAAGGTTAAACCAGAGCGGATCCGCGACATCATCGGTCCGGGTGGTAAGACAATTAATCGGATTATCACCGAGACCAATGTCGCAATCAACATTGAACCGGATGGCACGGTCGCTGTTTCTTCTGAAGAGAAAAAGGGATTAGAGAAAGCGGTTAATTGGATTAGAAACCTTACCCGGGAAGTCAAAATTGGTGAGGTGTTTCAAGGGCGAGTGATGCGAGTGGTTGATTTTGGGTGTTTTGTTGAAATTTGGCCCGGTCAGGAAGGTCTGGTTCATATTTCGGAGTTGGCTCCTTACCGCGTGAGAAGGGTTTCAGAGGTGGTCAAGGTCGGTGATGTCATCCCGGTTAAGGTGATTAGCATTGACGAACAAGGTCGAATTAATCTTTCTCTTAAACAAGCACGACATCAAAATTAATGAAAAACCAGTTGAGAATTATTCCCTTGGGTGGTCTCGGCGAAGTCGGCCGCAACATGATGGTTTATGAGTACGGCAGCGATATAATTGTGGTCGATTGTGGCGTGATGTTTCCTGGTCAGGAGTTTTTGGGGATCGATTTTGTCATCCCCAATATTGACTATCTTTTGGCTCGCAAGGCAAATATTAGGGGAATCATTATTACCCATGGTCATGAAGACCATACTGGTGGATTACCTTATATCTGGCCCAAGTTGGGTGCGCCGATTTACGCGACCAGACTAACAGCTGGTTTGATTGAAGTGAAGATGAATGAGTTTCAAATTAAAAATCCGCCCATTCGCTTGATTAAACCAGGGGACCGCATCCATTTTGGTTCTTTTGTCACTGAATTCTTTCGCGTCAATCATTCTATTCCTGATGGGGTGGGTCTGGCGATTTCTACGCCCGTTGGGCTTTTTGTTCACACCGGCGATTTCAAATTTGACCACAAGCCTGTTTTTGAAGATCCGACTGATTTGGACCGCCTGGCTGCTTATGGTCAGAAGGGGGTCTTGGGTCTGCTTTCAGATTCAACGAACGCGGAAGTAGCCGGACACTCAATTTCTGAAAGCGAGGTGGGTGAGACGATTTACAAGATTTTCCAACAAACTAAAGGTCGTTTAATCGTCACTTCTTTTGCTTCCCAGATTTCGCGTATTCAATTGGTGATTAATGCAGCGGTGCATTGTCACCGCAAGGTGGCGATTACAGGGTATTCTATGGAAAAGAATGTTGAAATGGCGATGAAGCTGGGTTATTTAAAAATTCCTCAAGGCGTTCTCCAGGATATCCGCCGAATCAATCGTCTTCCTGATGATGAGGTGGTCATCCTTTGTACTGGTTCTCAGGGAGAGGAAATGTCCGCTTTGGTTCGGATGGCCAGTCGAGAACATCACTCGGTGCAGATTAAAGAAGGGGATACCATTTTGATTTCTGCTTCGATGATTCCGGGCAATGAACGAGCAATTTATGACACGATTGACAACCTTTATCGTTTGGGCGCGGTGGTTCATTATCGCAAAGATATCGCCATTCATGAAAGTGGTCATGCCAAGCAGGAAGAGTTGGAAAAAATGATTCAATTAATCAGACCCCGCTACCTGATTCCAATCCACGGCGAATACCGCATGCTTGTACATCATGCCCAGTTGGGTGAAAAGCAAGGCATTCCCAAAGAGAAGACTTTGGTGGTGGAAAACGGTCAGGTGATTGAGTTTTGGAAAGATAGGGGACTTGTTTCAAAAGAAAGAGTAAACGCGGGTTATATCTTGGTTGACGGGTTGGGTGTGGGGGACATTGGTCAGATTGTTTTGCGAGATCGTCAGGTGATGGCCAAAGAGGGAATTTTTGTGGTGATTTTGACGGTTGATAAAAAGACCGGTCATATTGTTACCTCTCCAGACATTATTTCACGAGGCTTTGTTTATATGCGAGAATCAGAAGATTTGATTCAAAGGGCGCGGCAAGAGGTGAAAAAGATGTTTGCCAGATATAGTAACCGTTATCCTTTGGATACCGACTTTATCAAAAGAGCCATTCGAGAAGAGATGGGCGAGTTTCTTTATCGTCACACCGAACGTCGGCCAATGGTCGTTACTGTCATCATTGAGATTTAAGGACCATCTTTTTTCTTTGTGCTACAATAAAAGGGGCAAAGATGTCTTTGTTTCGCCGTCGCAAAAAAGTTCAGAAACAAGTAACCGAATGGCTGATTGAGCCAGAAACCGCCAGGGAGATTGGCGCCATTCTCTTTTTGGTTTGTGGCGGACTTTTCCTTCTGGCCTTAACCGGCTTGGCTGGTGAGATTGGTTTCTATCTGGCACGGCTCTTTCGTCTTTTTTTTGGTTATCTTTCTTATCCTTTCAGTCTTGTTTTCATCTTTTTGGGGATTAGTCTCTTTTTCCCTGGACGGATTCGATTAAAAAAACCTACTTGGCTGGGTTTGGCCCTTTTGTTTCTTCTTTTGCCGGCTTTATTTCATCTTTTTGTTGCGCCGGATGAGGCACTCAACTGGGCAAGGGAAGGTCATGGCGGTGGTTTTTTGGGGTACGGCGTTTCGTATCTGCTTAAATCATTATTTGGTCTTTGGGCCTCTTTTTTGATTGTGGCGAGCGGATTTTTAATTTCTTTAATGCTTCTTTTTTCAGTCACCCTTTCCGGTTTGTTTGGTCGGTTCAAGGATCTTTTCGTCCGGAGAGAGCAGTCCCATGTTGAGGTGACGACCGGCGTGCCTGTGTTGACGATGGCTCCCAAAAAAACACCAGAGCAGCCTTCTCCTGCCTCAGTAGGTCACTATCAATTGCCTCCCTACGAACTTTTAGAAAATCCAACCGGTGGGCCAACGCCAGGGGATGTAAATAAGAATATTGCGATTATTGCCAAAACGCTCGCCCAGTTTGGGATTTCTGTGACCATGTCTGATGTCAATGTTGGTCCGACCGTCGCCCAATACACCTTAAAGCCAGCAGAAGGGGTTAAGCTTTCTCAGATTACTGCACGGATTAATGACCTTGCCCTCGCCTTGGCTGCCCATCCTATCAGGATTGAGGCACCGATTCCGGGTAAATCGCTGGTTGGGATTGAGGTTCCCAACCAAAAGAGAGCCACTGTCAGCCTCAAAGAGATTTTTCTTTCACGAGATTGGCGCGAAACACGTTGCCGACTTCCACTTGCTCTTGGTCGCGATGTCGCTGGTTTCCCAGCGGTGGTTAATTTAGAAAAGATGCCTCATCTTTTGGTTGCTGGGAGTACGGGTTCTGGGAAAACAATTTTTTTGAATGCCTTGATTTTGAGTCTTCTTTTTACCAAAACACCCCAGGAGTTAAAGTTTATTTTGATTGATCCCAAGCGGGTTGAGTTTCACTATTATAACGACATCCCCCATCTTTTGGCGCCGGTGGTGGTTGATTTAGACAAGGTGGTGGCGACTCTGAAATGGGTGGTTGCGGAAATGGAGAGAAGATATAAGGTTTTTCAAGAGGTGGGCAAACGGGATATCGAGGCTTATAGCCTGTCGCGGCAAGAAAGAGTCTCTTCTGGACAGTTGTCAACCCCACCCCCTATGCCTTACATCGTGGTTATTATTGACGAATTGGCTGATTTGATGGCTTTGGCAGCTTCAGAAATAGAGGCTCAAATCGTGCGGATTGCCCAGATGGCGCGAGCAACCGGGATTCACCTTATTTTAGCCACCCAGCGCCCCTCAGTGGATGTGATTACTGGAGTCATTAAGGCGAACATTACCGCCCGGATTGCTTTTGCCGTTGCTTCCCAGATAGATTCGCGGACTATTTTAGATATGGCTGGCGCAGAAAAACTTTTGGGTAGCGGTGATATGCTTTATCAATCTTCAGATATTGCCAAACCGCGCCGGATTCAGGCACCGTTCGTCAGAGAAAAAGAGATTAAGCGGGTAACCGAATTTTTAAAAGCCCAGGCTCCAGAGGTGGTCTATAACCAGGAAGTAACTGAATACCAAGAATCGCAGGAGCAATTAGAGCAACTTCCTCAGGATGAACTGTATGAAAAAGCCAAAGAGTTGGTTGTTGAGGCCCAAACTGCCTCGGCCTCCTTGCTTCAACGGCGATTAAGGATTGGCTATACACGCGCAGCTCGTCTTTTAGATTTATTGGAAGAAGAGGGTGTGATCGGCAAAGCAGATGGGGCAAGACCACGCCAAGTCCTCGTTAACAAAGATGATTTACTACCAAAGGAGTAGTATGACTGCTTTTTCTGCGGTCAAAAAAGAGATTCAGAAAGAAACGGTTGGTCAAAAATTGAAAAGGGCGCGGTTAGAGAAAGGGGTGAGTTTAGAGGAGGTGGAGGCAGCCACGAAAATCAGAGTGCGTTTTTTAAAAGCCTTAGAAGAAGGAGATTGGTCTGCTTTTGCTTCACCGGTTTATGCTCAGGGTTTTTTAAAAAGTTATTGTCGTTATCTTGCCCTACCTTTGGAGCACATTCTTTCTGAATATAAACGCGAGATTCAAATCTTCGAGAGTTTCCAGACACAACCCCTTTTGCACAAAAAAGAGATTCGTTTCCCCCGTGTTTATCTTACTCCAGCAACATTGGCAATTGTTTTAGTCATTATGATGATGTTGGCTATCATTGGCTACATTGTTTATCAGGTTTTGGGTTTTGCTGCTTCTCCTTATCTTTTGATTTATTCTCCTAACCAAGGAGCGATTGTGACCAAAAGCCCTATTCTGATTGAGGGAAAGACTTCAAGAGGAGCGAGTTTGCACATCAATGGGCAGCTGGTTTCAGTGAATGCAGATGGTGGTTTTAGACAAGAGGTGGCCCTTGAGGAAGGCGATAATCAGATTATGGTTTCTGCTGTTAACAGGGCGGGTAAAAAAACCGAGAAACAGTTGGTTATTGTTTATCAACCAGAAGGTCCTTAAAATAGAGATAAGGAGCATTTATGAAAGAAGAAAAGAAAAAAGAGGAACGATTAGAGGCGCTGAAGGTCGCTCTTTCTCAAATTGAAAAGGAGTATGGTCGGGGAGCGGTGATGCAAATTTCGCAGGCCAGCCCTTTGCCAGTTGAGGTTATCCCGACCGGTTCATTGGGTTTGGACATCGCCTTGGGTGTTTTTGGTCTGCCGCGCGGTCGGGTGGTTGAGATTTTTGGACCAGAGATGAGCGGTAAGTCTTCTTTAGCTCTTCACGTGGTTCGTGAAGCTCAAAAACAAGGTGGTCTTTGCGCGGTAATTGATGCCGAGCATGCATTGGATGTGGAGTTTGCTCGAAAGATTGGAGTGAAGGTGGAAGATCTTTTGATTTCTCAGCCAGACACTGCTGAACAGGCTCTGTCCATTGCCGAAACCTTGATTCGTTCTAACGCCATTGATGTGGTGGTTGTGGATTCGGTTGCGGCTTTGGTTCCTCAGGCAGAGATTGAGGGGGAGATGGGTGATTTTCAAATGGGTTTACAGGCGCGTTTGATGTCTTCAGCGTTGAGGAAATTAACCGGTGTTATCTCTAAGTCAAAGACAGTGGCTATCTTTATTAACCAGATTCGGATGAAAATTGGTGTCTTTTTTGGCAATCCCGAAACAACACCCGGTGGACTAGCGCTTAAGTTTTATTCCTCGGTGCGATTGGATGTTCGGCGAGCGGAAGCAATTAAAAAAGGGGAGACGATTATCGGTAGTCGGGTGCGGGTTAAGGTGGTCAAAAACAAAGTTGCCCCTCCTTTTAAGAGCACCGAATTTGATCTTATCTTTAATGAGGGCATTTCTCGTGAAGGAGAGTTGATTGATTTGGGTTTGGCTTATGGCTTGCTTAAAAAATCCGGCAGTTTTCTTATTTTTGAAGATAAGCAGTTGGGTCAGGGGCGGGAAGCAGCCCGCGAGTTTCTGAAGCAGAACAAAACGCTCGCTTTAGAGTTAGAAAAGAAAATCAAGGAACAGGTTTCAACAGCAAAATAGATTCTCCTTGATGAAAAAATTATAATGTAAAGAGGCAAAGATGAAATATATTCGATTTTTTAACGAAATTTCCAAAAAGGATTTGGCTTTGGCCGGTGGCAAAGGAGCGAATCTGGGTGAAATGGTTAAAATGGGTTTGCCCGTCCCTGACGGTTTTGTGGTGACGACCAAAGGATATGATCGTTTTTTAGACTCGGCTCAACTCCGGGTGAAAATTCAGGAGATTTTGAAAGGGATTAAGGCAGAAGAGACCAAAAAAATCGCCCAAGCTTCCCAAAAAATTAAACAACTTATTTTGGCGGCGCGTTTGCCCGCTGATTTAAAAAAAGAAATTGTCCTTGTTTATCAGAAGTTGGGTCAAGAGCCAGAAGTGGCTGTGCGTTCCTCTGCGACAGCAGAAGATTTGCCAACCGCTTCTTTTGCTGGTCAACAGGCTTCTTTTTTGAATATCAGGGGTGCCGAGAATGTTGCGGAGGCGGTATTACGTTGTTTTGCCAGTCTTTTTGAGGCGCGAGCGATTTTTTATCGGCTCGAAAACCATTTCGACCACCTTAAGGTCAAGTTGGCGGTGCCGGTTCAAGTGATGGTTGAGTCAGAAAAAAGCGGCGTGATGTTCACAGTTAATCCGCTCACCTCGGAGACTGACCGTTTGGTGATCGAGGCAGGTTATGGGTTGGGGGAGGCGATTGTTTCAGGAAGCATCACCCCTGATCGCTATCTCGTCTCTAAAAAAGATTTGACTATCATCGGACGCGAGATTCATCGGCAGACCTGGATGATTAAAAAAGTGGGCTCTTTTAATCGCCATGTGAGTGTGCCCAAGAAACTGATTGAAGCTCAAAAACTGACTGATCAGGAAATTATTGCTCTTGCGCAATACGGTTTAAAGATTGAGAAACATTATCATTACCCTCAAGATATTGAATGGGCTATTGCTCAGGGAAAGATCTACTTTGTTCAAACCCGGCCAGTGACAACCTTGAAAACCCAACCCCAGCAAGCGTTCCAAGAAGGTGGTGAGGTTTTGTTAAAGGGTTTGGGGGCGAGTATTGGGCTTGCTTCTGGTCCGGTGAGGATTATAAGAAGCCCTAAAGATGATTTTGAAGAAGGCGCGGTTTTGGTTGCAGAATTGACCAATCCCAGTTTTGTTCCTTTGATGAAGAAGGCAAAGGCGATTGTCACAGACACTGGTGGGATGACCAGTCACGCCGCCATTGTTAGTCGCGAGTTGGGAATCCCTTGCGTTGTTGGTACTGGTCAGGCAACCGCGGTTTTAAAAGATGGTCAAATGGTCACGGTGGATGGAGCAAAGGGAGTGGTTTACAAAGGCAAGGTGAGTGAGACTTTTAAAGCAGCTTCTGCCCCGCAGCAAGTGGTAGCCAAGACAACCGAATCAGTGCCAATAACCGCGACCAAGGTTTATGTTAATCTTGGCGAGCCTTCGATCGCTTCGACAGTTGCTCAGGAGCCAGCCGATGGGGTAGGGCTTTTGAGGGCGGAATTTATGATTGCCGAAATTGGCGAGCACCCCAAGGCAATGATTCGCCGGGGTCAGGGAAAAGATTTTGCTCTCCGACTTTCTCAAGGGATGGTCACAATCGCCCAGGCCTTTCATCCCCGTCCCGTTGTCTATCGAGCGACGGATTTTAAGACCAATGAGTATAAAAATCTCAAAGGAGGAGCAGAGTTTGAGCCCGAAGAAGAGAATCCAATGCTTGGTTTTCGGGGCGCTTTTCGTTATGTGGTCCAACCAGAGGTTTTTCGTTTGGAGCTTTGGGCCCTTCGGCGCGCTCGAGAGCAGTTCGGTCTAAACAATCTTTGGCTGATGATTCCATTTGTTCGTACTGTTGATGAACTGAAGAAGATTCACCAGATTTTAGATGAAGAAGGAATTTTTCGGAGTGCCGATTTTAAGTTATGGATGATGGCAGAGGTGCCTTCGGTGGTTTTTCTGATTGATCAATTTTGTCAAGCAGGGATTGATGGTGTTTCAATTGGCTCAAACGACCTCACGCAGTTGATTTTAGGGGTTGATCGAGATAATGCCCAATTAGCCAAGGAATTTGATGAAAGAAATGAAGCTGTTTGCCAGGCGATTCGACAGATCATTGAAGGTTGCCGAAAGCACGGGGTCAGTGTTTCTTTGTGCGGTCAGGCTGCTTCCGAATATCCGGAGTTTTTGGAAATGCTTGTTCAGTCAGGGATTACCTCTGTTTCGGTGAATCCTGACCGGGTGGTTGAAACGCGCAAGTTGATTGCCTCGATCGAGCGAAGAATTTTGTTAGACAAAATCAAAGAAATCGAGGGTTTGCTCGAGCAGGAGGTGACAGAAAAGTAAAAATTTGTTAAAACCCAATCTTTGGGAAGGAAGGGTGCCGGAGTGGACGAACGGGCACGCCTGGAGAGCGTGTGTCGTCGCAAGACGACCGTGGGTTCGAATCCCACCCCTTCCGCCAGTTGGAAAAAGTTGTTGGTTTTGCCGTCACGGTAGAAGTCGTCACTGATTTTGGGCGCGAAATTGAATTTTGGTTTTTATCCCGCTTTGCGTTCCGCCAGAAGCGGGTTTTTTATTTGTTTAGGTTTTGATAGAATAAAATTGAAAGTGGCGTTATTAAAAAAACCTTCAGTTTCGATGATTACAAAATCGCCAAAGCGTTGGGTGTTAATATTGAGGAGTTAATAAAGTAAATATGCAGAATACAAAAACAATGCCACAAATGAAGATTCCTGCCGTGTTTGAAACTTCGCTAAATGGCGTAGATTTGTCTTTCGCTAATATTCACGAATACGAAAGAACAAAACATGTTCATCGTCTTCATCCCTACTTAGGAAAGTTTATTCCTCAACTCGTAGAAGTATTTTTAAAACATTATTTCAAGAAAGGAGATTTCATTCTTGATCCTTTTATGGGGTCGGGGACCACCTTAATTGAAGCAAATCTTCTTGGAATGCCATCTGCTGGTATAGAAATTTCTGAATTTAATTGTCTTATAGCAGAAGTTAAAGATAAAAAATATGATTAATAATTTTCAGCAGCAAATTTGGTTAGTTATAGGTAGTGTGGACAATTGGATTACTGCCCTGTCTCAACCCATCCCTCTTTGGGGGCTAAAGGAGAGTTATTACGGTCAATTTAATTCTCTTACTATGAATGACTTGTGTATTTTTTATGTAAAATCCCCCGTTAAAGGAGTAATTGGAGTCGGGTTGGTGAAAGATAAATATATTGATAGGACAAATAAAGTGTGGAAAGAAGAAATTGAAAGCGGAAAGGTTATCTGGCCATTAAGGTTTAGATTACAAGTTTTGAGCGTTCTTCCTTTTGAGGTTTGGCAAACCAAAAACAGAGAGAATACTAATTTGATTCCTGTCAACATATCCGATTTACCTATTATTTGGCAAATAGGATTTCAACAGTTATTGCCCGAAAAAGGAATTTCAGTTATTGAAAAAATAAAAAAACAATGGGGGATTGGAGATTTTACGAAAGGGGCGACAATTTTAGGTGTTTCAATCCCACTTATTGATAAAGAAATGACTAAACAACCAGAAGAAGATCTTAGTCATAGCAAAATTCAACGCTTAGTGGCTGAGGCTGGTAAGATGCAACACTTTTTTTCGGAAACCGAATATAAATTACCTTTTACTACTGAAGATAAAAGACTCGATGTGGTTTGGAAACGGGAGCTAAGCGGCGTTCCAACTTATGCCTTTGAAGTTGAACTTTCTCAAGGAATTGAAAAAGCCATTACTAGATTAAAAATAGCTTTTAAATTGTGGAATACCAAACCTAGATTGATTGTACCTTCTCGTGAGTTTGAAAAGACAAAATTTTATTTGGATAGGGAAGAGCGCGATTTTAAAAAAGAATTTTTCTTTTTTGAACCCGAAGGAATAAATGAAATTCTATCAGCTAAACAAAAACTCAAAGATATCGAAGAAATGTATAAGATTTGGTAAACTGAATGATCTAAAATAATTCAAAGATAGTTAATTAATTAAGTAACCAAAAATGAATACAAAAATCAGCGAAACAATTTTTTCTATAAGTGTGGCCGAATTACAAGACGAGGCTATTAGATTAATAGGTAGAAAATTGACCGACGAAGAATTATATGCAGCTAGAAAGGGTATTGAAGCTGGATTATCATTTGATATTGAAACTGTTTTGATGACTGCTATTGAAGAAGCGGTTAAGAAATGATAGATTTACAGCACAGGGAGTACTTGAAAAAGGAAAAGAATTTTTGATTGGCAAAGAATATTGGGATTTTCTTGGTGGTGATAATACCTTTGAAAATTTGTTAGAATTGTTTGATTCAGTTGGTAAAAAGTTTAAAGAGAAAA
>Ga0078972_1003782_pt1 | contig 43995 bp, 37 predicted proteins | sample YelNatPaOPGAMG01_FD_67568 | JGI IMG/M metagenome (GOLD analysis project Ga0078972, IMG submission 67568) | Hot spring thermophilic microbial communities from Obsidian Pool, Yellowstone National Park, USA - OP-RAMG-01 (SPADES assembly) (version 2) | ecosystem: Environmental > Aquatic > Thermal...
GAGTAGGGGCCTCAGGAGACCAGAGAAGGCGCGGTCGGGGGAAGTAGGGGCGGGTTTGAAACCCGCCCCTACGGGCTTGGCGACCGGCCTGGGGTGGGAAAGCGTCGGCGCAGGCCGACGCCTAAAGGGAGGACGATTTCAATCGGCCCGGATGGTTGAACCACTTTTCCCGAACGGCCCCCGGCCAGAAAAGATTACCCGAGGAGAGGCAGAATGGAGACGTTTTCAGCCAACGTCCTGGCCAACGTCGCCGCCAATCTGGTTGCCCGCCTGCTGGAGGCCGCGGCCAGCCGGCCGAGGCCCTGCCGCTCCTGTCCGAGTCCCGCCAGAGGTTCGCCGCCCTGGGGCTGGCGCACTGGGTCGCCGCCGTGGAGCAGACTCTGGCCGAGGCCCGCGCGCTGAGCCAATTGCTGTGACGCAATGAAAGGGGACCTTACGATGCCTTTCTCCCACGGCTACGCCCTGCTCATCGGCGTCGGCCCGGCCGCCATCGGCGTTGAAATCCGGCCAGGCGTGCAGGTGGCCGGCATGGGAGAGGAGCACCTCCACGACGGCCGTGCCGTTCGTGCGTAACGGGGTGAGGCAGGCGACGCCGTCCCCGTCATTGGGGCCATCGCTGTCGGCGCTGGAGGAAGGGATGCCGTCGTCTTCGCGGTCCACCGGCGCGCCCGGGTGGCCGTCGGTGCACAGGCAGGCGGGCACCGCTATCGGCCTTGAGCGTTGGGGGTGGGGCCGGCCGGGCAGGCTCGCTACAGCGTATGGGGAGGAAGCGACGATTTACGTCTTACCCTTGAGGCTTGCCGCACTCCGGGCAGAACTTGACGCCAGCAGGAATCTTGCTGCCGCATTCGGTGCAGAACTTTTCTGCCGTCAGAGGAGCGCCACACTCGGCACAGAACTTGCCGCCGCTGACGGGGGCGCCGCACCGGGGACAGCGGGCTACAATGACTGCGTCAAAATCCTGCGCGGATACTTTCTCGCTTCCTGCGACATGGGCGACCTCGCGTGCGGCCTCGATGGCGGCCTCGGCCTGCATCGCCGACATCTCGACGGCCAGATCGGGAGCGCAATCCTTGCACAGGCCGCGCTTCTGGTTCCAGCACTGCTCCACGCACACCCAGGCGCTACAGCGGGGGCATTGCCGGAAATTGGGCTTGACCTCCTCGACGGCCTGGGCAAAGGCCGCATCGTGGGCTCGTTCCCACGCTGCCGAGTGGACTCGGTCGCCCACATCGGAAGCCCGGCCCAGGATGCCGCCCAACAAGCCGCCGGCGACGTCCAGTGCCTCCCGGGCGATGCCCGTCGCCGAGGGCCTGAACGAAGTGCGGTAGCCTGTCCCGCAACGGTCGCAGTAGAACTCGAACTGGAAGCCGCGTTCGGTGCTTTCGTCGTTGTAGTTGCGCACAAACTTGATCAGGGCCACTTTTCACCTCCTCATCTGGCCGTCGGCCGGCCGCGTTCCCAAGATGTCCAGACCCATCTTGTCGGTTGGGGATGGATGGGGCATTGTATTTCTCCCGGCCATTGACTCTGACGCCATTGCCAGGTAGAATCCCATCGCCATGCCAGATTCGGGAACGAGATCGTGGAGCGCTGCCCGTTCTCGAGGCGAGTTGAGATTGCCTACATTATAACAGAAAAGGGCCAGGATGCAAGTCCTACCCCCAGGGCAATTGGCGGCGCCTCCCTGGGGGATGGGACAGAGGGCCAAGAGATGAACCGAACCCGGGGCTACACCGGCGGTCTTGCCGTTGTCGGCAGGTTGCCCGGCCTTTTCCTCCTCTCCGCCGCCACCCTGCTCTTTGAGGTCAACCTGACACGCCTTCTCTCGGTGGCCCAGTTCTACCATTTTGCCTTCCTGGTCATCAGCCTGGCCATGCTGGGATATGGGGCCAGCGGCACGGCGCTGGCCCTCTTCCCCTCCTGGGGAAGGCGCCGGCCGCTCCCCTTCCTGGCCCTGGCCTGCGCCCTGAGCAGCGGGGGGGCCTACCTTCTGACCAACTTCCTCCCCTTCGACTCCTTCACCATCGCCTGGGACCACCGGCAACTCCTCCTCCTGCTCCTGGACAACCTGGCCCTGGCCGTCCCCTTCTTCTGCAGCGGGGCGGTCCTGGGAATCCTCTTGATCCAGGAACCGGAGGCCTCCGGCCGTCTCTACGCCGCCAACCTGGCCGGCTCGGCCCTGGGATGCCTCCTGGCCCTGCTCTCCCCCTCCCTCCTCGGCGGCGAGGGCACCGTCCTCCTGAGCGGACTCCTCTCCGGTCTGGCGGCGCTTTTCCTGGGGGGCGGCCGGCTCCAGCGTGGGGCGGCGCTTTTCGCCACCGCGCTTTACCTGGCCGGCCTGCTCTTTCCTCCACCTTTCCTGGAGGTGCGCCTCTCCCCCTACAAGGGCCTCAGTTATGCCCGACAATTCCCCGACGCCACCATCACCTTTCGCCGCTGGAACGGCTTTTCCCGGGTGGACCGGGTGCGGAGTTCGGCCATCCGTTCCCTGCCCGGCCTCAGTTACACCTACCTGTCCCCGTTGCCGCCCCAGCAGGGCCTCTTTGTGGACGGGGACGACCTGAGCGTGGTGCTGGAACTCGACCCGGCGCTCCTGGAGGAGCAGCCCCTCCCCTCCGCACTCGACTTTACCTCCTACCTCCCCACGGCCATCGCCTACCGGCTGCATCGGGGCGGGCAGGCTCTGGTCCTGGAGCCGCGCGGCGGGCTGGAACTCTGGGTGGCCCTGGCCCAGGGGGCGGCGGAGGTCACCGCCGTGGAGGCCAATCCGCTCATCGTCGAGGCGGCCGGCGGAATCTACCGCCACCCCCGGGTCCGGGTGGTCATGGAGGATGCCCGCAGTTTCGTCCGGCGCACCTCCGAACGCTACGACGTGGTGACGCTGGCCTTGAGCGCGCCCTACCGCCCCATCCAATCGGGGGCCTACAGCCTGGCCGAGGACTATCACAACACCGTCGAAGCCCTGGGCGACTACCTGGCGCGGTTGCGGCCGGGGGGCGTGCTGGCCGTTTCCCGCTGGCTCCAGATGCCGCCCAGCGAGGAATTGCGCACCTTCGCCCTGGCCCTTACGGCGGTGGAACGGGCCGGAGGGGAGCCGGCCCGGCAGATGGTGGCCTTCCGGGGCTATGCCATGCTGACGTTGCTGGTGAAGGCCGGGCCGTTCACCCCGGGCGAACTGGGCACCATCCGCCGTTTCGCCGCCGAACGGGCCTGGGACCTGGTCTATGCCCCCGATATGCGCCCGGAGGAGGCCAACCGCTATAACCTCCTGCGGGAGCCGGTCTACTACCAGACCTTCCGCAGCCTCCTGGAGGCCGGGGACCGGCCGGCCTGGTACGCGGCCTATCCCTTTGAGGTATCCCCTCCGGAGGACGACCGCCCCTTCTTCGGGCACTTTTTCAAGTGGTCCCAGTTGCGGGAGGTGGTGGCCGAGGCCGGCCGGCGGATGGAGCCGTTCGGCGGGGCCGGGTATCTCGTCCTGCTCCTCCTGCTCCTCCTCTCCCTGGGGGCGGCCGGGGCCATCGTCCTGTTGCCCCTGCTGTTCCGGCGGGGGCGGAGGCCGGCCGGCGCCCCCGCCGGAGGAGGCCGGCCGCCGGCCTTTCTCTCCACCCTGGCCTACTTCGGCCTCCTCGGGCTGGGCTACCTCCTGGTCGAAATCCCCCTGGTGCAGCAGTTTATCCTCTTCCTGGGCCACCCGGCCTATGCCCTGACGGCGGTGCTCTTTGCCCTGCTCCTCTTCTCCGGCCTGGGGAGCGCCCTCTCCTCCCGCCTGCCGCTGCGGCCGGCGCTGGCCCTGCTGATTCTCGTGCTCGTGCTTTATCCCCTCCTCCTCCCCACCCTCTTTTCCCTGACGTTGGGGTGGCCCCTGGTGGGGCGCATCCTCCTGAGCGTGTTCGTGCTTTCCCCGGCCGGAATGCTCATGGGCGTCCCCTTCCCGGCCGGCCTGCGCCGGCTGGAACGGCACGCTCCCCACCGGATTCCCTGGGCCTGGGGGGTCAACGGGGCCGCCTCGGTCGTGGCCGCCGTGCTGGCGGCGCTGCTCTCCCTCTCCTTCGGCTTCCGCTGGGTGCTCTTCTCCGGGGCCTTTTGCTACGCCGGAGCGTTCCTGGCGGCCGGTCAGGGCCGGGGGTTCCCTCCACGCGGCGGCTCACCATAGCCGGTGAGCGGGACGAAGGAGACGTAATCCAGGGCCTCGGCCTGGACCTGGCCGGCCTGCTTGGTGAAGCGCCACAGCGTCTGCCAGCCGCCGCGCGGGCCGATAGGGATGACCAGCCGGCCGCCTTCCTTGAGTTGCTCCACCAGCGGAGGCGGCAGGTGGTCGGGAGCGGCGGTGACGATGATGGCGTCGTAGGGAGCATGCTCCGGCCAGCCGAAGTAGCCGTCGCCCTGGGTGAGGTGCACCTGGCCGTAGCCCAGCCGCCGGAGGCGTTCGGCGGCCTGCTCGGCCAGTTCGGGGATGATCTCGATGCTGTAGACCTCCACATAGCCCAGTTCGGCCAGCACGGCCGCCTGATAGCCGGAGCCGGTGCCGATCTCCAGGACCTTTTCCCCCGGCTTCAATTGCAGGAGTTCGGTCATCCAGGCGACGATATAGGGCTGGGAGATGGTCTGGCCGTAGCCGATGGGCAGTGGACGGTCGTCATAGGCCAGGTCCAGGTAATCGGGCGGGACGAAGAGGTGGCGGGGCACGCTGCGCATGGCCCGCAGCACGTCGGGGTCGGAGACGCCCCGGGCGACGATGGTCTCTTCCACCATCCGCAGGCGCTGTTCGGTGTAGGGGTCGGGAACGGTGGCGACGGGCGGGGAAAGGGGCGGCGTGGCCACCGCCGGGGCGGGCGGAGGAGCGCAGGAGAGGGCCCCGAGAATCAGGATGAGCAGGCCCAGGCAAAGACGCGGGCGCATATTTCCCCTCCGAAAGGTCACGGCTCAGCCCCCTGTCGAGGCCGGATGCAGGTGCGCATCCGCCTAGAACGAGACAAAGACCTTGGCCAGGCTCTCCCCGTAGACGGCCAGTTCCCAGGAGCAGGTGTAGCCGAACGGGGTGACGGCCACCTGGTAGCCGTTTTTCCGCAGCCGGCCGGCCAGTTCCTCCAGAAAGTCCTGGGCAAAATCGGGAGGTGCCTTGCTGGTGGAGAGGTGGGTGAAGGAGTGCAGGACGACGTTGCGCAACCCCCGCTTTCCGGCCAGCCATTTGACCTGCTTCAGCAGGCGGGAGAAGACGGAGGCGCGTTTCTGGACATCCTCCTCCTCGCAGTGGACAAAGGCGACCACGGCCTCCTCCACCTCCTGCGGCGGAGGGGGAGGGCCGGCCTCCGGAATCGTGGGAGCGAAGGGCGCATAGGCAAAACGAGAGGCGAGGAAGAGCAACGCTTTCAAGGGGCCTCCTGCACCTGGGGCGCGGCCGGCGCAACTTCCTGGGGAGGGCGATAGGGGAAGGAGACGATGGCCACCGTCCACTCGCCGTCGCGCTGCAGGGAGAAGGTGCCTCCCAGGTCGCGGGTGACCAGGGCGCGGACGATCTGCAGCCCCAGGCCGCCCTCGCCCTCCGCGCCTTCCTCCGGCCCCTGGCCGTCGTCCCGCACCTGGAGGACCACCTGTCGGTCGGCCAGGTAGGCGTCCACGACGACGCTGCCCTGTTCTCGACGGGCGAAGCCGTGGGAGATGGCGTTGGAGAGGAGTTCGTTGACCACCAGGGCCAGCAGGGTGGCCTCCTTGGAGCCGATGGCCAGGGGCGGCTCTTCGACGGCCTGGCAGCGCAGGTTCAGGCCAGGCCGGCTCAGGTGGGCGCTGGCCACCTCCAGCACCCGGCGGGCCAGGGCCTGGACCGTGGTGATGCCCAGCGTTTCCTGGCAGAGGAGGTCGTGGACGGCGGCGATGCTCTGGATGCGCGAGGCGCTCTCGACCAACAGGCGCACCCCGCGCGGGTCGCGCAGGCGGCGTATCTGCATGTTGAGGAGCGAGGCCACGGCCTGCAGATTGTTGCGCACCCGGTGGTGCATCTCCTGGAGGAGGGTGGACTTCATCTCCAGGGTGCGGCGCAGTTCGCTGTAGAGGCGGGCGTTCTCGATGGCCAGCGAGGCCTGATCGGCAAAGATGCCCAGGAGGTCGATGACCTCGGGAGAAAAGCCCTCCGGCCGTTCGGTATGCAGGCAAAGGGTGCCCAGAGGGCCTTCTTTTCCCCGCAGGGGGATGCAGAGCAGGGCGGAAAAGCCGGCCCGACGGGTTTCCCGGCCGGCCTCGGTCTCCTGGTCGGCGGAGATGGCCAGGGGCCGGCCGGCCGTGGCGATATGGACGTGCACCGCCTCGCTCCACAGCCACTGCCGGAGGCGGCCGGCCCGATCCTCGTCCAGCCCCCAGGAGGTAACGATGGAAGGCTCGTGTTTCGGGGGACGCCATTCCACGATCACCGCCAGGTCGGCCTGGCCCAGTTTGGCCGCCTGCTCGGCGATCAACGCCAGCGTTTTCTCCAGTTCCAGCGTCCCGGCCACCATGGCCGAGACCCGTTGTAGCGTGGTCAGTTCATCCACCTTGCGGCGCAGGCGCTGGTCGGTCTCCTGGTAGAGCCGGGCGTTTTCCAGAGAGATGGCCATCTCCCCGGCCACCATCTCCAGGAATTTGATCTCCTCGGGGGTGTAGGTGCGGACCTCGCGGGTGCGCACGTTGATCACGCCGACCAGTTTTTCCACCGTGTAGAGGACGATGGGCACGGAGAGGAGGGAGCGATAAGGCTCCTCATGGAGGATGGGTTCATAGAGGAAGTGGGGGTCCTGGCGGACGTCGGAGACGGCGACCGGCCGGCCCTGCTGAGCGGCCCAGCCGGTGACCCCGTCCCCCAGCCGGATGCGCAACCGCCCCTCGGCCTCCGGGTTGAGGCCCGTGGCGGCGCCCAACACCAGCGTGCCCCGCTCCGGTTCAAAGAGGTAGAGTTCGCACACCTCCACCTGCATCACTTCGGCCACCGTGCGCACGACCAGGTGGAGGGTGGCCTCCAGGTCCAGCGAGGAGTTGGCCGCGCTGATGACCTTGTGGAGGGCGGCCAGTTCGTTCATCCGGGCGGTCAGTTCCGCCGAACGGCGTCGGGCGGCGATCTCCTCGCGCCCCTGGATGAAGCCGGCCAGGAGTTCGGAGAACAGGGCCAGGCGCACCGTTTCCGCCTGGGTCTCCTCGTCGGGAGGGAGGCCGGGGAGGCGGGCCGAAAGGGCGCGAAAGGCGGCGATGGCCTGTTCGGCCAGGGCGGCCACGGGACGTTCCTCTTCGGCCCAGCGCCGGCCTTCGGCCTGGAGAAGGGCCGCCGCCCGGGCCGGCTCTTCTTCCTCCAGGGCCCGGGCCATGACCTCCAACAGGCCGGCCGGCCCTTCCATGCGCGCCTGCTCCAACGCCTGGAGCAGCAGTCTGCGGGTCTGGGGCGCAAGTCCCTGCACGGCGTTCCCGAAAATCCGATTTCCATCCACAGGCACACCTCTGTGCACATCCCGCCAGCGGGAAGACCACGAGCGTTGTGGCGAAAACCATTATATCGCAGGTGGTTGAGGCTGGCAAAAAGGCCTCCTGACCTGCCTGTTGCAGGTTCGCAGGCGGCTTGGACGCCCGCCATCTTGGTGCGAGTTCCCAACCCGCTATGCAAAGGCGGGCCAAAGGGCCTTTGGGCAAACCGGGGCAAGGGGCCGGGGTGGCTTTGACGCGCCCCCCGTGCAGTTTCTCACCTTTGACGTTCTTCCCTCTATAGGGTTCAAAACAGTTGGCGGAAAAATTGACAAATGCTGCCAAATGTAGTACAATGTTGGCGAAACAAGCGGAGAATGCGCAAGAACCCTGTCGGCGGCGCGTGATGGAATCAAGGCGAGCCTACAAGGTCGAGTTGGACCCCACCGAGGCCCAGCGGCGGCTTCTGCGCCGGCACGCCGGGGCCGCCCGCTTCGCCTGGAATTGGGGTCTGGCCCGCCGCATCGCGGAATATCGGGCCACCGGGAAGTCGAGCCGGGCCATGGAACAGCACCGCCAGCTGAACGCCTTGAAGAAGACCCAATTCCCCTGGATGTACCAGGTATCCAAGTGCGCCATGCAGGAGGCGCTGCGCGACCTGGACCGGGCCTTCGATGCCTTCTATCGTCGGCTGGAAGGTAAGCGGCAGGGGAAGCACAAGGGCAAGGTTGGTTTCCCCCGCTTCAAGTCCAGGAAGCGCGGGTTGGGGAGTTTTCGACTGACGGGAAGCATTCGTGTAGAGGAGGGCCGCATCCGCCTGCCCCGGCTGGGCTGGATACGCCTGAAGGAGCGCGGCTATATCCCGACCGACCGGCACATCCTCTCGGCCACGGTGAAAGAAGAAGCCGGGCGGTGGTTTGTCAGCGTCCTGGTGACCGAGGAAATCGCGGTGGAGGAGGCGACCGGCCCGGCGGTGGGGGTGGACCTGGGAGTGAACGCCCTGGCGACCTGCTCCGATGGGCGGGTGTTCGAGAACCCGCGTTCCCTGCCCCGGCACGAGAAGAAACTTAAACGGCTGTATCGGCAACTGTCGCGCCGCAGGAGAGGAGGGCACAACTGGGAGAAAACCCGGAAGAAGATTTCCCGGCTGCACTACCGCATCGGCTGCATCCGGCGGGACGCGCTGCACAAGGCCACCAGCGCGATTGTGGCGAAAACCAAGCCTCCGCAGGAGCGGCCGGCGGTGGTGGTCATCGAAAACTTGAACGTGGCGGGGATGCTCCAGAACCACCGCCTGGCCGGGGCGGTGGCGGACGCCTCTTTCGGGGAGTTGCGACGGCTGCTTTCGTACAAGGCCTCCTGGTACGGGGTGCGCCTGATGGCTGCCGACCGGTCCTATCCGTCCAGCAAGCGGTGCTCGGCGTGCGGGAGCGTGAGGCCGGAACGTCCGAGCGGACGTTTGTGTGCGAGGAGTGTGGAGCGGTCCTGGACCGCGACCTGAATGCGAGTTTGAACCTGGCGCAGTTGGCGAGTACCGTGAGTTCCACGGGAATTTACGCCTGCGGAGATGGGAGGTTGCAGGCTGTGTGCCCTCCGGGGCGCGTGGCCGGTGCCCGTCGTGGAAGCAGGAACCGGGCTGGGTAATATTTGTCCATATCCCGGAGAACGGTATACTGGTGCCGGGTTTGGCAGGATGATGCGATCGAGGAGGTGTGCAATGGAAACGCGGATGGCTACAGCCAGCAGTGTACGTGAAGATTCGCGGTCGGCCGGCCGCGAGATCGCCCAGCAGGTACAGGAAAACCTGCGGGGGACAACTCCCGACTTCCTCCTTCTCTTCACCACCGAACAGTATGAGCAGGCCGAAGTGCTCCGGGGAGTCCGCAGCATCTTTCCTGAGACGCCCCTGATCGGCTTCTGCGGAGCCGGCATCTTCACCGGACCGGAGGTCCACACCCGGGGCGTTGCCCTGATGGGGCTCTCCTCACCAGGCCTCCAGGTGCACACAACCGTGGTGACCCGGGTCGGCGCCCGCTCTCGGGAGGCCGGCCGGGAGTTCGCCCGCCAGGCCATGGCCAGGGCCGGGAAAGCCCCCTATGCCCTCCTCCTCACCCTCCCCGACCCGTTGACCGGCTGCAACGTGAGCGAATTCCTGCGCGGGGCCCTGGAAGTTACCGGAGCCGAGGTCACCTACCTGGGCGGAGGCGCCGGGGATAACCTCCGCTTCATCCAGACCTATCAGATGGAGGGCGATCAGGTCTACCAGGACGCCGTCGCCGGCGCCCTCCTCCTTTCCCAGCGGCCGATCGGGGTGGCCGTCCGCCACGGCTGGAAGCCGCTCAGCCAGGCCCTGACGGTGACCCGCTCCACAGAAAGCATCGTCCACGAATTGGACTGGGGGGAAGCCTTCCAGGTCTATCGCCAGGCGGCCGGTGCCCCCGACCTGAAACGCGAGGACTTTGCCGCCTTCGCCATGGTGCACCCCCTGGGCATCCCCCAGGCGGAAGAGCAGTTCGTTGTCCGCGACCCCATTCAGGTTCAGGAGGACGGCTCCCTGGTCTGCGTGGGTGAGGTGCCCCAAAACAGCATCGTGCGCGTTATGCAGGGCAGCAAAGAAGATATGGTTCAGGCGGCCCGAGAGGCGGCGGAAACGGCCCGGGCCCAACTCGGCGGAGCCCAGGCGGCCGGGGCCGTGCTCTTTGACTGCGTCTCCCGATGCCTGATGCTGGGGGAAGCCTTCCGCGAGGAACTGGCCGCCGTCCAAAAGGTGATCGGCGCGGACGTCCCCCTGGTCGGCTGCCTGACCTTTGGGGAGATCGGTGCCCTCAAGGGTGGTCTCCCCCAGTTCCACAACAAGACGTTGTCCATGGCCCTCTTTGGGCGCTGACCGCAGCGAACCGGGCAGCATCTCTCGCCCCGTGGAGGCCCAGGTGGCCCGGGCCTTGGGCCTCCACGAGGGCGTATGTGAGGGTGGATAATGAACCCCAACGACCTAGCCGAAAAGTTCCAGGAACTCTCCATCATGTATGAACTCCTCTCCTCCATCGGCACCTCCCTGGAGATGGAGAAGATGACGGAGGATTTCCTGGAGCGGGTGACCAGCCGTTTCTTCTGCGAGATCGGGGTGTTCTACCTCTGGGATCAGGAAAGCGGGACGTTCCACCTCCTGGCCAGCCGGGGCGTGGCCGAGGCGGAGCGGGGCCAGGGAGAACGGATTCCGGCCGATAATCCGGCCGGCCGGCGCCTCCTCCAGGGCGAACGGGGCTTTATCATCCAGGGGAAAGAGGCCCCCTACGGATGCTTCTATCCCTTTTCGGCCGAACGCATCCAGGCAATTCTGGTCGTCGCCGCCCGCCTCCAGGATACTCTGGTGGGAGCGTTGCAACTGGAGCGATTCTCCGCTTCGATTTTCAGCGAACGCGATGTGAGCAAACTGGGTTCTCTGATGGACCGCCTGGCCATCGCCCTGAACCACAGCCGCCTCTATCGGGAAGTTCAGGAATCGCGCTCCCGTCTGGAGGAAGCCCAGAGGCGACTTTTGCACCTGGTGGCCGAACTTTCCACGCCGGTGATTCCGGTGCTGGAAGGCATCCTGATCATGCCGCTGATCGGCAGCATCGACAGCGAACGGGCCGGCCGGATTCTGGAAAGCCTCCTCCGCGGCATTACGGAGCATCGGGCCCGGGTGGCCATCCTGGACATCACCGGCGTGCCGATGATCGATTCCCAGGTGGCCAACCACCTGGTGCGGGCCATGCTGGCGGCTCAACTGCTGGGGGCCCGCGCCATCCTCACCGGCATCAGCCCGGAGGTCGCCCAGACCATGGTCCAACTGGGCATCGACCTGGCCGGCATCACCTCCTGCGCCGACCTGCAACAGGGGGTAGCCCTGGCCTTGCGGACCCTGGGAGAGCGGTAAGGGGGAGACTCAGAACATAGGGCTCGAGACCTATGGTTCAGAAAACAGGCAGAGGGCTTGTGGTGGTCGGCGGAGGGCTGGCCGGGAGCGAGGCGGCCTGGCAGGCGGCCGAACGGGGCATCCAGGTCCTCCTCTACGAGATGCGCCCGGAGAAGATGACCCCGGCCCACACCGGCGGCCGGCTGGCCGAACTGGTCTGCAGCAACTCCCTGGGGGCCCGAGAAATCGACCGGGCGCTGGGGCTTCTCAAGGAGGAACTGCGCCGCCTGGGCTCCCTCCTCATCGCCTGCGCCGACGAGACGGCCCTGCCGGCCGGGGCCGCCCTGGCTGTGGACCGGGAGGCCTTTGCCGAACGGGTGAGCGAACGCATCCGCAGCCATCCGCGCATCACCCTCCAGACCGCCGAGGCCACTGAGATTCCGGACGGGCCGGCGGTCATCGCCAGCGGCCCGCTCACCTCCCCGGCGCTGGCCGAGGCCCTCGCCCGCCTCACCGGCCGGGAGCACCTTTACTTCTACGACGCCATGGCCCCCATCGTCGCCGCCGATTCGGTGGATATGACCGTGGCCTTTTACGGCTCGCGTTACGGCCGCGGCGGGGAGGATTACATCAACTGCCCGATGACGCGGGAGGAGTACGAGCGCTTCGTGGAGGCGCTTCTGGCGGCGGAGACGATTCCCCTGCGCGACTTTGAGCGGGAGGAAGCCCGTTTCTTCGAGGCCTGCCTGCCCATCGAGGAAATCGCCCGGCGGGGGCGGGAGGCGCTGGCCTTTGGGCCCATGCGGCCGGTGGGCCTGGTGGACCCGCGCACGGGGAAGCGGCCCTATGCCGTGGTACAGTTGCGCCGGGACGACCTGGCCGGCCGGCTTTACAACCTGGTGGGCTTCCAGACCAACCTGCGCTGGAAGGAACAGGAACGGGTCTTCCGCCTCATCCCGGGCCTGGAGCGGGCCGAGTTCGTCCGCTATGGGCAGATGCACCGCAATACCTACCTCCACAGCCCCTCCTTCCTGCGCCCCACCCTCCAGTGCGTCTCCCGGGACGACCTCTTCTTCGCCGGCCAACTCACCGGCAGCGAGGGCTATGTCGGCTCCATCGGCACGGGGCTTCTGGCCGGGGTGAACGCCGCCCGCCTCCTGCGCGGGGAAGAACTCTGGGTCCTCCCTCCGACGACGATGCTGGGGGCCCTCGTGCGCTATATCACTACTCCCCGTTCGGGCGAATTCCAGCCCATGAAGGCCAACTTCGGGCTGCTTCCCGAACTCCCCAACCCGCCCCGGGGAAAGCCGGAGCGCAACCGGGCCTACGCCGAACGGGCCCTGCGCGACCTGGACGAATTTCTGAAGGAGCAGGGGTTATAACTCCCCCCGTCTCCTCCATTCCCAGTATTCCTGGAGATTCCGGTAGGGAACTTCTGAGTCGATCGCCTGGGCCATGTCTTCCGTCAAATAACTCATCCAGTAATCGTCAAAGACGTCCTCGCCGTGAGGAGCAAAGGGGCCATTCCCATCGACCAAAGCCTGTACTTCCCTTACGGAGCCGATGTTCTTCGTGTTTCCACTACCGGGGCGATCGGAGGCGATCTTCCATTTCTCTTGCACCAGGAAGGTGAAATCCCGGGCTACCGAGACGATACTTTGAAGTTCGCTCAGAGTGTAGGTTCGACATGTCTCGGGGGGTCCCGGGCTACGGCTGTAGATAACCCCTAAAACGAAATGTGCGGCATACTCCGCATAGGGGAAAGTGATGTTCTTTTGGCTCCGGCGCTGGCGGAAATATCCTGTGAAGGCTCCCAAAGTAAACCCGTTTACCGTTGTCGCGTCCACCCGATAGGTGCTCTTCAGGTCCAGGGCAACTTTGGTCCCATCTGCCGCTATAAGGCTGACGTCTGGATAATAATTTTGATACTCACTAAGCACCGTTCTATAACCTTGCTCCGAGGCGAAGCGGGAGAGAACCGGTAGTAGCATAAGTTCGATGATCTTGGAAATAACCTTCGTGTCCATAGAAATGGTGTAGATGTTCTGGTATACGTCGATGAAACCCTTGATTACCCAATCACCGGTTTCCGTGCTTAGAGAGCTCCTGAAACGCTCCACATAGGATAAAAGTGTGGTTCTGAAAGCATCCTTATCTACCATCTTGACCTCCGGTCACACACCGATCAAAAGAATCTCCCTGGCCTCGGAATTGGTAGACAGGGCGTACTTATAGCGGAAACTCTCGATCCGGACATGGGGTTTGTGCCGCCGAAGCAAAGAGACCAGTTCCGACACGGCAGGAATCCCATCGCTACGATAGGAAACGACCAGGATACTCCGTCGATACCGTTCAAAAATCCGGTCGAAAGCCTGGTAAATTTTCGTTTTGTCTGTCCATTCGTTCGGCTGGAACTTCAGAGGACGGTGCTTCCGTCGGCGATCAATATGCTCTCCCCACCGATCATACATGGCAAGGCCCTCAAGGAAGTGGTAAAAATGCCGGTAATCAACGGCTACTCCCCGCCTGGAAATGTAGGGCGGATCGATATATACGAGGTCATATTCGCCAGGGACATCGCAGGCATCGCAATTGAAGGCACGGTTTTCACGACCATTGTCGAAAACGGCCCGATTGGCCTCATCAACAAAGATACAAAACCATTCCTCAAAGGGCCTGTCCCAGGAAGCCTTGTTCCCGAAAGTACGCTCAACTTCCGCAAACCGAAGATGAAGGTTTTTACGGTGGAACAGATTGAACGGCCTTTTGATCAGGCAGGCCTGGCAGAGAGCAAAGAAGGCCAGCGCAAACTGGTAAGGGTCAGCCAGTCGGCGAATGTTGGTGATGGTCTGATCAATCCAGGCATTTTCCTCATCGGTATAATAAATCCCGGCAAAGGTCTCTTGGACAAAACGGGGGTACTGCACTTCCGGATGTCTCCGGAGCAACCCACTTACCTCCTCAGGGCTTAGCCGAACCCGGTTATTCTCGATCAGCGCCCGGCCAATGTAGTAGTTGAAGCAGAGTATATCGTTATAGGTAACCTCTTTGCCTTCCATCTTTAGCCGATAGGCAACCGCCCCGGTGCCTCCGAAGGCATCCAAACAGGTGTCGAAATCCAAAGCGGCTATCTGCTCCCAAATCCAATCGGCCAGTTTTGCTTTACTGCCCTGGTAGCGTGTAGAGGGGAAATGGGCCACCAATTCGGGAAACAAGGCCTGTTGATACACTACGGATCCAGACATTCCTGTCCTCCTCCCAATGCTCCACCAGTGCCTTTGGTTCTCATTATATCATATCCCCACGTATTGGACAATCCGGCCAAAATCGGATAAAATCTGCCGTGAGGTCAACTTCAGGAGGAGCGCATGAAAAGATGGTACGAATACGTCTGCCTGGACTGCGGCTACGGCGGGCTGACCCGCGACCCCAAGGGTTACCTCCAGGGCCGGTATGTCTGTCCCCGCTGCGGCAGCCTGCGCTTCGAAGTCTCGGAACGGGAGGCGGTCCCCCTTACAGAAGAGGAAGAGGCCGGCCCGGAAATTGAGTAAATCACCCCGAGGAACAGCCCGATGATCGAGAACAGCGTATTGCGCGAATTGCGAAGCATCGTCGGCCGGGAATGGGTGCACACCGAACCGGAAGACCTCCTCTGCTACGGCTTCGACGCCACCTTCCGGGAAAGCCTGCCCGATGCCGTTGTCTCCCCGGCGACGACGGAGGAGGTCTCCCGGGTTATGCAGGTGGCCTATCGGGAGGAAATCCCGGTGGTGCCGCGAGGGCTGGGCAGCGGTCTGGCCGGCGGGAGCATCCCCATCCACGGCGGCATCGTGCTCAACCTGACCCGCATGAACCGCATCCTGGAGATCGACCGGGCCAACATGGTGGCCGTGGTACAGGCCGGCGTGGTCACCGCCGACCTGCAGGCCGAGGTGGCCAGACATGGGTTGTATTACCCGCCCGACCCCTCCAGCCAGCGCCACTCCAGCATCGGCGGCAACATCGCCTGCAACGCCGGCGGGCCCCACTGCCTCAAGTACGGCGTAACCGCCGATTATGTCCTGGGATTGGAGGTGGTCCTGGCCGACGGGCGCATCCTGCGCACCGGAGGCAAGACGATCAAGCGGGCCGTCGGCTATCGCCTGAGCGACCTCTTCATCGGTTCGGAAGGCACCCTGGGGGTGATCACCGAGGCCATCCTCCGGCTGATTCCGCCCCCCAAGGCCACCTGCACGGCCATGGCCGTCTTCCCCCGCCTGAACGACGCCGGCGTCGCCGTAACCCGCATCCTGGAGGCGGGCATCATCCCCGTCGCTCTGGAGATCATGGACGATACCACCATCGCCACGGTGGAGGCGCACAAGAAGATGGGCCTGCCGCTGGATGTGGAGGCCATCCTGGTCATCGAGACCGATGGGGAGCCAGAGCAGGCCCGGCGGGAGATCGAGCAGATCGCCGAGATCTGCCGCCAGAACGGGGCGCGCGAGGTCCGGGTGGCGGCCGATGAGAAGGAAGGGGCGGCGCTCATGGCCGCCCGCAAGTCCGTTTCCCCCTCGCTGGCCCGCCGCCGGCCCAACAAACTCGGCGAGGACATCACCGTGCCCCGCAGCGCCATCCCGGAGGCGGTGGCCCGCATCAAGGAGGTCTCCCGCCGCTATAACCTGCCCATCCCCATCTTCGGCCATATCGGCGACGGCAACCTCCACCCCAACATCCTCTTCGACCGGCGCGATGCGGAGGAGTTCGCCCGCGTGGAACAGGCCGCCGAAGCCATCTTCCGGGTGGCCATGGAACTGGGCGGCGTCCTTTCCGGCGAACACGGCGTCGGCCTCCTGAAACGCGACTTTATCGAAGAGAACCTGGGCCCGGTGGCCCTGGAGGTCATGCGGGCGATCAAGCGCACCCTCGACCCCAAAGGCATCCTCAACCCGGGCAAGGTGTTGCCCGAGGGCGGCGGGGAGAGGTAAGGGCGGGAAAACGGAAGGGGAGATTTGCGGGGTGCGGGGGATTATAGTACAATAAGCGATAGAAGCGCTTGCGGCAGGAAATACCTGCGGAGGGAAACCCATGGCCAGAAAAAAGGCAGCGCAACAGGAAGCCGCCCTGGAGGTCGTCTGCAACATCGGACGGGCCATTGCCGCCGAGATGGACCTGCCTTCCTTGCTCGAATGGATCTACCGGGAGACCGGCCGGGTGATGGATACCGACTGCTTCACCATCGGGTTGTACGACCCTGTGGAAGATGGGTTGCGCTTCGAGATCATCTATGACCGGGGGGAACGGCTGCCGCCCATGGTATTGCGCCGGGCCGAAGGGTGGGGGCTGGCCGGCCGGGTCTTTGCCGAGCGCTCCCCCCTGCTCTTTGCCGACCTGGCCGAGACCGGGGTGCCGCCGGAGGCCATTCCGCTGGGGGAGGTGCCCCGTTCCTGGCTGGGCGTGCCCCTGATCGTCCGCGAACGGGCCATCGGGGTCATGTCGGTGCAGAGTTATGAACCGGAAGCCTTCAGCACCGAGAACCTGCGCCTCCTGGAAGCCATTGCCAGCCAGGCCGCCGTGGCCCTGGAAAACCTTTTCCTGCGCCGGGAGCACGAACGTCGCATCGCCGAACTCTCCGCCCTGAACGAAATCGGCCGGGCCATCATCACCACGACCCGCCTGGAGGATATCCTGGAGACCATCTACCGGGAGACCAGCCGGGTGATGGATACCTCCAACCTCTATGTGGCCCTGTACCACCCGGAGGAGGAGAAGGTAACCTTTGATTATTTCATGGAAGATGGCCGGCGCATCAGCCCGGAGCCGCTCTATTTGCGCGATGGCGGCCTGACGGTGCACATCGTGCAGACCCGCCAGCCGGTTCTCCTGGGGGAAAGGGACCTGGACCGCGAACTGGCCGAACTGGGCATCCGGCTGGTGGGCCGGCCGGCCCGTTCCTACCTGGGCGTGCCCATGCTGGCCGGAGAACGGGTGGTGGGGGTCATCGCCGTGCAAAGCCCCGACCGCCCCCGGGCCTACGACCGCCGCCACCAGGACCTCCTGACCAACATCGCCAACATGGCCGCCGTAGCCATCGAGAACGCCCGCCTGGCCCGGGCCCAGGAACGGCGCATCACCGAACTCTCCATCCTCAACGAAATCGGCCGGGCCGTCTCCTCCACCCTGGAACTGGACCAACTCCTGGAGGTCATCCACCAGCAGGTCAGCCGCCTCTTCGATACCACCAACTTCTACATCGCCACCTACGAGGAAGGCACCGACGAGTGGACCCTGCTCTTTCAACTGGAACGGGGGAAACGGCTGCCGCCGAGCACCCACAAGGTCCGGGCCGGCCTGACCGGCTATATCATCCGCAACCGCCGGCCGCTCCTCCTGCGCAACCTCCAGGAAAACCTGGCGTTCAAGAGGGAGCAGAACATCCCCCAACTGGGCGAACAGGCCCTCTCCTGGCTGGGCGTGCCCCTCCTCGCCGCCGACAAGGTGGTGGGGGTCATGGCCATCCAGAGTTACGAACAGGAGAACCTCTACGACGAGGAGGACCTGGCCCTCTTCTCCACCATCGCCGGCCAGGTGGCCGTCGCCCTGCAGAACGCCCGCCTCTTCCGTGAACTGGAAGAACGCCTGGCCGACCTCTCCATCCTCAACGAGGTGGCCCAGGCCATCCTGCTGGCCGAGACGGAAGAGGACCTCCTGGCCGCGATCCATCGCCAGGTAGGACGGGTGATGGACGCCACCAACTTTTACGTGGCCCTGTACGACGAGGCCCGGCAGGAAATCGACTTTGCCTATTTCGTGGAAGAAGGGCGACGTGATTTCTCCATCTCCCGACGCCCCCTCTCTGCCGGTGGACTGACTGCCTACATCGTCCAGACCCGTCAGCCGCTTTTCCTGGACAAGGATATCGACGCCCGCCTGGCCCAACTGGGCATCGTGGGCAAGGGCCGGCCGGCCAAATCGTATATAGGCGTCCCCATGCTGGTCGGCGAACAGGTGGTCGGGGCCATGGCCGTCCAGAGTTACGAGCGGGAGGAAGCCTTCACTTCCCGCCACCTGGCCCTCTTCACCAACATCGCCACCCAGGCCGCCCTGGCCATCCAGCGCCTCCGGCTGCGCGAAAGCGAATCGCGCAAGGCCCGCCACCTGGCCATCATCGGCGAGGTCAGCCGCAAGGTGACCGCCATTTTGGACCTGGACGAACTGCTGCGCGAACTGGCCCGTTCCATCCAACTGGGCTTTGGCTTCGATAACGTTGCCGTCTTCCGCGTGGACGAGCAGGCCCAGGAGGCCGTGCTGGGGGCCCTGGTAGGGCGCTACGCCGGCATCATGGACTGGGGCTACCGCCAGCCGCTCGGCGAAGGGCTGATCGGCTGGGCCATCCGCCAGGGGAAGACGGTCCTCTGCAACAACGTCCTGGAGGATTCGCGCTACGTGCGCGGCTTTGATACCGAGGAGCGGACCCGCTCTGAACTGTGCGTGCCCATCTCCTTCGCCAACCGGGTGATCGGGGCCCTGGACATCCAGGCCGAGGAGGAAAATGCCTTCGATCAGGAGGACGTGGCGGCCATGGAGACGCTGGCCGGCCAACTGGCCGCCGCCATGCGCAACGCCATCCTCTTCCGGGAGCGCGGCGAACAACTGGCCAACCTGAACGCCCTCAACCGGGTCATTCAGGCCACGGCCACGGCCACGCGCCTGGAGGAGATGATCACCTCCCTCTGCGATGTCATCGTGGAGTTGATGAGCCCGGACGGCTTCTTCATCGCCCTGCGCGACCCGCAAACCGGGGAACTCCGGGCCCCCCTGGTGATGGACGAGGGGGTCTTTTACCGCGACCTGGTCCTGGGCGAAAAGGGCTTTACCGCCTACCTCCTGCAGACCGGCGAGCCGGTCTTTATCCGCAATATGGTCGAGGAGGCGGCCCGATACCCGGTGGAACGCTCGACGATGGGCAGCGGCAAGCCGGCGGCCACCTGGCTGGGCGTCCCCCTGCGCTCCGGGGAGAAGGTGGTCGGGGCCATCGTCGTGCAGAGTTACCGCCCCTTTGCCTTCGACGAGCAGGACCTGAACTTTTTGCAGGCCGTCTCCAGCCAGGTCATCGTCAGCCTGGAGAAGGCCCGGCTCTTTGAGGAGACGCAGCGGACGCTGGAGGAACTGCGCGCCGCCAACGAGCAGCAAAAGCGGCTGCTCGATATGGTGCGGGAACTTTCGACGCCGCTCATGCCCATCGCCGAAGGTATCCTGGTCCTCCCCCTGGTCGGGACGATCGATTCCCAACGCGCCACCCAGATTATGGAAGTCCTCCTGGACGGCGTCACCCGGCAGCGGGCCCGCGCCGTCATCCTGGACATCACCGGGGTGCCGGTGGTGGACACCAGCGTGGCCAACTACCTGCTCCAGGCCACGCGGGCGGTGCGCCTGCTGGGGGCCGAGTGTATCCTGGTGGGGATTACGCCGGAAGTGGCCCAGACGGTCGTCGGGCTGGGGGTGGACCTGCACGGGCTGGTCACCCGAAGCGACCTGCAGGGCGGGGTGGAATATGCCCTGCGGTTGCTGGGACAGCGCATCGTCAAGCCGAAGCGTTCGCCCCTGCCTCCTCTCTCCGGCCCAGAAGTTCCCGCCCCTCCATCGTCTCCTCCCGTCCCTTGACGGGGAGTACCCCCACAAGGCCGTAAGCCTTCCGACACCCGGGCTTCCCCTTTCGGAGAACGAACCCGGGGATGGGCATGCCCTCCATCCTTACCGGGTCACCACCATTTTGGTGATACGGCCGGCCGGGTCCACCACCACCCGCGCCCACTGCATCACCACCGTGCCGTCCTCGGTCCGCAACTGGCGGCGGGTGGTGAAGAAGAGGGCCTCGGGGTCCTCCTCCGGGCGCCCGGAGACGGCCCGACACACCCGGCAGACACCGGTCGGACAGCCGGAGCGCAGGGCCACCTCGATCTCCCCCACCTCGGCGTCTTGCTGTAGCCAGGCCAGGCTACGCCGCACCCGCTCCACCAGGTCCTCGGAAAACTGGTGCAGGGGGAGCGTTTTGGCGTGCTTTCCGCAGAGGAGCGGAAAGGAGGCCGGCTCGGCCGCCCGGAAGGCCGACTTGGGCGCCGGGGCCGTCCCCAGGGAGGCCAGGGGGTCGCCGTAGAGGACAAATTCCAGGAGCGTCTTCATATCGTCCCCGTCCAGGTAGCCCTGCCGGCCGTACATCTCGCGGGTCAGGTCCACCTTGGCCTGGAGCAGGGCCTCCCCCAGACTCTCCCCCCGCAGGACATGCTCCCAGAAAAAGTGCCCCAGGAGGTCGGCATCGGCCAGCGGAGGGGCGGAGACGCCGTAGGAGATCACCGTCGAGCCGACAAAGCCCAGACATCCCTCGGCCAGGAAGCGCAACGCCAGGGCGGAGGAGGGGGTCTTTCCCAGGATATACGCCCCGTAGCAGGCCTCGGAAAAGACCACCATCCCCGCCACCTGGCCGGCCGGGACCTGCTCCGGGGTCAGGGCCACCGGCATCAGGGGACCTTCGGGCGGAAGGCTCAGGTCGCGCTGGCCGTACCAGTTGGGGGACTCGGCGCTGCCGTGCAGGTTGAAATAGGCCAGGGGGACGCCGGCCAGGAAAGAGGGCAGGATTTTGTCCCTGCAGGTCGGCGGGCAGAGGTAGAGCGGCTCGTTTCCAGGCAACAGGCTGAAAACCGCCTGGGAGGCCTGGGCCCAGACCTGGGCCGAGAGGCCGAAGCGCCGCTGTGGGCTGCTCTTGGGAAGAGGGCCCAGGAGGGGCAGCCAGGAGAAGAACATCCCCAGGCAGCCCGAGGGTCCGGCCGCCGGCCGCTCCCCCTGCCTCCAGGCGGCCGCCCGCTCCAGCAGGGCCACCAGCATCCCCTCGCTTTCTCCTCCCCCGTCGGGGAAACGGCCCGTGGCCCGCTCCGGAATGAGGTAGGTGGGGTCCCGGGAAGCGTAGAGGTTGTCGGAAAGCACCACCTCGTCCTGATCCTGGGTGGGATTTTCCAGCCGGGCAAAGGGCAGGAGGTCATCCCCCCCGATAAGGGAGAGGTAGGCAAAGTCCAGGCCCTCCTCGGCCAGCCGGCGGTCCAGTTCGTCCAGGAAAGCCTTGATCTGCTCCGGCTCCCGGGGGTCGGGCCGGGCCAGTTCGGGATAGGGGGGGCGGTCCAGGTAGACCAGGCGGCCGGCCACCCCCCGCCGCTCCGCCGCCCGGGCCAGTTCTTGCAGGGCCAGGTCCACCCGGGATGCGCCTTCGACGCCGAAACGGGCCCGCAGCCCCTCCTCCCAGGCCAGGAGCACCTCGGCCGGCCGCTTCCCCCGGCTGGCCGGCGGGGAAGGCGGCGGGGGCGGTGCTTCTCCCCCCAGGAGCCTCCGTTGGACATCCTGTACCGTCGCCTGGAAACGACGCAGGTCGGGGTCGGCCGGAGAGGGGGAAAAGGGGTGGGCGCTTTTGGCCCGCAACTGCCCGGCGTAGGCGGCCAGTTCCCGGGCTACGGCCGAAGGAAGGGTTCCCGGCCCGCCCGATTCCCCCAGCCCTTCCGCTATCGCCAGGAGTTCCTTCAGGGCCGCCTCCCCGGGGGAAGGGATTTCGAGCGAGGGGGAAGGAAGAGGCAGGCCGGGAAGGGGGCCGAAGAGGGCGTGGGCCCGCAGGTCCTCGGGGTCCCAGACCCGGGCTTCCCTCCAGAGACGCCGGCCCTCCTCCTCTTCCTCCTGGAGGAAATGGCTGGCCGCCGCAAGGAGGAGGGCCACCAGGGGACGGGGTGTCCTCCCCAACAACGGCTGTACCAGGCTGAAGGCCTGTTCCCGCAGGCCGGAAAGGTGGAGGGCCGTGGCATAGGCCAGGCGCAGGTCATCGCGGTCGGGGTCGTGGCGCAGGGCGGTGGCATAGGCCTCCGCCGCCGGCTGCGGGAGGCCACGGCGCAGGTAGAAGCGGCCCACGCAGGCCGGGGTGAAGGCGGGTGGAGGCACGGGCCGGCCGGCCCGGAGGGCGTGGGCCTGCCGGAGCGCCTCGCGGACTTCTTCCGATTCCGGGGCATTTTCCCAGGCCCGCCCCAGGGCCCGCACCGCCGCCTCCGGGTCCCCCTGGGCCAGGGCGATGACCCCCAGGCCGCTCCAGGCCTCGGCGCACTCCGGGTCCACCGTGGTGACCAGGCGGAATCGCTCCCGGGCCTCCTCCCACAGTCGGGATGGACCTCCGGCCTGGCCCAGTTCCAGACAGCCCTGGGCCAGCAGAAGATGGGCACGAAGATACCCGCGCTGGTAGGCCAGAACGTGCCGGCAGAGGGCGATGGCTTCCTCCACCTGCCCCATCTTCAGGGCCAGTTCGGCCGCCTGGCAACATCGCTGCGGAGCAACCATCAGCCACTCCTTTCCAGACGGAGCAATTCCTGACGCACCTGGCCGATCTGCTGGTAGAGGTCCTCCAGGTCCCGGGCCGGCCGGCGCCCCCCCGTCCCGGAGCGGAGGTGGTGTTTATAGAAAGCCAGTTCGGTGGTCAGGTTGAAGAAGCGGCCCAGCAGGCGAAAGGCTTTCCAGCCGTGATGCCGCCATATCCAGAGCCGGGCCCTCACCCGCCGGCGAAGGGAAAGAAGGACCTGGCATTCGGCCTCGGTGAGGACGCCGGCCGCCACCTCATCCGCCAGGCCCTGCCGCAACCAGCGCCGTTCCTGCCTCCAGGCCAGGAGAATCACCACCAGCATGAGGACGACCCCGCCCCAGTCGCTGCTCAGGGCCAGAACAAAGCCGCTCCATCCCTCCCCGACGCTCAGGTTGTGAAGGGCGTGAAAGGCCATGCCCACGCCCAGCCCCAGCGGGAACAGGAACAGCCAGCGCCCCGGTCGTCTCGACTGGCGGGCCAGCCCCAAACAGACTCCGGTAAAGGCGGTGAACAGGGCGTGGTTGAGGCCAAAGGGCAAAATACGCAGCAACATCACCTCCCAGGCGGTCGGGGAAAAGAGGTAGAGGAGGTTCTCGGTCAGGGCAAAGCCCAGGCCGACGGTGGCCCCATAGAGCACACCGTCCATCACCCCATCGAACTCGCGTTGCCACAGGAAGAAGATGGCCAGGACGCCCAGCCCCTTCAACGCCTCCTCGACTACGGGGGCGAGCACTCCGAGGGTGAGATGCTCCGTCCCCAGGACCTCCCCTCCAGCGACCTCGAAGATGATGGCCAGTATCGGCGCCGGCACCAGGCCGTAGAAAAAAGCCCCCAGAAAAAGCCCCCAGGGCTCCTTCTCGTACTTGTCCAGCCACCAGAGAAGGGCGACGAAGAAGACGGTCGAGACAACGGTCGCCCCGAGCATCTTCCACTCCGATCTTTTGCTCAACGGGCCTTCCGCCGATAGTCCTCGGCCCGAATCAGGATATGGCGACAGAGGTGGCGGTCGCAGATTCGGGACCGGATGCGCGGTTCGATCTCATCCAGGTCCCGGTTGGTCGTGATCACCGTGGGCAGGCGGTAGTTGTAGCGGTAGTTGATGATCTGGTAAAGTTTTTCCCCGGCCCAGGGGCTGGCATTTTCCGTGCCCAGGTCGTCCAGGATGAGCAGATAAACGGTGCGGACGGCCTCGATGCGCTGGTCGAAGCGCACCGGGCTGGTAGGCGCATAGGCCGAACGCAGGTGGTCCAGCAGGTCGGGGACGATGGTGAAAAGGGTTTTGATGTGGCGACGGACGGCCTCGTTGGCGATGGCCGCGGCCAGGTGGGTCTTGCCGCAGCCATAGTTTCCGGTCAGGAAGAGCCAGCCGCTGGGGTTCTCGGCGTAGGCGCGAGCCGCCTGATAGGCCTCGGCCACCCCGGGAACATCGGGGTCAAAGGTCTCAAAGGTTTTGTCGGCGAACGGTTCCAGGTTGCTCAGGCGCTGCAACTCCTGGTAATCGCTTTCCTGGAGTTCGCGCAGTTTGCAACGGCAGGGGACCAGGTCGGAAGAACCATCGGGAGCCACCTTGACCAGATAGCCGGCCCCCTTGCAGATGGGGCAGGCCGTCCGCTTTCGGGGCAGTTCCAGGGCCCAATCCGGCAGAGCGAGTTCCGGCCCGGTCCGTTCCGGCCGGGCGATGGGGATGTCCAGGTCTTCGCTACCGATCGACTCCACCGCCTTCCTCCGGCTTTTCCCCGAAGAGGTCGGCATACTCCCCCCGGGTATATTTCTCGAAATCGATGGGCCGTTCGCGCCGGACGGGACGCACACCGCGCCTCTCTACAGGCCGCTCGCGCCGGCCGGAGTCGCCCTCTTCCGCACTTTCCCCAAAGAGGTCGGCGTACTCCCCCCGGGTATATTTCTCGAAATCGATAGGCCGTTCGCGCCGGCCCGGGGCTGCGCCGCGCCCCTCCCGCCCCCAACGCTCCAGGATAGCCCGGATATAATGCCAGTGGCGGCGGTTGTGGGCGACGGCCTCGCGGAAGGCCTCTTCGATCCAGTCCGGCGGATAGCGCTGCGCCGCCTCCTCCAGTTCCTCGACCAGGAGCGGGGGAACCAGGCCGATGTTCTCCTCATACAGGCGGAAGATGGTGGGCAGTTCCTTCCGGACGGCTTCGGCCCCTTCCAGCGGCGTGTCCTTCAGGCGGCCGGGGTCTTTACCCAGTTCTTCGGCCAGCCGACGGTTGGCGGCGGTGTTGAGCATATACCAGCTTTCGGCGTGCCCGCCGCGCTGCACCACCAGGTGCAGAAGCGTCCCCCGGGCCACGGCCCGCTCCAAAGCTCGGTCCAGACGTTCCTCCGGCGTCATCTCGTTCCCCAGGACAGAAAGGCCCGCGCGCAGGACCTCGTCCCGACACAGTTCCTCCCAGCCGACCAGCCGGGGATGCCCCGGCGGCACTTTCTGGGCGGCCACCAGGCGGAAGACGGTCAGCAACACCTTGAGTTCGGCCAGTTCCTGGACCTCGGCCAGAACCCGGGTAAAGAGTTCCCTGGGCAGAGGGATGGCATCTTCCCGCCGGGTGGAGAAGCCGGGAAACGGCTCGCTCACAGGTACCCCTCCTGGTCCTCCAGGAAACGTTCCAGGCTGGCGAAGCGGGTGGTCTGTTCAAAGAAGCGCAGATAGACCTTGCCGGTGGGGCCGTTGCGATGCTTGGCGATGTGGATTTCGGCGATGCCCTTCTTATCGGTGTCCGGGTCGTACATATCCTCGCGGTAGATGAACATCACCACGTCCGAATCCTGCTCAATGCTGCCCGATTCCCTCAGGTCGGCCAACACCGGGATATGCGGTGTGCGGTGTTCCACCGAACGGGAGAGTTGGGAGATGGCCAGCACCGGAACTGCCAGTTCGCGGGCCAGCCCCTTGAGGGCCCGGCTGATCTCAGAGATCTCCTGCACCCGGTTTTCGGTACGCCGGCCCTGGATGAGTTGGAGATAGTCCACGATCAGCAGTTCGACCTCGGTTTCGGCATGCAACCGGCGGGCCTTGCTGCGCAGTTCGGTGATGGGGATGCCCGGGGTATCGTCGATGAAGATGGGCGTCTCCGACAGCCGGCCCATGGCCTCGGAGACCTGCTCGAATTCCTCATCGCTCAGGAGGCCCTGGCGCAGGCGGTGGGAATCGATTCCCGTCTCCATGGCCAGGAAACGCTGCACCAGTTGTTCCCGGGACATCTCCAGGCTGAAGATGCCCACCGGGATGCCCTGATGGGCGACGTTCAGGGCCACCGAGAGGGCCAGGCTGGTTTTCCCGGCCGTCGGCCGGGCGGCCAGGACGATGAGGTCCGAACGCTGCAGCCCCCCCAGGATGCGGTCCAGGTCCCGGAAGCCGGTGGGCACGCCGATGACGCCGCTGTGGGTGGCCCGCAGCCGGCTGAGGAGGTCAAAGTACTCCGAGGTCACCTCCCGAATCGGGACAAAGTCGCGGGTCACCCGACGTTGGGAGATGGCAAAGACCAGTTCCTCGGCCCGGCTGAGGGCCTCGTCCACGTCCTCGGGGGCTTCGTAGCCGATGGCGGCGATCTGGCCGCCGGCCGCGATCAGGCGGCGCAGCACGGCGCAGCGTTCGACGATGCGCCCGTAATACTCCACGTGCACCGGAGTGGGCACGGCGTCCACCAGGGCGTTCAGGTACAGCACCCCGCCGACCGCTTCCAGCCGGCCCCGCCGCTCCAACTCCGCCGCCACGGTCACCAGGTCGGGCGGCTCCCGACGCAGGTAGCAGGCCAGTTGGGCCTCATAAATCCAGGCGTGGGACTCGCGGTAAAAGTCCTCCGGCGAAAGCCAGGAGGCCACCGAGATGATGGCATCGCGGTGGGTCAGAATGGCCCCCAGGACGCTGCGCTCGGCCTCCAGGTTGTAGGGGACCGGACGCTCCACCTGTCCTTCCATGGTTCCTCTCCGGGGACCCCCTGCTCGCCGGCCTGGGCCGGCCTCTAGGCTTCGCGTTCGACGACAACGTTGACCCGGGGCTCCAGGTCGCCGGGGAGGCGAATCGGGATGGAATAGATGCCGGGGCGGCGAATCGGTTCGCCGATTTCAATTTTGCGCCGGTCGATCTCCACGCCGAGTTTCTCGCGGATGGCTTCGGCGATATCGGCGCTGGTAATCGTGCCAAAGAGCAGGTCCTGATCCCCCACCTTGGCCTGGAAGCAAAGGGTCAGGTCATGGAGTTTTTCGGCCAGGGCCTGGGCCTGGGCCAGTTCGCGCTGCTGGCGTCGCCTCTCGGCCTCCTGCTCCTCCTGGGCCTGCCGCAAGGCCCCGGCAGTGGCCGGCCGGGCCAGCCCTCGGGGAAAGAGGTAGTTGCGGGCATAGCCGTCGGCCACTTCCTTGACCTGGCCGGCCCGCCCGATCCCCGGCACATCCTGGAGGAAAACCACCTTCATCGAATCACCTCGCTATCCTGATGCCCCATAACCATCTTCTTTACCAGTCTAACACATTCTCTCCCCCCCGTCAAACTTGACATCTCCCCGGGTTGTAGTATAATCTACTTATACAAGCCTTCACCCACGAAAGGATAAAAGCGATGAGGGGGAAAGCAAAAGATTTCAGGGCAGGGTCGATCCGCAAGCCGGCCGGCTACTTCTGCCTCGTCCTGGGCCTTCTCCTGATTCTGGCCTCCTTCCACCATCCCTGGGGAAAAGCCTACGGTCAAACCGTCGTCACCCCGACCCCCGGCGTGGCCATCGGCGACCCGCAGATCTCCAAGACGGGCCAGCCCGATTGTTGCAACCCGGGCGATTCGGTCACCTTTATCATCGTCGTCACCAACGTCGGCAACGCCGATGTGACCAATGTCCTCATCAGCGATACCCTGCCGGCGGAACTGACCCTGCAGACGGTCACCACCACCAAAGGCCTGGTCTCGGTCCAGGGCAACCACTTTGAGGTGCGCATCGACCGGGTATCCCCCGGAGAGATCATTACCATCGTCGTCCACGCGGTTGTGGCCGAAGGAGCGCCGACCGACACCGTCATCACCAACACGGCCTATCTCTTCAGCGACCAGGGAACTCGCCAGGCCTCGGCCGACGTCCTGATCAAACCGCCCGGGGGATGTCCCACCCCGCCCATCCTGCCGCCCACCGGGCCGGCCGCACCCGAGTCCCAGGGCGGAACTTCCCTCTGGTTGCTCATCGCCGGCCTGGTGCTTTTGTTGCTGGGGATTGCCCTGTCCGTCCGCGCCCGGAAGCGTCCATCGGCCGAGGAACCCTAAGCCCTCGGCGACAGGCCCTTTGGCTCGACATCAGGACGGAGTTGAATTCTGTATCCGGAGCAGGGTTTGGAAATCCGGCATTATTTCCGCATCCTTCGTCGCTGGTGGTGGCTCCTCCTGGCCGCCACCCTTCTGGCCGCCGGGGGAAGTTACCTGGCCTCCCGCTCCCAGCCCCGCATCTACAGCAGCCGGGCGCGGGTGATGGTCGGGACCAGCATCCAGAGCCGTAACCCCGATTGGGTGGCCATCAACACCGCCGAGCAACTGGCCCTGACCTACGCCGAACTGGCCACCACCCGCCCTGTCCTCCAGGGCGTCATCGATAACTGCGGCCTCCAGACCACGCCGGACGTCCTGCGCGGCATGATCAGCGTCAAGCCGACCCAGGGCACCCAGATTCTGGACATCACCGTGGTGGATACCGACCCCAACCGCGCCGCCGCGATCGCCAACGCCGTAGCCGAGGAACTCATCCGCCAGAGCCCCGGCGGTTCCGAAAGCCCCGAGGCCGGCATCCGCCGCGACGCCGAAGAACAACTGCGAGACCTGAAATCCCGCATCGACTTCGCCAAAGAGGAGGTTCGGAACCTGGAAGCGGCCATCCTGCAGGAGGATTCGGCCCGGGCCATCGCCGAACTCAAGAACCGCCGCGACCTCCTGCAGCAGCAGATCGCCCAGTGGCAGGCCACCTACGCCCAGTTGTACACCGCCTACACCGGCAACCAGGCCAACACCCTGACCCTCGTCGAGCCGGCCACGCCCAACTACACCCCCATCGGCCCCCAGACCTCGACGAACGTCCTGCTGGCCGGAGCCATCGGCGCCCTCCTGGCCGTCGGCGCCATCCTCCTCCTGGAGTATCTGGACGACACGGTCAAAAGCGGTGATGAAGTCGCCGAACTGACCGGACTGCCCTTCCTGGGCCAGATTCCCCGCGTTCGGGAAAAGGTCGCCGAACAGTTGTTGACCCAGCGCGAACCGCGTTCGGCCTTTTCCGAAAGTTTTCGCACCCTGCGGACGAACCTCCAGTTCTCCGGCTTTGATCGGCCGTTGCGCACGATTCTGGTCACCAGTCCCCAGCCCACCGAGGGAAAGAGCACCGTCGTGGCCAACCTGGGCGTCGTCCTGGCCCAGGCCGGCCGGCGGGTCATCGTGGTGGATACCGACCTGCGCCGTCCGATCCTCCACCACATCTTCGGCCAGAACAACGACTGGGGGCTCACCGGCGCCCTCTTTGGCGAAGGAAACCGGACGGACGACGGCCTCCTGCCCACAGGGGTCGAAAACCTCTCCTTCCTCCCCAGCGGCCCGCTTCCCCCCAACCCCTCGGAGATTCTGGGTTCGCAGCGGATGGGCGACTTCCTCGCCCATCTCCAGGAGCAGGCCGATGTGATCCTCCTCGACAGCCCCCCGCTCCTCACCATGGCCGATGCAAGCGTCCTGGCGGCCAGGGTGGACGGCGTTATCCTGGTGGCCGATGCCGGGAGGACGCGGCGGGAGGCCCTCAAAAAAGCGGCCGAGGCGCTCCGCCGGATCGGGGCCCATGTCCTCGGCGTCGCCCTGAACCGGGTGGGCCTCCGCTCCGAAGGATATTCCTATTACTACTATTACTATTACTCCGACGAAGGCAAGCGACGAAAGGGCCGTCGACGCCGCTCGAAAAAGGCGGAGGAAAGAACGACCGAAACCTGACGGCGCGCCGGGAAGAAGCAACGCCGGGAAGACCGGAGGGCGATACGGATGAAACGGCCAGGCCAGCGTGGGAAAATCCTTCCCCAACGATTTGTACGCTACGCGGGGCCGGCCCTGATCTTGCTGGGGGTGTTCCTCATCCTCCTCTGGGTGGGCCTCCGGGTCGGCCGTGCCTATGGCGCTACCCGCCGGGCCGTTGTCCATCTGGAGGCCCTCCAGGAATGGCGTTCCCGTCCCCCCCAGGAAGTCTTCGCCAACTTTGAGGAGTTGAAGGGCCACATCGAGGCCGCCGGCCGCGACCTGGCCACGGTGCGGGCCGAAATCGGCTTCCTGGACCCGCTTCTGCGCGGCCTTTCCTGGGTGCCCTCCTACGGAGACGAACTGGCCGCCACGCCCTACCTGACCGCCATCGCCGCCGACCTCAGCGGCGCCGCCTCCGACCTGGTCCAGGTGGCCTCCCAACTCCTGCCCGTCCTTCAGGAGGGGGGCGAAGACAGCCTCCTCCAGGCCGTCGCCGTCCTCCAGGAGAACCGCCCTCTCCTGCAACAGGCCCGTGCCCGCCTGCAACACGCCGCGTACCTGCGCACCCTGTTCGACCCGACCCCCCTGAGCGACGGCCCCTACGGCCGCTTCCTCCCCCTCCTGGAGGAACTCGACCCCCTCCTGCCCACGGCCATCCGGGCGTTGGGACTGCTGGACGACCTCCTCCCCCAGGCCCGGGAAGTGCTGGGCGCGACGGCCCCACGCCGCTACCTGCTCCTGGGGCAGAACAACTTTGAACTGCGGGCCACCGGAGGTTTTCTGGGTTCGATGGGGGTAATGACCGTCGAAGGAGGAAAAATCGCCGACCTGGACTATCGCCGCAGTTACGACTGGGACAACCCCAATCGGGAGAAAATGCAGCCGCCGTACCCCTATGTGCGCTACATGCGTTTCGGGGCCTGGTTCATCCGCGACGCCAACTGGTATGCCGATTTCCCCACCTCGGCCCGGATGGTGGAGGAATTCTGGCAACGGGACGGGCACGGCCCGGTGGACGGGGTTATTGCCGTGGACCTCTACGCCGTCCAGTACCTCCTGGAGGCGCTCGGGCCGGTGGAAGTGCCCGGCTACGGCGTATCCATCGGCGGGAGCAACGCCCTGGAGACGCTCTGGGAGGGCTACCGGCGGGACCCCGGCTTCCTCCCGGCCCTCACCTCCGCCGTGGCCGGCCGGCTACAGCAACCGGACCTCCTGCGGCCGGAACGTCTGCCGGCCCTCCTGGAGGCCCTGGGACGTTCCCTGGAGGAAAAGCACATCCTCCTCTATTTCAACGACCCGGCCCTCCAGTCGGCGGTTGTGCGGGCCGGCTGGAGCGGAGCGCTCCGCGATGACCCCGGCGACTTTCTCATGGTGGTGGATTCGGACTTTTCCTACGCCGAGGTCAATCGCTTCATCGAGCAGGAGATGGCCTATCAGGTCGTCCTGGACCATGACCTGAAGGTACGCCGGAGCACCGTTACCCTGACCTACCGAAACCACTTCGACCGCTGGAGCAGCGCCGAGACCCGTGAACAGTTCGGCGGGGCCTGCTTCGACCCCCAGACAGAGGACCTGGAGGTTTCCCCCGGCTGCTACGGCGATTATATCCGCCTCTACCTGCCCCGGGGCAGCCGCTTCGTCGAAGCCCAGGGCTTTGACGACGGCATGGAGTACCGCGAGGAGAACAACCGCACCTGCATCGCCGGCTACCTGCGCGTCCTGCCGGGCGAGGAGCGCACCGTTTCCGTGACCTATGTGCCCCCGGCCGGCCCGCTGGGCGGGCAGTACCGCCTGACCTGGCAGAAGCAACCCGGCACGGCGGCCCTGCCGGTGGAGGTGGAGGTGCAGGTGGCCGGTTCGGTGCCGGTCCGGGCTTCGCTGCAGACGGATCTGCGCACCGACCGGGTGCTCACGGCCACCTGGCAGGAGGGGCACCTGGTCCTTTCCGGGGAAGGGCCGGCGGCCCCGACCGATTCCAGGAAACAGGCCCGCCGACAGGCCTTTAGCGAAGGGCTGGCCCTCTGGGAGGCCGGCCGGCGAGAGGAAGCCCTGGCCCGCTGGCGTACTTCTTCCACCGCCGATTTGATCCTGGACCGGGCCAACCTCCTCCTCCATCGCGGCCGGCCGGACGAATCCGAAGCCCTTTGTCAGGCCGCTCTGGAGATCGATCCCGCCTCGCCCCGGGCCTATTTCCTGCTGGGCAAGGTCCTTCAAGGGCGAGGGGAGCAGGCCCAGGCCCGCCAGGCCTGGGAAAAGGCGGTGGCCCTGCAGCCGGAGAACTTTGCCGCCCGGCTGGAACTGGGCCTCCTGTTCGAAGCCGAAGGCGACATCGAGCAGGCCTATGCGCACCTCCAGCACGCGGACCCCAGGGAGGTCTCCTTCCTCCTCTGGCAGCGGGTCTGGGAGCACCTGAACGCCGGAGAAAAGGAGGCCGGCCTGAAGGCCCTGGAACTTCTCATTCGCCTGAACCCCCAGGACCTCAACGCCCGCTTCGTCCTGGCCGACCAGTTGCGGGTCCTGAAGGAGTATGACCGTTCCCTGGCCGCCTACGAAGAGGCCCACCGCCTGGCTCCGGGAGATGTGCGCTTTTACACCGGCCGGGGGCAACTCTACGCCGAACAGGACCGGAAGGAGGAGGCCCTGGCCGATCTGGAGGAAGCCGTCCAAGTCGCCCCCCGCAGCGCCGAGGCCTGGTTTTACCTGGGAATCTACCGCTGGCGCTTTCGACACGATGCCGCCGGGGCGCTGGATGCTCTGAGGAAAGCGGTGGAACTGAATCCCAACGCCTGGTACGCCGCCGAACTGGGCAACGTCTACCGCGATTCGGGGAATCTGCCAGCCGCCGTAGCCGCCTACGAGCAGGCGGTCACCCTGCCCGGCCGCAATGCCTACACCTGGTATTGCCTGGGGCAGGCCTATCAGATGCTCGGGCGCTGGGATGGAGCCGTCTCGGCCTATGCCGAAGCGGTGAAACTGGAAGGACAAAATGCCTGGCTCCATGCGGCCCTGGCCTATGCCTGCGAACAGGCCGGCCGGAGGGAAGAGGCCCTGGCCGAATACCGGGCGGCCCTGGCCCTGGAGCCGGGGCATCCGGAGTGGCAACAGGCGGTGGAGCGGTTGAAGTGAGGGATCAGGGATCAGGGCTTAGGGCATAGGACTTGCACGAGGTGTGGATAAGGTGGAGCAGGTGGTGCAGGAACGCGGGTGTTTCTGGGCGGGGTTGCGAACCTACATCGACCGGCAGGCCGATGGGCTGGGGCGCTACCTTTGGGAAAGTCTCATCACGAGTTGTCTGGGCTGGGTGCCTGGACTGGTGGGCATTGCCTTGCGCGCCCTTTTCTACCGGCTGATTCTGCGTATGGAGGGCATCGCCGCCATCGAATCCGGCGTGCGGTTGCGCTTTGCCCGGCACATCCGCCTGGGGCGCGGCGTCTACCTGGACGAGGGGGTGTACATCCATGCCTGCCCGCAGGGCGTGGAGATCGGCGCGGGGACCATCGTGATGCACCACGCCGAACTGCACGTGTACAACTTCCGCAACCTCCCCCGGGCCGGCATCCGCATCGGGCGGGACTCGCTCGTCGGCGAATTCAACGTCCTGCGGGGGCAGGGCGGCATCTCCATCGGGGACCGGGTGTACCTCTCCCCGCTGGTGCAGGTGCTGGCGGTGAACCACGTCTTCGACGATCCCTCCCGCCCCTTCATCGAGCAGGGCATCACCGCCCAGGGCATCGTGATCGAGGACGACGTCTGGGTGGGGGCCGGGGCCATCATCCTGGACGGCGTGCACATCGGCCGGGGGGCGGTGATCGGAGCCGGGGCGGTAGTGGCGGAAGACGTGCCGGCCCACACCCTGGTCGCCGGCGTCCCGGCCCGGGTGGTGCGCGCCATCGACGGCACCTGGAAGGCCAGGCCGGCCGACATCCCGGTATATCGCTGACGGCAAGGACATCTGGAAAGGCGGTCGTCAAGGTTGGAACTGGACCAGGCGAAAGGCGACAGGGCTCCTATCCTCTCGGTAGTCCTTCCGGCCTATAACGAGGAAACGGCCGTCGGGGGCGTCCTGGAGCGGCTGCTCTCCACGGAGACGGCGCTCCTGGCGTGCGGCCTGGCCGGCCTGGAGGTCATCGTCGTGGACGACGGCTCCCAGGACGGCACCGCCGGAGTCGTCGCCCGGCACCCGGAGGTGCGCCTGCTTCGCCATGCAACCAACCGGGGCTATGGGGCTGCCCTCAAGACCGGCTTCCACTCCGCCCGGGGAGACCTCCTGGCCTTTCTCGATGCCGATGGGACCTATCCGCCGGAGGCCCTCCCCGACCTCTGCCGGCCGCTCCTTTCCGGGGAGGCCGATCTGGCCATCGGCTGCCGCATGGCCGGCTCAGAAAGCCGTATGCCGACCGTGCGCCGGCTGGGGAACCTGCTCTTTGCCGGTTTGCTCACCCTGCTTGGAAACCACCCCGTGCGCGACAGCGCCAGCGGCATGCGCGTCCTGCGCCGCGACCTCCTCCCCTGCCTCTACCCCCTGCCCGACGGGCTGAACTTTACCCCGGCGATGAGCGCCCGGGCCCTGCACGAGGGGGTGAAGATGGTCGAGGTGCCGATCGCCTACGAAGAGCGGGTTGGGGAATCGAAACTCCACCCCCTGCGCGATGGGGTGCGCTTCCTGAGTTCCATCCTGGAGACGGTGCTGGCCTACAATCCGGTGCGTCCGCTGGGCATCCTGGGCGCGGCCGGCCTGGCCCTGGCCCTGGTCTATTTCCTGGCCCTGCTGGGGGTGCGCCTCTCCGGCGTCACCTCCCTGGGGCCGTGGGGCACCCTGGGCGTCTTTTTCGCGCTGGTCTCGGCGGTCACGGGGGTCAGCCTGCTCACCCTGGGGGAGACCTTCAACCGGCTGGTGGCGCTCTTCCACCGACGGCCGGTGCGCCAGGGGCTGTGGGGCCGGCCGATTCTGCCCCCCGGATTGGAACGATACTTTGGCTGGCTGGGGCTGGCCTCCATCCTGGGAGGAGTGCTTTTGGCCGGGGTCTGCATGGCCCTGGCGTTGCACGGCTGGCCGCTTCTGCGCCTGTGGCTGTACCTGGTAGGCAGCACCGGCGCCATCCTGATCGGCGTGCAACTCCTCATCTCCCGACTCCTGGTGCACGTCCTGACCCACCTGAGCCGCCGGCAGGAGACGGTCGAGGCCGACCTGAGCGGCGGGAGCGGATGATGGCCGAGGAAAACCGGGGCATCCGGGTGCGCGAACACCTTCAGGAGGTCGTCTTCCCCCGCGCCGACGAGGCGGTGCGGCAGGTCCAGGCCGGCCGGCCGGAGGGGGCGGTGGACCTCCTCTTCGTCAATCCGCCGGCGCCCGACGGGGGCATCTGGATTCGTTCCCAGCACCGGGTCGGCCGGCGTTCGCGGGAGGGGATGATCTGGCCCCAGGTGGACCTGGCCCAGATGGCCGCCCTCTTCCCGGACTATCGCCTGGCCATCGTGGACGCCGTCGCCGAACGGATGGGCTGGCCGGCCTTTGAGCGATTGCTCCGTGAAAAACGGCCCAAGTATTATGTCACCCAGGTGGCCGGCCCGACCCTGCAGAACGACATGTACGGCTGTTTCCTGGCCCGCAGTTTAGGGGCCAGAACGATCGCCTTTGGCACCCACGTCACGCCGCTGCCGGTGGAGACGATGCGGGCCTACCCGGCCCTCGACTATATCCTCCGGGGGGAGCCGGAGTTGACGTTACGGGAACTGGTGGACCGGCTCGAACACCCGGAGGGAGACGACCCCTGGTCCCGCCTGGACCCGGCCTTCCGGGAGCGTCTGAAGAGGCTATTCCACTCCTCGAACGAGGAACGTTCCACAGTGAACGATCAACGCTCAACGCTCAACGATCCACCGATTCCGGGTCTGGTCTGGCGGAAGGGCGAGGAGGTGGTGATCAACCCGGACCGGCCGCTCATCCGCCACCTGGACGACCTGCCGCTGCCCCGGCATGACCTCCTGCCGCTCCGGCGCTACCGGGCGCCGCTGGTGGGAGGGCCGTATGCCTTCGTCGTGACCAGCCGGGGATGTCCGGCCGGCTGCACCTTCTGCATCAAGCACGTGAATTACGGCAACACGGTGCGTTTTCGTTCCCCGGAGAACGTGCTTCAGGAGATCGAGAGCCTCCTGGCCCTGGGCATCCGCGACATCCATATGTACGCCGACCTCTTCACGGTCAACCGGGAGCATGTCCTGGGCATCTGCGAAGGCATCCTGGAGCGGGGGTGGAAGGTGCGCTGGACGTGCAACAGCCGGGTGGACTTTGTGGATGAGGAGATGTTGCGGACGATGGCGCGGGCCGGCTGCTGGATGATCGCCTGGGGCATCGAATCGGGCAGTCCCGAGGTGCTGCGGCGGGCGCACAAGGGGTACGACCTGGAGCAGCCCCGGCGGGCGCTTTCCTGGGCCCGGGCGGCCGGAATCAAGAACTGGGGCTACTTTATCATCGGGTTACCGGGCGAGACGGAGGAGACGATTCGGGAGACGATCGCCCTGGCGCTGCGCCTGCCGCTGGACCTGGCCCTCTTCCACATCGCCGCGCCGCATCCGGGGACGCCCTTTTTCTTCGAGGTGGTGGAGCGGGGCTGGTTTCGGCCGGGCACGCGCTGGGAGGAAGTGGACATGGACCGCTGCACGGTGTTAGAATATCCGCACCTGCCGGCCGAGGAGTTGGAGCGGTGGGCGAGGGTGGCCTTCCGTCGCTGGGCGTTTCGCCCGGGCCCGCTGTGGACTTTTACAAAAATGCTCTTGGGAACGCCCCGTCTCTGGCCCATGGCCATCCGAATCGGCTGGGAAAGCCTGGGCTGGGGATGGGCACGTTGACCCGTTGGCGTGTCAGGGACGACAGATGGAAGCCTGGTATGCGATTCACACCAAGCCGAGGCAGGAGGAGGTGGCGGCCGGGCAGTTAGGCCGGCGAGGGGTGGAGGTGTTCCTGCCCCGGGTCACAGAACGGCGGCGAGGGGAGCCTCCCCGGGTGAGGCCGTTCTTCCCCGGCTACCTTTTTGTGCGGGCCGACCTGGAGGCGGTGGGAATCTCGGCGCTCCAATGGGTGCCTGGGGTGTGTCGTCTGGTTGCCTTTGGCGGCGTGCCGGCCCGGGTGCCGGAGGCGGCGATCGCCCTGATCCGCCGGCAACTGGCCCAGATCGAAGCCCAGGGAGGCTTCCCCCGGATGCGCTTTCGGCCGGGGGAGCGGGTGCGGGTGCGGGAGGGACCGCTGGCCGGGCTGGAAGGCATCTTCGAGGGGCCGGCCGGGCCGGCTGAGCGGGTGCGCATCCTGCTGCGCTTCCTGGGCGAATGCAACCGGGCGGTTGTCCCGCTCGATATGCTCGAGGGCGTCGCGCCGAGGCCGCACCCGCCGAGGCGAACGCGAGGCAAGGGGCGAAAGATACGTTGGCATGTTGACACGTTACACGTTACACGTTGACACGTTGCACGTTACAGGTTAAAAGAGGAACAGTGTAGCGGAGCAAATCCATGGGCACAGTGCGGCATTTCGAGGAACTCGAAGCGTGGAAGACCGCGCGGCAGATGGCGAATCTGGTTTACCAGTTATCGAACTCGGGGGCATTCGGGCGCGACTTTGGTCTCCGGGATCAAATACGCCGGGCGGCCGTTTCGGTCCTCTCCAACATCGCCGAGGGATTCGAGAGCCGCACCCAGGCTTTGTTCATCGACTTTCTCGGTCGGGCCAAAGGTTCGGCCGGCGAAGTGCGAGCGCAGGCGTACATCGCTCTGGACCAGGGATACATCGACCAGCAGCAGTTTTCGACCCTACACAACCTTGCGGATAAAGTCTGCCGTCAGATTTACCGCCTTATGGCTTACCTGGAAGCCACACCCGATGTCCACCGGGTCTGCGATGAGGACGTCGAGTACGAGCCCTGAAATCATCTGCGTTTGCCTGTCACGCCAACGCGTGGCGTATATAACGTGTAACGTGCAACGTGCTAACGTGCAACGGTCCCTTCCGTTGTAGCCGCTGCTCCGGGGGACCTGCATAGGGTAGAAGGATCGGCTCCCGCAGCCGGGAAAGGGCGCGGGAGGGCGGAGCGTGGCCGGATCAAAACGTTGCAGGTTGAAGGTCGGTTGAGAATACCGGGGAGAAATCATGCCAACGTCTGAAAGAGTACTGATCACAGGGGGAGCAGGTTTCATCGGCTCGCACCTGGTGGATGCCCTGCTGGGACGCGGCTATGCCGTGCGCGTCTACGACAGCCTGGAGCCGCAGGTACACGGTGGCCTCCGGGAGGAGGGGAAGTGGCCGGCCTACCTCTCCCCCGAAGCCGAGCGCATCCTGGGGGACATCCGCGACCGCGACCGTCTGCGCCGGGCGCTGGAAGGAGTAGAGGTCGTTTTCCATCTGGCGGCGCGGGTGGGGGTGGGGCAATCGATGTACGAGATCGAATCGTATGTGGACGTCAATGTGCGCGGGACGGCGGTGCTCCTGGACCTTCTGGCCAACGAAAAGCATACGGTGGGCAAATTGATCGTGGCCTCCTCCATGTCGGCCTATGGCGAAGGGCAATACGAGTGTGCGCGCTGCGGGGTGGTCTATCCGGCCGTCCGCCCGGAGGGACAGTTGCGGGCGCGCGATTGGGAGATGCGCTGTCCGCACTGTGGAGAGCAAGTGTCCCCCCGCCCCACGCCGGAGGAAAAGCCGCTCTTCCCGACCTCGGTCTATGCCGTAAGCAAGCGCGACCAGGAAGAGATGTGCCTGGCTGTGGGGCGGGCCTACGGCATCCCGACGGTGGCGTTGCGCCTGTTCAACGTCTACGGCCCCCGGCAGGCGCTCTCCAACCCCTATACCGGCGTGGTGGCCATCTTCAGCAGCCGGCTTCTGAACGGCCGGCCCCCGCTGGTCTATGAGGACGGCCGGCAGCAGCGCGACTTTGTCCATGTCTCAGACGCGGTGCAGGCCCTTCTCCTGGCGCTGGAGGTTCGGGAGGCTTTCGGCGTGTTCAACGTGGGTAGCGGCCGGCCGATCACCATCCTGGAGGTCGCCGGGCACCTGATTCGTCACCTCGGCAACGCGGTGGAGGCCGAGATTCCCGGCCGGTTCCGCGCCGGCGACATCCGCCATTGTTTTCCCGACATCGGCCGGCTCCGTGCTTTGGGCTTCCATCCCCGGGTACCCTTTGCCGAGGGCATCGAGGAGACGGTGGAATGGGTGCGCCGGCAACTGGCCGAAGACCGCTTTGCCCTGGCGCAGGGAGAACTGCAACGGCGAGGGCTGACGATATGAGGCCGGCCGGACAAGGCCGTTCACCGGCGAAGACGGGCGAACCGGCCGTAACCTTTCCGGTTGTCCTGGTCCGTCCTTCGCGGGGATGGGCGGACCTCCGGCTGGGCGATGTCTGGGAGTTCCGCGAACTCCTCTACTTCCTGACCTGGCGGGACCTGAAGGCCCGGTACAAGCAAACGCTCCTGGGGGCCGGCTGGGCCATCTTGCAGCCCCTGCTGGCCACGGTCATCTTCAGCCTGATCTTTGGAGTGCTCCTCCAGGTTCCTTCCCAAGGCGTTCCCTACCCGCTCTTTGCCTATGCCGGCCTCCTCCCCTGGAACTATTTCGCCACCGCCCTGCGCCGGGCCAGCATGAGCGTTGTGGACAGCGCCCACCTGATCACCAAGGTTTACTTCCCGCGCCTGATTCTCCCCCTGGCCGGCGTATTGGGCAGCCTGGTGGACCTTTTCCTGGCCCTGCTGGTCCTGGCCGGGATGATGGCCCTTTACGGCCACTTTCCCACCTGGAAGTTGCTGACCCTGCCGGCCTTCCTCCTCTTCGCTACGGCTACGGCCCTGGCGGTGAGCCTGTGGCTGGCCGCCCTGAACGTCTATTACCGCGATGTCTCCTACGTCCTCAATTTCCTCGTTCAGGTCTGGATGTATGCCACGCCGGTGGTCTATTCCAGCGCCATCATCCCGGAACGCTGGCGGCTGCTCTACGGGTTGAACCCGATGGTCGGCGTGGTCGAAGGTTTCCGCTGGGCGCTCCTGGGACAGGGGGAACTTCCCGGTCTCTTCCTGTGGGCCTCGGTCGGGGTCGTGGGGGTGATGCTCGTGGGCGGCCTCTTCTTCTTCCGGCATATGGAACGCTCCTTTTCAGATGTGATATAATATAGGAAGCGCTGTGAAGATTATCTGGACAAGACACGCCGAAGAGCGGCAACAGGAGTGGCAAAAGAAAAGGGCATTACCCGGCAAGAGGTGGAGGCCGTACTGACCAATCCCGAGCAGGTGGTGGCCGGGGACCTGGAAACACGAGTCGCCCAGTCCAGAGTGCGCCATGGCCTGCTACGGGTTCCCTTTGTCGAACTGGAAGGTGCACGGAAAGTGCTGACTGTTTATTGGACCAGCAAGGTGGCAAAATATTGGCAGGAGGAGCCAGATGCGAATTCGATACGATCCTGAGGCGGATGTCCTGATTTTCCTTCTCCGCGACCTGCCGCCGGTAGATGCCGTAGAGGAACCGGGGGGTATCATCATCAGCTATGGGGCGGATGGAGAACCGGTCAGCGTGGAATTTCTCAACGCTTCGGTTCGCCATCTGACCCGGGCCGGAGAGGTTAGTGTAACCCTCCAGTCACCTGCTTCCACCTCCTCTCCGGCGACCTCTCCGGCCCATCGAGCGACAGGCTGATGGTCGTCTTGTCATTGCTCCCGCCTGGCACGAAGGGAAAGAGGTCTATCATACCTGAGCGCCATCCTCCGAAGGAGCATCCTGATCAGACATGACCGACATCGCCATCCGCGTGGAACATCTGAGCAAGCGCTACCGTATCGGCCGCCAGGAGCAGCCGGCCTACCGCACCCTGCGGGAAACGCTCGCCGAGGCGCTACTGGCCCCGGTTCGGCGTGTTCGCGGGGCGCTCAACTCTTCCCATCCCGGACGCCCGGGCGATAACTACATCTGGGCCCTGCGCGACGTCTCCTTCGAGGTCCGGCGGGGGGAGGTGGTGGGCATCATCGGCCGGAACGGGGCCGGCAAGACCACGCTCCTCAAGATTCTTTCCCGCATCACCGAGCCGACGGAGGGCTACGCCGAGATTTACGGCCGGGTGGGGTCGCTCCTGGAGGTCGGCACCGGCTTCCACCCCGAACTGACCGGCCGGGAGAACATCTACCTGAGCGGGGCCATCCTGGGGATGAAAAAGGCCGAGATCGACCGCAAGTTCGACGAGATCGTGGCCTTTGCCGAGATCGAGCAATTCCTGGACACGCCGGTGAAGCGCTACTCCAGCGGCATGTATGTGCGGCTGGCCTTTGCCGTGGCCGCCCACCTGGAACCGGAGATTCTCCTGGTGGACGAGGTGCTGGCGGTGGGGGACGCGGCCTTCCAGAGGAAATGCCTGGGAAAGATGGGGGATGTGGCTAGGGAAGGAAGAACCGTATTGTTCGTAAGTCATAACATGGCGGCGCTTAGCAGATTGTGCAGATATGGGGTAGTGCTTGAAAATGGGAGGAGCGCGTTCAACGGGAACATAGATGACGCTATTGGTTACTACGGCTCATCGATCGAAGATTCTAATCAGTTGAGGCCACTACGGGACCGTAATGATCGTGACGGTGATGGCTCTCTTCGATTCACAAATGTAGTATTTCGCACTTCTAGAGGTGCGACAAACACTTTATTTACAGGTGAGGACATCGCCATATTGGTTGACTATGAGGCAACCCCTCCCCGGCCACTACGCTATGTTTCCGTTTCAATACCCTTCTACAATTACTTGGGTCAACCCATCTTCATGTGCTGGACACGGTTAGCCGGTCAGGATTTTGAACAACTCCCTCCACGGGGTCGTATCGTGGCTGAGATTCCCAAACTGCCGCTTCGTGAGGGGAAGTACCATATCAACCTTTGGTGCGAAGTCAACGGTGGTCTTGCTGACTGGGTCAAAGAAGCAGCTATCGTCAATGTATGCGAAGGTGATTTCTTTGGAACAGGAGCAACACCTCCACTGGGACATGGATTGGTAATGGTGGAGCACCGCTTTACTTATGAAGATCTTTAAATGCCTGATTCCAAGGCCTGTAAGACGCTTTATTCGGTCCTGTATGGACAAGATGCCTCTCAAGGTTGAAATCCGCAGGCCAAAGGCTAGTTGGATTGGCGCTGATGGGCGTTTTGGTTATCAATCACGCTACATAGATTTCCACATAAATCAAAATGAACGGGTCCTAGATATAGGCAGCGGCGGAGATCCATTCCCTTATGCGCATGTTTTGGTAGATCGTTTTCTGGGACCATCAAGGCACAGGGATGGACCTTTGGTTCGGAAAGGCAAGCCCTTCGTTCTAGCCGATGTCCACAACCTCCCCTTTCCCGATAAGTGTTTTGACTTTGTCTACTGCTCGCACCTCTTGGAGCACGTGGATGACCCTATACAGGCATGTGCGGAAATCATAAGGGTAGGGAAACGAGGATACATCGAAACCCCGACGCTGGGGAAAGATGCGCTTTTCGCCTGGGCCAAAGATATGCACAGATGGCATGTGGTCGCAATAGGCGAGACGCTCTGCTTTTTCGAATATTCACAACGCCAATTAGAGGGAATAAAATCATCCGTTTGGCGAGATATCATCTTTAGCCAGTGGTATCATCCACTCCAGGAAGTCTTCTACGAGAATCAGGACCTTTTTAACGTTATGTTTAAATGGATCGGCAGGTTCTCCGTCTACGTCTTTCATCTGGACGGGAGTGTGGAGACTCTAAACGCGGAAGCAGCGGCGGTGCGCCTCCCTACCGCAGGGGAAGCAAAGGACGGAGCCAATCTTCGGAAGGGATCAGATGCTTACTACTGAGATTTGCGTTCTGAGGTGGAGTGTTCTCCCGCTCCCAGGGCATTTCAATTCCCTGGCCCGCCGGTTGCTGGGATGGGAGCCCAAGGTCAGGTTCATCGACGGCCTGCACCGCACAATTGACTGGTACTTTGCCACAAAGGACCGGGAACAGGTGCGGGCCACTCTGGACTACAGGCTTACGGAACGGTGACCTGCCGGCCTCCGCTCTCCAAGTCTTCTCCTAAAAGGTCACAGCGGACCTGGATACTGCTGACGGCGGCCCTCGGTTGCTTCGTCCTTCCGTGGCTGGCAACCTCCGGCGTCGCGTATTCTCAACCGCCAGGTCCCAACCTCGCCTGGAGTACACCGATTATCCTCTCGGTAGATACGCCGGGCCGCTCTTTCCAGCCAACGGTGGTAGCCGATCCCTTCGGCTACGTCCACGTCTTCTGGGAAGAAAACGTGGAACTGAGCCCAGGAATCCTGGAAGGCTATCTATTCTACACCCGTTGGGACGGCAAACAATGGTCCCGGCCGGTAGACATCCTCCTCTCCCCGGGGGCCTATTCCATCGTAAGCAAGCCTTGCGCGGCAGTAGATCAAGCCGAGGGGGTACTTCACCTGGTCTGGGCAAGCAGCGATCGAATCCTCTACAGCCAGGCACCGGTAGAACAGGCCCAATCGGCCAGGAACTGGAGTGAACCGACAGCGGTTGCCTATGGGCCTGTACAAAATCCATATTTAATCATCCACAAAGGGATATTGCACCTGGTCTACCTGGATAACGGCGAAGAACCGGGGATTTACTACTCGGCTTCCCGGGACGGCGGCAACGGGTGGATTCCCCCTGTGCGCCTGTCTCTGCCCACGACCACTCGTAAGCCTTTACCAACCCTCTCCGAGACGGTGCAGATACGGGCGGATGAACAAGGTCGCCTCCACGTAGTCTGGGTGGATCGCCTGGACGGCGGAATCTATTACACCCGCAGCACCGATGGGGGCCGATCCTGGGAACGGCCCGTGGAACTGGATCAGGAAGGCACCTGGCCCAGCCTGGGCATCCAGGACAATCAGGTCCATGTGCTCTGGAGCGCTACCCACGAAGGGCCTTCCTGCGCCCGGCGAGAACGCATCTCCGTCGATGGAGGAATTTCCTGGGGACAAATGACCCGCATCTTGGCCCCCGTCGAGGGTTGCCTGGGTTGGATGAACGTGGAGCAGGACATGGCAGGCAATCTTCATCTCTTTACGATAGGGAGGGACGACCACGGTATTGTCCGACCCTACTATGCCTGGTGGACCGGCACAGGATGGAGCACCCCAGAGGGAGTAGGAACCATCGCCGTTCCCGATGGTGCTGAGTGGCAAAAGATGGGACCTGACCGGGCGCGGGCTTCCATGGGTCTGGGAAACACGTTCCATGCCGTCTGGTACTCCAACGATGGCCAAGTCTGGTACACCAGCGCCCAGGCAGGCACATCTGGGCAAACGCCTGCCCCGCTACCCACCCGTTCATCGACTCCCTGGCCG
>Ga0078972_1003785_pt1 | contig 43960 bp, 51 predicted proteins | sample YelNatPaOPGAMG01_FD_67568 | JGI IMG/M metagenome (GOLD analysis project Ga0078972, IMG submission 67568) | Hot spring thermophilic microbial communities from Obsidian Pool, Yellowstone National Park, USA - OP-RAMG-01 (SPADES assembly) (version 2) | ecosystem: Environmental > Aquatic > Thermal...
TTTCTTTTGGCGAGCCCTTATTTATTATTTTCCCCCCCCCTTTTTCTTTCCCCTTTTTCCCCCCTCTTTAAAAAAAAAAAAAGAGAGGGGGGGGGGGGGGGGAAAAACCCCCCCCCCGCCGTTGGTTGGCCTCAACCACCCTCCACAACGAAGCGCACCTGGTAGTTGGCACCGGGTATCGGCCGACTTCCCGGTTCGAGCGTCTCACCCGTTTCAGTCACCAGTTGCACCCGTCCCTTGACGCCGCCAGTGACCTCACGGATGACGGCCAAGATGTCCGCCTCACTTGCATCAAGAGGCAACCGCCTACCGTTGATGGTAAAATAGTCTCCGTCCAGCTCCCAAGTCATTTTTCCCTCCTTCTTCTTGATTACCCACCCTGAGCCGTTATATTTTTGTTCACCTCCTTTCCCGGCTCATTATCTAATTTGATTGTAACACTATGATACACGTTGTCAATACGATTTTCGGAGGATTTTAAGGTTTTTTGGCATTGCCATTTTTTCTTATTAATTTCTGTCTATTTTCAGTATCTTGATGGTAAAATCAGGAAATTGACAACTGATAGTAATTTTGTAAAATTCTGGAAAGAGCAAGGAAGGGCAGTCTCAGTCTGTCTTCAGCGCGCCGGGCACTGCGCCGCCATAAGCAAAGCAAACAAAAAAAATGAAATAAAAATAGGAGATCCGGTTTCCCGGATCCCCGTGTCCTAAGTATGGACCAACTACAGCCATCGCATTGCCTCGTCCAGGCAATATGTGCACACCATAACGTGCACTTTGCTATCGATGTGCACATGACTAATGGTGAGCCACTTATCCCCTCGGCCGCAGCAACGCCACGTGCGCAGCTGGCATGGTCCTGGCTCACTTGCTGGTGACCAGTACAGCTCCCCTCGGTCACCTTTCGCCCAGCCGTACCAGTCATCCTTCCAGTCTCGGATGACTCTTCCCGCTGCCCGTAACATTTCTCCTCACCCCTTCCTTTGCTCCTCGAATACCCACCGGACTGCCTGGTCATAACCGGGCAAATCCTAAAAAGGAAGGGTAGCCATATGGCTACCCTCCATCGGTTTTCCCTACCCTCTCAAGCTCCGCCGGAGCCAGTCCCTCCGCTTCCTGTATTTGTTGAGTGTAAATTCCAGCAACGGAATCACATGGTTGAGTTGGCGAAGCAAATCTTCCGGCGATTTTATGGTCTCGAGCCCATTTAGGGCTTCCGTTAACTGATTCTGCAACCGGTTAGCTTCCTTCCAGTCCCTCTCTCCCCTCCTCTCCTCGAATACCCGCCGGACCACCCGGTCATAATCCGGGTGGCTCACAAGCTCCGGCTCGCGGAGCGCCACCTGATGCTCCACGACCGCAGAGAAATCCACCCAGCTTTCAGTTGGGATGGATTCCTCATCCACGATTTCTTCAATTGCATCTTTCAGATCTCCGTATTCTATCATCTTGTCCTCCTTTCGCTACGGCGTTGGCTTGTCGACCAGCGCCAGACTAACCCTCCATATATAATTATAGCATACACTGCTTATCATTGCCACATATTATCATCATGATTTTAGGTAATTCATATCTTTTTTATTTTATACAATAATGGAAAGATTGCTAATTTGAAAAATCTGGTATTTTTAAAAATTCTATATTTTGGAAAAACCTGCCAGTCTAATGGTAAAATCAGGAAACTAATAACCGATGGTAATTTTGTAAAATTCTGGAAAAAGTGAAGAAGGGCAGTCTCAGTCTGCTTTCAGCTAAGCAAAGCAAGCAAAAAAATGGAGTAAAGATAGGGGATCCGGTTTCCCGGATCCCCTATTCTAAAATCGCTCTATAACTCCGAAATTTCCTCCTCCAATTCCTCCAGCCGGATCCGGTCCGGATCCGGTCTCCATGTCCCCACCCAGGTTCTTCCGAACCTGGGTGGCCAAACCCAGACTTCCCACCAGCAACCGCCACCGCGGCTGGTGGGAGCAGCCCAGGCCCGGATTTCCGGGTGGTCCGGCCACTCGGACCACCCGCACCACGACCTGGAGCCGGCGCACCACCCCCAGGCGACGTAGAAATCGCCGCCCGGCCGGAGGCGGATTATCCTCCGGCCCCTCCGGGTGGTTCCTTCCTCGAGGGAGCACAGGAAAAGCCCCCTCGAGTACTCCCTTTTGCCCTCGAGGTCGGAGGGAACGTGGATCAGGAGCTCCCCCCCGATCTCGAGGAGGAGGCTCCCATCCTTCAACTGGTAATCCTTCATCCGCCCGTCCATCCTCTTCTTCACCTTTTCCTCCTCCCCTCTCAGCGCCTTATGCTTCTCCCCCTGTTAGCCCCCTCACTACAGATCCTCGCACTCGTCCAGGTCCTCGCACTCGTCCAGGTCCCCGTGCAGGGCCTCGTCCAGAGCCGCCTTTACCTGGTCGATGAGCGCGTCCCTCATCATCCATCCGCCGTCCCGTCCCTCCAGTTGGGCCAGGGCGGTGCAGCAGAAGTATTCATTGCCGCCCATCGCCTGGCTCAGCAGATCCCTCGCCGCGTATAGGTGCTCCAGGGCCTCCTCCAGCATCTCGACGCGCTCCATGTCCATCTCACTACCTCCTCCCCGCAGAAATGGCGCGGAGTTCCTTGCCCGGGAGCCCTACTCCTCCTCGCGCCTCTCCAGCTCGACCAGTACCTCCTCCACGCCCTGATACGCCTCACCCAGCGCCTCCATGGCCTGCTCGGCGAGGCCCATCGCGTAGGAGATGGCGCGCAGCACGGACCTCAGCATCTCGACGTAGGTGGCGGTATCCATGGTTCCCTCCTTTCTGGTCTTGGGACCTACCTCAGTCTCTCCGGTCCCTTGCGTCTCCTTTCCGTAGTCCGTCGCTCCTTTGCCCCTATTTTCAGTATAGCGCATCTCGCGCGTCCTTGTCAAGATTTCCCGTGTTACAGCCTTGCTACAGCCTTGTTAAGGACGATCCATGAGAGGAAGGTGGGGCGGAGGGACCGCGAGGGATCCCCCCGCCCGGAGGGTGAGGAGGAATAAGCCCTTCAGCTCCCCAGTGAGGTCGTCCTGTCCAGCCAGTCGTAGAGCGTAGATGCACCGCCGCCGACGATCAGCCCCGCAAGGGCCCGGTCTAACCACCAGGGCAGCTCGACCAGGGCAGTGGCACCTATGCCGGCCTGGGCGGCGAAGCATAGGCCGATCCCCAGCGCGAGGGCCAGCAGGGGCCAAATGAACGCCGCCAGCTCTCCACGCAGAGGGATTCTCGCCTTGACCACGTCCACGACCGTCTCCACAAGCATTGCGAGCCCCACCAACCTTGCTACGTCCATAGGCTCGGCACCCCCCCTCTCACGGTCCTATAAGGATAGTCATGTGCACGGGCGAGTGGATGGACAGCACCACCCATTCGCCGCGCAGGCCGACATCAGCCAAGGGCCGGATGTGGACTCCAGGGGCGTGATCAGGATTCAACGTGCCGGGGACGCGGTACTGGAGCCGGATTGGGGCCGCCTTTCCCCCCGTTGGCATATCGATCTGCTCATTTACCCAGATCTCGACGTCGGCCCACCCCTCACCCTCGTAGCCCATGTCCAGCCACCAGCTGCGGTGAAAGCACGGCACGTGGTATACGTGCTTATCGCCCATGATGGCGGCCTGCGGGATGACCACTTTAGGCACACCGATCACCTCCTCCTTCTCCACTGGAACGATTCCCCTCTCCGAAAGCCAGGAGAGGATCCCTTGTACCACGGGCTCCCCCCAACCCTCGGTACCTATTGCCTCATCCTCAGGGCTCGTGTAGAACCCGCACTCGACCAGTACGCTAACCGTCGGTCTCCGCTTCAGTACCGCCACATCAGTGCGTCGGATCAGGCCCCTGAACGGGGACGGAACATGGCGCAGGGCAGCGACCAGGTGATTGGCGAGGGGCAGGGCCTCCTGCCAATACCAAAGGACGCACCAGCCACGCGTCGGAATCGCCGCCGCGTCCTGGTGAATGTGTACGGCGGCATTAGCTCCCCATCGCCCAATGTCCTCGGCAAGTCGCAGGTAGCAGTCCCCCGCCCCGGGGTACATAGCACGATCGAAAATGCGCACCTCCGCGATGCCTCGCAGTAGGGTCGCCAGCCTTCCCCCTATGTAGCGCGCTATGCGGGTGGCGTCCGTAGGAGTCTCCGGGCTTGACTCCTCGGGCCAGCCTTGGAGACTGGCGGCGACCGCCAGCCTGAATGGCGTATCTCCCATTTGGCCTCACCTCCTGACAAAAACCCAGATGAGCGGTAGTACGATCACCTCCACCGCCAGGGCGATTCCCAGTCCCATGTATACCCAGCGTTCCAGGCGGCCGATCCTCCCGTTAAGCCGCAGGTGCCGGTCGCTACAATCCTGGACGCCCACCCTGGTATAGAGGTATTGCTGCAGCTCGTCGATTTTCGACTCGAGCCGGTCCAGCCTGGCAATCACACCCCGGAATAGGAGCTCCAGCCCCTCCGATTCGGATCCTGTCATGGCAACACCCCCACCTTAAGCCTTCCGATCGCTTCTACCCAGAGCGCATGCCCAGCTATGGGCGTCCCCCCCACGTCCCAGACGAAGACGGTGCAGCCCCCCTCTTTCTCGTCGCTCACACTGGCGGTCATCCAGGCGTTCGCGGAAGACGCGGGCTGCACTCGCAGATAGATGAGCTGGTCGAGCACGCCCTCCGGGAATGGCAGCCAGTAGATCCCGTGGCGGGCCCCCGCGGTGGTGTACCCCGGATAGGAGTACGGGTCTACGTAGACGTACCCCTCCAGGAGCCCATATCCGCCGCCCGCACTCAGGGCGTTCCCCTGCAGGTCGAACAGGCAGGCCGTCCTTCGTAGCCGATAATGGCAGGCGTCGGAGTAGGACTGGAGGAGTGAGGCGGTCAGAGGCGTGGCGTCCGTGGCCTCGGTTAGCGCAAGGTTTCGGTTCTGTGGTGTTATGGGCAGTATCCCTTGAGTCAGAAGGCCGCGCGCCCGTATCCAGAGGGCATGCACCTGGATGGGCGATCCACCGCTGTCCCAGACGAAGGCGGTGAAGCCGGAGGTGGTGGCGTTGTGCGTGGTCACCAGGATGGCCCCATTGGCCCCGCTCGCCGCCTGAACGGAGAGGCCGATGAGCTGGCTGAACACGGCGGGCAAGCTGACCGAGTAGGTGCCCCAGTTGTTCCCCGCTCCCTCGTAGCCCGGGTAGGTCGCCGGATCCACCAGGAGGTACCCCACCACCTCGCCCATCCCGTAGTTGCCGGCCCAGACCGCCCCGTCCGTATTCCGGTAGTGGGGCACCGCCCGGTGTTGGTAGCTAATGGTCTGCCCCAGGCGATTCAGCCAGTGGGCGGATATCGGGTGGCCTGGGAACGGAGGCCAGAAGTCCGGGGCCAGGCTGGAGGGTAGGATCCCAGAGGCAGCGGGCCCCGTGGCGGTCACCCAGAGCCCGAAGGGGCTGGAAATGGGCGTCCCCCCCGCGTCGCAGACGGTCACCAGCACGCCGTCCTTGCTCTCGTTGGAGACTGTCGCCAGTAGCGCGGCGTTGCTCCCATACTGAGGCTGGAGCTGGACGTCGCGCAAACCCGAGAGGACGGAGGGGAAGGGCAGGACGAACCGTCCCCACCGCTGGCCCGCCCCCTGGTAGCCAGGGTAGGAGGAAGGGTCGATTTGCGCGTAGCCAGAGATACACACCTGGCCCTGGGTCTGAATCGCGCCTTGCAGAGAGAGCACATGTGGCTGGCGGGCCCGCATCCAACGCAGAGCGTGGTTGAGCTTCTCCAGCTTAACCTCCGTCAGGACTTCCCCCGCGCTCCATTCCGGCAGTTCGATATCCATGTCCTTCCCCCTACGTGGTGATCAATCGGTGCGACCGCAGGCGGGCGAGTATCGCATTGACCGTTCCACCCAGGGCGTTAAGAGCCGCCGCCACCTCCTCTGGCGTGTCCACATCCGAGGCCGTGTAATCGGCCCTGGCGTCGGGGACGGCCTCAAGCCCTACGGTGGCGGAGACCTGCCCGCTTGCCGAGGACCGGTTCCCGGCCCGGTCCACGGCCTCCACCCGGCAGTAGTAGGTACCCGGGTCGAGGCCCAGGACGGCGACGGCGTCGGTGTCGACATTGGCTATCGGGGTGACTCCCGTGACTCTCCCCTGGCTATCCACGGGGATGGAGGAGGTGCTCACGTAGATCCGACAGTAGGCGAGGTCTCCCACCGCGGGGTTGGTCCAGCGCAGATAAAGCCCCCCTGGCGCAGGCGTGGCGGTAAGGCTGGTCGGTGCGGCGGGAGCGGTGGCGTCCGAGCCGATCTCCGTGTACAGCACCTCGCTCCACGGGCCCTTGACCGCACCATTCATCCCACGCACTCGGAATGCGTAGGTCTTGCCCGGCTGCACGAGGATGGTAGCCCTGGGCATCACTCCTCACCTCCCGTGATGACCGAGCTCCACCATGGGATGGTGTAGCCGAGCTTCAGATCGATGGCGAACAGCGCCACCCAGTACTGCCCCGTCGTGTCCGTGAATGGCAGGATCCACCCCAGACCAGCACCGGCTTCCGGCGCCGGTTCGAGGCCCCATATGGAACCGACCACCCTCTCACTCCCTGACGCCTGCCAGACGACCTGAGGAGCCTGCCACGCCCCTTCGGCGTCCCGCTTCCTGTGGACGAGCATTTCGGAGCTGGTGGTCGCCGCGTTCACCGTTACCCCAAGCAGCACGTGTAGCTCATCCCCGGAATAGGCAGGGGCAGCGAAGTTGACGTGGTGGTAGCCTGCGGCCTGGGCGTCGTAGATGGTCTGCTCGGTAGTCCACGTCCCGTCCGTATTCCGCTCCCGGAGGTAGGCGTAGCGGTGGTAGTTGTAGTCGCTCGTGCCCCGGTAGGCGAAGGCCAGCTTCCCCGAGTTATGCAGGGCTCCGTTCCCGGCCCACCGATAATCCTGGACGAACTCGGTGCTCACTCCGGAGCCGGTGAATCGGCGTGCATGCGCCTGACCATCCACCCACAGGCTGACCACAGTACTACCGATGCAGTAGCTGTCGGTCAGCCAGGTCAGGCTGGGACCTGAGCCGAAGTACCAGGTCTCGAATGTCCCGGCTTGGAACCGCATGTGGTATCTGTAGGTATTGGCGTACTGGGTGTGCACGCCCGTGCCGTCGAATGCCAGCCCGCCCAGGCCGGGCCTTGCGGCCTGGAATTGGGCAGGGGTCCCGAAACTGGTCCCGTCGTAGAAGACCAGGTAGTGACTGCCGCCCCCATAGGAAATCCCGACCCACCACCCGCTGCCTGCCGGTGTAACCGTTACCCCCACGACGGTGTCACCTGTCCTCCCGTAAACGCTTGCCACCTCAGCCAGCGTTGTACCGTTCCATGTGTACGCGGCTACCTCGTGGCCCCTCCCCGTCTCCGTGATCCGGGAGAAGAAGGCCAGGCGGTTCCCCTCCACCCTCGCGCCTCGCCAGGGAACGAAGTAGGACGGTTGCGCCTGGATCGGATACAGCCCGCTTAGCGTAGGCACCTACATCGCCTCCCCCCATGCGACCTCCCAGAGCTCCGCCACCCCGTCCCAGGAAAGGGTGACGGCGATCCAGGTCTGTCCTATGTGATCCTGCACCACGGTCTGGCTGGCGATCTCCAGGTTTTGGGGTTGCCCTGGTATGCCAGGACTAGACCCGCCAGCTCCTCCGCCGCCCGTGGCCCCAACCGCCAGGCCGGTAAGCCGGGTCTCCACCTTGCGCAGGCGGTGCTCGATACCGCCATCGCGCCAGACGATGACATCCTCAGGGATACCTGTCATACCTCCACCATCCCCACTCGCATCACGTCCCCCGCACCGAGCGAGATGGAGATCACCAGGTAGTCTCCGCTCAGGTGCAGGCGGTCAGAGTCAAGAGTGATCACGTCGCCTGGCTCCCAATGGGGATAAGGCGGGAGCTCCAGGTCCAGCCGGTACCTGAAGGCCGAGAGATAGCTCAGGATCCTTTCCGCAAAGCCCTGGCCGGCGGCCTTAGCCCAGACGGGGCAGTCCAGCCGGATCTCGCGGCTGCCTAACCGCCTGACGAGGTCCTCGTCCTCGGCCTTAAAACTGCGCTCCGTGAGGGCCAGGGGCTGCCCCAGGACCTTCAGTCTCTCATCCTCCTGACCACCGCTTGCGGTGACCGTGCACTCCCACTCGTCGCAGAGAAGGTCGCTCACGGTGCCGGTAAAGTCCAGGCCGGACACCGCGACCGCCGGCGACTTAGAATACGCGAGATCCATAGCCTCGCCAGTAAGCTCCTCTGCGTCCACGCTCGCCAAGTCCTGGCATGGGGCCCGGGATGGGGCGCGCCAGTCCACGATTACGCGCGTCGCCACCTCCTGGACTCTGAGCTCCGGCGCACCGAGGATCTCCGCATCCGAGATCGTGGCGCCCGGCGCAGGCACCGCCGTGCGCCTCCGGATATGCAGCTCTCCTCCCACCCCGAACCAGATGTGGTGCAGGCTGGCCCTCGCCAGCTCATTGGTGGCCTCGGCGGGGCTCCCCTGCATCACTATCCACTCGTACGGATCGGTGTCGACGGAGGAGTCTACCACCACGTCGTCGTCATGCACCCAGGCGTAGTGGGCCACGTGCCTAAGCGCCTGGCCCAGCGTGAGCCGATGAAGAAGCCGGGGCGGCATTTCGCGCAGGGCCATCAGCCCCATCCGGTCGCGCCCACGCACCTTCAGCATTCCCGTGCCTTGGGCCCACTCATCGGCAAAGTACGCGCCCTGCCCCACCCACTCCCAGCCTTCCGACGTCAGAAGCCCCCAATATGGAAGGAGTCTGGCACCAGGCTGGAGGTACAGGGCGTAGGCGGATGGATCATCGACGAGGATCTCAGCCTGGACCTCCGAGGCCGCTACGGTTCCCAGCGGGTAGCCTACCGCCGCGAGGTACTCCAGGCGCCTGGTCACATCAAGACGGGAGACGGCGCCCTCTCTGAACTCCTCTCGCCACAGGGCATCCACCTCGTAGATCCGGGCGTAATCGTTGGGCTCCGCCGTCCGCAGGACTGACACCCTCACCGCCCTGAGCTCCAGCACCGACGGCAGCTGCGCCTCGACGTACCACCCATCGAAGTCGTATTCCCCCAGGAGCGTCCAGTCGGATGCCCCGGTCGCCCTATAGTGGATCCTCACGCGGCCCAGCCCCCCGTACCGCCGCGCCCCGGCCACGTGTATGAGGCCCGCCTTCCGAGGGCGGGATTCAGGGTACCAGACTTCTACGTACGGCGGGTCGGAGAATTCCCTGTTAGCGTTGGATGTGGTAGCCGACCACCATCCTGGGTTTAGCCTGGTGGAGGCCAGATCCTCCGGCGGAATGGCGTACCAGGATCCGTCCGCCGTGCACCCACGGTCCAGCACCGCGTACCCTCGACACTCCGGTATCCCGGTCGCTACATTGTCAGGCGGCAGATTAGTTGCGTCATAGCTGGGGCTGGACGTGACCGTCGGTCTGGGCTCCAGGGCGTTGCACGTCCAGTCCACCATCAGCCTCCACGCCCACTGCCGGGGCGTGTTCCCCAGGGCCGCGAGGAAAGCCGGCGACACTGGCAGCACGGACCATCACACCTCCTCCAGCTCAAGGTGGACCTCGTATCCCCAGTTATCCGGGTAACGATCGATTACCCGGTCGCTATAGCCTACCACCAGAACGGAGAGGCTCTCATAGCCCCCTGCGAATTTCCCAATCTCCAGCGTGTGCGGCGAGGAGTCCAGGGCCAGGCCGATCAGATCATCCCGCCCCAACCAGGACGCCGTACCGGAGGCCGGTAGGTAGTCCCAGGAGATCCGGATCCGCCGCTTGTAGGTGCCCGGTGCATCGAGGTGGGCAGTACCGTCCAGAGCCCTTCGCCACTCGCCCACAAGCCAGGGCTCGAGTTCTACGGTGCGATTGCCCTCGAAGAGAGGTTGACCGTCCAGCTTAAGCAGCGGCGATGCCACTTCCTACACCCCCAGCGCCCTCCTTACCCGCGGCCCTACTTCGAGCTCTATCTTGCGGGCCAACTGCTCCCACGACCGATCATCGGCAATAAGCGTGCCAACCTGCAGGTGCAGGTGCACTGGCGGGGCCGCACCGGGCGTGGGGCCCCCCACTGCCCCCGCCGCCCGTACGGTGGCGGGCGCAAGGACCGTCGCAGGGGCACGGTACCGCTCCACGAGTCCCGACATCTCCACAAGCCCCCTCCTCATGGCGGAGGAGATACGCGCGAACATCCGCTCGTAGATGGGCGGAATGACCTCATAGAGCGGCCCGCTCCCATGTCCTATGCCCTCTATGGCGCTCTTAATCTCCGCCGCCTTGGCCTCAATAGGGCCCCTCCACCACTTTAGCGCCTCATCTATCTCGTGGAGGACGTGATCCACCTTCGCCGCCGGGCCCTCAGAGATGGTCAGCCCCTCCTCCACCGCATTGCCCGTGGCCTCCGCCTCCTGCGCTATAGCTGCCCCTTGCTGTCCCGCCGTACTCAGTATGTCCCCCAGCACCTGCGCGGCCCTGTCCTTCGCCGGCTGGAAGTTCAGGGCGTCGATGAAGCTCTGGGCAATGGCGGCGGCCTCGGCCTCGCTCATGGCCTTAGTCTCCGTCAGCTTAGAGAGCACAGACTGGAGGAGTTCGGCGGCGGAGGCGGCGGCCTCCGGGGTCTGGGTCTGCATAGCCCGGGAGAGGGCCCGCGCCAGCTCAGCGCCCTTGGCCTGAAGCTCGGGGATCTTCTGAGTAAGGACCCCCACATAGACACCGATAGCGGCCTCCCCTGCCTTGAGAATCTCAGCATTCCCAGAACTCATGGCGATAGCAATCTCCACCGGCAACGCCTGGAAAGCCTGGGCTGCTTCGGCGGCCCTTTGCTGCAGGTAGCCTGTCTGGGCCGCCCAGGCCGCCATAGCCATCTGGATGTACTCCGCCCTGAGGCGATACGCCTCGGCGGCGGCCCCCTGCTCCTCGTCCATACGCTTCCGGGCCCAGACCAGCTCACCGACCAGGGCCTCCCAGGCCGCCCTCTGGTCATATATCCCGGCCACCACAATGTCCCGCGCGAGCTCGGCCTCCACTCCTCCCGTCCTCAGTAGAGTGATGATTTGGCGCTGCGAGTCCGAGATGTCGGCCGCCTCGGCCCGGTGGGCGGCGGCTATCTCCTGGACTGTCCTCTTCCGCCCCTCGAGAATGTCCATGAGCTGCTGATGAGTCTGGGCCAGCCGCTCTTCCGCCGTCCTGGCCCCCTCTACCGCAGCCGAGTAGCCTGTCCAGTCCGCTACCAGTCCCAAGAGAGGTAGGGACCTTAGACCGGCGGATATCTTGTCGAGGCCCGATCCCTGCTCGCGCAGAGCCGCGATAATCCCCTGGATGGCGGCCATAGCTACCGCGGCCCCGCCAGCGATTAGCAGTGCGGACGAGCTAAATCCCGCCGCCCCGCTCTTAAGTGCCGCGAAAGTAGAAAGGCCCTCCAGCTTTGCCAAGGACAGCTGGACACGGAGGTGCTGGAAGCCCTGGATCCAGTCGAGGATAGTCGGGGTCAATCTATAAGCGACAAGCCCCGTCAGGACGGGCCCCAGCCCCCCGAGAAGCCCGACGGTCCCCCGCACAGCCCCCGCCAGCTTGGTCACGGCGCCCCAGGCCGCCTGGGCAAAGTCCACGAAGCGGGATAACCAGCGCTCGAGATCCCCCCTCGTCACCCACTCCTTAAGGGCGTCGATCACTCTCCTTATTGCCGGCATGAGCTTCTCAAGCATGGTAAATGCGGCATCAACTACCACATTCCTCAGATTCTGCAGCTGCTTGGTCAGAGTTTGCCTCGTAGCCTCCGCGGCCCGCTCAGCGGTCCCTGTACTATCCTCCAGCGCCTTGGTCATACGGGCGAAGGCGTCGGGCCCCTGGTTGATGAGGGACAACATGCCGGAGAGGGCCTCTGTGCCGAAGAGCATGGACAGGGCCTGGTTGCGGGTGGCGTCGTCCATCTCTTTGGTGCGCTCGGCAACCCTGGCTATGATCTCGGAGAGCGTGTGCGTGGCGGGGTTTAACTCCTGGACCGCCACGCCCATCATCTGCATGGCCTCCCTGGCCTCCTTGGGCGGATCCACCAGGCGCACGAGGGCCCCCCTGAGGGCCGTACCGGCCTGCTCCCCTTTGATCCCCGCGAGCGACATGAGAGCGAGGGCGGCGGTCACCTCCTCTATGCTCCTCCCCGCCGCCGCGGCAATAGGGGCTACGTACCGCATCGAGTACACGAGATCCTGGAACTCGAGCTGGCTGGAATTTACCGCCTTGGCCATGACGTCGGCCACGTGGCCCGCATCCTTGGCCTCCAGGCGGAAGGCCCCCAGCATGCGGACCAAGAGATCCGTAGCGTCAGCCATCTCGATGTTCCCGGCGGTAGCGAGGTTGAGGACCGAGGGCAGCACACTGAGCTGCTGCGCGGCGCTGAGCCCCGCGCTTGCCAAAAAGTACATCCCCTGCGCAACCTGGGTAGCGGAGTACTCGGTCTGAAGGGACATGGTGCGAGCCGCCTCGCGCAGCCTCCCCATCTCCTCGGCCGACGCCCCCGCGACTACTCCGGCGCGCGTCACCGCCTCGTCGAAGGTCATGAATTCCCGGGTAGCGAGCGCGAGTCCGGTGGTCAGCGACGCCCCCAGCGCAGCCCCAGCTATAGCCCCGAGCTTGGAGAGCCTACTATGAGTACTCTCGAGCACGCCGGAGAGCTGGGACTGGGCCCGCTCCACCTCACTCATGTCCACACCGTAGTGGACGAGCAGTTTACCCAGGTCCACGCTTCTCCCCTCCCGTCACGAATACACGCAGACCGGACAGCCCGCGCGGTCGCCGCCTACCTCCAGTCACGTGCCTACCGTGGGCCTCAAGCAAAGCGGCTAGCTTGGCGGGCGTGCTTCTCCAGAAGATTTCCTCCGAGAGGTACCGGCAGCACCAGTAGTAGACGTCGACGGCCCAGTCATCTCCCCGCCCTCCTCCCGCCCTGCCCCTTTTCCCGAGCTCATGCCGAAGGCCGCCATCATGGCCCGGCCCAGGATCTCCGAGATCCGCTGGATGTCCTCAGGCAGAATGAGGGCCCCCACCTGCTCGATGGTCAGCTCGGGGTGATGGGTACGGAGGCCGGCCCAGACCATGGCCCTGATGACGCGGAATGGCGGGATGGCGGCGGACTCCAGGCCGCTAAGGTCCACACCGCACTGCTCGAGCTCCGCCAGGGCGTTCATGTCGAAGATCAACCGGTATGTGCCTCCTGCCAGCTCAAGCTCGAACGTACGGTCCCTGATCTTCTCCAGCATAATCCCTCCTCACCTCCTCACCGATCCCAATCCTACAGGGACTGGGCTGTCTCATGCTCGATCAGGTCGTAGAAGTAGTCGGTATTGCCGGCGCAGGGAATGGCCTCCGCGGTGAAGGACACCGTCTTGTAGTCGTCTCCCGTAGCACCCATGGAGAAGTCGGTGATCTTGGCCTTCCAGAGGACGAAGTGGAGGTCAGCGCCCTCCTCGTCCACCTGGGTTACCTGCGCGGAGAGCTTAAAGTACGGCGGAGTACTTGATCCCTGGCGGTACATATGTACGCGGCTCGGTGAAGTACCGCTCGTGGTAAGAGTACCACCGAGCAGCACCTCCAAAGCCTCCAGCGAGATTTTCGCATGGGTGACATCCACGGATATCGACTTGACCGCCGTACGCCGGTCCAGGACCACGTCGTCGCCGGTTAGCTCCTTGGACTCGACATTGAAGCTCACCTCGAACTCCTGGATGCCCGGCACGTCTATCGCGTCATCGTAGGTAGGTGTCGATCCTGAGTCATCCACCAATTGGGCAATCTTGCAGTCAGTCACCCCGTATACGAAGGTCACCTCGTCAAAAGCCACGCCTGCTCACCTCCTTCTTACGTCAGTGGCACGAAGACGCTGAAGTCCAGCGTCCGTACCCGGCACATCAGCTCATGACTGAAGCCGTCCGCGGCGGACTCCAGCCTGGCCCTTCCCGAGCTCAGGGCCTGGGTAACCTGGTCGGCGAGGGCGTCCAGGCCGTCTCCCCCGTAGATCTGCACCTCGATCCTCGCCCGCTCGAACATCGGCGCGCCATCCCCCACGATTACCTCCCCTCCTGCCTGCCTGAACACAAGCATTGGAAGCTGGGGCTCCTTGGGAATCCAGGCCTGGTAAATACGCCCCTCAAACCCCTCCACGGCCTCCAGGGCTCCGCGCACCCATTCTTTAGCCCCCATCATCGCCCGGACACCTCCGTGGCTATCTGTTCCAGCTGCACTCGCAGCTGGCGGCGGTAACGCTCAAAGGCGGGGCTCAGGTACGGGTGCTCGGGCGTCCCTCGCTGGGCTATGGCCTTCGCGACGGGGTAGGCTAACCGCTCATCCCCCAGCTTACGCTTCGCCCATCGTTTGAGGACGCGCATGTTGGGCCAGTGAGGCTTGGTCCCAAATTCCACAGCCGCCGCGTAGCCCGGCTCCCCCGTGGCGACTACCCAGTGGAGATCCCCGATCCTTTCGGCACGTATCTGGGCGCGGAGATAGCCGGTGTCAACGGGAACATCCGCTCGCGCCTGGTTGGCGGTACACTCGGCGGCCCAGGATAGCTCGCGCTGCACCTGGGACTTCACTTTAGCCAGGATCCTGGCGTTCCGACGCAGGACTTGCGGTATGCCCTCCACGCCCAGCTTAGTAGCCACGCCTCACATACACCTCCAGGTGATGATCATCCCCGGCCCTGTACACCTCGAGCACCTCGTACCTCTCGCCGTCCCCGTCGAAGACCAGCGCGTCACCGCGGACGACGTCGGCCCCCGCAGGCAGGTAGGCCTTAAAGGTGGGAACGTCTACGAGCCCCGCCTCGCTCCAAGCATCTATGGAACCAGAGTAGCGCGCCTTGGAGAGTCGCCCCTTCGCGGTGCCGACGGGCGCACCGAGGATCCGTGACCAGTCCCCGCTGCCCTCTTCCGCCTCGACGACAGGGCGGTAGATGTGAACGGTCGACGGGAAGAGATCAGAGGGTAGTCTCGGGATCCTCATTCAGATATCGCCTCCTATCGCCGTAGAGAACAACTCACCGCTGGGCCCCGCCCACGCGGGCCCCGCGGCGCCGCCGAGCTCAGCAGCCAGGCGCCAGTACTGCTCCGCCCGCTTGGAAAGGGATAGCCGGATGTCCCCCACCGCCTCGTCTACTTGGCGACTGAAGCGGGCGGCAATGGCGCGCGCCGCCTGAGCAGCCGCCCGCCGCACGTCGCCGGTCTTGGACAGCAGGTAACCGATCTCCTCATCGCTCAGCAGGGGCTCCCCCTCATCGACGTCCCCGATGAGGAACCTGACTTCATCCCGCTGAGAGGATGTAGGATCTCCGGAGTAGGACCAGGCCATCGGCATCCACTCCCGGTCCGAGGCCCCGGGCCTTAGCTCCCGGAGGCTATGTCCGTCATCAGCAGTCCGCAGTCGGCCGCCACAATGCGTATGTCTACGGCGATCGTCCCCTCCACACGGTCCGCCTCAAGCTCCTCCATCCGGAAGACCTTGATTGCTATACCCTCGTTGTTCTGGGCCAGCCCGGTCCAGGCGAAGGTGTAGCCGGCGGAGGGCGTCATGATTGAAGCCGCCTTCTCCACGTAGAGCAGCAGCGCCATATTCTCCCCGGCTATGAAGCTGACGTCCGAGGCGGAACCGTCCGGCATCTCCGGGCCCGTATCTATGACGCCATACGGAACGACCACCTTCTCCAGCCCGAGCAGCGACGCCAGCAACTGCCTGCTTACCACCCCGGGTTGCGTGTACTTGATCCTCTCCAGGACAGTGCTGTGATTCTTCAGCAGCACCTCCACATCCGGGGTCAGCACCAAGGCGTTAGGAACAAAGCCGGTGGACTCAGCGATGACCAGCTTGGCCCTGTCGATGTCGGCGATGGGGTCGCTCGTGGCCTGGTCCCAGGGCGTAAACTCGTCACCTCCGTTCCACTCGTTAGCCCACACGCCCGCAGCGAGGGCCACCTCGGCGAAGAGCCGATCTCTCGCGATCAGGAGCTGCTGGGTAACGTACCGGGTAGCATCCCGGTCCAAGTTCCCTCGCGTGTTTTTGCGCGTCCAGTCGTCCACGTCCTTGTGCACGCTAATCGGTTCGCACACGTAGAACTGTGAGTTATCCTGGCGCCACCCGCCCCCTGCGGACTCCGTAGCAGGGGCCCTCTTCCGAGCTGCCAGGCGCAGCCAATCGCCCTTCGCGTAGCGAGTGTACCGGCCCGCCGCCATCTCCACCGGCACGATAGGGAATACTTGCGTCGCAGCGAAGGCGTCGGTGCTCTGCATGTACGCGATCGCGACATTAGTCAGCAGCTCGTTGGGGTAGACCTCCTCCATTGTGGGGTTAGGCATGGTCTCACCTCCTCCTTTACATCGATCCGCGGACGAGCAGGGCGGGGATTACGCAGCCGTCGTCCGCCGCATCCTCAAGCGCGAAGGCGTAGTACATACCCGCCGAGGCTGTCGTGCCATACCCCCTGGTATCCACGGTCAGCGGATCCCCTGCAGCGGTGCCGGACGCCACCATCAGCTTAGTAATCCCGCATACGGCGATGGACGCCATCTGCCCAGCCTTCGGCTTGTTCTGAAGCACGCCGATGGGGAGATCGCTGGAGCCGGACTTAGCGACCTTGTATCCATTCCTATCGAGAGTCACGAAGGTATACTGGGCGGTGTCCAGGTCGCTCGCGGCCTCCAAGGCTATGCAGACCAGGGCCTGCTCGTAGGCCATAGTCGATCACCTCCGATTGCTACTCTTGAACCGCTCGTACAGGTCGGGCCGGTCAGCGATCAGGCGGTCTACAGCCATCTCCCGGGTCAGTCCAGGATCCTTCGCCATCAGCTCGGCTATGGCAGACTCCAGGTCCTCCCCTGATCCGCCGGTGTCGGCCCCCAGCTCCTTAAACAGCGCGCTCTCACGGACCACCTGATCCGCGGCCCGGAGTATGCGCTCCATCACAGGGTACTCATCCGGCAGCGCGTCGTCGATCCGCTTGAGCAGCCTACCCAGCGCCTCGGCCTCAATCCCAGGCAGGGAGAACTCCTGGGCCTTGGCGAGAAATTCGCGCTCGCGCTGGGCCTCGCGCTCCGCCCTGAGCTCCTCCTCAAGGTCCTCTGCCCTCTTGAGCACCTCCTCATACCGCTTCCAGAGGGCCTCAACCCGTGATCTGACCTCCAGCGGCAGGTCGCTCAGATCCAGCGACTTGGACACGGGCTCCTCCGCCCGCCCCTCCTCGGACTTCTTCTCCACCGCCGGCTCGGGGTAACCATAGCCAGCGAGCTGCGCCAGGGTCTGCAGAATGGTAGCCGGGAGCTCATCCCGATAGGCATTAAGCAGCCTGAGGGCAGCTCTCACGGCCGCCACGGCCTTCTCACTAAGGCCCTCCTTCAGCAGCTCGTCGAGCTGGTCCTCCCCCTCTGCCTCAACCTTGGCGATGATCTCCACCAGCTCTTCAAGGTCCATGCCTTCCACCTCCTCGCTCTTAAGCAGCAGGAACTGCTTGCGCGAGGCGGCCCGGCTAACCAGGCTCACCTCCAGCACGTCATAGTCCACAACCTCTGTAGTCATTGCTCCTCCTCCTCCCTAACCAGAGGAGCGCGTACGCCGAAACCACCGGGGCTGAAGCCGGTGATCTCCCCTTTCTCTATAGCCTCCCATACCTCGGGATCTCGCACGTGCACCGCCATCACCCAGGATCCCTCCTTGACGGGCTGCCCGCCGATCTCGAGGTCGCAGGGCGCTATATATGACTCTACGGGAACCGCATCGGTACGATCCTTATGCTCGAGGCCCACGACGCGGTACCGGGCCAGGTACTTATGGGCGGCCTCCTCCACGACCTCCCGTCCAAATACGTCGCCATGAGCGTCCACCGATCCTGGCTCAATCACCACGCCGTAGACAAGCTGCTTGGGGCCATCTGCCTTCAGGATCCTGCCTCCTGCAGCCCCCTTCTCTATCCTGATCAACTCGGGCTTGCGCCCAGGTCCTCCCCAGACCAGGTAGCGCTGCCCTTTAGAGGCGAGCTCGCTCCTGACCTCCTCCATCGAGCGGCTCTCAGCGTAGGGCGTCTGGTCGGCCGGCTTTGAAATCAGCCAAGTCCGCTTCCCACCCTCGCCGACGGGAGCGTACTGCAGCAGGTACCTCCCTACGACCATTTTACCATGGAGGAATACCTCCAGGCAATGCTCTCGCCACACGCCCACCTCGTAAGTACCACGGTCTACGGCGAAGAACTTGGCGTAGGAGCGCCCGGTGGCACCGACGCTCCCGGGAGCCACGACCATCGGCCCGCCCTTACCCACATCCAGCCACTCATCGGGCTGCCCCAACTTGAAGGCCACCTGTAGCGCGTCTTTAGGGCTAAGGTTAGCCAGCCGGTCCCCGTGGCGGTTATCAGCCGTGGAGCCCAGGAAGACGGTGACACCCCAGAGCTCGTCGTCGCCCTCAAAGCGCAGGTCCCCGTGAAGGCTATGATCCGTGCGCAGAAGCTCCTCCTCGTCCATTTTGGACTCCTCCTCACTTAGGCCACGCCAGTGGTGATGGTAGACGAAGCGCCCCCGCCCCGAGGGCGGGAAGGCCTTCCACCAATGCTCGGCCCACCACTTAGCAGCGGCCTCAGACCGGGTATCCACCTCATCCCTCAGCGCCTTCCTAATCCTGGCGGCCTTGCGGCCTACTTCGCCGCTGTCCCCCAGGTAGCGGACCGCGGCAGGATGAGGCAAATACTCGAGGGCGAGATTCCCCAGCTCCTCCCTCGCCCTGCGCCCCAGGGCCACCACTGGGGCCCCGCACTCCGCCAACGCCCGGAATAGCGCCGGTCTCCACTCCTCGACCAGCTCTTGATCCGGATCCCGGTCCATCGCGATGGGCACCAGGCTCAAGATAGCTACCTCGGACCGTTTCAGCCGGAGCGGATCAAGGTACAGCCTACGGAAGGTCTCACCTACGGGCCCCGTAAGCGGAGCACCGCGCGCTGCGTCCACGGCGCCAGGACGGAGGCCCACGTAAGCGAGGCGCGCACCCGGCGGCACCCACTGCGGAACCAGGGACTTTTCGAGCTCGGATTTCAGAGCATGCCCTCGCCTTGCCAGATCGATCACCTGGTCGCTGGTATAGGCCGGACGGTCCTCCGCCGGCCCCGCGACGGTGGGCTTCCCCCACGCAAGCTCTACGCGTCCCCGCCGTTGGAGTAGGAGCACCTCCTCTACTCTAACCGGGATCACGTCCCCCTCCTTGGCCTGGTAGTCGGTGGGGAAGGTGGATCCAAGCTCCACATAGACCGTTCCGCCTATATCCCGGGCATTCACGTATCTCCCCTCCGATCCCACGCTGGCAGGGACCGCGCAGGAGTAGGACCACTTGCCCGACGCAAGATGGCGCCGATCCATCACCCGCACCCGCAGCTCGACCACCGTCTTCCACTTCGCCCAATCGTCTGAAGCGCCAGGGTGGTAGGGCTTGGAGGCGTCCTTAACTACCAATCCCTCGGATCCCTGGGTGGCAGCCGCCCACATCCCAACCCTGCGAAGATCTTGCTTGCTCCTGATCGGCTTGGCCTCCGAGAGATGGAGGTAGAGAGCATGGCGGACGTCCAGCCCCTTAAGCAGGGCCTCAAGGGCCTCCCGCCGCTCAGAGAGCGGATGACTGGACAGGTCCTTGCCGTCCAGGTATAGCAGATCGAAGGTCCAGTAGGATGGAGAGATTCCCCCCTCCCCGCGCAGCATAGCCGCCAGCATGGTGCGAGGGATGATAGCCCCGGCCCGCGCTCCGCAGAGCTCGCCGTCGATTAGGAAACTCCGAGCCGGCAAGGACAATAACGCCTCCACCAGGGGCTTGGTCCCATCAGACACGAGGTCCCTGCCCCCCTCCGACCAGAGGTGCACCTCCCCTCCGGAGGTCTTCGCTGCCATGCACCTGAAGCCATCGAACTTGACCTCCCCGATTAGCTGAGCGCCAGACTTAAGCTTCTCCTCAACCCAGGGCCAGAGCTCTTCGGTCGAGAAGTACTCCACCGTCCCCGTCATAGCGGGCTTCTCTGGGGCGGGCGGGTGCTCAGGGTCGAGCCCCTCGGCCTTTACCACCACCCGCTCAGGGCGCTCTCGGCGCAGCACCAGGCTATAGCACGGGTAGTAGTCACCATGGCTACCCTGCGGGCTGTCCAGCCAGTGTAGGATCCCGCTCTTCTCAGGGTCCAGCGCATTGCGGATGGGAAGCCAGACGCCATCCGCCTGGAGCAGAAAGTACTCACCGCTCTCATCCCGGTTCGCGCGGATCAGCACGTCGATGTCGCCGGGCTCCGGATCCCCCCTTGCGGCGGATCCCACCACGGACACGAAGTCCTTGATGAGCAGAACCTCTGCGGGCAGGCGACGCAGGGCGGACTCCAGCCCCTCCCCCTTGCGCAGCTCCCGGGCGGCCTGCACCAGCTCGTCATCCTCGTCGTAGCTAAAGCCCCGGCGCTCGAACTCCTCCATTACCCAGATAGCGGCATTGACCAGGTCCTCCACAGGTTCTCCGCGCCGGCGAGCCGCGCCGTACCATTGATGCAGGCGCAGCCAGGCGAGGCGTAGCTCGTCATCCGGAACCCTCGCCAAGATAGCGGGCCTCATCTCTACGAGGGCCAACTTTTCCAGCGGGGTCGGCTCCTCCACCCTCGCCCGCGCCTTTCCCCCTGCGGCAGGCACGGCGGCCCGGTGCAGCTCCTGGAATAGCCAGTCGGGTAGATACGCCCGCGCCTTATCCACCAGAGCTTGCAGGTACTCCACCGACAGCCCCTCTCTGCCCTTCTCCATCTTCCACCACCTCGATCTCTGGATCCTCGGCGGGCGGCCCCCGCCACTCAGCCGCGCCCGCCCCTCAGAGGCTTCTCCTTCCCTCCGGAGGCGGCGGTGCGCGCTTTTCGCTCCTTCTCCTTCTTCTCCTCCTCGCGCAGCATCCGATCGCGCGCGATCCTCAGCCAATCCGCGTTCTCCCGCGTCGCGTCCACCTGGAAGATTTGCATCGGCCTCACCTCCTTTCGGCCTTATCCCAGCGCCCGTCCCTCTCCTGCTTTACGGCGCCGTACCAGGCGCACCCAGTCCTCATCCTTGTTGGCGAGATCCCCCCTTATCGCCAGGGCCCGGTCGAACGATCCGCTCCTGGGCCCGATGAGGACGAACTCAGACTCACAGCCCGACTCGTATCCCCACCCCGATCCCGACCACATAGACCACACGCGCTCTGCGGGGACTCTCGTAACGAGTACGGCGCTATGCTCGAAGTTCCCCGCGAAGCTCATGGCAAGAGTCGGATCCGCTGACCAGGACGAGAGCGGGCGGGAACCCACCTTGGCCTCACTCAGCGGGCTCAGCTTGGTCCTTTCCTCCGACTTCGTACCGCGGAAGAGTGTAACCTCGGAGATCCCCATCTCTCGGAGCTTGCGCTGCGTGACGCGGTAGGTTGCTTCAGCAACGGCCTCGCTGGCGGCAGCTAGCCCTGCCTCGTCCAGCCGCCTACACTCCTCCCACCTCCACAGATCGGCCGGATCAATATGGAAGCCGTCCAGTGTGTCGGGGACGCCTAAGCCGAATAGGCGATTCACGGCACGCTGCAGGGATAGGGATCGGGGGTTAACGGACCAGCCTGCCCACTGGTCGTACCAGCCATTGAGCGCCCGGGCCACGCTGTTCGTGGTCACTGGGGTGCCCTTGGCCCAGAGTCCTGACCTGATCATCCCATCCCGGAACTTCTGCTTAAGCGCCTCGTCACCAAGGATCTCCTTTGCGACCGCCACCCGTGCCTTATTAACGAGGGGCTCCGTGTATATCCCGGCATCCCGCGTAGCATGGTACTCGATCTCAGGCCTGCCCGTCATCCCCTCCGCCAGCTCGTCAAGGTTAGCAGGCCGAAGAGGCGGTAGCGCCTCGTATACCGCCGCCTCCTGCTCCTCAGCAGCGCCCTCCACCTCCCGGTACTCCTCCTCGTCCACCTCCTCCAGCACTTCGACACAGCGGCAGGAACCGGGGTGGAGCGGAGGTCCAGACACCCCACCGGGATAGGTCCCCCTAATCGTAGCCTTCCGACCTTCCATGGCCATGCAGGCGGGGCAAAGGCGATCATCAGGGGTAATTACCCATCTGCGGATACAGAACTCCGGCAGGAGTCCCTCCCCCTCCGCTACTTTCCAGGCGCTCCGGCGGGCCTCGTTGGCCGCAGTGATGAGCTCCGTACGAGCGATGTTCTCGGCCCGGAGCTGTCGCAACTTCTCGGCATACGCCTCCACCTTCTCCCGTATGACCTGGCGGTCAAGCCCCCTGGCGATTAGCCGGTTTTCGTAGTTGCACACGGCCACTGCATACCGGGGGTCCAGTCCCACCAGCGCCCGGACGTCGTCCATCAGCTCGTACGGATGCTTGCCGCCCTCAAGCCCCCTCGTAATGACCAGGCTTAGGGCCTCGCGGTCTGTACTCTCCAGGTGACGCACCAGCCTGGCGGCCTGCTTACTTACCGCGACCAGGGAGAGATCACTCACGGGGCCGAATGCCGCGCCCATGCCCCGGCCAAACTTGCGCTGCAGGGCCTCCAGCTCCTGCCTGGCGGCAGCATCTGTCGCCTCAGACAGCGCCTCGCCCACTACCTCGGTCGCGTGCTCCGTCACGGCGCTGAGCAGTGGAGCTAAGGCGTGCACCACATCGTCCTCTACCACATGCGGAACGGACAGAAGCCGTGTAGCGATATCTCGCCACTGATCAGGGCGGATGGTGAAGTCGTACCGGCGCGCCAGCTGGTTAGTGAGGCGAGCAATGAGGCGCCGCATGGCGGCGTAGGGGTCCCACTCCTCCTTCGCGATCCACCGGTAGTGAGGCCTCACCGAAACGATCACGGGTCCCTCACCTCACAGCCCCATGTGAGACTCAAGGCGCTCCAAGTCCTGGATGATGCTCTGCACCTTCTCCATCCAGGGATGGTTGGGCACGCAGTACCCAGGGCAATCGCGGGCGCCCTGGGGCGCGCCATAGTACCGGGCCAGCCAGGCGAAGTTAGCCCGGATCCCCTCCTCCCAGCTTCTGAAGCCGGCCCTATAGGCGAGCATCCCCCAGGCGTTGTGGGGCGCGAAGCAGTACAGCCCAAATGAGGACTCCACCCCCGCGATAGCCACGGGGAGGTAGGGGTTGATGCCTGTACGTAGTCCCTCCTCCGCAAAGATCGCCCCACATCCCGCCAGCGGGCTATTCCTCCTCGCCAGATAGGCGTCGATGACCTGCGCGACGGCGGGGCTGCCAGTAGTAGGCGAAGGCGGGGCGGCGGCCCTGGCGGTCACCTCCCCAGGGCTGAGGGTCTCCTCCCGCACCGGCGCAGAGGAATCTACCCTCTGCATGGATGGAGCAGCCTCCCCGCTCTCCACTAACCCCGGAGGCTCGGACTCCGGGGCAGGCGGCGGGGCACCCGGCCCAGGGACCGGCTGAGCGATAGATAGCGCTATAACTACCACCAAGACTACAAGTAGCCCGATCCCAATCCCGATTCCGACTACCGGCAACCAGTCCAGCCCCCTCGGAAGGCCGGCCCGTACCCAGGCTCTGGCCCTCTCCCATCGGCGCATGGCCTACCACCCCCTTGGCCCTCAGTCGGCCCTCTCCTCCGCGCTGGGATGCGGTGGGGCCGGCAGGTTAGCCAGCTCCAGCAGGTACCTGGTCAGGTCGTCGTTGGGGAAGATAGGGGCCCCCGCGGAGCTCAGGCTCTGCAGGAAGTCCCCCAGCTCCTTCAGATCCACCGTCTCCACCTCATCGTGGCGCAGCTCCGGGCAGTAGGCGGTGTCCCAGCCGTTGAGGGCGATTAGCCTTGGTATGGCGTAGGTGTTCATCACGGAGGCCACCTCGTCCAGGTACGCACTGATAGCGAGGGTGAAAAGCCGGGTCTTGTCCACCGAGAGGGCGTAGGATCCCACCCTCTGCGTCCCCAGCATGAGAAAGTCGGCCAGGATCGACTGAGCGATCCTGGTGTCGTAGCGCTCAATGGTGGAGGACAGCTCAAACTGGCGACGGCCCCCGGTGGTGAGCAACTCCAGGCGGTACAGCTCCCGACCATTCAGGTCATAGGCGAGCGGCATAACCACCCCCTCCTGAGCGTCCCTTCGCAGCCCGGATACCAACGACTGGAAGGCCGAGCGGAGGGCGACGTCCTGCTCCGTATCCCCTCGTAGCACCGATTCAGGAACCCAGACCACGGGTAGGCCGGCGAGATCCCGCTCAATGCCCATCGCTTCTATCACCTCGAGGTGGCGTTTGAAGTACCAGGGCCGGTAGGCATTCCGAAGGATTGACCTGCCCTCCGGCGAACCTCCCCGGTTCTCAGTACGAAAGAGCAGCCCCTTCTCGATGGGGATAACTGCCGTCCCTCCCTCCGGCAGGAGCTGGTGAAAGGCCCGTAGCCCGCCCGACTCATCAAGCTCCCAGCGCAGAAGGGTAAGCTGATCGCGGAGTGCAATCTTCCGCCACCCAATCCTCCCGTCGTCATACCGGCTGCGAAGGGCCGGGTCGTCCGAGGCCCCTCCCCTCCTCTTGTACACCACCTCGCAGAATGCCCAGCCATAAATGAGGAAGGACAGGATATCTGAGACCACAGCCTTCCAGGGCAGGGACATGTCCTCCAGGCAGGACTCCACGAAGCGGGCCTGCTCGACGGCGCGTCGGTCCTGACTCGACGACATGACGAACCAGCTGACGGATAAGCAGAGGTTGCGTATGGCGAGCAGGATGGCCCCAACTATCGGGTCCGTGTCCGCCATCTCGCGGTAGATCTTAGCCCCTCGCTGCCCGCGCAGCTCAGGCTGCCACTCATCCCCATACAGCGAGCTCCAACTCCCCCTCCCCTTGCCAAGCTCCAGGAATAGCGCGTCGCTCATGGACCATTCACCCCCTGACTGGCCTGTTCAGTCACCTCCCGCGCCGTGAGCACCCCCTCCAGCGCGAGAACCAGGGCTCGCCGGTGCACCTCCCAGGTGTACCTCCGCACCCACTCCAGGGCCCTGGCCACCTTGATCTCCCGCTCGCGCCGGTGCTCCTCGCTGACCGTGGCCTCCCACAGCCGGCGAGCCGCATCGCTCACATCCACCACGGGGCGCGGGTGGTAGTCAAAGCCATAGGCGAACTGCTCCCCTCTACAGCGTATGAGCCAACCCCGCTCCTCGGCCTCCCCCACGAGCTCAGTAGTTGCGCTGTTACGAGGGCCGACGAACGGCACGCCGACCGCGAAGGCCTCCGTGGTGGAGAACCCCCAGCCCTCCCCCATGGAGACTGACAACACCACGTCAGCGCAGCCGTAGATCAGACGCATCTGCTCCACAGCGACGTCGGAGATCCCCTCTACGTACTCCGATGGTGCCAGGATGAACTCCCCCGCCGCCAGGTCGAAATCGAGATCCTGGGCCATCAGCTTCAGCGGGGCCCCGCATGGCGCATCGTGAGAAGCATGCAGGTATAGCCTGGCCCGCCGAGCCAGCAACCGAGAGAAGGCCTTAAAAGCGAGTAGTGCCCGGCCCGGGTCCTTCCGCCACTGGTTGCGTCCTACGCTCACCACCAGGATCTCTCCGTCGTCTCCTATCCCGAAAATCCGCCCACGTGCCTCGCGCCTCTCCTCTGCCGTAAGCGGGCGAAAGGCATGGGTGTCGCAGCCGAGGTAGACGGTCCCGGCCTCGAGCCCCAGCCTGCGCAGCTCCCCCGCCCCCCAATGGGTATAGCAGAGCCAGGACGCAGTACTCGACTCCTGCGTAATGTCCGATGGATAGAGGCGCCTGTCGACAGGGCAATAGACGACCACGGGCACGTGCTGGCCATCCCTTCTTAGCAGCCGGATGAGCTGGGCGGCAAGCGGCACATCGAAGCTGATCAGCACAAAGTCTGGGCGGAAGCGGCGCGCCAGGCGGACGAATGCCGCTCGACCGAGTGTGTCCCCTTCGTGGTTCACGTGGGCGGCATAGATGGGGAAGGGGTACTCCACAGGATCCACGTAGGCCACGTGGTGATTAACCCCCATGCAAGTGACCTCGCAGCCCGCTGACAGCAGAGCTTGGATGTTCTCCCGGCAGACAATGCCCAGCCCTGTGTTCACCGCCGGGCTGTCGCCGTAGACCAGGACCTTCGCGCCTATCACACGGACCTCCTCCTCTCATTTTAACACGCGCGGGCAGCACGTGTCCAGCCTTACCCCCGGGCGGAGCACTATGATGGTTACCAGCTGGTAACTGCACCCGGAACCCTTCACGTGTGCAGAGACACCTGCGGCGCCTCCGGCCCTGGCCCGTCATGCTTTCCGTCCCCGCGCGGGTCAGGGTCGGGCACCAGAACGCCCCTCCCAGGCCCTACCGGGCTACCGACGGGGCTTTCCATGCCCCAGCAAAGGCCATGCAGGGGCCCTCGGTGCGCCCGGCGGATCCCTCCCGGGCCCTCGGATCCTCCCTGGGCACAATTCCTGGCCCCACCAATGCTCCGAGAAATAGTCGAGAAATAGCCGAAGGGCGGCCCGGAGGCTTCCAACGATAGCGCCGTCCCGGGCCCACAACTCGGCAGCCCTTCCCCGGGGTCATGGCAGGAAGTCCCAGGCGTAACCAAGAGCGCCTCCCCGGGTGGCACCAGGCCGCCCAGGGTACGGTTAGGGGCCCGCCCCCAGGCGGCCCACGCAATCCGACAAGAGGGCGCAGGCAGATTACGACCGCGCGGGGCTAACGTCGCCCCCACCTCCACCGCCCAGATCCTCATCGCCCTCAGGGTGCAGCGGGCACCTGCCGCCGATAGTCAGCGACTGACAGCGTGGGCAGAGGCAGTCCCCCCACGCCTCGATCCACTCGATGCAGGCGGTAAACAGCTCGAACGCCGCCCCCTGAACCTCACAGGTCTCAGGCCGTGAGGTTTCCTCCCACCTGGCAACCCGGATCTCGATCAACGCCCCCCGCCCGGAAAGCAGCATCTCCCGTAGCACGCCAGGATCCTCCACCGGCTTGCCGCCATCAAGGGCCAGGAACATGCGCGGGAACTCCTGATCCTCCGCCCGCAGTGCGATTGCGAAGTCCCCACTTCGGGGAAGGCCGGGGTAGCGATAGACGCTCAGGGCCCGCCGTATCAGTTCAGACTGGGAGATCCGGCACCGGTGGGCCTCCTCGCGGACGTACTCCGCCATGTCAGGGTCGAGCTGGATGGTCGTACGGCGCATCAAGGCAGAAGCCACCTCCTCACCTCCCAGGCCCCACAGGGCCGCCGCGCCTCCTGCCTCCATCATAGCACTATGATAGCGCCCCTGTCAAGGGCTGAGGAAGGCCCACCAGGGGCGCCGCTAAGAGAGGGAACCAGGAAGGGATTTGCCGCGCGGGGCAGACGGAGCGACGGCACCGGCCGGAAGAGGGCCGGCATCCGCCCCCATGCGCGGGGTTGAGTGCAATGGGCGGCGCCCCCGGCAAGGCCAGGATGGATCCTACCCCCACCGCCGCGCCGGCCTCCAGGCCGGGCAGCGGTCCTGGTGCCTTCCCCCGCCCACCATGGCGGCTCAGGAGGGAGGGGTGCCGGCCCCCAGGGCGGAGGAAGGCACCAGGCGTTGGGGTCTGGGCGGTTCACAGGCCCCCCGGGCCAGGGGTGGGGCGAGGCGGGGCGAGGAGGGGGCGGCGGAGCCGCCTGAGGCGCGGGGTCCGACATTGTGTCGGGTCCGGGGTGGTTCCGGAGACCACCTCCACACACACATGCCCCTGAAGAAGGGGTGTCTCTAAAAACCCTGCCTTTCATGGGGGGATTTTTTAGACACCCCCCCCTGTTTACCCCTACTGTGTGTGTGATTGAGCTCCGTCGCATGGGCTCCGTCCTCCACTCACGCTCCACCGAGGCCCCTCTCAGGGCCCCCATTTCCCCACCTACGCTCCACCTGGTTAACTGTTAACTATCGCTCTCAAGCTTCGAGGGTTGCCGAGAAGGGTCAACTCGAGAACCCCCCTCTCGGTCTCCTGATCCCTCTTCGCTATACACGTGGCCATCTCGGTGTTCATTCGACGCGGTGTCGGAGCCTATGACCGACCAGTCGTTCGATGCGGCCCCCTCGGCCCGACACCGTGTCGGATCCAGCTCCCGGTCATTCCTCGCCTCTATACAGCCCAGGGCCTGCGCCCCGTCCGGGTCCTCCACCGAGCGCACCTGGAAGGCCTCCTCAGGTGGGACCTCCCGCCATCTAAGGCCTTCCCTGACCGCGCAGCGGAGCGTCACCCACCGGAATCCTTGGGCGGCGATCCTCAACAGCTCTCTTACCCGGTCCTCCCGATAGAAACGGATCCATCCCCGGTGCCCAAACCAGGACTCCGCCCCCTCCCCTACCGGGAAGGTCACGAGCACCCCCCGCCGGGCTACCCGGCAGATCTCTGCCATCGCCTTCAAATCCCCGTCGGGGTCGCGGTGCCTGACGCCGTACGGGCGGTGCGGAAGCCCGATGTGCTCGATCGTCGAGATCGAGAACGCGAAGTCGAAAGCCCGGTCCGGGAAGGGCATGGCCCGGGCGTCGCAGACTACCGAGGGGCCGTACTCGTAGGGACGGAGATCCACCCCCTCCGCGTTGAACCCCAGGTGCCGCAGGACCGACAGGACGATCGAGTAGCAACAACCGACATCGAGCACGGACACCTCTGGCGAGGGATCGGGTAGGAATTCGCTCAGCCAGACGAGCTCCTGGGCCCTCTCCCCGCGCGCGCAGAGATATGCGAGTCCCTGGCCTTCCATCCTGGATCACCACCTCCACCTGGGCTCGGAGGGTAACCTCCAGAGAGGCAGCGGGGCCCCCGGGGTACTGGTGCGCCCCACTGCCATGGCGGGATAGTTGGAAACAAGTATGGGCGCCACCCCCACCCTGGAGCGCTCCAGGCTGGAGAGGATCCCATGGGCCCCGGATAGCGCGTCCACCAGGTCGTCGTGCCTCCCGCCGGGAAACTCCGAGAGCTGGCTCAAGAGGTCCCCGTTCCAGCTGGCCCTTACCAGTAGCACGTTCCCCGCCTCTGCCGCCGCGGATAGCGGGCGGGCCCTGGTGACCTTGTCCCTCGCCGGCCTCGAGGGGCGGACTATGAAGCCGGGCAGGACCAGCCGCTGGAAGTGATCGATGGTCATCACCCCCGAGGCCCCGGGCTCCTGCTCGATGTAGATCGGGATCCCAGGGCCGTCGAGCTCCGCCGTCTGGCGGACCAGATCCTCGACTCCCGCCGGCGTCGCCCTGGTCCTCCGCACATCCAAAACCCAGAACCTGCCCTGCTTGGTAGCCAGGAGGACTCCCGCCGTCCAGTCGGGATCCCTACCCGGGCGGGGCCGGGTTGCCGCCAGGTCCCAGTATCGCACCGCCTGGCCCTCCCTGGGCCAGTCGTCTACGATCGGGAACCACTCAGGGCGGAAGAGGATCCCCTCCACCGCGTCCCAGTCTCCCTCCAACAGCTGCCGCCGGGTGACCGGGTCCAAGCGATTCAGGCTCTGGAGGTACGACTCGGCGTCGATGTGAGGGTTATCCGAGAGACGGGCCGGGATGGACACCCGCCCGTGCTTCTTCCCTTCAATCAGGAACCGCTGCTTTACCCAGCCATGGCCGACATCCCCGGGGTTGGACGCTGAGCGCATGCGCAGGGGCACATTGAGCCCCTGAGGCCTTCTCAGCCGGCTGAACATGTAGCGATAGGTGACCTCCGAAAACTGCGTCAGCTCGTCAAAGCAGATGGTCTGGAACTGGGCGGAGCGGTAGCGGGTGCGCTGCCCCTCGGTCATGAGATAGCCGAAGGTCAGGGTGGCCCCGGAGGGGAAGGTCCAGACGTGCTTACGCCCATCCCAGTGCGCCTCCGTGCCGTCCAGCCACTCGTGGGCAAGGTCGATCAGGGCCCCGGGCAGCGATAGGTCGGTAAAGGTCCGCCGAAGGATGAGGGCGGAGTATCCTGGTGTGTCCACGTATTGGAGTGCCGCCATGAGCAGGGCGGCGCTTTTCCCTCCCCCGGCCGCGCCCCCGTAGAAGACCTCCAGTGCCGGGCACATAAGGAAGATGGCCTGGCGCTCCGTGGGCTCTACAGGGATCCAGCGGTTCTCCAGCACCGTGGCGGCAAAGATCGCCAAGTCCTCCGGCGTAGGCTGATACCCCTCCTGGGGCATAGGATCCTACCCTCCCTCTCTCAGCTGGACTCCTGCCCCTCTTTGCCTGGGATCACCTTCAGCTCCGGGGCCTGGGGCTTCGCCTCTGCTTTCTGTGCCCTCTCAACCAGGCGCCGGTACTTCTCGATCTTCTCCGAGATGTCCTTCGCCGCCTGGTTCAGTGTGGCGGTGGGAATCTGTCCCCGTGCCGCCCTCTCCACTCCTGCAATGACTGGAAAGGTGGCGCTGACGCGATTACAGAGCTGGATAAGGTCAGCAAGTTCGCGTGAACTCAGCTTGTCCAAGGCTTCAGGATCCTCTGACAGGCGCTTGAGCAGGGCGTGAATCGGCGTCATCAGGGCATTCATGATCAGCTGGGACTGCTCCGCGTGGCGCTCAGACATCTCCTGGATCTGGCGCACCTGGGCCCTTACGCGCTGTTCATCCAGGTAGCGGTCATACTCCTGGGCACGCCATGCCCAGTTGTGGCGGGCGGCCCAGCCTCCGATGGACTGCCGGCTCTTGCCCAAGATGGACGCCACCTCGCTCAGAGACCGCCCCGGCCCCAAGTCCCTGTAGATCCGGAAAGCCTCCCAGGCCTTTCCGCTTTCATCAGGCTGCCTCTCCCACGGCTGCATCATACCAATACCTCCTGCCTCCAGTGTACCGCGGGATGCAGGCCTGCGTCAAGGATGCGCCAATACTCAGCCGGTGGGGCCAAACCCCTGCTCACCTCTCAGGGAAGGGTCGAGGCTCTCGACTTCCAGGATCCGCACCCGGCCTGGCAGAGGTATGAGGATGAGCTGGGCCAGGCGCATCCCCCGCCGCACCAGGAACGGTCCGTCGCTGAGGTTGCGAACGCTGGCAAATAGCTCACCCCGCCAGCCGTTGTCGACCACCCCCGGCTGGACGAGCAGGTTGTGCCGGCGAAGGGCCGAGCTCCTCCCGATGATCAGGCCCCAGAATCCCGGCGGTAGCTGGACGCGCACGCCGGTGGGGACGTCGAGGGTCTCACCCGGCATAATCATCAGCTCCTCGGATGACGCCAGGTCCAGGCCCGCGTCTCCGGGATAGTGGCGAACGGGCAGAGAGCCTCCCGGGCCGAGCTGTACCTTCAGTACCTGCCGCGCCGCGCATAGCTCCCAGACGAGCTCCTGAGGGGCCTGCTGCCGCGCGCGGTGCGCAGCGAGCTCCCGCCTTAGGGCCTCCAGCCCTTCAGACACCTTCCCCTTCACCACCCGCACTCCCTCCAAGCCCTGGAAGGCCACGTGGTGGGCTTCCCCCACCATCGCTACCGTGGGGATCCCCCGCCTGGAGGCCATGAGCAGCTCCCAGACCGTACCCACGTGCCTGCAGGGCAGCCATAGCTCAGCGAGGACCGCCCCCGCCGCGCTCAGGGCCACGCGGTTGATCCAGAGGATGGACTCAGCGTCCTCCCCTCCCCCGTTCCACGAGAAGGCCCCCGCCGGGTCATAGACGCTGTACCCGGCTTGGGCCAGTAGCTCACGGGCCTCCTGCCTCCAGGCTTGCGCCTCGGGTATAGCGTCATCTATCGCCCCAGCCAAGTAGACGAGCATCCCAGATCCCTCCCTCCTACCACTTTACTCCGCGCCGGCAGACCAGGGCGATCAGCCCATAGCCCACCAGGTCCTTCCAAGTGTCCTCGAGCGTCTCCTCCGTAGCCGGCTCGCGGATGGCGGAGCCGCCCCCCTCAATTACGCCCCTCAAGTTGAGGTTGTGGAGGCGCATCGCCTTGTCGATAACGCGGACGGTTAGGCCCAGCTCACCGCCTGTTAGCCTGATGTTCTCCGATCCGTAGTCCCTGCTCTTGCGCAGAAGCATGGCGGTGATTTCCCTGGTTACCTCCTCCAGGGCCCTCGCCTTCTCCTCCTCGCTTGCCGCCACCAAACGTCACCTCCTCTTCTCTCGTACCAGCTCTCTCCAAGCCGTGCAGCACGTCCCCCTGCCGCATCCGGCATACACCAGGCGCGTCCCCGACGCGGAGGTCAGAGACTCCACCACTTGCCCGATCGGGGTATGGGCGTGGAGCAGCGCGCAGGACTCCATCTCCTCATGGACACCGGTCCCTAACGGGCAGCCGGCCTCCGGGAAGCCGGGTAAATAGTCCAGGAAGGATACCGCCAGCAGGTCGGGCCCCGCCAGGCACACCGCCCGGAGGAATTCGGGCCACTCAAAGAGCCCGATGCGCCTCTTCCGCCCCGTGGTGGTAGTCAGCTCCGGCTCACGTCCGATGTCCGCCCAGTCCACCTCATGGCGCAACGGGCCAGAATCTCCCCCCACGCGGATAGGGAAGGTCCGGACCACCCCGACCACATGGGTCACTCGCAGCGGTGGGATCCCCACCTCCCCCAGGACAGCCCCTGGCGTGGTATCTGCGCTTGTGCAGTGGGGCCAGGGGCCATGTATCAGGGATAGGCCGATCCCCTGCGTGCCCTCGATTACTGTGACTCCCCGCTCGTGCGCGCGCAGCAGCTCCATGTACTCCGCGTCAGTGATGAGGAAGGGGCGGAGAGAGGGCGCCTGGGCGGCGGGGATCCAGCCGCAGCGTGGTAGCCGACTAATCCTCGCTCGCCGCGCCTCCCCCACCCCCTGGGCCGTGGAGCCTATGGCGGCCTGGATCTCCCTTTCCGCCTCCCGGTGCATCGCGGTAATCACCCCGGCGGCCTCGTGGATGAAGAACCGCCCCTCCACCTGGATTCCCGCTGCGCGCAGCTCGGAGATCTCCATCGCCAGCCGTGCCGGGTCCACCAGCCCCCCAGGCCCCAGGGCGGTCAGCGCCCGCGGAGCGATGATGGCGGCGGGGATGTGGTGGAGCTTCACCACCGCCCCCTCGCCAGTCACCACCGTGTGCCCTGCATTGGGGCCCCCTGATCTTAGCCCCAGGGTCGTCCATGGAGCCAGCGATGCCGCCACCTGCCCCTTTCCCTCGCTCCCGTATTGAAGTCCCGCGATGACGATAACCATCACTCTCCCTCCTTCTCCTCACCCTTCTCGGGCCCGGACAGAGGCCGACCATGGGCGTCACACGCCGGCTTCTTGCCGAACCTCAACCAATACAGCCCATGCATGACTGCGTCCCTGGCGTGCTCCCCCAGCTTAAGGTCCCCCAAGTCCACGAAGCTCCGGAGGTCCTTCCTCAGGAAGTAGATCTTCGCGGATGGAGGCTGCAGTACGACGCGGTGATCCCCGGCAAGCCAGCGCAGTACGCCGATTACCTGGACAGCGGTTAGCCGGCTGAATGGGGCGGATCCGGGCCAGGACTGGTAATCCTCCACCACATAGATCCCGCCCTGGGGTAGGGCCTGGGAGATGCGGTGGAGCAGCTCACGCCACGGGCACTCTCCCGCCCCTACGAAGGTCTCCCCGCTCCAGAGGGCCCACCCGCAGGTGTCGCCGGGATCCACTGCCCAGAGCGGGCCGTGCCACTTCGGACTCACACCACCACCTCCCTCTTCTTTGCCCAGGACGTGCCGCAGGATATGTCCACCTTCAGCGGCACGAGCTCGAAGAACTCGAAGTCCTCCATCGCCTCCACGATCTCGGGGACGGCCCAATCCGCCCCCTCCGGCAGTTCGACGATAAGCTCGTCATGGATCTGGGCGACTATCGAGCCGCCTGCCCGGCGGGCGATCTCCTGCACCCGGACCATTGCCCTGCGCATCACGTCCGCACAGCCGCCGCTAATCAGCGTCTGCAGCACCTTGTGCCCCGGCAAAGAGGAGGTATCGCGCCGGCGTCCTGTCCAGTAATAGATGTAGCCACGCGTGCGGGCGACGCGCTCTACTTCCTGCGTCAGGGCCCGCACGCGGGGATAGACCTCTCGGTGTCGCCGTATTAGCTCCTGGGCCCTCTCAGGGGTGAGACCCCAAAGGCGGGCCAGGGCATGAGGGCCGGTACCGTACACCAGGCCGAAGTTGACGCGCTTGGCATCCCGCCTGGATACGCCAAGCAGCTCCGCCGTAGCCTGATGAATGTCCTGCCCCTCCCGGAAAGCCTGGACCATCGCCGGCTCCTCCGCGTAGTTCGCCAGGGTACGGAGCTCCATCTGGCTATAGTCGAAGAACCATAGCCTACAGCCCGGACTGGCGACGATTACCTCCCTCTCCCGGTGTATCTCGTCGGGGTGGGGCAGGCCCTGCAGGTTGGGGTTGCTGCAGGCAATGCGTCCTGTTACGTAACCTACCTGGTTGAGCTGAGGGTGCAGCCTTCCGTCCACGGTTAACTCCTGCAGGCTACGATAGGTGGCCCGGGCCTTTACCCAGGACCGGCACTCAAGTAGCAGGCGTACGAAGGGGTGGTCCACAGAGGCCAGGCTAAGCTCCGAGGTGGACACCTCGCCAGTAGCCGTGCTAAGGGCCCCCTCGATTCCCAGGCGCCTCAGTTGATCGGCCACCTGCCGAGTACTGCTAAGCCTGATCTCCCGGCCGATCATTCTTCGGGCTGCCTCCTCCAGCTCCGTTATCCGGCGACTGCACTCCTGCTCGAGCTCGATGCACCGGGATAGGTCCACGCAGACGCCGTACTCCTCCACCTGCTGTAGCGTGCGGAGGAGTCTCATGTCCCATTCCGCCACCTCAAGGATCCGGTGATCTATCTGGGCGAGATCCGATAGCCTCGCCCACTGCGCCTGCGCAAGCCGCCAGGTAAGCTCCACGTCCTTACACGCATAGGCGCCCAGGATATCGGGCGGCACCCAGTCGAACCGCCAGTTCCCCTCCTCGTCCTTCAGGCGGTTCTCAGCCAGGTACCGCTTCAGCTCGTCCTGGAGCTGGCTGGCATGAGGATCCACCGACTTCGCCAGCGCCTTCAGGGCGAAGGATGGCTCGTCTGGATTGAGCAGGAAGGCGCCGATCATGGTGTCCCAGATTCGCGCCTCCCGCTTAGGGCGGATTCCCTCCGCAGCGAGCATGTGGAGGTCAAACTTCAGGTTGTGGCCAATGAGGACGTCAGCCTGACTGAGTAGCAGCTCCAGGCGAAACTTGGCCTCCTGCTCCGACCGCTGGTGCTGCTCCGCGCCGGTATAGAAGGGCGTGGGCCGATCGGGCAGCCTGTGGCGGAAGGCCACGTAGTAAGGCTCCCGCCCGTCGACCATGGCGGCCCACCCGCAGATCCGGGCCCCCCGCCAAGGGTAGAGCCCGGATGCCTCCGTGTCGATCACTACCAGCATGTCCCCTCCTTTCAGAAGCGAAGTTTCCTTCTCCGCGCTGCCGGCGCGGCTTGCCCGGCGGCCCAATGCAGGAACCGGTTAGCTGCCTCCGTCTTGCGCCAGTAGTTGGCCTGGTGGCGGAGGAGTCCACGCCGGGTCATCCAAGCAAACAGCTCCTTGACCTGCGCGCGCTCAAGTCCGGAGGAGGCCTCGAATGCGCTGACGGAGAGGTAGTCGTCGCCCATGAGCGCGTCAAGCACCTCGGGCCATACGCTGCCGAGCATGTCCTGCACCTCCTCCAGCAGGCGCTCCATGTCCGCTAACCTGACCGGTGCCTGCCGCCTGGCATATTGCTCGTATTCGAGCCCGCGGTACAGCTCCTGCATGTATTCCGCGGCGAACTCGACATGCGCCGGATGTACGATCAGCTCGTCTCCGTCCCCTCCCGCGCTGAACAGCCGGGCCGCCACGGCGGCAGATACCCTGGCGAGCTTGAACCGGAAGTCCGCGGCGCTCACCAGCGGTATGTCGCATTCGGTCCCCTCCTGCGCCCGGGCCAGGGCGAGGATGTACTCCTCCGCGTCTGGTGTGAAGATCACCTGCTCTGGGCGGCGCGTCCAGGCCCAGAGTACCAGGTCGCGGCAGAGATCCGCCGTGTACACGTGCCGGACATCCCTCATTGCTGAGATGTGCTGGTTCATCACCTCCGGAGGCACCTCTCCCGCCTTTACCGCCACCGCGAGATCCAGGCGGGCGATGTCCTCACTCTTGGAAAAGATCGTCCGGATGGCCTGTACTGCGTAGGTGTAGGACGCTATCGCCCTGCCCGTCCTGGGGTTCGTGATGAAGATCAGTCGCGTGCGGGCCGGGGTCTGGGCTGAGACCACGCGCCGTACCTCGGCTATACCGGAGCTTCGGAGATCCGACATGAGCGCGATCTCCTCCTCGTCCAGGCCGCCGAACTCGTCGATGATCACCAGGCGGCGGTCGTTCATGGGGATTACTCCCCAGGACAGGAACCACCCCTGGCTCTCCTGCAGGTTATAGACTAGCCCGGTACGAGAAGCCGTCTCCCCGCTAATCCTCAGGCCCAACCCGTAGTGGTCGCGGATCCGCTCGGCTATCTGGCTCTTCCCCTCCCTCGTGTCCCCGATGATGAGGGTCTGAAGCCAGCCCCTGCGATGCGTCTCACCTTGGAAACGGAAGCCGATCACGCTGTGGTAGGTCAGATCCACCGCCATCGCCACGAGCTGGCGCCCCCAGATGCGCGTGACATTGCGCTCCAGGTCCTGGTGGATCTCCTCCATCTTGGCGGCTATCGTCTGCCCAGGCGCGGGCTGGAATAGCCGGCTAAGCTGCTCCCTCCTCTCCTCGCTAAGCGTAAACTTCGCCAGTGATCCTGATATGGGCTCGGCCTTCCGGATCAGTATCACCACCGTTTGGCTGCGAGGATCCGGGATGGGCCGCGCCTCAAGCCGGTACTCCTGCCCGGCGCGGAGGGTCTCCTTCCCCTCGCTTAGGTAATAGCCGCGCCGGACCACGTACTCCCCCTCATCAGGGCGAGGGATGAGTCGCACTTCCTGCACGCCTACGTATGACGTAGGCCGAACCCGCGCAGCGTGGCAATTCTGGGGCACGCGTAGTGCGGCTCTCATCGCTCCTCGCACCAGGGTGTCAGAGGCGGAAGTCATGGAGACGATCTGCCTCTCACTGAGCTCCGCCTCCGACTTTCCCCCCGCCGCGGCGACTGGGCAGCGGGAGCACCGCGACTCCGGAGAGGCCGAGGGCACGCACTCCACCTCGCACCGCTCCGGCACGAGAAAGGGGCTGATACCCTGCCCAGAGACCATCACCTCCAGCGCTATAAGCCGGCCCGCGAGATCCACCTGGCCCGTCTGGTCCAGGGTCGCCTCCACCGGCAGCTCCTCCTGCCTGACCACCACCTCGCACCGCCCGGGGCAAAATACCCCCAGTCCTCTCATCACGGAGCAGGAGAAGTAGTAATCATCGTGATCGTAGACGGTACGGATCACGGAGAGCGTGGCGGCCTCCAGTCTTCTCCCCCTCGCACTGGTGAGATCCTTGGGAGTCCGCTTCGCCCATTCAAGCAGGGCGCGCTCCACGCGGTCCTGGGGCCACCCCAGCGCCTTCATCAGGGTGGACAGGCAAAGGGTGGCCTTGTTCCTGGTTCCTGCCACTCGCAGGTGGTTATGGAGGAGATCCTGCGCGCACGGAGGCAGCGGGGATCCCTCCGCCACCCGGTACTCGGGCCGCGAGATCCGGAGCTCCTCGTACCGCTTCACCATTGAGCTATACCAGGCGGCGGCATCGGATATAGCATCCTGACTTCGCCACTGCTTCTCCGGCCTCGGCCCCTTCGCTAAGGCCCTTATCTTCGAGGGCGAGAGCTCAAGCTCCGAGGGCTCCAGCTCGACCTTGAACAGCCTGCTCGACGGGTGGACCGTTCCGGGTACGCGCCACATGCGGCGGGCGGTGTAGACGGCGGGATCCACCGTCTCCAGCCTGAGCAAGGACCGCAGCTCCTCCGCTATGAACCGGAAGACGCGGTGAAGGTCCGGGCGGCCCTGGACTCCCAGGGCCTGCCCGTTGACCAGCACGTGGATCCCACGAGCCCCGCTAAACCAGAAGCGCACGTCGCCCTCCAGCCCCAGCGTCCTGGCGAAGAACTGATGGAGCTTGCGGGCGTCGGACAGGACGCGCGCGAGATCCTGCGCGTCTCCGTGCGCGTCCAGGTCGAAGTACAGGTCGGCCCAGGTATCCTCACCTTCGACCGCCTCCGGATTAGCGAACCGCTGGACGGTGGCGAAGACGTTGTAGCCCCCGGCTTCAAGCGCCACCGCCGGCAGCTCCCGGACGGGGATCCTCCGCCACCGCTCAAAGCCGCCCCCCGGAGGAGCATACGTCACCTCCACATAGGGGTAGCCTTCCATGGGGCTCCCCCGTTAGCTTAGAACAGCAGCGGGCGCCCGGCCCCCTTCGCCTGGTCCGCCACCTGCGGCGCTTTTCCCGCGGGCAGGAACCGCGCTATGTCTTCCCGCTCCTCACCGTTGCGCTCGCGGGTCACGACCTCAGCGATGACCCGTCGGCCTATGTAGTCCTCAGGCTCGAACTCGAACTCTCCCTCTGCTCGCTCGCCCAGGGCCCGCAATAGTGCCTGGAGTCGCCAGAGGGCCTGGGGCTGCAGGCTCATGGTGAAGAAGAGCCTACGCCCTGGCTCCCCTTCCAACAGCCGGAAGGTCCAAGTGACTACCGGCTGGCCCGAGGTCTTGCCCTCACCGAGCATAGCGTCCTCGATCTCCACGAGATACCTGCCCGGCTGGAGGACTTTCCTCTCCTCGAAGTAGAGCCTCATTACTGTCCCTCCTTTCCCTCTGTAACCTGGATGAGCCGAATGATCCTCTCGAAGTGCGGATCTTCCATGACGCCCCCAAGGGCGCCTGACCGGTCCTTCGCTATGAACGACACCCCCGGCTGGGTAAATAGCAGCCTTCGCAGGCCGTCCTCGGTCTCTGAGACCACCAGCCTTCCCACCACATCTACGTAGGCGCAGACGTCGCCCGCGAGCTTGTCGCTCAGGGCGGGCTGATAGGTGATCTCGCCGGAGCGCTCGTCGCGCACCTCCTTCTCCATACTCACAAAGACGACGTGCATGGGGAGATCCCGGAAGGCCCGGACGATTCTCCGCATACGCTGCGTGTTCTTGCCCCAGTCGGAGAGCGTAGGCATGTCATCCCTGTAGGGATGGCGCGGCTCCAGCTCAAGGATCTCGTCCATAAGCCTCCTCTGGAGCTCGGTCAGGCTGTCGATTACGACGGTCTGGTATCCGTGGTCTTCGCGCAGGAACCAGAACGCCTCGGTCACCTCTTCGTAGCGGGTGATGGTCAGGACATCCACGTCCCTATCCCGCGGTATGCCCAGCGTGCCCCCTTCGCAGTCCAGGATGATCGGCTTGGGCGCGGACGACGCGAGGTAGGTCTTCCCTACCCCCGGCCGCCCATAGATGAGCACCTTGACGTAAGGGGTTACCTCTCCCAGTCTCCGTATCCTCCTCGCGATCCCCGCGCCGTCAGAGCTCTGCTGCGCCATCGAACTCCCTCCTTTCCCGGGCGTATAGCTCGAAGGCCTCGACGGGCACGCCCTTCAGATCCGCGATGCAGGGCTCTTGGTACGGGCAACTCGCGCATAACGGCCCTGAGGCGCGATAGATTGGCGACTTCCCCGCCCTGGCCCGGCGGATCTCAAGGGTTATCCGGTAGGTCTCCTCGGCTATGGCCCGTAACTCCTCCTCCGTCTTTGCGACGCGGTACCGGTCGAAGAACTTGCCGCGCTGCCCAAAGTAGGCTATCTCCTCCGCGTAGTCCTCCGGATCCAGCCCCGCGTCGATAACGGCCTGCCTGTAGGTCTCCGCATCCGTATCTATGTCCTTCCTCCTGCTAATCCCACCTCCCTTCAGCAACTGAGGCCTTGTCGGCACCTTGCGCCTCGCCAGGTTATAGATAGCGCCCGCCGGCCTGTGGCGCCGGAGGGCCCAGAGGTAGAGGCTCACCTGGTAGGCCAGCTCATCGAGGCCGTAATCGAAGCGTGAGACCAGCTTGTGCTCAACGATCCAGAGCCTCTCCTCCTCGTCCACCACCAGGAGATCTACAACACCCCGAAGGACGCCGGCGGTGAATCCTGGCCTGCGTATCCTGCACCGGAAGGGCCACTCCACGGCTATGACCCGCCACCTATCCTGGGGTGCCACGATCGTAGTGTAGCGGTGAAAGATCGCGACCGTCTCCTCCACCTGCGCCTGCAGCTCGTCGTCCATCTCTATACTGCCGTCCCTCGATGCTCTACTCCACCAGGATGACACTACGGCCTGCCAGCCTATGGCTTTAGCCCCGGCGCGCCCCCTATAGAAGTCCGCCAATAGCTCATGGTAGAGGCTGCCCATTGCCAGCGCCCTGGGCGGCGTCGGTGGTTCGAGGCCAAGGGCGTAGGCGTACAGCCAGCGCTGCCGGCATCTCGCGAAGGTCGAGATCTCAGAGTAGCTCGTCTCTATGGTCACTTTCCACCTCCCCTCTCAACGCTCCCCTTAGCGCCTCAGTATCGAGAATCAGGCTACTGAGCCTGCTAATCGTTAGACCGCCGGTGTGCACCGCGAGGTCTATAGTCCTCTTGCAGAGGAGCCTTATTACCTGGGTGCCCCGCGCGGTCCCCCCTGGGCGAATTGCGCGGCTCACGGCCTGCTCGTTGCGGTGCGGGTTCCAATCCAGGTCCGTGAAGATGACGAGGTCCGCACCCGCCAACGAGAGCGCCTCTCCCGCCGCGCGGATCGTGCAGAGCACGGTGGAGATATCCCCCGCCCTGAACCGGCGAGCGACCTCAGCCCGAGCCGCCTCGGATTCTGATCCCGTAATCCTCCCGGCGCCAGGGATCCTCTCCTGCAGCAACCTAAGGGTCGCCGCGAACCCGGAGAAGATCACGGCCCGCTGTCCCTCGGATAGAGAAGTGCAGGCCTCAAGCTTCGGCCCCTCCTCCGGGAACCCGAGCATCAGCGGGGAGACAGCGAGCTGTCGTAGTCGCGTACACCTCGCGAGGACGGTTGGAGCGTCAAGGCGCTGGCCCTCGAGCTCAGCCACCATCTCCTCCTCCATGCCACGGTATAGCGCCGCCTGGCGGTCGCTCATCTCCAGCAGGATGGGCTGATCAATGCGTTCGGGAAGCTCCTGCAGTTCACTCCTCACCCGGCGCAGGACCAACCCCTGGAGCTCCTTACTGAGCCCCTCGGGATCCCGGCATTCCCCAACCTTCCAGCCCCAGGGCGTGATCTCCACGTAGCACCATCTCTCCACCCACCGCCAATACGAACGGAAGAGGTCTGGCCTCGCGATGTGCAAGAGGCTCCAGAGCTCATGGGTCTTGTAGAAGGGCGTGCCCGTGAGCAGCCAGGCGTAGCGCGCCCTGCGGGCCAAAGTGTACGCCGCTCGCGTGGTCTTCGCCTTGCGGTTCTTGACGCGGTGCGCCTCGTCCAGGACCACGCCCTGGGGCCGGAGCGCGAGTAGCCTGGGCTCCGCGAGGAGCTGCTCGTAGTTAACGACCAGCACGTCCGGATCGGCGGAGAGATCCAGGCCCCGCTTCCTGTCCAGGGCCAGCACTTCGAGATCCGGGGCCCATAGCCTGGCCTCGCTTAGCCAGACCTCCCTGGCTACCAGGGGTGCGACTACGATCCAGGGGCGCGCCCGCGAACGGCGCATGGCGGAGAGGGCCTGGGCCGTCTTGCCCAGGCCCATCTGATCCGCCAGTATACACCGCTCCCGCTCAAGCAGGAAGGCTACTCCCTCCTCTTGGTAGGCTCTTAATGCCAGAGTCACTGCCATTCCCCCTGGGGCCACACGAAGATCTCAGGGTCCTTGATGTACCAGGTGATCCGGCGCCTACTCTCATGTACAGCAATCTCCATAGCCCACCCCCCTTCATCTACCGCGGCGTTTCCGGGGATCCCCGACCAGAACCCAGAAGTCCCCGAGGTCGAGGATCATGCTACAGCGCAGCCGCCAGTCCGAGTCGTACCATTCAAGGACCAACCCCAGCTCCGCCGGCCTCGCCCGGGCCACCTTGGGCACCAGTGCCATCAGGTCACTGGCCTCCCTTGCGATCCAGCATGTACGCCCCCCGATGACCATCCGCATGGGCCGGTGGAGCCTGGCAAGGCCCAGCTCAGGTGAGAAAAAACTCAGGCTCGCTCCCCTGCTGCGCTTTGGACTTGGATCCCTTGCCGCGCTCCGCCTCGCGCGCGGCTATCTCCTCCGCCTGCTGCGCCAGCTCGTACCAGCCAGCCACAGCGCAAAGCACCTTCCCTTTGCGCAGCTGCTCCGGATCTCCAGTCTTGAACATGCGGATGATCCGGGATTTCAACTTGGCGTCGTGACCGATAGCGAACCTGGCGGACGTGGGGAGCCCGCACCCGCACCAGCAAAGCCCATCCTTAACCAGGGCTTCGGCCTCGAGCGCCACTTCCTCAGGATCGAGTCCCAGGCGTCTCGCCTGCATCTCGAGCTCGGCGTTCATACCTGTCACCTCCTTTCCCTCCTTCTCCCGCCCCCTGGTCGGAGAGGGGCTAACTTGGCTGGCCGCTATCCTCGCCGCCTGGCGGAACGGATAGCGCTCCAGCACCAGATCCAGTGGGGCGCATTTCACGTATGAATCCCCTCCGTAGCCTGGGAGTTGAGCCACGTAGGGGCCAAAGGCCGTCCTGATGATTTCCCCCCGGATCGCATGCGTCATGAATGTCCGGCATTCCCATTCGTCTACGCGTATCGACGCCAGGATCTCAGGGTCGAGCTCCCCCTGCCAGGCGCGAAGGTTTGCCGCGCCGCAGTCGGGGCAATTGTCCGGCCTCTCGCCCCCGATGAGTGTGCCGTCCCGGGTCCGGACATCCAGGCCGTGAGCCCCGCACGCGGGGCACTCCCAGCGATAGAAGACCGCCCGCTCCAAGATCTCACCCCCTCTCATAGACAGAGGGCCCCCGCCCTCGGGGGCACAACCCCATAGGGGGCTGTGCAGCCCTTAGGCGGGGGCCCAGGTCGGCCGCTCCCCACAGCCCATCAGGACTGCTCCGGAGCGACGCCACCGATCTCCTCCTCCAGTTCCTCGGCCCGGACGAGGTCCGGATCCGGTCTCCATGTCCCCTCCCAGGTCCTCCCGAACCGAGAGGGCCAGATCCAGGCCTCCCACCAGCACCCCCCTCCCTTGCTGGTGGGGGCGGCCCAGGCCCGGATTTCCGGGTGGTCCGGCCACTCGGACCACCCGCACCACGACCTGGAGCCGGCGCACCACCCCCAGGCGACGTAGAAATCGCCGCCCGGCCGGAGGCGGATTATCCTCCGGCCCCTCCGGGTGGTTCCTTCCTCGAGGGAGCACAGGAAAAGCCCCCTCGAGTACTCCCTTTTGCCCTCGAGGTCGGAGGGAACGTGGATCAGGAGCTCCCCCCCGACCTCGAGGAGAAGACTCCCGTCCTCGAGGGCGTATTTTTTGAGATTACCACTCTCCAACTCCTTTTTCATTTTTTCCTCCTTTCCCTTTGACGCCGACCGATTCGGCGCCACGCCTACCCTACCTTGATTATAACATGTATTATTATATAAAAGATAGGGGATCCGGTTTCCCGGATCCCCGTGTCCTAAAGTTAGCTTATCGCTCTCTCCAATAGCGCACGGGGCGGAACGCCCCTTCCATGGAGCGAATTTCCACCCCGTTTTTCTCCCCGGCAGGCCGGGAGAAAATTATCTCCCGACCTTTCCGGAGAGCTTCGGGGAGCGTGGGATACACCCACGCCCTCTTCTCGAGAGCGTCCATGACAAGCATACGCTTGTCTTTCTGTGGGGCTAAATTAATTTTCACTTCCTCCTCCTCTCGTCCCAGGCTCCGGGTTGTCGTCCGGAGCCACCTGCTATACGCTAACAGTATAGCACACATAGCGCCTATAAACAATAGTTCAGGTACCCTGGAGGACGGTTAGGGCCCGGGTACCCTGGAGGACGGTTAGGGCCCGGGTACCCTGGAGGACGGTTAGGGCCCGGGTACCCTGGAGGACGGTTAGGGCCCGGGTACCCTGGAGGACGGTTAGGGCCCGGGTACCCTGGAGGACGGTTAGGGCCCGGGTACCCTGGAGG
>Ga0078972_1003786_pt1 | contig 43952 bp, 49 predicted proteins | sample YelNatPaOPGAMG01_FD_67568 | JGI IMG/M metagenome (GOLD analysis project Ga0078972, IMG submission 67568) | Hot spring thermophilic microbial communities from Obsidian Pool, Yellowstone National Park, USA - OP-RAMG-01 (SPADES assembly) (version 2) | ecosystem: Environmental > Aquatic > Thermal...
AGCATCTCCACTGCCTTAGAGATTTTCGCCTCGTTCTCCACGTCTCTCCTACGCTGCGTCTTAGACATTTTTTGTCCTCCCCTTAATCCAGTTATTAGGTGCTAGGGTTTTAATATATGTTTCTCCATTCCCCTTAAATAATCCCGCATGGAGATGTATTGAGAGCAATGTCCTATGAAAAGTTCGATATTAAGAAGATGGCGGAGGCCCTGCAGAGAGGAGCTGTAATGATGGCGGTTCACTGCGAGTCTTGTGGAGCACCATTGTTCAGGCATAAAAACGGGAGGATAGAGTGTGTTAACTGCGGTAGGCTCTACCGCCTCGCCCCCGGCACGGGAAGCGTCGAGGAGCTTTCCCCCTTGGAATACCTCAGAGAGGATGCAGCATCGCTTCTAAGGGATGTTGAAAAACTCTTGCTAAACACTAAGGACGAGCTTAAATTGAGAAGCCTCGTCGAAGCTTTGAAAAAACTCAGGGATGAGCTTGGAACGGGTTGAAAAATGGCTGCTCCGCAAAGCATCTTCATCACGGATCCGGAGGGCTTCATCACGCATCCTTTGATTAAAAACGGGAGGGTTCGTGCAAGAAGCTACCAGACGAATATTTCGCTAACTGCTCTTAAAGGCAATACTCTCGTAGTGCTGCCCACGGGGCTCGGGAAGACTGTGATAGCTCTCCTAGTGGCTGCTGAAAGGCTTCGAACAGGTAGAGGGGTCTGCGTGGTTTTAGCGCCGACCAAGCCTCTGGTGGAGCAGCACCGCAATTTTTTCAAGGATTGCCTGAACATTGACCCGGGTCTTATAACACTTTGGACAGGGGAGACTCCTGTTGCGAAAAGGGTTTTCACCGACTACAGGCTTGTATTCGCAACCCCGCAACTCTTCAGGAACGAGATTCTTAAAGGGAATGTTCAGCTGAGCCGCGTAGGACTCATTGTTTTCGACGAGGCTCATAGGGCAAAAGGGAATTATGCTTACATAACTATTGCTCAACGCTATGCTTCGGAATGCTCGTCCCCACTAATACTGGGGTTAACAGCCTCGCCGGGCTCCCGCAGGGAGGATATTGAGGAGCTGATGAGAAACCTTGCGATAAAAAACCTGGAGTTCAGGACCCGGGACGACAGGGATGTTGCTCCTTACGTTAAGAGGATAGAGTATCATCTAATACCCGTGCCTCTGAGCCCGCTGGTCAAGGAAGCCAGGTCGCTGGTTCAAAGCTTCATCAACGACCAGATTAACCAGGCGCTTAAAGCGTTTCCCTGGGAGAAGAGGCCGAGCAGCTTCACGGAAATAACGGAGATGGTTAACGCGATTAAAAGCCGTCCTTTCCTCGATAAGCCGGAGCTCGTGGAGGCTTTGAAAAACTTGGCTAGGGCAAGATACCTTATTACTGCTCTGGAAAGGCTGGACCTGCTTGGCCCAAAACACTTCCTTCAATTCATAACCAGGGTGGCGGAGAGAACCAGGAAACCCGGGGCTCCGAAATACCTTTCTCAAATAACTGCTGACAAGAGGATCCTGGATGCGGTTGAGCTTCTAAGGCTCCAGAAGGATAATGCTAAGCTGTCGAAGCTCGTCGAGCTTTCTAAGAGGGAGCTTGAATCCGGGGTCAGGAGGATAATAGTGTTCGCCAGCTACCGCGCGGCTTCGAAAGAAATAGAGAAAGAATTATCATCCGTGGAGGGCTTAAAGGTCACTAGGCTGGTTGGGCAGGCCTCTAAAATCGGCGACAGGGGGCAGTCCCAGAGGGAGCAGGACGAGGTTCTTTCAAGGTTCAGAAGAGGGGAGTTCAATGTCTTGGTGGCGACGCAGGTCGGAGAGGAGGGTCTTGACATCTCTTCTTCAGACACGATTGTCTTCTACGATAATACTCCGAGCGGGATAAGGTTTGTTCAAAGAGTCGGGAGGACGGGTCGAAACGCGCCCGGGAAAGTATATATTCTATACTTTCAGGATACTCGCGACGAACAGTACCTTTGGATTGCCCGCAGAAGGGAGAGGAGGATGCTGGAGGAGATGAGGATGATCCAGTCGCAAAACGAGTCTAAGAAGGAGTCTAATTACGCTTTAACCAGATTCATCCCTCCGAGCGAGGCTGGTGAGGATAAAGTGAGCATAATAGTGGATAACAGGGAGTCCGCATGCCCTGTTGTCAACGAGCTCGCCCGGCTCGGGGCCAGGATTACTTTCAGCCAGCTTGAAGTTGGAGACTATGTTCTCTCTGAAAGAGTATGTGTGGAGAGGAAGACGGTTAACGATTTCACCTCGTCAATAATAGACTCGAGGCTTTTCCAGCAGGCTAAGCTTCTGTCAGACTCCTATGAAATACCCGTGCTACTGATAGAGGGGAGGGATGTGTACGCCCCGTTGAGCAATATTCGCCCAAGCGCGATAAGGGGTGCTATTGCAGCGCTCATAACAGGCTATAAGACTGTTCTACTCTGGTCTAGAGACGCTAAGGAGTCGGCGGAGCTTATTTACGCGATAGCCTTAAGGGAGCAGAAGGAGCTTAAGAAGCATCTTCAGGTCAGGGGTGAGAAGAAGCCTGAAACCGTTGCCGACCAGCAGGTCTTTCTCCTCTCCGGCCTACCTTTGGTGGAGCGGGCTACGGCGATAAAACTCTTAAAGTACTTCAAGACCCCTATAAGGGTTTTCAACGCGAGCGAGCAGGATCTTCAGCAGGTTGAGGGAATAGGCGACGTTAAGGCTCGCAGGATAAGGGAGGTATTAACGAAAGAATTTGACGAGGAGGACCTAACCTGACAGGTCGATGCTGAGCCTATTCTCAACGATTCTGGTTACGTTCCCCAAGACTTCTTCCAAAGGCTTACCCGCGTCAACCATAACTAGCTCCCCGTTTTCAACAAGCTTCAGGTAAACGCTTCTTATCTTTTCGAGAAGAGACGCGTCTTCAAACGGTCCTGAAAGCCTCTTTCTTTTAAGAGCGTTCTCCGGGTCTATGTCGAGATAAATCGCTAAATCGGGCGGGGGAACCCTGTTGTTGATGATTCTGACCCATTCCGGGTCGTTTAACAGTCCTCCCTGGTAGGCAATAGAGGAATGGACGTATCTATCTGAAATAACGTAGTAACCTTTTTCAAGCTTCTTCCTAATGATTCTTTCGTAGTGTTCAACCCTATCTGCGGCGAAGAGTAGCGCCAAGTAGTATTGCGGAGTGTTCCGTATCCTTGATGCGTGAAGCCTTATCAGTGATCCAACCCGCATGAAAGTCGGCTCAACCGTGTAGAAGCAAGCATAACCCTTCTCCCTGAGCTTTAGGTAGAGTTTTGTTGAAACAGTCGTCTTCCCAGAGCCGTCTATCCCCTCGAAGCTTATATGAACCCCTTTCTCCTTGGCTGTCATGCTCCTAAAGCTTATTAAATACTCTTATTAAAACATGTCTTGAAGTTTTGGAGTACGTAGGGGAGATAAGGGACCCGATACACAAGTACATTCACATAACGGACGTGGAGAGGAGCGTGATAGATACTCCTGTTTTCCAGAGGCTTAGGAGGATTAAGCAATTGGCTGGGGCCCACCTGACTTACCCGGGTGCTGTGCATACGCGTTTCCTCCATTCACTGGGTACGATGCTTACAGCCAGTAAAATATTCTCGCACCTTGCCAACTACTATCCTGGGAGAGTTGATAAGGATGAACTCCAGCTGGTAAGGCTGGCTGGCATGCTGCATGATGTTGGCCACGGTCCCTTCTCGCACACTTTTGAAGAGGTGCTTAGCGAGAAGAGGGGTATGACGCATGAGGATGTAGCGTCAATGCTGATAAGCAGGACTGAGCTTAAGGACCTGATTTCTAAAGCAGGGTTTACGGCGGAGGAGGTTTCTCGGCTTTCAATCGGGAAAAACGCTTCGAGAAGCAGGTGGATTAACCAGATAATCTCCAGTTACTTTGACGCGGATATTCTTGACTATCTCCCTAGGGACTCTTTCTTCACGGGTGTTGAATACGGTTTAATAGACTCCGAGAGGATCATAGACTCGATCGTCCTATGGGAGGATTATCTTGCCGTTGAGGAAGCAGCATTATACGCCTTGGAATCATTATTCATCGCCAGGTACATGATGTTCAAGGCGGTCTACTTCCACAGGACTGTTAGGGCTGCAGTGATAATGCTTTCAAGAGCGATGCTCTTGGTTGACAAAACTATAGGGCTAACCCAGTTCAAAAACCCCGAGGAGTATATTTCTCTAGACGATCACTCAGTAATCCAGAGAATACTCTCTATGAATGAAGATACGGAGGAGGCTAGGCTGGCTAAAAGGCTTGTAACCAGTTATCTAAACAGGCTGCTGCTGAAATCAGTATTCGAAATAATGATGCATCACGAGGATCCTCTATACCATTCTTTAATCTCTAGGCCCTCGCTGCGAGGAAGCCTTGAAAACGAAATAGCTGAGGAAGCCGGTCTTTCTCCAAGCCTAGTTTTCCTAGACCTCCCATCAGTCCCCTCATTGCCATATCATCCTGGTTACAGTGGTGAGAAACACAGTGGCTTCGACGTAAAAATAATAGGAAAGGAGGATTCTGAGAGGACGCCTAAATCAGTCTTAGACGTCTCTCCCATAGTTCAATCTCTCAAGGGCTTCATGGGTCTTGCAAGAGTCTATGCTTTTCCAGAGCACCGGGAGAGGGTCTTTAAGGCCTCTAAAAAGATCTTCAGCGAGAAACCGTATTCTTTCAGAATATCTCTTTGAAATGGCTTAGCCACGTCACATCGGTCTCAGTATTCTGCCTCTTCTACCATCCAGAATAACAGTCTCCCCGTTTTTGAACAACGATAACAGCTTCTGCATGTCTACTATGACTACTGGTATTCCACCAAGTATTGCTCCAGGAATGATTATATTGTCCCCTCGTCCAAGTATTATCCCGGACGGGGCGACGCCTCTTTTAGCGAGGCTGTACACCACGTAGGAGCCTACTGTACTACCCTTGCTTGAAGGAACTGCGAGAATCCTGCTGCGCAGGCCTACTCCCTCCAAGGGGTGATTCTTCTCAACCACCATCCCGGTTAAAGGGTCTACTCCTCCGAAGAAAGATATTGGCTGCCTGCTCATCAGCAGGGAGCCTTTAGCAACACCCTTGTTAATAACCTTGACCTTTAAAGCCATGCTGCTTAACACCATATTCCTCAATAAACTCTTTCAAAGGCTTTAGAATCGTTTTAAGCCTAAAGCTTCCACGCAGGTAATACGCTGCTTTAACCGAGTTCGTCATTACATACGGCTTGCTTTTCTTAAGGCTGCAATACATTATGCAGGAGTCTTTAAACACTCTGACGCCTTTTCCTAAAAGACCCTGCAGCAAGCCTTTTCGAAGAGCTTCTGAATAAGCGCTTCTGGAGGTGAAAACCCATGTTTCTACGGAAAGCCTGTTAATGCTTCTAAGCGCCTCGTTAAAATCCTCGATCTCGTCTAAAGACATGTGAGGGCAACCTGTTACGAAAACAAGTTTCACGTCGTGAGGAGGCGGAGTTTCCTCAGAAAGGGTTACCCTCTCCTTTTCGAGATCGCTTCTATCTAAAACTATTTTTCTCCCAGGCTTCCTTACTCTTGAGAATCCCGGCGTAAGGTTCTCTATCCAGACTATTGGAGCAGCTCCGCTCGTGCCGAAGCCTGCGAGAAGCTGCTTATAATACGGGATGCTTGCAACGGGTTTCTTCAACCGGAGGTATGGTGCTTCGGCTCCGGCTTTCAGCCCCATAACATATCCGAGAAGGCCATAGTCAAGCTCATTCTCAAGCCCACCCTTGTATTCAAAGAGAACACCGGGGTTCCCCCCACTTCGAAGATGAATACCGCTTTGAGAAGTATAGCCCAGTATTGCTGAGGCCAGTGCCGTCAGGCTTCCCTCCTTATTCGTTGAGGCGCCTATGATTGAGTTTGCGTAGAGAACCGCAGAGCTCTCCGCCCAAGCTATTTTCTGGCCCCTCCTCAAGGGATTGTCGAACAAGTATGGTGTGCACGTAAGCGACTCCACCGCCCCCATGTTCTTTAGGCTTTTAACTATTCTTCCCTGTTTCTCAACAACCTCTGAGTCGCATTCGACAGCCGAGTCGAAATCAACGCACCCAGGATTTATCGTCGTCCTCACTTTAAACCTCAACCCCGACCTGCTTAAGTCCTCAAGGAATTCGAGCCCAGCGTCGCCGATGTTCAAGTAGGAGACCCCAGAGAGATGAGCACTAGAGATCTTGACGTATCTTTTCCTTCCAGCCTGAATGGATTCCAGTATTTTTCTAAACGTCCTTCTAGTGATGCGTGTCTTCAACCTGCATCCTGCTCCTTAGGAAACGCTTCCTATCGGCGCTGACGGGGAGGGTTAAGTCCAACCCCCATTTCGATGTCAGCAACGTGTCTTGGTTGCTCGAAGGGTCTAATGAAGACCCACGCATCTTTTCAAAAAAGTAAAACTTCTGCCTATCCTGAAACCTAGTGGCAAGCGCGAAATCCACATCCTCATAGCTTCTAGGATCCATGTCGTCGTCTACAACCACAACGCCCTTCACAGACCTGTGCGCCTCCATTACAAGCCTTATGACTCCACGGGGCTCCTCCTCACTCTTCTTCCGAATGCTCACGAAGCAGTGGAGCCATCCTCCTGAGCCGCTTGAAAGCCAAACATCTTTAACATCAACATCGTTTTCAACCAGCTTCTCCCTTATCTTGACTTCCGCCGGGTATCCCATGAGCAGCTTATGCTCAAGACCGCCAGGAAGTATTGCATGGTAAACGGGGTCGTCGTTCCAATAGACTTTTTCAACCTCCATCACTGGCTGGTCCCTCGGCTTGTCAGGTATACCAAGTATGTCGGTCATCCATTCCCCGGCAGTTAGGCTTATGCTTATCTTGCCCTCGAAAACATACTCGGACTCTAATGGAACCGGCAGGTCAACCCCGTCGAGATACGTGACCTCGAGAGGCCTGCTTTTCAACGCTCCCGCATAGTCTACCTCGGAAACCTCCTTCGGCAGCTGTGTTGAGGCTGACAAAATAATGTGTATAGGAGTGCCGATAAGAACAGCTATTTTCAAATCCCTGCCACCGGCCTTATGCTTCAGAAAGATCTGGTGTAGATGCCTCCCCTCAACCATCCTCACAGCAAACCTGTTTGAATCAAGATGGAGAAGCCGATGCACAGACATGTTGACAACACCGTCTTCAGGATCCCTCGCCACAATTACAGAGCTGGTGACATACTTGCCGGCATCATTCTCATAGTATTTCAACAACGGTATCTTTGAAATCCTGCTGGGGTCAGATGTTCCACCCCAACACCAGCTTCTCGCCACCGGTTTGACGATGCGTCTCTTAGCCTCGGAAACATGCTTAAATAAAGCTCCCTCTCCAATCTTCATCAGCCTCTCAACTCTGCTCCGAGTGGAGTAGAGGTTAGCTATCAACGGGTCTTTGCCTTCAAAAGGCTCTGTGAACAAGACTGTCCGCGGGTCGTTTTCCCTTATAATCGCCGGGATTCGGGGCTCGGGATGCTTTTTAGAATACGAAACAACCTCGTCGCCGAGCTCCCCTATATAGTCCCTTATCCTAACCATATTGGTTCTTATGCCGACCACGCTGATTAAAAGGATTCCTTAAGGATTAGAAAAGAGTTTAATACGTTGAAAACAACATTTTTAGACAAAAGATTGAATATACGGTTTGGAGACACGGCTGTAAGCCTGAACGGGAAGACGCTTCTGCTCCACGGAGAATACTCTAAGATTTTCCCTTTCCTGTTCAGCCTTATCAAGGCGAACAATGATTCTACCCTGCTTTTCTTAGACGGTTTCAACGCTAGAACAATGCTTAAAGAAGCATATTCTCTTAATCCGCAGGAGCTCTCTAAGATCACGTTTTCCAGGTTTGAAAGCCTTGTGGAGTTGGATAAGGCGCTTGAACAATCTGAAACAATGCTGCTTAACAAGCCTTCTTTCAAGCTTCTCGTCGTGGCCTCCCTGCCAGACGCGTATCTCCGCGAAATATCGTTGCACGACTCTTCCTCTCACTCTAACATCCTTTATCTCCTCAATAAGATCCTGGCTTTCTTCTCCTTTCTTTCAAAGACATACGGGTGCATAGGGATCCTCATGGGTCCGGGCGAAGGCCTTAACGGCTCGGCTAACATTCCGGCTAAAAGGATTTTTCTCTACTGGGTGGATTATGTTCTGGAGCTACGTAGGTGCGGGGCAGGGAGAATACTCGGAGAGCTTGCTGCAAAAAACGGGGAGAAAACTCTACTGTGCATTCCGCTGGAAGGATTTAAAGCGACCGATGAAATAGGAGTGTGCGACGAGCATGCTTGCCCAGGAAATACTTGAGCTGGGAATCAGGGGGATGCTTTTCTATGCTCCAGCATATGCTTCCAACGCATCCGCCTTATTATTCAGAGGGAGGAGGCAAATAGACTTTGGAAGGCTTTTCATAGACGGTAAACCGATACTTGGAAAGGGTAAAACTTTCAGGGGCTTCTTCCTCGGTTTAGCCGTGGGAGTAGTCACAGGAAGCATACTCGGCATTCCGTTTTCAACATCATTCTTTACGAGCCTTGGAGCACTGTTGGGAGACCTGGGGGGCGCCTTCATTAAAAGAAGGCTTTCGATAAAAACGGGGGATCCTGCTCCTGTCCTCGACCAGTTTGACTTTATGCTCGGCGCAACTCTTCTGTCGCAAGCCTGGAAATATTTAGATCCGCGTTCAATCATAATAATGATGGCGGTAACACCGATTATCCATTTAGTTTCAAACTTCTCGGCGTTTCTTCTAAAAATAAAGAAAGTACCGTGGTAAACCATCTTAACTATCCTACAGACCTCGTCTTAAGATAATCCAGCCCCACTATCATCACTAAGGATATTGTTAAGAAGGTTATTCCAAGCATTACAATCATGCTTCTTTGGGAAACCGACCTTGAGCCCCTGATCAGGAGGAGTAATCCTATGCCTGCGAAAAGATAGGAAATAAGTATGTAAATCATTTCCAGGCTTGTTTGCGAAAGAGGATCGCCCAGTGCCCTAGGAATGTAGAAGTACACGCCGTAGCCGTAGGACTTTAAATCTATCATCCATGGAACTGCTTTAAAGTAAGTGATTACGTAGGTTGCTCCCGATAAGAAGACTCCTATGATGATGGTTAAACCTACTGGGATGACCATGTTTAACAATTCTTCTCTACGGACTCCGCCTGCTTTCTCGCCCAACCTTCTTATTTTCTCCATCAAATACTCCGGCAACAGTAGGGGGTTCATACACTGGTTTTCCGTGTCAGATAGTGATTTAAGCATTTCCCCCTAAAAGGTTTTTAAACAGCTTGAGGCAGAGGCCCGGCATGGAAACCAATTCTGAAAAATGCGTAATATGCGGGAGGAGCGTTGAAACCGAGTCTAAACAGTCTTTCTGCAGGCTCCACATGGAGGCGTATCGAAACATTGTTAAGAACTATGGAAACTGGAGGAATGCCTATGGCGATTTAACGCCGGAGGAATTTCTGAAAAGGCTTGAGAACAACGAGTACGCCGGTAAATGGGTTAAGGAGGTTGCGCGCGTCGTGCTTTCCAGTCGCGACCTGCTCCAGCTTTTCCTTGACGATTTGTCCTGCTTGAGCAAGAAGGATTAACGCATAGGAACCACGGCCTACCTCTGGTGACAACCCTCACCATAGGCCACCCGCAGACTTTACAGATCCTATCAGTAGTGTAAACCCTGTTAGGGTTCTGAGGCAAAGGTATTGTAAGATTGCATTTTTCCTCGAAAACACTCGTGCATATCCCAAACCTTTTACCGGTCTTCCTTGAAACAATTATCTTGAGCTCTCCTTTCCCGCAGACGGGGCATTTCCCAATAGTGTTCCTGTCCCTAAGTATTGCTATTATAGAGCCTGAAAGATGTTTCCCAATATCCGCCTCATTGCTCTCTACTTCTCTAAGTATCTCGGTCAACTCGGCCTTAGCCATACTTATAACCGTCTCCTCCTCAACGAGCTCCCTCTCTATCTTATCCATGTTGGCCTCAACCTCCCTAGTCATTTCGACCGAGAGGATTTTGGGGGAAAACCTGTTTAGAGCGTGGACAAGGCTGAAACCCAAGTCGGATACAACTATGGACCTGCCCGTTACATAGCCCCTCTTATAGAGTGTTTCAACTATCTCAGCCCTAGTCGCCTTAGTTCCTATTCCAAGCCTCTCCATCTCCCTCACGAGGGACGCCGGGTTGAAACGGTGCGGAGGATTAGTGAACTTCTCCTCAGATATAATTCTTCTAACAGTTAGACGGTCTCCTTCCTTAAGAGGAGGTATCGCCAGCTCTTCGGGAGCATAATAGGGCGAGTATATTTCCAGCCATCCTTTCTTAACTATCTCACTGCCCCTGAGGATGAATCTCTCGTTACCAAGCTTCAGGACGATTCTGCAAACAGCCTTCTCCGCATCCTCGTCGAAAGCCGCTATGAAGCGTCTCGACACCAAGTCAAGTATCTTAAGCTGGTCAGTGTTCAACCCGGCCTTCTGTTCTCCAGTCGGATAGATCGCAGGGTGTGCAGGATCGTCTTTCTCACCCTGCCTGGGAGTTAAAACCTTCTTGGAGAGTATTTTTTCAACAGCCTTAGCGTAGGCACGGTTTTCCGAAAGCTTCTCGAGAACCTCCCTGTAACCTATGTCTGGAGGCAGCTTCTGCGAAGATGTTCTGGGGTATGAGATTAAAGCGTTCAAGTACAGTGTCTCAGCTACGCTGAGCGTCTTCGAAGGAGTGAAGCCGAAAGCACTGTAGGCCTCTCTTTGAAGAGTAGTCAGGTCGAACGGCTCTGGGGCAATAATCTTCTCAACCCTCCTCTCAACACTCTCAACCAGGGCTTGCTTAGAATCTGCTTCTTCAACAATCCTCTTCGCCTCTGAAAGGCTGTGCACCCTGTCCCTCTCATGCGTGGCCTCATAGGTCTCCCCATTGATGATCACCTCCGCCTTCAAAACCCAGTAGGGCATTGGGATGAAGGTTCCTATGGCAACTTCTCTTTCAACAAGCAGGTTTAAAGTAGGTGTTTGAACTCTGCCGACGCTTAGGACGTAGGGCGTTCTTACGAAGCGTGATATGGACCTAGTTAAAGCCCTGGAAAGGTTTATTCCGTAGAGGAAGTCGACTATGTGCCGTGTCTCACCCGCTTTCACCAGTCCAATGTCAAGCCCAGGCTTCATTCTCCGGAAGGCCTCCTGAATCTCCTTCTTCGTCAGCGTTGAAAGCTTCATTCTGAAAACCCTGTTCTCCTCGCCCGAAACATTGTAGAGGAACCTTAGAACATTATACCCTATCAGGCTTCCCTCTATATCGTAGTCGCAAGCATTAACATAGTATTCCACGCCGTCATTCATACTTCTCATCTCTTCAAGCCATTTCTCAAGCCTCCTATCCTTCTCGACAATATGCTTAGGAACCCACTCGTAGTCGAAAACAGGGTAGGCCAGCCTGTCCCTGTTCCTCGTTGTAAGCTCGTAAAGATGACCCAGGGCCGTTGTAACCAATATTTCTGAATCGCCGTTTCTAACTAGGAACGAGGGCACGACCCTGCCTATTTTTCTAGGCTTAGAACGCGGGTCTAGAGCCTCAGAAATCCTTCTCGCAGCCTCCGGCTTCTCGGCGATTATCAGGTATTTGGACAAGGCTTATACTCCTGCAGCGTTGTGTTTAAATCGCTTTCCACATGCTCCGCTTTTAAGATTTTCACGTTGAAAAATAAATTTTTATACCTCCTTCCAAGGCCGAAAGTAAAAGGTAGACGATTAAAGAAATGATGAGGATCAGGGAGATCGTTAGAAAAGCCTCGGGAAAAATGCCAAGTATTAGCGTCGAATTCTACGTCAAAACATCTATTTTCATCGTCACCATGCTGATGTCTATAGCCATAAGGTTTCACAACCTCCCCCTCGGGTTATACCTGGGCGAGTTCGACCCGTACTGGCACTACCGCAGCGCAGAATACATAATGGAGAACGGTATCCCCGCCTTCCTAGAATGGGTCGACCCTTTGAGCTGGTATCCCTACGGCAGGGCTGCAGCAGCATCCACGCCCATCGGCCTCCCCCTCGCGGCGGTTATGTTCCACGCTTTTCTAAACACTCTGGGTGTTTCACTACCCCTAATGGATGTGACGATAATCTTTCCGCCATTTGTATCTGTGCTCGCTGTTGCCGCAATATTCTTCATGGGCAGGGAGCTTACGGGCGACGACTGGGTCGGTCTGCTCGCAATGCTGTTTCTAGCTTTCAACGGAAGCTTCATCGACAGGACGCACATGGGTTTTTTCAAGCATGAAAGCCTAGGCATACCGCTAATAGCGATCTCCACATACCTCTATTTTAAATCCGTCAAGTCAGAAACTTTAAACAAGACCCTAATATTCTCAGTGTTGTCAGGCCTGGTTCTAGGATACCTCTGCATCACTTGGACCGCCTATGTCTACATGGTTGGGCTTGTGACACTGTTCTCGACGCTTGCAGCGTTTTTCCTAGACCCGGGTTCGACGGAGAGAATACTGGTCTCCTTCACGATAACCATGGGTCTCTCAATGCTTATTGCAGTCCAGTTCCCGAGACCGGGGGAGAGCGCCATATACTCAATATACTATATTGCAGTAATCGTAGGCTTCATAACCATACTCTTGATGAAATATCTTAAAAAGGTGGAGGCATCGCTGACGATCCCTGTTCTAACAGGCTTCGTCGCAATCGCTCTGTCAGCCACCATACTGCTTTTCAACACCGGCTTATTCTCCTCCCTTCTAGGCAAGCTTATGGCTGTAATAAATCCCTCAGCCCGTTTCGAGCAGCCCATAGTTGAATCCGTGGCTGAGCACAAGATGAGCACGTGGTATTCCCTCTTCCTGGACCATGGGCTGCTCCTCCTGCTGTTCATGATTGGAACCGTCTCAAGCATCCTACACGGAGACAGGCTTAACAGGGTTTTCGTGGTTTCAGCGGGTTTAAGCTCACTCTACTTCGCCAACATGATGGTTAGAATAGGACTAGTGTTCTCACCCTTTGTTTCACTCATAGCTGCTGTTGGATGCGCGTCGCTCATAAGCCTGTCCTACCCGGCTGTTTCCGAGAGGATTAGAATGGGTAGGAGAGTTGCTTCTCCCGGTAGGAGAAGCATTCTGGGAGTGATCCTTTCTTCAGCCTTAATACTATACATGGGTTACCACGGTATTAACACGGGCATAGCCCACATGCAGCAGGAGGGAGGGGCGTCTCTCCCAACGTCCTCCATACCCTACCCAGGATCGTTCCCAGACTGGATTCAGGCATTAGCATGGATACGGGAAAACACTCCGCCGGGCTCAGTGGTCCTTTCCTGGTGGGACTACGGCTATTGGATCACCGCATTGGGTGAGAGGCCTACTCTGATAGATAATGCGACGATCAACGCTACGCAGGTGGCGGCTGTTGGAAGAATATTCATGTCTAACGATACTGTTGCAATACCAATGTTGAGAAGATACAACGTGTCATACATCGTCGTGTTCTCAACGCTTCCGTTGCACTGGTATATTGGGACATGGGGCGACGAGGCTAAGTGGACATGGATGGCAGCCATAGGGTATGATTTAAAGCCTGTGAACGCTAGCTACGCATGGATATCCAACGACTACTCTAAAGGGGGGTATGCTGACTTAAACCTGACTCAGCAGATGCAGAACACTAATCTGGTTTCAGGGTACAACGTGAAGTATCTTCCCGCAGGCATAGTTCTGCCTAGGCGCGACTCTGTTCTCACTAGGCTTATGGTCAACGCGTACATGCAGGCCCTTACAATGATGGGTGTTTCCCCGCTTGAAAGCTTCAGGCTGTCCACCTCCCCGTTCTACGAGCTGGTCTTCCTCTCATCCTCCTACGGGTTCGTATCGGTGTACAAGGTGAATTACAACGCTTCCTACGGGGAGGAATCCATGGTTCTAGGCTCCTCCGTGGGAACGGCTTTGAGGAACTCCTCAAAGCTATACTCCATGCCGCTAATACCGGGTGTGAACATGGCTGTGAACATTAAGAATTTTTACACGGCGGAGGGCACGGCTGAGGTAGGTAATGCTTCAAGGATTTTAAGGGCGAACGCATCGCTAATAGTTAAAGTAAACGGGAATATTGAGAAGACTTATCCAGTTTCCAAGGGAGAATACAGGCTTAGCTACAGGAATACTCTGCTCGAAATAATGATTAACCGGACGCTGGTTGAAACCCTTCAGCTGCCCGAGGATGTGAAAAGCATTGAAGCCGGCTTCCTGATGTTTGCCGAAGGCGTTGAGAAAGGCAACATAACCAGCTACGCCTACTCGTACGTTGTATACGAGGTAAGAATAGAAGTGCCCTAGCGTTCTTAGGGGTCAGCTCACGTAGTCCGGGAGCCTAAAGGACTCGGAGATTCTACGTGCACGCTCATCCTGCATCAGCTGTCTAACCTTCCTCTCATACCTGCTTATTATCTCGTTTATCCTTTCTTCTTCACGCTGGAAGTCCTCAATATCCAGGTTGAGGTTCAGAAACCTGTTCAACACGTTTAAGACCTCCCTGGATCCCTCAGCGTCAGGACGTATGCCGGTTGTTTCACCCAGTATGCAGACAGCATCAACCCCCATTATGCTGCTTAACCCTAGGATGATTCCGGACAACCCGACGACGGGTGTTCCGATTTCAGCCTTCTTGCAGCCCGCTTCCTCGAGTCTTTTCAAAAGCTGTTTGTTGCTTGCGAAACCTATTGTCCTCTTCGATTCAGACGCGGAAACATGGCCTCCCGCAGTCACTATCAGCCTGACACCCTGCTTGACTAGGAATTTCAGCATTTTCATTGCAACGTCATACTCCCCCCAGATGTTTTCTAAGTGCTCATCTGCTGTAACTATAAGGAGGTCTGAACCGTTGAACCTGCTTTCACTCTTATATATTTTAACCGCCGTGATCCTCGCCACTCCGTTCTTACCAACTATTACCTGGTTGCTGAAGTATGGGGACGTAACTATGCCTATAAGCCTTGTATTAAGCTTCCTGATAAGGTATCTCGATATTATCCCGCCGATTCTACCAAGTCCGGGAAGCCCGATTATGACAACCGGCTTACTGACAGTAGTGTTCCTCCTAACCCAGACCCTTGTCTCCATAAGCGGCATGTCCTTCACATAAATCCTAGTCCATTGCTTCTCAGACATAGCTTCCATATTTCTCTCTCCAGGTTGCTTAATAAATCTAATGAAGCCTTCGGCATGCCTAAGGCCTAGGCTGGCAGGGGTTCTTCACAAGTGTTTCCGCAGCTGGCTGCGTCGTGAACAAAACGGTTTAAAACCTTAAAATACTCGTGCACCTGTGAAGAGCAGTATGGCTGCTAAAAAACTCCGTAGATGTCCAAGATGCAAGAAATACATGCTTGAAGACATATGTAAGAAATGCGGGTCCCAAACTCTCAGCCCCCATCCCCCCAGGTTTTCTCTAGAAGACCCCTTCTTAGAGTATAAGGCTAGAGCACTGCTGGAAGCCTTAGGGGCACTTGGCAAGAGTGCTTAAAAATTCTTTTCTCATTCAAGCGTCTTTAGGATTCCTTCCTCTCTCCTAACTATCTCGCCCAGTCTCGCCGCAACCTCGTCCGATACCTTCTTAATCTTCTTAGGCTCATTGGAGGATAGCGTTATAGAGTATCTGGGTGCAGCAACCACCTTAGCCTCAACCGTAACATTCTTAGTCCCCATTTTTTCGATCTCCCCGAAGACTGTTTTCAGCTTTTTTAAACCATACTTGTCGGTGAAGTAAAGTCTGACCAGCATCCTTTTTCTAGCCTTCTTTTTAATAAGCTCCTTCGCGGCAAGCTCGTATATCGCCTCCCTAGCCTCGCTGCTAATCTTAGTTCTGGCAAGAGTGTTCTCACCCTCCATGATCCCTATTCTAAGCGCCGCAGTCACACTCCCATATTTCTCAACCAGTTTCTCCCTAGTATCCTCTAAAACCTCGCTGGGTATTGAAAACCTGGCTGCAACCTCGTTGAAAATCTCTAAAGCCTTCTTCTCAGCCCTCCACCTTCTCATCTCTGAGCGTGCTTCCGCCTTGCTCAGCTGCCTCAGCGATACGAAGATTCTCTCACCAGTCCTGCTTATTTTTATGACTTTCACGACGATCATTTGGCCTATCTTAAAATCCTGTATGCTTCTTTCCTTAGGAATCTCTGAAACATGCAGGAAGACCTCTCTATCCCTGATGTTCTCGTTTTCAAGCAACAGGCCGAAGTCAGTTATTTCCTTAACCCTGCAGACAAGCAGATCCCCGGCTGAAACCGTTTCACCAGGCATTCTAACTGTAAACCTCTATTATCTCCCCGGAAACCCTGCCTTTCCCACCAGTGCTCTCAACCATTGTTGTCCCGCACATCCTGCACTTAACGTTCGACGCGGGTCTTTCGAAAACTATCTGCTCATTAGCACACTGGCTGCACTTTACCTTCAGAAAACGGGACCTGGGCTTCAAAAGCACCCTTTCCAATTTACCTGACCACCTCCAGCTTCTTAATCCTTAATCCCCTCTTCTGCACAACGTAGCCGCACTTGGAACATTTCAGCTTTAAAGTCTGTTTCTTAGTTGTCTTAACCGGTTTCGCTAAGGGTGCCTTCTGCCCACCGTAGCCATGCCTGTCAACCCTTTCATGATGCCTCTCCCCAGCAGCCATCTTCCTTCTCCTGCCTGTTTTCAACAGGCTGACAGAGTGCTCAGTATACTGGCGGCACTTGGGACAGTACGTGTTTATCTTGTCAGGGATCTTCATGCGTCTTGCGTGCTACGAGCCTCAAGTTATAAAGATTTCCTCTATTATCCCCCTCTCCTCCAGAAGCCTAGCCACATAGTGAGGCATGTTCACCAGGCTCCCGGCCGCATAGGGGCCGTATTCCCTCCCGTCCTCGCCTACAAACCTCTCAATGTCCTTTAAAACTACTGCCAGGGTCTTCCTGATGTTTCTTGAGGGTTGTGAAACGAAGTGTCTCAGGTCAAATTCTTCAGGGGACGCTGCTAAAAATTTTGAAAGACTGTTCAAATCCTGCCTCGCCATTTTCTCAAGGCTTTTAACGCTTAACAACAGGCTTTTTATCAGGCGTGTTTTAACAGCGTCTTCAAGCATGCTTTTAACAGCACTATGATACCATTCCAGTACTTCCCTCTTGGTGGAGGTCTTGTCAACCAGTTGCAGCTCATTCCTTATTAATGACAGCAGCTCTGTTAAAGGCTCGATATCAGGGCTCGGGTAACCCTGTTTCTCTCTGTTTTTCCTCCAGGATTCTATCAGTTTTTTCAAAACGATGCTATCTTCCGGCATATTCTCCCAGCCCTTTACATACTAGGTATACAGCAGCATAAGTAGGCAGCTCAACCTCCTCATCCTTAAAGGGCCCAAAGGTTTTTCCACCAAGGTTAAACCTTGGCGCTACCCTCACCTTCAGGCTGACTCCCTCCTCGCCGAAAGCAACGGCTTCCTCCAGGGGTTTGAAGAAAGTCAAATCGCCATGCTGAACTCTTTTCTTCACCATGCCGCTGTTGCTGTTAATGCTCTCAGGCATCCTCATCAACCTGTGCATGTCGATGGTTACAACAGGGTCGATCCTAACCTTAAGCTCTTCGACAGCGTTCCCAAGCATTTTAAAAACTGTTTCCCTTCTACTCCTGCCCCCTTTATGTTTCTCCATGGATCCCGCCATTTCAAGAACCCTCCTGTATACTCTTCCCTTGATTCCTCTAGGATTTACGCTTTCAATGCCCACGTTCCTATTTAAAAAATCGAACAGCTCCTTCTCATCCAACCCTTGAACCAGGAGATAGTCTACAATCTCCCTTCTGCCTTCCCCCATTATGCTTAGAAAATCTTCTTGATTTATATGCACGTGATACCCCCTGTTTCCGCTGAAGAAGACGTGGATTTTTTCAAGGGCTATTCCAAAGTCTTTCGACAAGACGTTGATCAGCTTTTCAGTTTCCCTCAAGGCTTCTTTCAACTGTTTTTCACTAACCAGTCTAACCGGCTCCGTTGGAGAACCGCACACCGGGCACCTGTCTCTAAACCCTAAGTCATACTGGTTGCATTTCTGACAGGTCCAAGCGGACTCCTCACTGTCGGCAACACTGACGGATTCAGCGTCTATGTCGAAGAAAAGCTCTGCGTTAACCAGTCTTTTCTCAGACATATCCCTGTTGCACGGGTCCTCATAGTTTGCAGCGGAAACATAGATGTCGAACGGCACCTCGTTTAAAACGAACTCGTGAAAATCCCTCAAGCTGTTGAAGCACTTATGTCTAAACATCCCCTTCCCCTTCTCCAGGAAAAAGCCGAACTCCCTGCTTCTTATCGGCTCCGGAGGCACTAGTCTACCAATATTCTCATAATAATACTTGAAGAACTCTCTCTTAAGAAACCCCAGGCTTTCTTGCAGCATTCTTCTCACCATACCTCAAGGGATGGTTAATCCCCCTGCAGTATTCATCTGGATGACAGAGCCCGTTAGTAAGTATAGTCCTGCAGCTTGGCACAGAGTACTTTTTACCACCTCCCCGGAGGCCAGCCAAGTGTTCCACCTGGTATTTCGTCACACCATACTTGTAGTCCGGCTGTTTCGAGAAGAACTCGATGATTTCATCAATATTCCTGTTTCTGGCAATCATGAACGTTGCGACAACCAGCCTTTCGAAGTGTGAAGCATTCTCCCCGTTCTCCATCCTGGTAATTATCCTAGCAATGCATGGTGGAGTGTCCTCTCTTTCTTTCAAGGGAGCGTAACCAGGTTTGCCGGCTTCAAGCTTATTCCACACTTTAACTATCTCTTCAACAGCCCTCTTAAAGCTCTCGGGCACCGCTCCGGCTGGAACGGGTTCAAGAGTCTTTTCATAAATGTAGTTGTTCACCTCGACCTGAAGCAGCCTCGCATACTCGCTTCTGCTCACCAGGACATACCCGTTGTCCAAAATCCTGTTTACAAGCTTCCAGTGGGGCGAGTGGAAAGAATACGCTAGGTTCAAATAAATAGGTATCCTCACCCTTATCGTGTTCTCACTGTCTAAAACGCCCTCTACCCCAAGTTTTTCACCAATATAGAGCAGTGTTTCATCACTCTCGTTCAGCATTCTCTTATAAGCCCCCCTGCTTTCTCCAAGAGCATACATCCTCCGAACGTATTCGTTCATAACAACGGAAACAAGTATGATCGCTATGGGGAAGGACAGCATTTCCCTCACGTAGTTCAGCTCGTTTAACCCGCTTACCCTAACCTCCTTAAAGATGAGCGCGTCTTTAACCCTCTCAACAGCCCTTTTCAGGGCTGCTTCAGAACCTGTTCTCTCCAGGCTCTCTAGCGACAAGTCGATGTTCCTCGATATGAATTCCTTGGCGTCGGGTAGAAACGGGTATCTCGCAGCCCTGAGAACGTTTTCACCCGTCATTTCCGAGACTTCTCCCATATGCGTTCATCCGCGAAACCTTATTAACGTTAAGGGTGGAGGCTCGTCGAAGCAAGCTATATAAGGAGTCCTGCATCCTATAATGACTAGTCATGTCGTCTCAAAACATCCTCGCTAGGCTTGCGATAAACGATGCCCGGCTTATCCGCAAGGCCTTTAAAGCAACCGCATCCCTGATAGACGAGGCTCCGGTTAAAATAAGTGATGAAGGGCTCTCAATAAGGGCTCTCGACCTGGCGGAAGTGTCTATGATAGACCTGGTGCTTTCGAAAGAGGCTTTCGAAACGTTTGAGTTTAAAAAACCCATTAGGGCGAGCATACGTTTAAGCGACGTGCTGAATCTCCTTAAGTTCGAAGCCAAGTCTGAGAGGATGGAAATATCTTTCGCTGAGGACAGGGTGAGCTTCAAGGTTAGCAACGACTTCACCAGGATCTTTACAATCCCTGTTTTCTTCTCCGAGGATAAGGACCTTCCTCTCCCGAGGGTTTCCCTGGGAAACTCCTTCGAGACGAAAGTGGCGACTCTAAAACACCTGCTTGAAAGCGGGAAACACATTTCAGACTATGTCTCCATAAGCGTGGAGAACAATGCCGTCGTGCTCTCAGCAAGGGGGGAGATCTCCGAGTACCAGGTTCTCCTTAAGGCTGAGGAGGGGAATCTCATAAACCCCGTTTTAAAAGAGGGCTCGAAGGCATCATACGATCTTAAAAGGCTTGGAAGCATAGTTTCCTCACTGCTCTTCGGCGAAAACCTGAAGCTGGAGTTCGACACCGATCTCCCCATGAGGATAACGCAGAGCATAGAGGAGGCGCCGAACAGCACAGTAACCTTCTTCATAGCGCCGAGAATGGAGAAAGCCTGATTCCTCTAGGCTAAGAATACTCTCTCCAAGTATAGCCGCATTTAGTACATTTGAAGAACTGCGTCGCGCTCTCGTCTGCACCCCTGGTCTGCGATATCCACCAATACGCCTCTTTATTCTTGCATTTCGGACAGGTCACGGTCGTAACGGGCAGCGGGTTGAGATCAGTAGTCTTCCCTACCACTTTCACGGCTCCGGTTCTCCGAGCTGTCTCAACGCTTCTCTCAACAATGTGCGCGCGCTCCTCGTAGCCGCATTTAGGACAGGAATATAAGAGACTATCCTTACCCCTCTTTATCTGGAGTTTAGTACCGCATTTCGGGCAGAACCTTATCTGCATAGGGGGTCTAATTGGGAGAACCACTTCATTATAAATGTTATGTTACTGCTGTTGCGCAGCCGTCTGGCTTTTCCCCGTGGCTTTACCGAGCTTCTCCTCCAGGGCCTCCAGGTCTTCAATCAAACCCTTAACGGCCTCCAGGAGAAGCCTCCTCGCGTCTCCCCCGCCGGCGTTTACGTATAGCGTAGCCTCCTGTCTAAGAGGATGCTCAATCCTGTACGCGGAGTATCCTTTAACCAGCTTTCTATTCAAATAGCTCGTCAAAAGGTTTAGGACAGTATGGGTTTCACCATACACTTCCAGCTCTATGCCGCTTTCCCCACGGTCCTTAAGCACCACCCTCATGTTCTCCCCACCAGTCTTTCAATCGGCTCACCGTAGAAAACGCTCAGCTTCCTATCCTCCCTCGTCCTGCAGGAGGGGCAGGACAAATACTTCTTGAAAAGCACAAGGGGGCTTCCGCAATTGCTGCAGTAAGCCTTAACCACGCCATACTCCTTGGCTGAAAGGTCAATCATATTCACGTTTACGGTCGACATTATTTCGCCGTAAACAATATCGTTCTCCCTAACATAGCTCCTCAGGCTTCCCGCTCGAAAACGCGGATAGCTCCTCCTAAAGCTCTCCCTACCTATGAGGCCCGTATGCTCATAGCTCAGCCTCGCCCCGTTCATACAGAATACGCTGACATTAGCATAATGGCTTGAAAAACTCGTGACGCGCCCAATGATCTTGAAGCCTGGTCTGGGTACGAGGAGGGGCTTAAGCTCAGCAACCTCCAGTGACCGCCTAGCTCTGTCAACACTAATCCTTCCAATCCTGCTCGAATATATTATCCCGTTTTTCTCAAAGGTACCCTCTCCTGGGAAAAACTCCTCCAGGGTTGCGAGGGGTTCTCCGACGAGGACGAGCCTACTCTGACTCTCCTTCATCAACACTACTCTCTCCCCTTAAAACCTCCTTCTCTATAAATGTCTCGACAGGGATCTTTGAAGATGCTGTTTTAAGGCTTTTCTTAACGGTGTTTTCAGACCCGAGGCTTGAGAAAACCTCCATAATCGGTTTACCCGCCTCTATTTTCGCAGCGAGCGTAGTTGGCTTCCCATAAGCCTTCTTCATACCCTTGCTAAGCCTGTCTGCACCAGCCATAGTAAGCATCTTATGCTCTCTCAGAACAATATGGGGGTACGGAATCAGCCTGAGAACATAGTTAGGCTCACCCAGCTCCGTCTCAAGAATCTTGTTGGCTGCGACACGGGCTGCTTCAAGAGCCTCCTGCGTTATCAAGGCTGGTTTCTTAACCATCAGCCGGAAAACAGCCTCAAAACCCTCAGCCTTGCCCAGTTTAAACTTGCTCACCCTAAGCTGGGGTATTCTAGATATGTACTCCTTCCTGGTGTAAGGCATCTGCTTCAACTTTTTACCTACCCTTGCCTGTTCTCCCGCAGGCCGGTTTAAAAAGCTTCTCTTTCAAGTAGGAGATAAAAGGCAGCTACTCTGCATAAAGCGTGAAGATGGAAATCGGGGAGAAGTACTACATCGTGCTCGTCGGCCCCAAATACCCGGTTAACGTAGGCATTATCGCGAGGACTATGATGAATTTCTCCTTCAGAAAACTAGTATTGGTCTGCCCCGCGAAAGATGTTTTAGAGTCCTCGAAGCTTTACGCTGCCCATGGTACGGAGATTATTGAAGACAAGCTGATCTACGAGGATCTTTCACAGGCCCTTGGGGAGCTGAAGCCCTCGGTGAGCATCGGCACCTCCGGCAGGAAAGCGTCTAAAAGCATTCTACGCCAATACGTTTCCCCTAAGGAGATGGTTGAGCTATGCAGGCCTCTAGATGGCAGAGTCCTCCTAGTGTTCGGCAGAGAGGACGTGGGTCTGAAGAACGAGGAGCTTTCGCAGCTCGACTACGTTGTTCACATACCTGCCTCCAGCGAGTACAGCGTGATGAACCTTGCTGTCTCCGCATCCATACTCATGTATGAGGTCTTCTCAGACTCGGCGGAGAAACGGTTTAAAAAACTCCGGAGACCAGCCGGTAAAGAGATTGTTGACAGGATATTTTCCGAGTCTGAAAAGATATTCTCTGTTCTAAGCCTGCCAGAGGTTAAGAAAAAAGTTGTATTGAGGTCTTTGAAGAACGTTATTGGTCGATCAGCCCCGTCAGCCAGGGAAGCCGGAAGCCTGCTCTGGTTTCTCAGGAAGACTAGGCTGGGTATAGAGGCTTTGAGAAAAAAGCAGGAGGAGGGATAGCTTTTTAAAACTGTTGTAGCAGCATTATCCTGCTGTTTAGAAGAGAATGGTGACTAATCTTCCGCCGCAGGCAGAAGCCCAGTACAAGAAGGTTGTTGCCTCTAAGAGCAAGGAGGAGAAGCTTGAGAACCTAAGGATATTCCTGTCCATGATTCCTGAGCACAAGGGAACCGAGAAGCTTAGGGCCCAGGTTAAAAGGCAAATATCGAGGCTTCAAGAGGAGATAGTCACTGAGAAAAAGAGGCGTAGCATCAGGGCGGTGACGTTTGAAAAAGGAGAGACAACTGTTTTAACAGTGGTGCTGGCTGAGGATAAGAAGCTTCTCCACGAGTTTCTAGCGTGCTTCAGGCTTTTCGATGAGGAACTCGTCTTGGAATCCTTGAACGAGCTTAAACCCTTAAGCGCCGGCTTTGAAGACATCGTCCTAAGCTTCATACCCTTATCGTCATCGATGGTTGAGAGCCAGAGGTACTCGCTCATCCAGACAATACTTTTAAAATCAGACTTGATGCTGCTGCTCCTCAGCGTTGAGAACCCGGTTGAAGAGTTCAACCTGGCTAAGGAAATGCTTAGAAGGTTCGGCATATATGTTGCTTCAAAAAAATCCATGGCGGTCTTCAAAAGCCTGGGCACAGGCGGGGTAACGGTGTTGAACAAGTCACGGTTCCTGTCGGAGGAAGAGGTTAATAGTTTTATGAGGGAAAGGGGGGTGGGAAGCGGGATCGTGAATCTCTCCGAATACACATCCCTATACACGCTTGAAAGCTCGATAAGGGGTTTGCAGAGGAAAAACCTCCTGATAGTGGGTGAAAAGATTCCTATAGATCAACTCGGGGTTCCGGAAGACTCTGTAGTCAGTTTGAAGCAACTCCTGGAAGACGGTGTCCTAAAAACAGTCTTCAAAGCCTCAGGCCTAATCAGGATCTATTTGAAGCCTCCCTCAGCAGCTTCACCATCTAGTAAACCAATGCTTGTGGACGAGGAGACGACAATCCGGGGGCTCGCGTCGAAAATCCACAGGGATCTTTCTGAAAAATTGAAGTACGCTAGACTATGGAGGGGAGGCTTCTCATCTAAGCCGTTGAGAGTAGGGTCTTCCTTCAAACTCCTAGATAGGGATGTGGTTGAACTACGTACGAAGTAGTTGTTAACGGCTTAAGGATCCTTGTTAATCCCGGTGTCTACCCTCCTTCAGAGGATTCCTACATGGTCCTGGATGCTGCCGAAAAAGTTGAAGCCAAAAGGATTCTGGAAATAGGCTGTGGAAGCGGCGTAATCTCCCTGGCGCTCGCACGCAGAGGCATGGAGGTGGTTGCGGTTGACATTAGCCCGGAGGCGTGTAGAAACACGTTGATCAATTTTAAAAGAAACAGGATTCACGGGGTGGTGCATGTTGTAAACGGGGATCTTGCAACAGCTTTCAGAAAGGGCGTTGAGTTCGACATGGTGGTGAGCAATCCCCCGTACCTCCCGGTTGAGCAGTCTCCCAGGGAGGACTCGTCGTGGGCTGCTGGAGAAGACGCCTCCTTTATAAAAAGGCTTCTGGAAAGCGCTCTGCCACTTGTTTCAAGCCACGGCGTACTGCTCCTCGTGCAGTCAAGCCTCTCCGGAGTAGACGGCTTGAAGAAGACCCTGAGGGAGAAAGGCTTCCTTGTCGAAGAAGCCTCGTGCAAAAGCTTCTTTTTCGAAAAGATCATCCTGCTTAAAATAAGCAGGAGCCCCGCTAGTCCCTCGTGAAAATGCGGTATTTAACCTCGGTGGAGAGCTCCTCCACAATCCTCTGCGCCATCAGTCTTGCAAGCCCCTGTATCCCAGTCCTGACTGAAAAATCCTCGAATGATGAGAAGGGCTTCCTAGCCCTTTCTTCAAGAATCTTCTTCGCGTTCATCTTGCCGATGCTTGGGAGGAGTTCTACCGCATGCATCTTCGGCGAGATGGATTGAAGATTGTTTAAAAGATCTATGAACCTAGGCTCGTTTTTCACGATTATGAATTCTGCAACCTCGGGGAGCATGAACCTGGCCTGGGGAGTAAGCTCGCTATACCTGATTCGCCCAAGCACGTTCTTAACCTGAGGCCTATCCCCCTTTCCTATGAAAACCCTATCCTTAGGGCCTAGCCTAACATGGGGGAAGAGGGAAACCTCGAGCAGGGTGAAATAGTCCTCGCCTAGGAGCTGGGCATAGGGCGAGTGCACGGGCCTGCCGACCCTGCTTAAAACCCGACCCTCCTCCACGAAGTCTAGAACATAGCCGTATTCTTCGAAGACTCTTTTACCCCTTGCAAAACCCATTTAAACAGCCTCCTTCCAAGGGTCTAGACGATACGTGGAACCCTGGGCCCCACTGGGGTTTCAGGGGGTTTTCCGTATACGCTACGCTTCCCTCCCAGGGTTCTGAACGCCTCCATAGTCCTGATCGTCGTTTCTAAGGCGCTACGCGTATGAAGATAAAGTTTTTCTCCAGGCGGAAGGCTTATCATCCAGCCTATGAGGATAAGGTATTTGTAGGAAGACATGACTGGTCAGAGTTAACCTGAGGCTTAACGCTAATGTTTTTAAACTCCCTCCGGCCGGGAGAGCAGGAGAGAATATAAATGCTTTATTTAAAAGGGCTGGTGGTGGAGCTCGGAGGCAGAACCATAATCAAGGGCGTAGATCTAAGCCTCGGCGACGGGGAGCTAGCCCTACTCCTTGGGCCGAACGGCTCAGGAAAGTCAACCCTGCTCCACGCCATAGTCGGCGACCCAAGGTACAGAGTTGCCTCAGGATCCATAGTGTTCGAAGGAAAAGAGCTAACAGGGTTGAAGATGGAGGAAAGAGTTAGGCTTGGACTGGGGCTGAGCTTCCAGTTCCCACCCAGGTTGAAAGGCATCAGGCTTAGGCACCTGATGCTCAGGATCCTCGAGAAGAGAGGCCTGCGCGGCACCGAGGCGGAGGATGCTCTTGAGGAATACTCGAGGCTCCTGAGGATGGAGAGCCTTCTCGACAAGGATTTCAACGTGGGCTTCAGCGGCGGAGAGGCCAAGAGGGCTGAGCTGATGCTGACCCTAGCCCAGAAGCCCCGCCTCCTGCTTTTAGACGAGCCTGACTCAGGCGTCGACGTGGAGAACCTCGGAGTCATAGGGCCGGCAATATTGCACTACGTTTCTTCAAACGGCGGGGCAGCCATACTGATAACCCACACCGGTTACATCGCTAGGCACGTCAAGGCTTCTGGAGCCTACGTTCTCTTGGATGGACGCATAGTTTGCAGCGGAAACCCTGAGGAGATAGTTTCCAACATTATGCAGCACGGGTTTGAAGCATGCGAGGAATGCAGGAGGGCTAGGCGTTGAACCTGGAGGACGCCAGGAGGATTCTTAAGCCGAAGGCTGAGAAGGCCCTGGCCAAGCCGGCTCCACACGGGTTGGACCTTGCTCTTTCAGGCTTCAAGCTTGAAACAGGCTTCGGAACAAGTGTTGAAGGCTCGGAGAAGACTCTGGAATCCGTTGGAATAGACCTGAGGGAGAGAAACAGGTCTGGAAGCTACTATCAGGTGGATAACAGGGCGGTATACTCCTCCGCCAGGCAGGGCGGGCTGACGGTTAAGCCCCTTAACGAGGCGCTCAGGAACCCTGAAAACCTGGATTACTACTGGAAGGCCGTGCCTGTTGACACGGATAAGTATACTGCCGCGGCGTTCCTAGGAGAGAAAGAAGGATACTTCATAAGGGTGGACGACGGGGTTGACGTCGCAACGCCCGTGCAGGCATGCCTACTCTTGAAGACGCCGGGCTTAATCCAGGCTCCGCACAACATAGTGGTGGTCGGCGAAAACGCTGGGGTACACGTGATAACGGGGTGCGCAGCCATGAGGGAGGAGGCTGGCCTCCACATCGGTGTTTCAGAGTTCTACGTGAAGAAGGGCGGAACCCTGACTTTCACGATGATCCACAGCTGGAGTAAGGCTGTCCACGTCAGGCCTAGGACAGTAGTCCGCGTGGAGGAGGGAGGAGTCTTCATAAGCCACTACATAAACACTTCACCAGTATCCTCCCTCCAGACATACCCGGTTGCCCATCTGGATGGAAGGGGGAGCCGAGCCCACTTGTCATCCATCATAATGGGAAGGGGGGCTTCTCAAATAGACGTGGGCGGCGCCCTGGAGCTGAATTCCCCCGGATGCTCCGGAGAAATAATGTCGAGGACAATAGGGCTGGACAGCAGCGTAACAGTCGCCAGAGCCAGGGTCGTAGGCGGGGCTCCGAGCGTCAAGGGGCATGTAGAATGCAGGGGGCTATTGCTTTCAAACGAGTCGAGAATAGACGCGATACCTGAGCTGGAGGCGAGGGTGCAGGATGTTCAGCTGACCCATGAGGCAGCCATAGGCAGGATAGCTGAGGAGGAGCTCCTATACCTGGTGGCGAGAGGCTTCACCGGGGAAGAAGCCAAGTCGATAATAGTCAGGGGCTTTCTCCAGGTTGAGCTCTCAGGGCTTCCTGAGAACTTGGTTAAATACTTGGAGGGTATTCTGGACAGCCTGGCAGCCTCGCTCTAGCACGCTAGCTTGAATGGACGCTTAACCCTACTATCGTTCATAATGCTGAGCAAGATCATGCTCCCCGAGGAAGTCTAGGCTTAAAGGAAGCTCACTACGCCTGGCAAGCGCGCTAGATTTTGGCTGAAATAGGGGGGTGGATGACATTGTAGCGGCGCATTTTAAACTTTCATGCAGCACGAATGGAACATCCATAGTCATACAAGAATTCGAGAAATTACTCGCCGGATACTATCAAGCAAGAGGGTGCATAAAGAAACAGGAAAGCCTCTTCCAGAAACTTTAGGAAGACTAAAACTAAATGTTTAGCTCCGCGCTATATTTTCCGGAAACGCGGTAAAAATTCACTGAGCCTTACTGTCCGCTGCCTGCTGTTTCAGACGAAACTATCTTCTCAACCAGGCTCTTCTCCGCAGCCCTGAGAACCTCGACCTCCGATTCAAGCACCTTAGCTTTCTCCTCCAGTTCCTTTATTTCCAACTGAAGCTTAAGGTCCTCTATTCTCTTTATAAGCTTCTCCTTCTCCCTCACTAGAGAATTGATTTTTTTCCTCGAGCTCAGCCCTCCTAGCTTTAAGCTCCCCCTCCATAATACCTAATGGTCCTCCGATACTTTTTAAAGTTTCTATATCCTTAAAAAGAGCGCTTAAATATCGGGTGGAGTAAGGAGAATAGCTTCAGCTACGTTTTTACCGTGTATTCGCAGTACGGGTCTCCTGTCGCTATGCATTTTGTCTCAACGGCCTTGGCTTCCTCCCCGAATATGTTTGTGAAGAAGCCTGCTAGGATTCCCCGGATGAAGTGTCCATACGGCGTTTCACTCCCCCTGCCTGTTTCACACTCAAAGCTCTGGTAAACGCGTACCTGGGCCTCCCCTGTTTCAAGGCTCATTTTAACAACATCCAATATCCCCCAGCCTACTGTTCTAAAGTAGGCCTTACCCAGCCCAACTAGTGCCTTGGGATCCTCTAAGCCGGTGTCCTCCCTGTATGCTTGACACATCCGCCGCCCGATGGCGAAACCCTGGTAGTAGAGCATTGCCTCGCCCGCCGTGCCGAACGTCTCCCTAACCCCTTTGAAAAGCGACTCGTAGACCCTCCTTCTGAATATTACTGCTCTTTTCCCACTTACGACAAGCGGAAAGAAATAGTTGTCATAGAGGATTTCCTCCGCGCTCGGGGCTATTAGAAGAGTCTTCTTGACGAAGGGCTGCTTCCTGACAAGCCTCAAGGCATCCCAAGGTGAAATACTGGTGTTTGAAAAATCAAGGAAAACCAGTGCCCTCGCGGTTAGCGCGCGCTCATTTTCCTCAAGGACGGAGTATTGGATGAACCTTATTATGATTCCGGCGTCCTCAGCGATCTCGGCAAGCCTCCTGACAACGCCCTTCTCAACATCCGCCTCCAAAACAACGCCATACCATTTCTGACCCGCATCAAGAACCACCATCCTACCTAAGTCTAGAGGGTTGAAACACTTATCCCGCTGCAGTCCCAAAGAAGCCTCTTCAACGCTTGGTTCTACTACCCGGGTTTCTTCCGTTACTCCCAATTCCCAAGCTGCAGGGTTACCGTAGGCTTTAAGACGTATTTCAGAAAAAGAAATACATACAATAAAAACTAAGAATTGGGGGTTGCCGATATTAGGCACATATTTTTATGTGGGAAACCTGTTTTCCAGCTTCTTCTTTAGACGGAGGTCCATATGAGTCATATGCGACATCCTCTTTCAGAATCTTGAGATTTAAAGCCAAGAAGGGCAACAGCGCGCGCCATAGCAATAGCAAAAACTCAAGCATAACGGGTAAAACTGCTTCGAGAAGCACCTTCCATAAGAATAAGTGGGCCAGGCCGGATTTTCGGCAGCCAGAGCCTTCGAACCGGCGATCTCCCGGTTATCAGCCGGGCGCCTTAACCAGGCTGGGCCACTGGCCCTTATTCATCCCATTCTTAAGCCGGCTATTAAATTTTTTCCTGATCACTGATAGCGTCTGAGACCAAGGTAGGAATAAGGGGTTGTCAACATAGGTATAGTTGTCCGGAACCATCGTGACATCGGGCCTAAGTTTTTCGATCAGCATTAAGTCCTTCGCTTCAAGCTGTCAACGAGCTCGTCAGGCATAACCATGGAGAGGAAAATCCTACTGTTGAAGAATTACTGTCCGAAATTTCCTTATTAGGTAAATCTGCCAGAGGGGAGTGGAGACCCAGGGCAATTCCAATCCATACCTTCAGAATCGCGGCCTCTCATCAGTAACGTCTATCTCAAGCACGGAACATTGAAAGCCAGTCTTAGCTATAGGCCTCCTGCCCAATAAGGGTATTTGAACAGGTACTCTGCGTGTTGTTTTAACCGGGCAATAGGGCCTGAGCCTGCAGAAACCCTGGGATAAGTTATCCCGGTTTAGTGAAAGCCTCTTTGGCGTTGAGACGCATTTTAAAGAGCAGCTGCACAAAGCCTTGAAACGGGATAGTGACAATCCCTGCAACCGTCAAACCCGCACCAGCTCTTCCTGGACAAGGAATAATATAGCGTGCGATGTAAAGCGGGGAGAAAAGAATATAAAGCTTAGAACACATATCTGGAAAAACCGGGGCTGATAGTCTAATGGCAGGATGCCGCTCTTACGAGGCGGAGGTCCCGGTTCGAATCCGGGTCAGCCCATTTTAAACCATATCCTTCTTGCGTTTCATCAGCGTGCGCTCAACGTGACTTCAAAGGGGAAGCGCGCGCGGCGCTACCACTATAGAAACATATCTATAACTATAATTAATGCGGACCCGGCGGGAATTGAACCCGCAACATCTGGGTGTCGTCAACATTTCTGTTTAAAAGCCCAGCGCTCTAACCAGGTTGAGCTACGGGTCCTGTTTGCTTACTATTCACAGGTGGTTAAAAATGTTTCTCTTTCTAACGTTGTTTAAAGCGGGTTTCCCTGTTCCTTTTCCAAAAGGGTTTCTTTGAAAAACGCGTCTAAGTCCTCAAGCCTTTTTATCGCGGGGTGTTCCGCCCCCAGCTTCTCCTTGAAGTACTTCAGGGTTTCAGAGAACTCTACTCTCCTGTCGCCGTCTACAAGCTTGTCGGCGTAGCAGACTATTTTCTCCTCAAGGGTTTCGGGAACAAGGCTTAGGGAGCCCAGTTTCAATTCTACAGCCTCCTCCCTGGATATTCCTCCTCCCACATGCCTCTCCACTATTCTCGCAAGCCTCTCGTCCAGGTTTCTCCTCCTAACTATCCTGCCGCCCACCACCCCGTGTGAAACATCGTGGGTGACTGATCTGCCAACGTCGTGGAGCAATGCTCCAGCAGTAACCAGCTCCTCATCCACGTCGTATCCCTTCGACTCCACTCTGCCCGCTAGGTCTCTAGCGACCTCCTCAACCTTCAACACGTGTCTGAGAACATTGCTGTTAACCCCTTCCTCCAGGAGTATTTTAAGACACTCCTCCCTGCCCGGTATTCTACTCTTTCTCCTCATTTTCAATCGTTTTTATTAGAGTGTTTAGTTTCCTAATGTACTCCTCCTTGTTCATCCTGAACAACGGGTCGCCGCACACCGGGCATTTGAAAAGGTTTTCAACAGCCTCGTCGAAAGTGAGTATTTTATGGCCCTCCTTCCCGCAGTGGTAGAGCTCGTTGGCCTCGACGAACGCAAGCTTCTCCCTGAGCTTCTGCAGTATCAGCCTCCTATAGTTTGTCGCTATGCCTTCAACCTGGTCTGTGAGCGGCATCCATAGGAATATGCTTTTTATCTTATCCCCCTCCTCCTTTTTAAGCTCCTCGTATGATATCAAAGCCTTCTCGTAAAGCTTGAAGAGTATTTTCCTGACGTCGCCGACTCTAAAGCCGGTTTTAGCAGATATCTGCTCCTCGCTTGCCTTCTTAAGCTGTATCAATGCTTCGGCAACCTCGATCGCCTCGTCCCCGCCTATGAGGCCCACGATCTGCGTGTACAGGTGGCCTATGGCGTCGATCCTGTCCTCACCCATCTTTACCCTCCTCCTTGTAAAAGGGGTTCCTGCATATTACTTTTCCCCTCGGCGAGGGAACCACGAAGACCCTTGGCTTCTCATGCTGCATGTAGAGCTCCCTGCCCTTGAAAAACCTGTCGAGAAATATTGCCAGCGCAGCTATCTCGGAATGAGGCTGGTTGGTGACTGCAACATTATAGTCTGAAGCCTCGTAGGCTTCGCGGGGAACCTTCCGGCCGCCGATGATCACCAGGAGCCTTCCCGCCCCCCTTAAGTTTCCAATAATGTTTTCAACAGGCATGCCGTACATCGTGAGATGGACGATTAGGCTCCCCCTGCTCCTCCACTCTTCAACTGTTTTCAACCAGTCTCCGCTGTACTCGATGCTTATGCTTCCCCCCCAGTTTCTCACAACCCTCTTAGCGTTCTCCTCGAGCTTAGCATCCTTATCGCCGTGGATTATGAAGCAGGTTGCCCCAAAGGCTCTTGAAACGAGGAAAGCATGCATAGTCACCCTCTTATCCCTGAATATCCTGTGGCCGAGGCGGAGAACCCCTATTTCTAAGCCCGTCCTCATCATCTCAGCTTCCTCTAAGGCTGTTCAGCAACCTCGTCGTGCAGAAGCTCCCCCAGGGTTAGGCTTGAAAACGGCTTCTTAACCAGGTGCTTGGCTGGAGCAGCCTCCTCCCGCTGGACACTCGTCTTGAGCAGTTTTATTTTTAAAGCGTCCTCTATCTTCCTGACGTCGACAATCGAGGGGGTTATCTTGCCTGACTCAACCTTCTTTATCAGGGATGTTTTCAAACCGGTTTTCTCCCCAAGGTCCTCCTCGCTCCAGCCGAGCTCCCTCCTCCTGCTCCTTATAAGCTCCCTGTAATTGCCCACAAGCTCCACAGTCTCAGCTATAGAAGAATTCTCCACAGGGCTCTTCACACCAGCCTTCTTCACCGAAACGGGTTTCACGGCTTTTTTCACGGCTGTTTCAACAGGCTTGGCAGGCATGCTTCCAACAGGGGTTTTCTTGGTGAGGGTGGAGAAGCAATCCGGGCAGACACTCATAACGCTGCCCTCCACAAGGACTCTTCTAAGCCTAGGCGCCCTGCTCCCGCATATTTCACACATCATTTTAAAGCCCTTTAGAAAGGGCGTGAAGATAAATATGCCTTTCCCTAGCGGCCCGACTGCAATAAAACGATCGCCTGGGCAATATCGCCCTCCGTCGTTATCAATGCTTTCCTAGCCTCCTCAACGCTCCTACCCGTCTGCTTAGCCACCAGCAGAACATCCTCCTCCTGCGGAACATACTCCTCCTTCTCCTTCTTTTCAACCACGGGCTCGCCAAGAACCTGGTATATCTCCTGAGCACCCCCAACCATCTTGGTGACGACGGGAGAGTTGAAGACTATCCTCTCGCTATCGGTCTCTATCACGACGCTTCTAACACCCTGTATCTCTTCAAGCCTTATGCCAAGCCTCTTAAGCAGACGCTCCTGCTCCCTCCTAGACCCGAACCTCATACCCATTTCTAACAGTTCACGAATACTCCGCCGGGCTCGGCTTAAACTTTACTTGGAGAAGCCCTCTATAGGCATCAGTGTAAGGGTGTTCCTAACCCCCTCGATTTTCCTTATATACTTGCTTATGAACTCCTTGAGCTTCTCACTGTTCTCAGCCTCAACCTTAGTTATTATGTCGTAGACGCCGAAAACTATCCAGGACTCGACGACCCCGGGCGTTTCCTTAAGCCTGTTCAACACATCGTTCTCAGTCCCTATCTCAACATTCATCAAAACATACGCGTGAACCATCTCCAATCCGATTTATAGTACGCATAACTCCTTAATAAAAGCTTCCCCGGGCCCAGTGCCGTCTAAAACCCCGGGGAATAACCAGGCATAAAAACGCGTAAAAAGCCTGAAACACTGCATACCATGCCTCATCCCCCTCATACCCTGTTGGAAAAGGCCTGCACAAGGGCGGCGGCGTTTATCGGGATGAAAAACTTAAAAATTCCTCTTTCAAGAAACTGGCTGGGAGAAGGGGCCATAGTCTAAAGTTAAAAAACGGACAGCCAGGCAGGACGGCGGGCTCCAGCCACATGGAATACACACGATCCCTGTGGGAGATGAGGAAAGGTTGGAGCTGGGAAGAAACCCGTGAATGGGCGTTCAAATCGCCCTGGCCCCATCCCGCTCGTATTATTTTTGTTTTAAGGGTTTCGGCTTTTCCTAAGATAAAGGGCCAATAATAGCAATAGGCATTTCTGTAAAAGGGTTTCCGAGCCATGTTCCAATTAAACTAGGGTGCAGAGGCAATCATTTCTTCGCAAGGGGCACGGGCATCTGAAGCGCGCGCCAACCGTATTCCGCCCTGCTCACAGCTGCCACACGTCCATTCTCATCGAGTAAGACAGCTTTCAAACCAGTTCACTTCACAATACTCTACATAGCTGAACGGTGTTTAAATAAAAAATAATATTCGGCCTTTAAGCATCTACGGTTTAAAGCCTGGCCTCACAGTTTTAGTTTACCTATAAGTTTTACAGCTGTTTCGATTATTGTAGTTGCTGTTCCAGGACTGACTAACGGTCGCCCGTAAAGCATGTAAGACCCCTCCAATTCATAGCCCCGTTTCCCTACAGGTGCTATTGTGTAGTCTTCTTCCGCAGGTATGTATCCTGGGTTCCCATTGGTTAACGCGAACACGAGTACTTTATCCAGCCCTATTTCGTGTGCACGTCTTTTGATTTCTAAACCTATACGACTGAATACTTCGCCCGGGATCCCAACCACATACATATCTCCAATCCTTACCACTTGTATTTCCAAGTTTTCCCGTTCTTCAAATCGCTTCCCCTGCCTATATAGGTCGAGTACATAGTGGTGCCAATCCAACCTCTGTTTAAGCCACCACCATTCGTCGCTGGGAGCACCGGCTTTCATAAGCTCCTCAAGCCTCTGCTCCTCCTCCGGTATCATGTTCTCTAACTCTTCTTCCGAGGAGACTTTTTCAAGCGGCACTTTCACAACCTCAGAACATACGTCGATTGAGACGTCTGAGCATGTATGCGTTGTCTCCGAAATCCTTAATGCGGCTGCCCCTAAAATCGTTCCAAGGGTCATGGTAAGCTCATCACCCTCTATCGGCGTGTAGTAATTGTATCCGGGTATCAGACCCTTCCTAGGATGCGTATCTGCATAAGCACCGTTGAAAAACAAGGCGACTGTTCCACCGCCTTTAACCTTCTCTATAAGGTCTGTAACGACCCCGGGGAAGTCGGAGGATATTAGGTTGAACGCCCTCCCCCCAATAGTCACAGGGTGACATGCAAAATTAATTGCAACGGCAATAGTTTCCCTACGCATACCCCTCACCGTTAGAACTTTAAGCTCTTTATCGATCTGCTCTTTTGGAGGAGTGTTCGGATCCAACCAGTCGAATCTGATGCTTCCATCCGGCCACTTCACTCTCCTACTTGCAGCCAAGTCTTCAAATCCAACGCCGAGACCTATGCTCGCCTCCCTCATGTTTCCTAAAGCGAGGTAAACAGCTCCAGCTATCTTCTTCACCAATTGATCCTGATACGCCTCATCACTCCTACCTATAACCCTGCACGGCATACTTCCCGGGCCGGAGTGAGTATGAGTGCAACTGACCATTACATTTCCACATTCAATCCCCGTCATCTCCTCAATCCTCCTTCTAGCAGAAGCGACAAGCGTTGAAGCTACACCTAAGAGATCGCATGATACGAGAACAACTCTGTTCCCACCGTTATCCAACAACAGTGCTTTCACGTATAGATTACTATGGATTCCAATAGACTTGAGGTCCGACCTAAAGTGTCCGCAGAGTTCCGTCCCCACAGCAGGAGTAATATCAACTTTCGCCACACCACACTTCAACATACCCTCCTCCGTTATAACCTAATAACAGACGTTTTAAATAAATTTAACCTGCCGAGCATCACCGTAATTTTTGTAAGGAGATAGCGCGCGCGGAAAGTAGTTTAAGAGTTAAGCCTGTATGAGAAAGGTGAAGGCTGGTTTTGTTGGGTTTGGAGAAGTGAATACGCCTTGCGAGATTATCGAGAGAAAATACCCAGATGCTGAGAGGAGGCTTGAGGAGATAGGTGTAGAATTGGCCTATACGGAGCGCGCGCTTGATCAAGGGATACTGCTTGGAAAGGCGGAAGCGTATATCAGGCACCAAGCGACCTGTTGCTTTAAAACTATAACTCCAGGAGAAGGAGGCGTGCTCTATGCTGGAGCCATTTTTTCAATTCAGGTTTTTACTGGTTTTGAAGTGAGCCGTTACGTGTCCACGTCAGTCAGTTCAGATTTCATTCTTTCGACGGAGGTTCTCCAGCAAGTAATGATCTTATCATAAAACGGGTATTTCTCGCTTTTCTCTATTAATCCATGATCCTCCAACCAGTTTACGGCGCGTTTCACGCCTTCGCTCCAAGTTATAGTGTAGTTAAAGCCCAGGTCGACTTTCGCAGCAGTATTGTCGAAAACATTATTGTAGCGGAAGTTCTTCGCACACCATTCTGCCCGTTTAGGCATTAATACTGCTAAAACTTCTGTGGGAATATGAACAAGCTCTGGTTCAGGTGCATTTAAAGATTCAGCTATTATTTGATAGTATCTGTTCCACGTCATCCATTCATCGCCCGTTACATTGTACGCCCTGCCAAATGCTTTTTCATTGCCTACCGCATTAACAAAAGCCTTTGCCACGTCATCTCTATGGCAAGCCACCCAGAACGAGGTTCCATCGCCATGCACTATCAAGGGTTTACCCTTGATTATGCGATCTATAAGATAAGTATCCCAACCGAGCGTGTGAACTATTCCCGCCCCCTCGCCATAAGTGTAGGCTGGCCTAATAATGGTTAAGAAGAAGTCGTTCCTGTTATGGGCTTCGAAAAACAGCTTCTCGCATTCCGCCTTGTTGTAAGCATAGGGGAAAGAGGGTGAGGGTCTTCTTTCAGCCTCTTCCCTTATCGGGTACTTTTTAGCCGGTTTAGTGTAAACGTCAACAGTACTGCAGAAAACATACTGTCCAGCCCTATTTTTGAAAGCCCTGATAGTGCTCTCAGCCTCCTTCGGTTGAAAACACACCATGTCTATAACGCAATCGAGCCTCCCCAGCTTTTCCATCTGGCGTTCGAAAAGCGGATAATTTCTACGGTCGCCTACCATCCTTTTAACACTGCTGGGGATGTTTGCCGTAGTTTTACCTCTATTGTAAATAGTAACGTTATCACCGCGCTCAACGAGAAACCTTGTGATGGCAGTACTGATAAGACCGGTGCCACCGATAACCAGAACATTCATAATCCTAGCATGCACGCTTATTTTTTTTAAGCTTTAAAAACCGCCCTCCCCGACGGGGAAGGAGGCCTCCCAATAAGGCAGGGGGGAGCATCAGACAAGCATACCCGGGTCTTCTCCTTACCCTTAGCGCGCGCTAAGACGGGTAGGGTTGCTCTGCCGGCTTTCAAGTACAGGAGATAGATATATGGTGCGCATAGTTACTGGGAAGGCTGTCTAGCGAGGAGGTGGGAGGAAGCTGGTTGAAAGCCTCCGGCACTCCAGCTTGGAGGTGATTTTAGACATGCCAGTAGTGGAGTTTGCTGAGAAAGTCCTCTCCCAGCACTACATTATATCTACGGCGATAACGCAGCATTATTAAAGGATTTATGTAAACTGCTAAACGTAGAGATAATTTAAATAACATCTAGAATTACCTATGATTGGGATCGTAAATGGATGGAGGCAACTCTGATAGCAAATCTAAATGGGTGCCTTTTGAATATCCGTGGGATGATGCCCCGCTAGACCTCTCGTTCCTGTATGAAAAGGAGAAGCCTGCCGGTGTACATGGATTCCTCACAGTTAAAGGCAGTAAATTCATGTTTGAAGACGGGACTCAGGCCAGGTTCTGGGGGACTTGTTTCAACGCTGCAGCTAATTTCCCGCCGCGTGAGCTGGCTGAAAAAGTTACTCGAAGATTGGCGAAGTTCGGTGTGAACATGGTTAGAACCCACCAGCTTGACGCTGAGTGGTCTACGCCGAATATCTTTCAATTCACCAAAGGTAAACCGCTTGATAATACGTTGAGCCTAGACCCGAGGAGCTTAGATAGGCTTGACTACTTGATCTACTGCCTGAAGAGGGAGGGAATATATATTTATCTAGACCAGTTGACCTACCGTAGGTTTAAGCCTGGCGACGGTGTGGACGCAGCCGACGATTTGGATGAAGCGGCTAAACCATATGTCTGCTTCGACCCGAGGCTCATAGAGTTGCAGAAGAAGTTCAGCTACGACCTTTGGACGCATATCAACCCTTACACGGGGTTAGCGTATAAAGATGACCCGGCGATTGCACTCATGGAAATAGTCAATGAATGCGACTTATTCACGCAACAAGTGACGCTTGAACCCTATCGGTCTAGGCTTGAAGAGCAGTATCGAACATGGGCGAGAGAGCATGGCATAAAAGTCGAAGAAGAGAAAGTCGATTTCACCAGGCCTACCGAGCTGCTTCTACGATTTTTCGCCGAGGTGACGCAGAACTACTACAGGGAGATGATAAAGTTTCTTCGTGAAATCGGGGTTAAGATACCCGTGACTGGAACCAACTGGAGCCGATGTTTAGGTTTACTTTACAGTTTAAACGTTTGCGACTATACGGACTCTCACTGCTACTGGGGCTGGGGAAGAAATCAGCCAATGGTGGAGAGGAAAGACATCTTTGGAACGTTGTCTTTCAACAGACTTCTAGACAAGCCCTTCATCGTCTCAGAGTGGGATGAGCCATGGCCTAACGAGTGGCGTGCTGAAAGCCCATTATTAGTGGCTGCTGTCGCGGCGTTTCAAGACTGGAGTGGCGTGATTCTCCATACGTACAGGTACCGCTACTCTGGTCCTCTAGACCGCATGGGAGGCGTGACTATGGGTGGTGGGAAGCACAGAGTCATCTTCGAGGCGCCGTTTAACGACCCTGCGAAGTTTGGGCTGTTCTATCACGCTGCTCTATTATTCCGCCGTAGAGATGTTGAAGCTGCTAGAAAAACCGTTGGAATCCAGGTTCCAGAAGACATGATGTTTAAACCTTTAAAGTCTATGGCTTATGGGCATCCAGAATCAGAGGCGACTGCTTTAACAACAATATCTGAAAAACATAAAGTAGGCATGGTGTTACCTGGGCCATCTCCTGCTGTAGACATGATGATTCCAACAACCGATAACACTCTTGCCGCCGAATGCAAGGAGGATGTAGACTCAGATACAGGACAACTGTACCGTAACTGGAGGAGAAGGTATGGCTGGATCGATACGCCCTATACGAAGGCTGCTTACGGCTTCCTGGGCGAAGTAGGGGAGATAGCTCTTAAAGGTTTGAGAATTAGAGTGGTGACGCAGTTTGCAACAATCGTCTTAAGCTCGTTAACAGACAAGCCTATAGGCGAATCGCACCATCTCCTCCTAACAGCGGTTGGAAAAGCTGATAATACTGACGCCAAATACGATGCTGAACATACATACCCAGTCGATATCGGACATGGACCTATAATAATCGAACCCATCGAGGCTACGATAGAGTTGAATAATAAGTACCGTCTTAGAGTATGGTCTGTTAACCCAGAGGGCTTCTATACAGGCATTATTCCAACAGACTACAAGGATGGCGTGCTTAGACTTACAATAGGGAAAGTATGGCCATCAATGTACTACGTACTGCAGAGAGCGTAAAGCCCCACCTATTTTTTAGCGCGCGCTCGGGTTCTTAGCCAAGTTAGAACGTGCCTATTCAAAATGCGGCACGTCAAGCCACACGTTTCCCTTCATAGCTGCTTCATGTGCTATTAAACCTGGAAGTGTAATATCGGCTGCTTTAACGGCGTCAATCGGTGGTATTGTATCGGTCTCTATGGCATTTATAAAGTCTCTAACAAGGTAATATTCACTGGTGCCATGCCCCCCTTTTTGCGCCTCTTCAGGCGCACTGGGATCGGAAATATACCAGTCAACTTCTCTAGCTGTCTTATCCTCTCCCTCAATGAAGAGAAAACCTCGGGAAACATTTTGTGCATAGGGATGCGCCCCCCTCCCATTTTCTACAAACCCCCTGGTTCCATAAATGCTATAGTAAACAAGCGGCGGCTCTCTAGGCGCAACCTGGCTTCTCAACGCTTTTATTACAGCACCTTTCGCTGTTTCAAAAATTGCTACTTGCATGTCAACGGCTCCAACCCCTACGTCTGACACAATAAAGCTTGTTTTACCAGATCCCGTGGCCTTTATAACGCGGTCATTTAATAACGTTAGTAGAGGCCCCAAACAATGTGAGATATAGTGGATTGGCGGCCGGTTTGCTCTCCACAGTAAATTCCCAGTTTTTGGGTCTCTTAATAAATCTCTTATCTGATGTACATACTCGGCTTCAGCGTAAAAAATTCTACCGAGCACCCCTTCTTTAATCATTCTCCTCCATTCTCGGATATAATGGAAATAGCAGTAATTTTCAGCCATCATATACTTCATCCCAGTTTTCCTAGCTGTTCGAACAACCATTTCACAATCTTTAACATTATTCGCCATAGTTACCTCACACAGCACGTGTTTGCCAGCTTCCATAGCTTTAATAGATTGTTCTGCATGGATAGGTATAGGTGTCCCTATAACCACTATATCCATGTCCGCCCTCTTAATGAATTCATCGTAGTTATCGAAGCACTGAGAGTTTCTTAAGCCGAAGTATTTTCTACACTCTTCTAAAACATTCTTATTAATATCGCAAATGGCAGACACTTGTGTTCGAGGATGAACATTAAACAGATTACCGTAGGCAGACCCCCTTCCAAGACCCCCGAGACCAACCAATCCTACCTTTAACTTTTTCATAGCCTACTTTTTTGGGAGATCGTATATAAAAGTTTGCAATATGCATTTTTCATTTCTTCCCTGTTCAGCTAACCATTCTATATGGGTAGTTGCGTCGAATAATTTTTAAGCCCACCTCTACTTTTCATCTCCTGGTTCGTCATATCTGAGCCTTCAACAGGCTTCTCTATAGCTCCTTCGGGCTCAGCCTGCTATGAGCGCGCGCGAAGCTGCGCGTTGGAATCGGGCAGTGCACGTGAAGCGTCTCCTATTCTCGGGTCAGGGGGTAAAAACGGGTCAACGGCTAGAGTAGCTTATTCTCGTTCCCACCTTCTCCCCGGAGGCTGCTCTTATAATGTTTTCAGGGTCGGAGCCGTTTACTATTACAACCGGTATCCTTGACCTTTCAAGTATTGAGAGGGAAACCTGGTCTAGAAGCCTGTACTCCCCGGGTGTTGATTCACCCCTGCTCAGGATTTCCCTTAGCCGTCTTACGTCAACCTCCCTAAGCAGCTTCGCATCCGGGTTTTTCTCAGGGTCCGAGTCGTAGACGCCGTCGACATCAGTAGTCTTGATCAGTAGGTCGGCTTTCATCCTTTCAGCCGCGAGCGCTGCAACAGCGTCCGTTGACTGCGCCGGGGTGAAGCCTCCTCCAACAATTATCCTATTCCCCGCTGCCGCCAGCTGTTCCTCAAGCTCTTCGAAGCTCCTTATGATTCTCCTGCTTGAAGCATCTCCAAGCGCTATGGAAAATAGTAGGGCGTTCAGCCTGGTGACCATTATGCCGACCTCGTCGCAAGTAGCGAGGTCCGCCCCGAGGCTTCTCGCCGCCTTTATATAGGCCCGGCTGGGCTCACCCCCACCCACTATAACGATAAGCCTGTGTCCCGCGTTGTGCAGCCGTAGAACCGCGTCTCCTGCCTCACGTATTTTCTCAACGTCTACAGAGTTCCCCTTGAAGAGGGCGTGACCTATTTTCAACACGATCCTCATTTCCCTATACTTCTCCCCCCTGGTGGTTAAAACTGTTTTCGAGCAGGCGCTGCCTCCAGGGTAAAGCCGAGACTCACGCGTAACTCTAAAGGGGTGAACGGAACATTAATATATGGGGTTTGGAAGGGTGTTTCGAGAACCGTAGTTTTGAGTGAAAAAACGATCGCAACCTCAGTGAGGGAATACGTCTCCAGGAGGACTCTTAGAGAGCTCTCTGAAAAAAGGGGTCGCGGCACAGAGCTGATCAGCCTCTACATACCCCCGGGAAGACGGATAAGCGAGGTGATGACGAACCTGAGGGAGGAATATGGAAAAGCATCCAACATAAAATCTAGAACGACGAGGAAGAATGTTCAAGACGCTATTGTTAAGGTTCAGCAGAGGCTTAAGCTTTACGACGAGGCTCCTGAAAACGGGCTAGTCATATTCTGCGGAGCCATTCCGGGAGAGGCCCCAGGGTCGGAGAACATTGAGATCCACGTGATAGAGCCTCCTGAGAAGATAACCCTCTCGTACTATGGTTGCGACGACAAGTTTTACGTTGAGCCCCTTAAAGAGATGCTTGAGAAGAAGGATAAGTACTTAATCCTGTCCATAGATAATTCTGAGGCGACGATAGCGCTCGCGTCCGGGAGGAACATGGATGTGAAGGATGAGCTTACCTCCGGCGTCCCGGGCAAGACGAGTAAGGGAGGCCAGTCGGCCAGAAGGTTTGAGAGGCTGAGGGAGATGGAGCTCAACGATTTCTACAGGCGAGTGGCTGAGCGCCTGAACGAGGTTTACCTCCAGAACACCGACGTTAAAGGATTGATAGTAGGCGGACCTGGGCCCACGAAGGAAATGTTCCTAGAGAAGGATTTCATCCACTACGAGCTTAGGAAGAAGATACTGGCCGTGGTGGACACTTCCTACACGGGCCACCAGGGGATAAAGGAGATACTGGGGAAGGCTTCTGAAAAGCTTCAGGAGCTCGACCTGATCAAGGAGAGAAACCTGGTGGAGAACTTTCTCAAACTGGTCAGCTCTGAGCCGGACAGGGTTGTCTACGGGCTTAAAGAGGTTGAGAACGCTCTTCTAAGCGGAAAGGTGAGGCTGATACTTTTCTCAGAGGCTCTCGACATATTCAGGGTCAAGGTTAAATGTGGAAAGTGCGACTACGAGGCTGTTGAACAACACCCGTTCCAAGAGCTGGTCGCTCTCCCGGCGAAAGTGTCCTCAACGCCGTGCCCCAAATGCGGTTCAACAAGCCTGTATGTCGCCGAGAAGGAGAGTCTTCTCGACCGTTTCATTGAAATCGCTTCGCAGAAAAACACTCAGCTCGAGCTAATATCGACGGCGACGGAGGAGGGGATGATGCTCCACAAGGGCTTCGGCGGGGTAGTGGGCATACTCAAATAGGGCCGGCTCAGGATAAGAATAGTTTTCCACGGTTGGAAAAATGGAAAAAAGTGACGACCATCAGTAACTTTGAACGGGATTCTTACTACTTGTATTCGTCATGACTTGCTACATGGCTTCGAATCATTAAACGTCTAGCCCGCGCTAACCATTTTAGGTATTTAAATATTTAATAAGAAAGACGCTCTGGCCGGGACTTGAACCCGGATCGGGAGGGTGACAGCCTCCAATGCTAACCTTTACACCACCAGAGCCCGCACGGGAGTTGTTCCCGAGCGGTAAGGTTGCCGAGGAGGAAATAAATATTTCGCTTGAAAGGCGTCTGCCTTTACTGTAGAAAGCGTGCGTGCTTATGGTTATTGTTTTTCAACGCTTATTCGTTGTTCTTAAAAGACCTCGTTATGTTATTTATTTAGTGATAAAACCTGAGCTAAAAAAGACTCACAGGTTCGCTGGACTATCTTCGGAAGACAGGAGTATTCGGGCTTTTCTTCTGAGGAAATCCTTGAGAAGATTTTCACCGGGAAATTGATTATTAAAGACGGATGGGGGGTAGGAGGAGAAAAGCGAGGAAGAATGGAGACATGAAATGCGAAACATCAAACCGCATGGAGCTATTCCCAAGGAGTTCGTAGACGAGCATGAAGAGCATTATATGAAGAAAAGCGGTGGTGAAACTGATTATTAGCGCATGCTTGAAAACCCGTCGGCCTCTAAAAACAATATAAACAAGACCGTGGTGCGGCTAGACATGGCGAGACTCTACAGGAGAAGGATTCCGAAGCTGAATGTTGAAACGAGCGCCCTAGGCCTTGGAACATGGGCCATAGGGGGGCCAATCACGGGGGCCGACGGGCTGGCCCACGGGTGGGGGAAGACTGATGACGAGGAGGCTCTGAGAGCCTTGAAAAAGGCTTTCGAGCTCGGCGTAAGGGTTTTCGACACTGCTGACGTATACGGCTGCGGCCACAGCGAGAAACTCCTTGGGGAAGCATTGGGGGAGCACCGTGGCGAAACAGTAATCATAACGAAGTTTGGATTAACCTTCGACCCTGAAGCGAGGCGCGAGACAGGCGAGGACGGTTCTCCACAGTATGCTCGTAAAGCGGTTGAAGCCTCGCTTAAAAGGCTGAAGACAGACTACATAGACATCTACCTGCTTCACATATGGGGTTATCCCGTTGAGAAAGCGGCTGCAACCATGGATACGCTGGAAGAGCT